>Ga0179593_1568263_pt1 | contig 12705 bp, 22 predicted proteins | sample CZODoug2_1_08_16_FD_185931 | JGI IMG/M metagenome (GOLD analysis project Ga0179593, IMG submission 185931) | Vadose zone soil fungal communities from Angelo Coast Range Reserve, California, USA - CZODoug2_1_08_16fungal (PacBio error correction) | ecosystem: Environmental > Terrestrial > Soil >... | reverse complement strand
GTTATCGGGCGTTTCTAAAATTTTTCTCCTTTGTGCGGAACTATTCGCCCACATTTTTAGGTGTTGGTTCTCTGGTTCAGCTCTGCGAGGTTCTCCCTCCCATAACAGGCGACAGATTCAATCTTCGGGCTAACGAATGCAAGGTGTACCTTCGTTCGATTTGTAAAGATGGGAGTAACCCTGCTATCTATTACACTCTCAGGGGGCATTCCATGCCGTGCGCTGGTTTTTTCTAAATTAATCTCACCACACATTGCATCCCTTTCCCTCGCAGATTCGCCGAAGACTTTTCCCTCGCATACGCCCCCGCGTAATTCCTCCCCCCCGGAATTCTTCTTTTCCCGCCAATAAGACCTCACTGTATATGCTTTTTACTTTCTGAAAAGGACTTACAAAAAATATTCCCCTTCATGTCTTGTCTCTCCTGCTCCCCGGCTTTCTTTTTTATCCGGCGGATTACCCGCAACCAGTAGACCGTGGCCCCTTTTCCAAAGGCATTACCACCACTCCGACCTTCCACCCGCCCTCTTCATCTTGAAACGTTGGTTTTTCCCCGAGGTCTTTTTTTCCTCAGTGCTCGTGTTCAGCCCTTCTCACGACCATGATCCCCCAGCATCATTGAGATGCTTGCCTCTCTCAGGACTTTTCATCCTTGTGCTTTCTTGAGCCAGTTTTCCCGGACGGCCCTTTTTGGAATACGGTCCTCGCTGTCCCCTGAATCAGTAGGATACCACAAGACTCTGTCCGTATGAGTGCGCGGTCAAATTTCAACTACCGGTTTTCAGCGGACAAGATTTTATTACCACCCCACTAGACTTCTTCCTCTGCTCCTCCTCCTGGAAGCTGAATTCCGAGATCTTTCAAGGCACTTACCTCTTCTAATAGGGCTAAGTAGGTTCCCACTCATCCCCCGCCCCACCCGTTCCTTCCCCTACCTTCGCTGTCCTCAATGTTTCCCCCTTCAAATCCGGTCCTGGACAGGTTGGTTTCCGGCCCTTTTGCGCGGGGAACTCCTGGAGTCCCTTCCCCCCCCTTGACTTTTCTGTTCGTTGTTGCCGCGAGCCCATCTTCCGCAACCAAAATCAACCCCCACGTAGGTACGCCGCTGTGGGAAGGTCGCCCGCGTTTTTGACTTGTTGTGTGTTTCGTCTCCTCTGCTCCCCCTTCTTTTTGTGAGTCCGCTTACAGCTGTCACCGCAACAAACCCCCAACTTACAAGCTGTTTTCTCTCCTCTTTATTCCTGTCCGGCCTGCTCCCCCTTCCCACTGTATCCCTGCCCCACCCCACCAACCCACCCCTACCACCAGACCCCCCACATCCCCCCCAAGTCGTGTCTACAATAAAGGGTCTCTTTTTTATCACCAGCCGTTTCCCCTCCTCCTTACCCCAGAGGGTTCTTTTCCCCAACTAGCCTCTTCAGATTTCTTTAGACCAAGTCCCGAATATCAACATTCTTTTTTCTTTGCCCAGTGGCTCGGATTGAGACATTCAAACTCTTTTGCCCGCCCTCACAGACCTCACAGAATGCATCTTTTTCCTTTTCTTTTTTTGTAATTGCCACGATAGTATTCTGTCTGTTTGTTCCGCTGATCCCAATTATTTTGATTCCCTTTCGTGTTAGTTTTGCTGAACGTTGATTTTCGGATTGTCTCAATTTCCTTTCTTCTCGCTGTCCCACATCTTTCTTGTAGATTTCTATTTTGGGGCTGTGTGTGAAGTGTCCCCACACTGCATCAATTCCTCCTTTACTTCCAATGACCTCGTGTCCCCTTTGGTGTTTCTCTTCGTTCCTCCCCGCCCTTCTCGACCTGGGTTTCGTTCAGTGGACCAGAGCCAATGTAGCAGACCATTCAGTTGATATCTGGTTATTTCCCACTCGCCTTGCCTTACGCACCTTTTTTGTGATTTGGGACAAATTTTCGTCTACGCCGTTTCCCCGCCCCCCACTGGCTTTTCAGTCATCCTCCATACGCTTTAAACACATTTTGCCTTTCGGTGCCGGCTCTTGAAGCTTTTTTGTCAGTGTCTTTCAGGATAGTGACTAATTCCTTAGAGATTCCATCCTTTTTCATCATTTATCCTGGAGCCCAGTGATCCTTATACGGGCAACCTTTTTTCGCCGGCTGCAGGTTCCTTGAATCTCCTTCCCTTTCTAGGACCCGTCTTTAGTTTACTATATGTTCCTATTAACGGTAGAAGAACCCTTCCCCTTTACTTTGCGTCTCCCCTCCCCTTCTTTTAGCCGCGCCTGGGCACCATTTCGTTTTCCCCCTGCCTTTTCTCCTGTTTTTGCCACTGTCATTTCTTTCCCATAGTTCAGGACTGATCACCGTCTCTCCTCCAAATAAAGGGTCAGTCCTTAATAAGATAGTTTTTCCCTTATTTGCACCCCCTATTCTTCTTCTTTTCCGCCAGTTTTTTGTTTTTTTGAGCGACCGATTTACCCGACCACGATCTTCGTCGTTGAGAATATCACCTCTAGGTGTCTCTTTCCTTTGCAGTCTTTCACTTGCTTGCAAAGTCGCTTTTCGAACTCACGCGCTTTGCACGGCGCGGTTGCATGCCCCTGGTTCTGGTGATTCGATCTAAACTTACTTTCCTACCTTTTTCATTGGCCTTTTTAAGCGACAATTCCAACGCTTCGGACTTACTAGAACGTTTCCTTAAGCGTCAATACTTTTCCCCTGCTAGACGCCCCCACTTCCAGAGGATTTGTTCCGCTGACTCTGTTCTCGATCATTCTGTCCTCGTTAGACCTTTTTTTCTCTCCTCCTACAAGTATCATCGCCCCTTCACCCCCGACACTTCCTAACGCAGCACTCTTCCGTTCCAGTACACACCGTCCCTAATCTGGTTTTTAGTAGGAGATAGATCTGAGCCCCTCTTTTGGACCCCGTCGACAAATCCGAAACCTGTACCACTATTTCCACGTCTTTTCTTGACCGATGTATGTCCTCTTCTCATCCCTTCCCCCATTCTTCGTGTTTCTAACTGTAACTTTGCGGTGACAGGGATCTCCCAGCTCCTTCTCCAGCTTGACGAAACACCACTCGAGGGCCGGATGTTTTCGTGTCCGGTCTGTATCCGTCAAATTGCCTCGCCCCCTCCCCCCAGAGACCCCCATTTTGATTTCAGTTCTCCTACTTGCCCCGTTTTACCTCCCCTGACCCCCCTGAAGCTCACCCAAGCCGTGTGCCTTTTTTTATTGTACTCTTGCAGGATTGAGCACACCCCGACATTTCTCCCCTTGAGGCCCTTTTACCAACCCAAGTCCCCCTTTAGCAGGTGCCCTTGTTCAAACTCGCTGTCACATACTGCATCGATAGCATTTGTGGTTGCCCTTCCCTCCCTGTTTCGTTTTTATTCCAACATTCATGATGAGAGGTGGGCCCCACGTCCCATTGTGAGACCCTTTTGGTCCGATCCCTATAAACCTAGGGATATGACCCACCGATTCCCGTTTTTTACCCCCCTTGCTATCCCCTGTCATACTTTGAAGATCATCTCGGCGTTCCTCGGTCGCGGACTTCTTTTGTATGTTATTCGCCAACCCTACCCTTCCCCCTCCTTTTTTTCCCGAACTCCTTGGGTTCTTTTTCTTTTTCATCTGGTTCCAGCGGTTCCTTTGCTCGCGGCCACACCTCATCTCAAGTCTGTTGCCGGCTGACACGTCCGCTCCGATTCAGTCAATTTTCATCAGGTCTCTTGTACTCTAACCCTACGGCTTTTTTCCTCAGCCCCGCAATGACTGTCCCTTCGTCTTCTCTAGTTTTCCAATGTCCGCCCTTCTCTGTGGAGTTCGTTTTGCCTACCTGGCGTTTTGCAGCTGCGTCTCCACCATTCTTCCCCTTGTCCAGCGTGAATCCCTTCTCTTTTTTTTTTTTCCCGACAACCCCATGGTCTCCGCGCTGACGTCTTGAACTATTGTGTTGTTGAACCACTTCCACTCGCCCCCCTCTTCTCTTGACGCATTTGTGGTACCGTTGGACGATCTTTCCCGTATTTTGCCCCCGGCCCCCCCCCCCCCCTTCTTGCTCGACTACTCTCCTTCGGGCTTCCCCTCTCTTTTGCCCGTATCCTCGCGAGTTTTTCATCGTGAGTCTTGCTACCCCATCCTTTGGAACTCTTCTGGCTCATGTTTCTTTTTCCTGGTAGATCCCACGAATGGTCTATCATGTTTCTAGCCCAACCTTCCTTGCGGTCCGCCCGTCCCCCCCTCACCAACCGTTGCTAGAGATTCCTTGCTCTGGTTTGTCAATTACAACAGTTTTTCAAGTCGCATTCTATTATTCCCTTGTTTACCTCCCTCTTCTTTCTTTACTTTTTCTTCTTGCCTCTTATTTCCTCATCTTTAGTAACCTCAGGCAAGCTTTGTTTTTTACTTTTTACCCCCCCCGCGGTCATTTTCCCCCCTCCTATCCTTTGTTAATAGATATTTACCATCCCGTTTTTACCCCCCCCTCCCCGTACCTTCCCCCCCCTTTTTTTTCGTTGACGTTATTGCGTAGCCGCCCCTCCGTATCACCAGCTTCAACATGCCCCTCTACACCTTCAACTTTGTCTCCAGTCCTCTCCTGCGATAGCCCCCTTAAAGCGCGGAGATCCTATTCTCCCGTGTTCTGTGTCCTCGCTTTTCTTTCTTCTTGGGTGTATCAGGAGAATTTTCCTACGACTTTTATCTATACGTTTTTGCTTTATTGTATCTTTGTTAGCTGTTTCTCTGATCTGGAGCTTTTTTTTTCTCCCCCCAACCGGCTCAGATCGGTGGGACGACTGTTTTTTTATGGTCACTGGATTAATGTGCTCTCGGCTTAGAGTAGTTTTGAATGCCCCAGCCGCGCTGGTTGGTGACCCCTCTTGCACCATTCATTGCACCCCCCTTTTTTCCCCTGTTACTTCTGTCCCCTACCTTTTACCTTCGAAACCGTAAATTCCCTTTCCAGTGGTCCCCTGACTGTAACTCAGCACCCTCGACCCCCCGTCTTCTTCCCCCTGCCGCTTGCCTTACACATCCATATCTAACCTCCCTATGGTGATGTTTCCCGGTGGCGTTCCAGCTCCGCTAAGTTTCTTGGCCCAAATGACCCTTCGGTTTTTTCCTCTTTCATCCCTAGCCAAGTTGACACCTTCCTAGACTTTCTCTTTTCTCTTCCAGACTTCTTAGCCCCGTGTTTTCAACTCGCTATGCTTGAAAGAGCTGGCCATCATGAATCTGGCACTTTTTGATACCGCTTGTTCTCGGCTCTCTTCCGTGCTGCTCTGATTTTTTTTCTTTTGCGACCTAATTCCCCTTTAACTCCGCCTTCCTACTCAGGTCGCCTTCTACCAAAGAATGCGTCCCGGTATTTTTTCCGATGTTTTACGTTGCCACCAAGGGGTCCCCGTGACGGGCCTCAGACACCTTTTGTTCCTTCACCTCCCTCCGAGGCTTGGAAGGCGACTTTCTCCTTGCTCTCTCTGCTCAAGGCAAGGACCGGCCCGGTTCAGTACTTTTGCTTGAGCCCCCCGCTATCACCCCTGATCCCCCCCGACCCCCTTAACTTTCCCTTTTAGTAACCGCTTTTCTTCTTCCTTGTCGTCCCCAGAACGTTTGGCTATCTTTCGTTCCCAGTTGTCTATTGCTTTGTTTGCCCCCTTCTGTCAATTCCGCTTTTCATGACCCGATTGTACGCTTTTCTTTCGCGCAAATCCTTTCCCGCTGGAGAGACACAGCTTCTGCACGCCTTTCGTGTGTTTTACCTACACACTCCAGAGGCTGAGGTTGTGGAATATTGTGTTTGCGCTGTCAGTCTCCAGATTTGGAAGAAAAGTTGGTCCGCTGTCCCCCCCCACTGGACTTTCGAGATATCACCTGGATTTTAGTTTATTACCGGGTGTCTTTTCGTAGCCCTACAGTAGTTTACGTCCTCCTACGCTGTCAAAGATTACCCCTGCGTTATATCTGATCCGTCATCCCCCGATTCGGAAACCCCTTCTCATATTCTTTCCTTTTCCCAAGTGCCCAACAAGATTCTGCCAGGTTCTTCTCCTCCCCCCCATGTGTTCCCCCGTGGCTATTCCTTCGCCAGCAAAGTTTTATCAGCTCTTCCAGTCCAAAATCTTGTCAAACAGAATGGATATTCCCCTTTTTCAGTTTCCTTAACCCCGTGCTATCTTTGGTGGGTGGCCTGCACGAATCTCTTACCCCTCCTTCACGCTTGGATGCAGATCGCTGGACGTTGTTTTCTTATGTACACCGGGCCACTATCCATCTTGGCTGACGATTTTCTTGTTGTTCTGGCGATTCTGTCTAGATACCCTGTCTCCCCTTCTACCCCCCTTTTCCCCAGCATTTTTCAATTATGTTTTTCTTTATACCGTCTCTTGTACCGATCGACCTTTGACATCTTTCTAGTGAACCCTACACAGCCTCTGGCTCATCCTCCCTTGCACTTCCTTCTCCTTACTCCTCAGGGTCAAAGGGTTCGATGATTTTTTCTCCTTTAAAACCGGGGCCAATTCACTAACTCTCCCTCGCTTAAACAACCTAACACCCTTTTGGACTTCTGTTCCCCCTCTTTTCCATTTCTTTCGTGTTGGCTTGTGTACTACTTTGAAGGATATTAGACCAAAACAGCCTTCTACCCCTTCATCCACCGTCATTTCACGCTGTGCAAACTTTGATGCGCATCCTTCTTGATATTGTCACCCGTCGTTCCTTTTGCTTTTCCATGAGATTGAATGCGCTGGAAAATTTCCGTACCTCCCCTCCCCTTGACAGATTTTCTTTTTCCATCGGTGCTGCGCCCATAATCCAGGTCTTGCTTCCCCTCAACCGCCTGCTACTTTTTAAGGACTGCCCTGCTTGCGCTGTCCTCCGGTTCGCTCACCTTTCCGTATGTCAGTGCTTTGATCGTGAGTCATTCTTTTCTCTTCTCTCTGTCCAATATCTCTTCTATTGCTCCTCTCCTGGTTGTGTTTTTGCACCGCCCCCATTCTCCAGACTTTAGGACATCTTTTTTTCACTTAGTGGTTTTTTGTCGTGGCACTGCAGTTACACAATTGCCCAACCCCCCTTCTGAGCCCGTATTTTTCCGCTCTGATGCCTTTTTGCCCAGAATGAACCTGGTTATGGGCGTCGTCAGCTTTCTCTGGCTGTCCACCCGTCCTACCTTTCTCCAGTCCTCCTCGGATTTTCTTTTTCTTGTCACTAAGTGCCACTGGCAGCCGCTCCCCTCCCCTTTGAACGTTCTTTCCTTCGTTCCTGTCCAGCCTTTTTCCCTCTGTCTGCAGCTCTGAGTAGAAGGCTGGTTGATAGCTTTTTTTCGAACGACCGGCCCCGTCATTCCCGGTCTAACGTGCTTCCTTGTTTCCCCCATCCCCCGAACCTCCCCCCGGAGGCGTATCTCGCTTCACTTCCAAAATCTGCCCTAAACCCCGTTGTGGACCTTGCTTTTCTTCGCCAAAACTTCTCTAACCTCCCCCTTTCTTGCCGGTCCTTCTCCTTCATTTTTACTTTCCCCCCCCGATGATCTCCCAGAGCTTCGCCCCCTGACCTCTCTGAGAGTTTGAGGTGCCCACCCTTTTTTGCACCCGTCGTCCAGTGAGCGGTAGGAAACCTCCTACCCCCCAGTCCCTTTTTCGTTGTAGTTTTTTCTTCCACTGCCCCCGCCCAGCCGAAAGAGTCAATCCCTCCAAGTCCCTTTCTGCTTCTTTCTCCTTGGTTTCCACAAGAGGAGACGTATCAGCGCCCCTCGCAAGCAACAAAATCCACTTGACTTACGAGTTGCCCTGCTGCGGATCCGCCCTACCCTCCTAATGCCCAATTTAAATCCACCCTGTTCAATCCTGTTTTTTCTCCGCTGTCCCCTCGTTGCTGTCCATTCAGATCCTTGTGCCGGAGGACACCCCCCACGCTTGTACCTGCTACGGTCTCCCATTACTGTTTTTGGCCCCCTTCTTGAATTCGCGGGGAGTCCATCCATTAGTGTTTTTGGCCCCCTTATTTTAATTACTTCTCCCACCATTACTCCACAAATGCACTCCCCGACTACTGATATTTTTTTCCCAGCGTTCCTTTGGTGAACGGTTCGCGTGACTAATTTCCCAAGCACTGGCTTTCATGAATAAACACGAATGCCCCTCAGGCCGTGGTGGTCCCTTCCCGTTACTTTTGTCGTGTTGATTCTCCTGCTGTTTTCAAGGCCCCCTTTCGTTCACCCTTAGTTTGCCGGCCCAGTTCAGGCAGCTTCCGATTCTTATCACGTTCCCATTACGCCCTTCTTTTTGTTGTCCAAATGTACCATTAACGTTTCCACACCCTCGCAATTCTCTGCTTACTTTTTCTCTCTTTCTACAGTCTTTTGTAGGTTTGCGATCAGTCAGCCGAACCGTTGCAGCTGCGTTTTTTCCACTCTTCTTACCCTTTCTTCTCCCCCTTCGTTCGGTCTGATCCGTTGGCTTGGATGGCCTTTCCCAATTTTTTGTCCTGTCCGTCCCTCTTACCCCCGTACTTTTTTACCCCCACATCCGCCAGTCTCGGGACCCAGTGGTATCCTTGGCGACATGATTACTTTTTCGTCTTCGTTCGTAGACATCCTCACCCCGAAACTTTGACGCACTAAACGAACACGCTCAGCATTCTGATTCCCCTGTGGCATGATCTTCTCGCGAGCTTCTTTTCTTTTCTTGGCCATTTCCCTTCTTTTCTTTCAAAATTTCTTTTTTTTTTCTTCCGAGGCCGTCTGTGGAGTAGAACCCTTTACTTTATCAACTTTTCATTCTTCATTGTGCATAGGCCCCTCTTTGTATGGCGTTCTTGCATCCAGTCATCACTTCGAGCTTCATGGACGGTTACGTTTTGTATGATTGATGTGGCCACACACACCCCTCTCCCCCCACTCCTTTTTTCTGGCTGTTTCTTTCGATTCCCTCTAGCTTTCCTTATTGCAGCAAGACTTTTTTTTTTCGCGGCGCTTCCTTTTTACAATATTCCAAACCCACTGTCCTATACCTACTTCTACTCGTAACTCTCTCCCCGCCGTTCCATTCCTCACTGTCTTAAACCCCTTCCCCGTGTTTTTTTCTAACTCTACCGACGGTTCTTTGACGCCCCTACCCAGTCCGTTCTACCCCACAGATATGGCGATCCCTACCCCTCCAACCCCCTTTCCTATTCTCCCTTTCAGTGATCTCTCCCGCCTTACCCTCTCCCTCTTTTTTTCTGTAGTGAGTCCTCCGCGCTTTCGTCTCGATCTTTCAAACCTGGGACGCTTTTTCGTGCGACTTTCGTTTTAGCGGGTAATGTCTCCACTTTCTTCTCTCCGCATCTACAGTTTCCCCTCTCTTTCCCGGTGTTGGAAACGAATGGCACCTTTACCGTCAAATGTTGCTCTCGATGAACCCTTATCTTTTTAATTCCCCCCTCTCGCTTGACGTTGGTGGACCCTCTTCGAACTCGCTCAACGGCCTCCCTATTTCGCAATCGTCGAGCTTCCCGCGTGATACGTTCTTTCAATTTCCAGGCGTCCCCCCATGTCCCTCTTTTCCGCCTTTTTTGTCCGCTTCTTCTTTGCCTTCCAAAAACCTTCACCTCCCCCTGTATTTTTTTTCCACGGCGTGGTTCCGCACCGCCATTCTCATTCGTGCCGCGGTACCCAACTAAGTTCTCACGACCTTGCCCCCGTCTAGCCCAAGAATTCCCAACCTTAAGGGGCCTTTCATTAGTATGATTTCGCAATTTTTCTTTGAAGACACCTTGTTAATCGATCTGATGTACCGACTTTCCGAATCCAGTCCTTCCCTGCTGAGTTCTTGTATTTCGTCCTTCTTCTTACAGTTGCCGGCCTATGGCGCACCCCCCCTAAAGTCATAAGACTTCCCTCGCATCTTCAGGTCGCACGTTCCCCCTATGCTGTTTTCTCAGCTTGTGCCTGATCCAAATTACTTGTTTCAAAACCCCCTTTTCCTTTTGGCGTGCTCCGAGTGTACCCTCTTTTTCATACTTTCCATCACAAGCGACGGTCCTCCTTTTAATTTTTAGGACCTCCTTCGATCTTGTCAAAGTTTTCCCGTAATACCTTTCTGCAAAATCCCTCGGGCGACTGCAAACTACATCACACCTCCATTGTAGACCCCCCCCTTCCGTAGCGAGGACCAATGAAGGCCTTGTTTTTACTCCCAACGCAGGTTAATTTTGTTTTCGTCCCCTTTTGCCAGCTTGCCTCTGGCGCCCCTTTATTGTAGCATTCCGTTCGCCTTTCTCTTTTTTCCGCGAGCAAATCTCTTCCCTCTTCTTGATCACCCTCGACCCAAAGTTTTTTCCGTCGCCCCTTTTTTACATTTTCCTATTGCGGGCTGTTTCCAGACCAGCTTCTTCAATTTCTTTCCCGCCGCCTGTTGACCTATCACCCCAAAGCAATCGGACAGCTTTTAGTATATAGGATCTCTTCCCTCTCTCTGTGTTGGCGCTTCCCTAAAGTGTTTACGTAAGTATCCGAGTATGTCAATTCCTTTTATCCTACCAAGTTCCGCCCCAGCCCCTCTGGCCTGTTTTTCCCGCACCTTCAACCTCGCCTCAGAGGTCGAGTCCCCCAGACAGCCTTCCCCCACTCTCTTATTCTTTGATCCTGTCCACCCTTTATGCGCCTGCAACAAGTTGACAGCCCAGACCCACCTCTTGGTCTGAACTTTTTTTTTTTTGTGTTTTGACCCATTGGTGCGTTCCGGCCCCCTCCCCTGCACTAATCTATTAACACTACGGTCGTTGTTGTGGACTTTTGCTTTGTTCTTCCCTTTCCTTTGCACTTCCGCTGAAAATCTTAGCTGCGATTCTCTGTGGGGCTTTTCCTTGCAACCTGAGCATTCTTTTTTCTTTTACACTGTACGGAAACACCCTGTTGTTTCTTGGTTTTTTTCTGCACTCTTTTCGCTGCCTTTTTTCCCGACATGTTCTTTTCCATGGCACCCTCATCTCTTCCAGGATTTTTTTTGAAGAGCTCTTGGTAGAGATCTCTTCGGTTTCACGCCAACTCGGGTTACTTCTTTTCCGGTGCCCGGTCACCGGCTATTTCCAGACCCACTTCTCCTTTCGCTACCCCCCCACCCTTTCTTCCTTCCTGCGCTGGTATTCAATCGTTATGTTTCGGGGTCATTTCTTTGACCTTGAATCTTTTTAACTCCTCTCTTCCTTTCTTTCCTATAACTTCAGCTCCTCCATTGCTCCATACGGTCTCTTGCGGTCGGTGGCTATTGAGTCTAAGATGAATAGCCCACACAGTCCGACCCTCTGGACGATATCTCAGTTTCCTCCGTCTCCCTTTCCTGGACTATTAAGTTGTTTTTAAGCGGACTCCTAACTCCTTTTTCCTCTACGTTGCCCCCAGCCGTGACAAGCGCCTCCGGTGAAGATTTGGCAAGCTGTCTGTCTCCGGATCTTCTGCGCTTTCTGTCTCAGCTTCCTCATCGTGGTCGTTGTCTCCTATCTTAGTCAAACACCTCCTCTCCGTGTTGAGAGAGATATTGGTTTCCGCGACCCCTGATCTGGATTAAATTCTCTCTGGTCATACGTTCTTTTTCAGCCGGAAATTTTGCGCCTTCACATCCCCCCCGTCCGGTATTCTTTCTTCTTGGATTTTTTCCCTTTTTCCCTCGCGTTTCATACTAACTGGTTATGGCGCTCTTCGCAACCATCGTCGTCGGGGAGGGGTTCTCAAACATGGACTTCCGACCGCGGTCAGCTTTTTCACGCTTTTTCCCCTCCGCAACTCGTTGACGCACCGTGCATGAAGTTCCCGCGAGTCTACTTGCATACTATTTGTGTCTCCTATGCAAGATCTTTTTTCAAGTCCCAGTCCTCCCCCCTGAAATCCTTGGATAACGGCTTCCCAGCACCGTTCCCCCTCCCATAGGTGTTAGGGGTAAGGAGAAGTTATGACTTTTCCCCACCGAGTGACCTTTCGGTGCAACTCGATACCTCAGTATGTCCCCTTACTTTTTCCCAACTTGACTTTGCCGATTCCCCCCCCCCCCGACCTTCTCCCCTTTTCCAATATTCGGAGGCTTCCCCCTTCCCTTGCCCATGTCTTTCACCGGTCGAATGTTTTTTTTTTAGTCCAGAACTCAGAAAAACAAGTCTTTGTCCCCGTTTCCTTTTTTGATGCTTTTTTCCCCCCGCCACTTTGCCCTGCCCCACAAATAGACTGCGATTTGAGTACCTCCTTCTCCAGTTGTTCACCCCCCCTGCACCCGCGAACGTCCCTCGCCTCCCCACTGCCGGTGAAGGCCGTTGTTTCCGTCCCAATACTATGTGAGGGCCCCAAACCATGAAAAACCCTTTTCCCCCCTTTCCAACTCCCGTCTGTAGACTTTCAAACTAAGTTTGCTGGCGTATCAGGTGGAGTTGAGTGGCAATCATCCTTCCAGTGTCCTTTTTTTCTCTCCCCTTTTATGAGAGATTTACCACCCCTTTTTCCCCTTTCCTTTTCTGGGCGACGTTATTTTAATCCGCCATTAGGGTATGACCCCTGATCAGACTAATTCGTGACTAGCAAATCTCTGACCTCGCCCCTTATAATAACTACGCTTTTCTGTGGGTTCTTCCCCCCAATCCCTTCAAAAAGCAATCTTTGCGCTGCTCCCAAAACCCTTCCCGCGCGCGTTTCCCCCCTGAGGATCTCTACCTTGGTCTTGACGTTGGTTACAGCGGTCATCCTCTTTTTTCAACA
>Ga0179593_1338134_pt1 | contig 12705 bp, 13 predicted proteins | sample CZODoug2_1_08_16_FD_185931 | JGI IMG/M metagenome (GOLD analysis project Ga0179593, IMG submission 185931) | Vadose zone soil fungal communities from Angelo Coast Range Reserve, California, USA - CZODoug2_1_08_16fungal (PacBio error correction) | ecosystem: Environmental > Terrestrial > Soil >... | reverse complement strand
CTTTTCGCTGCTTTTTTTCATGATGAACCGCATTTTCCTCTCTGAGCCCTGCCCTTGGTCTTTTTCCGGCATCCTCTGAATGCTGATGAACCTTTTTTCCGAGAGGAGAATCAATGGTATTTTTGAGTGATTGACCTCGTTTTTACTTTTCCCCTCTTGTTCGACTCGTTATGCGAAGGGATCCCCCGCTCACTCCCTGAATTCATGTACAGTAGGTTCTCCTACCCCTTGGTCCCTGAGAGCTCTGTTCTCCTTCAAGCTACACGACCTCATTCCCGGTTTCTGGTCGCGAATTCTGCATTTTTCGTTTTTCTCGAAGTCCCCCCCTCCTAAAAAATTTGCCACTCCCTCATTTATCCGCGCACAAGTTTCCCCTCTCTTTTTTTACTTACGTCTTTTCCTCTCCACCCCCCACGCATCATGTCGCCGCACGTTTCCTGCGATTTAACCTATTTTCGTCACTCAAATTTGTTTTTCGATGCTCCCCATGCGTTCACCACGGTTCCTCTGGCACACCTATTTGTTCCCACTTTCTTTTCCATACGCCTGCAACGTTCCCTGATCTTTCCCTCACGTCCCATTTCTTCTGTCCGCAACCCTTTTTTCCTCGTCACTCTCCGTCGTAGACGAGGGCACCGAGCCATCGCTGGTTAGTTGGTGTGCCTCGTCCCGTCCCATTGGAAGTTGACGCGAGGCCGCCCCCCTTCCCTGGTGTCAAACCCGCGTTTGGTCGTTTTCTTCTTTGACCTTGTTTTCTTGACCTTGTAGTTCACGTATGCATTTCTGAGGAAAATCCTCTCTCCAAGGCCGAGGGTGCTTACCTCCCCCGCCAGACCTTTTGCCTGACCCCGTTCCCTGTCAGCCTTGACTCCTGAGTTATCCTCACGTCGGCCATGCCGAGGCCACAATTGACGTTCTGACTCCAGCGCGACTTTTATCCTCCGGCTCCCCCTATCTTTTGTTTCCCCGCGATCCTCTTTGTACCTTTTTGACCCTTTTTTTCCTCTTATCCCCATCCTTCTGGCGCTCTTTTTACCGTTTTTCGACCACCACCAGACTTTTGAGCGATTACAAATTTTTTCCCAGTAGGGACTCCCTTTGCAGCCTTACAGTTGCTCCCGTGTTTTAATGCGGTAACAGAGACCATGTTCACCCCCCTCCTGCTCTTCCGCGAGCCAAACCCTTCCTCCTTTCATCTTTCCCAGGTTCCTCTTTCGGCGCACAGCTTTTCTTCTTTCCACGACTCCTGCCCCTGCGGGGGTTGTTCTAGCGGCAAGGCTCCATGCGGCCCTTCCCCTCGCGTTTATCGACCCTATGTTTTTTTTTTTTCAAACGGTCACCCCCCGACAGCTGCCCTCTTCTGTCCCTCGATCGCTTTCGTTTTCCTCCGGTCAAAGGGTTTTGCCTTAGCACGACCTCCCCCAGACCCCCGGATCGGCCGTAAGGCACCTCCATACCTGAGGTTTTGTTGAATTTGGCTTCGATGGATTAGAAGAACCTTGGCCGGTCCTCCGCCCCAAGGGTGAATTCTTCATGACTCTGGTCCAATTGTTAACGATCCCTTCCCGTACACGGGGACCACTTTTTACCGGCCCCCCCCTCCCCACCCGAGAAGGCCCCGATTTTCCAGTAGACTCCCGCAAGGAAAAGCGCCTCCATGAGTGACGGTTCCCCCCCCTATGCGTCCTTTCTCTCCGCCTGGGGATCTTCTAAGTTTTAGAAAACCTGGTTTTAGCAGTTCTTCTCTCCCGCTACCGTCCTTGCAATTCTTGATCGTTTCGCCGCGACCGCGTAGCAAACCTTTATTCCTTTCCGCCATCGATTTCGTCGTCTTTTGAGTTGACACGACAGACGTCCTGTTCATCCTTTCTTACCGGCCCCCCCCCACCCCCCCAAGTTTTTTCCCCCCCCCTTTCGGTTTTTAGTCTTTCTCAACGCTTGCCACGAGCCAGGCCAGCCCCGGCATCAGTGCGATGTGCCCCTCTCTCAGCGCGGCGCGTCCCCCCAGAGATAAAGAGAGTCTTCTAGCCGACATTCCCTTGCCTCGCAAATTTTCCCCGGCGTTCGATGCGACCCCAATACCGTTTTGGTGCTCAGCTTGTTCTTGTGACTTTGACTTGAGTTCTCCCCAAGTAGGAGGAGAGCGGGTTAGATACCCCAACGCCGCTTCTCTTCCGCCTTTTACGCCCCCCCCCCCCCTCAGAAACGTTCCCTTTTTTTGCGTTACTGAACCCCCCCCCCCCGAGTCAATGCTTCGAGCCCGGCGGAACTCCTCGTATTTGTTGAAGCAGGTCCCACTTTTGAGTGCCCGGACCTTCCTTCCCCAAAGGCGCCCCAACAGGACTGACTGTTAAAAAAAAGCACCATCTTTTTCCCCTCCACAAGTTGTAGCGAACACTCTCGGCACAGTTTTTTTCTAAGATATGCCCTACTCCCCCCTTTTTTGTTTTGAGCATCTATGAAGCTTGGGCAGATTCTTCGCAATTTTTTTTTTCTTGTAGCTTGTCTTCTTTTTTCTAAAGCATTCCTGTTGGAGGAGGCGATTCTGTTTCCCGGTAGGTTAAGTCCTGAACAATCAATTTGCGATGTCTTCCTCGACTTTTCTGGAGACCTTTTTGTCCTGATGGTTTTCTTCTCGTCCCTGAAGTCGTTATTTTTCGCAGCCCCCCCCCCCCCCCCCCCCCCCCCCCCCCCCCCCCCCCCCCCCCCCCCCCCCCCCCCCCCCACCCCCCCCCCCCCCCCCCCCCCCTCCCCCCCCCCCACCCCCCCCCCCCCCCCCCCCCCCCCCCCCCCCCCCCCCCCCCCCCCCCCCCCCCCCCCCCCCCCCCCCCCCCCCCCCCCCCCCCCCCCCCCCCCCCCCCCCCCCCCCCCGCCGACTCCCGGCGTCTCTCTTACGCGGTTTTGGTTTTGACGGCCGTTTTTTTCCTCAGCTCCTGCCGCCCCTACTTTTGCGATCTCATGCATTTCTTTCTGCCCTGAACCGAAACCATCTGTCACCACTCCTTGTATTGCTTTCCCCTCTCCCCCCGTCAAGGACGTTTTTAGATTGTCACAGTTTTATGAGGTCTTCCCCTGGATCTCTTGGCGCCGGCTCCCGAATTGAGAGATTCGATCTTTCTTATTTTTCCATTTCCTAGAGAGTTGTGGTTCTCCTTCTCCGAGCTCCCCCCTTTGCCGTATCTTCCCCTTATGACATTCCTGGTAAGGGGCTTTCGTGCAACTCCTACCTCCCTAGATGCCTTCTCTTTTTGACATTTTGTCTGTTCTGGGCTCCTTTTTCCTACTACAGATTGGATTCTCTGATTAGTTTCGTTTTTCTTCGCCCCATGGGTCCTTTCTAGTAATCGTATCAACGCATTTCGACATTTCTTTCTCCGGACGAATTTTGGGCCTTTTCCCCCAGTTGTATGTCGCCTGGTCCTTGGCCTTTTTCCTTCGACCTGATTTTGGAAGTATGTTGGCGTTACGGTTTTCCTTTCCTTTTTTTCTGGTTTTGATTTCTTTCCGTTAAAACACGCATTCACTTGCTCTAATCCTCCCTTCAAGCGGGGGTTTTTCCCTTTTGGCTTTTTCCCATCCCGCGCCTGGAAACCCTTCGCTATGATTCTTAGTTCCAGCGCTTGCAGGTCTTTTTTTTTTGACTTCTGATAATCCACCCGGGCCGTAGTTCCTTATCTCCCTCCCTATCTTTTTCTTTTCTTTTTTTTGAAAGGGGTTGGCTCCCCCCATCGTCTTCCCTTTGAGTTAGGGTGCCGAAATGATCAGGTCTGTGCCCAGCCAGTCGTCATTTCTTGTTGAATTCTGCCTCTGTTTTTTCTTCCGCATCAGTCCTTCGCGAGGTGTCTGTGTTTGCCCCTCCGTCATACTGGTTTTAATCCCAGAGGGGCGTGCTTGTCCTTTTGTCGTCTCATGGCTAGAGCCACCACTTTACCTTTTATGTCTCTGGTCCAACCGTTCAGCTTCTCCCTGCTCCATCTTCTGTGTTTTTTCCCGAAAACATCTTGCCACCCCCCCTCAGTCTGTTCTGGACCTAGTTCCATGTTCCAAGCTGAACTGAGCAACCCACCTCTTCTTCGGAGCCCCTCCCTCTAAATCGCGATGGTGCTCCAAGAACGCGTCTTTTTGTTGCTCTTCAACTTTCCCCTCCCGTTTCCTCCCTCATGTTTTCTTTTTGTTTCTGGAAGGCAACGGACAAACTTCGTTGGGTTGCTTTCGCGAATCGATTGAGTTATTTATATTCTCTCCGATGACGTCTACTCCACTTTAGTCTTCCCTCGCTCCCCCACTGTTTCCACCCTGTCGCTCTGGTTCCTTCTGTCACCCAAATTTCTTCCCCTCTTCGATACTCTATGGGGCGCGTCCTCCTCCGACTGGAGTGACCTCAGTCTTCGGTTTCGACGGCTCTAGACAATGGCTTTTTCCGTTGAGGATTTTCCTCCTTTGTTGCAACGAAGGTTGGAACCACTGTTTTGTTGCCATCCGCGACCTTTTTTGATTAACGCCGGTTTCGCCCCCTCAGACCGTCCCGTTCTTACCTTGAGCCTCGGTGACTTAAGGTCCCGTCCCTTCGACCTACTCTTTTGGAGAGGCGCGTCTTCAAGTCGCCGTGTTTGGGCCTTGCCCCCGCTGATTCACGCTTCTTGGCCGTTGTGCGTTTCCTTTTTTTCTCCTTTTTTCCCGTGGCGCCCTCGCAGCTATGGGGAATCGTATCCCTCATCCCCCTTGGCTGGTCTTTTTTTCTGTAATTTCTAGCCCCCTCCCCTCTCTAAGTTCCCTCCTGCTTATGGAATGAACGGGAACCATTTTTCGTAGACCATTTCTTTTTGAGAGTTTGCATACCCCACCCTTCGTAACGACGTCCTCCCCACCAGATTTCGACTCCTAGTCGATCACTCCTTTTGATTCCGCGCTCGCAAGTAATTTATAGTATTCTTCCCCGAAGACTAACGGGCCAGTTTTTTTTGCTGATTTTAAGTGTCTCTTCTCGCCCTCTTCAGCCTTGAAAGATATACCCCCTTTTTGCTCTTACCCCGTTGTTTGTTTAGTCTTTGATGCTTGACCTCATTTTTTTTCTTTCCCACGGACGCGCTCCTTTACATCATCGAGAATTGCCCTTTTAACTTTTCTTGCTTCCTCCTCTGCGCTCCTTCCCTTTCTTCATACCCTGAGTGAGAGCCCGTTGATCGTTTTTCTTGTGGGCTTGCTTTTTCGCAGTAGATCCCCCCCTGCTCCCTCTCTGGAGTACCTTTCCTCGTTCCTCCTCCCGCTCTGCGTCCTTTTTCTTTCGTTTTGGCCGAAGTCTACACGTTCCTCAAGTCCGGTGATTTCTCTCCCCGAGTCGACCCCTTCCCTCTGAGGGACACTTTCCTTTAAAGAAAACTTCTCTCCGCACCGTTCCCTCACCCTGTTACTCAGCGCCCCGTTTCCCAACTTTCCTTAACGGCGACTCTACACCACGATTAGTCCCTCCCTCCCTTTCGTCCTTCACATCGATAGTTTAGTCACCTTCCCAACTCTGATCCACCCCCGTTTTAATCACTTCCTTTCTTTGAAACAGAGTGTTACAACAGTTCCCTGGCCCTTCTTCCCAGGTTCTATCAACTCCCTTCCCATTGTCTATCTTCGTCCCCCCTTTGCGGTTTATCGTCCCCTGCCTTCCTCTTTGCTTGAAGAGGACCAGCCCCTTTCCCTCGCTTTCTTCCTTACCCCCCGTCTCCATTTGTGTAATTTGACGCGAGAAACCCAAAATAGTGGAACATTTTGTTCCCCCCCCCGCTTGGCTTTGATGTTGGTCGTTTTTAAGGGCCTTGGTGTTCGAATTAGAAGTTGGACTCGCCCCTCGAATTTCCGACCCTGAGAGTTAGCTACCACCCAGGCCTTCTTTGCCCAGTTGCCCCTTCCCTTCTTTTTTGGACCCCCTGATTTAGGAGATCTACCCACCACCCCACAACCACCCCCCCCCCCCCCCCCCCCCCCCCCCCCCACAACCCCCCCCCCCCCCCCCCCCCCCCCCCCCCCCCCCCCCAACCCTTCCTCGGCCACCAAGCAGATTTTTTTTTTGAATCCCCCTCCCCGCTATCTCGTATTGATCCTCACTCAAGGTGTCGATCCCCCGATCCGCTTTCCCTTGACATCCTTTTTTTTTTTTTCTCAAAGACTATGTTAGCCCTCCGGTGTATTTGTATAACCCCCCCTTAACTGAGTGATCCGTCTCCCCTTTGGTCCTCGTGGACTACCGTCAGTGAAGTCTTATACTTTTGTCCTGGGAGTTCCGCCCCCTCCTTGCCAGTCAAGCCCTTGTTTCTCGAGAGACCACACATCTTCGGCTTTTGTCCCTCGCTTAAGGGAGTCTATTTGAACCCCCCCCGCATTTCCGAGTCCACTCCAATCTCTTTTCTTTTTTTTCCCTCCTTGCTCCCAGTCCAGGTGCCTTCCAGCGAGTGTCTGAAGTATTTTGTAGCAAACCCCCGTTCACCGCCCAGCTAGATGAGTTTGTGAGCTCGCTTCGCCTCGGTCCCCCCGGGTTGTCATGACACCGTCCTTCAAAACGTCCCCCCCTCACGGCACGGATTGTTCCGTGACAGGAAGACTCAATTCTTCGTGTTTCCCTTTGCCCTTCGCCGATGCCCCGATTAACATTTGCAATGCACCTGGTCCTTCAATGTCGAAACCCTCGAAGTGAGGTTAGTTGCCCCCCCCCCCCGTTGCTTCACTCATCCCCGAACGCGGGAAACTGAAGGAACTTCCCTCCCCCCCCCACCACTAGAACGTCCCTTTTCACAGTACCCCCTTTTTTCCCCCTTTTCCGTCCGCAATACCTCTTTGAGTTTATTCCACAGCGCGTTCGGCTGAAGATTAGACTGAATTCCTTTTTTCCTCTCCCGCCTGAGCCTTTCCCCTCAGCTCTCCTATAAAGTCTTACCTCCCTGTAGTAGAAGAGGCATATCCATCTCCAGAGTATTAAAACAAGTCTGTCACAAAGTGAATCGATTGTCATGATCTCTTCTCGTTTGCCCTATCCTCCACGTACCCCCCGCAATCAGAATGGAATTACTGCCTTCCCCGTTGTCGTTCGAGGCGCAGGCCCAACTTGAGGAAGCTAACGGCCGCCTTTTTTTCATCCCTTGAGAGGGCCAATCCGATTTTAAGCCCCAGCTTACCTATCTATAGTGAGTCTTCGGCCAGCTGTCCCCCTAGTTTTGCCAACTTTTCGGACGGTGCGTTTCTGATTAGCCCCCCCCCCCCAAACCCCCCTAGGTTTGCTTTCTCCGTGTTAGGCTATAGGAATAACTTAGTCCTCTGCACATTATCGCACGAGAGGTTTTACGGACTTCGTCCCCCACCTCCAGAGTAGATATCTTTCCGGAGCCTTCAGCCTCCCCCCCCATGCTTTCGCTACGTCCAACACCATACAAGCCGGCGAGTCGGCTAACAGAATAGTCTGCCTACTCGTCCCCTTTTTGGTCGTTTTTGTATCGGCCCCCTTCCCCTCTCTCAAAATTACTTTCACATTATACCCTCCTCTGTAGTCAACAAACGAGAAGCCCGTCTTCCGCAGCACCCAGCCGACCCGAAAAATACTGTTTCAGCCGTTCAATATCATTTACCTCCCCCTTTGTGTTTTTTGATCTAGTTTACTTTATTTTTAACTCTTTTTTTTTCTCCCCTTTTGATGCGAGCGTGCTTCTTTATAGTTGGTGGACCCAGCGGAATGGTGCGGTCCTTTCTCTGTTTCTTGATTCCTAGGAAGGGACTGGCTTAACTCCCTTGCGAGGTTTTAGGCAACGACTAGTCTGTTACTCTGCTCGTATGTTTATTTTCTTTCTTTGGTGTTTCCTTCCCTCTGGACAGGCAAGTTTTTCTTTTGCGGCCCAGGAGTAGATCACTTGTTCCTTCTGTGGTGCTTTTGAAGAAGTGAATATCCTCTCCTCCGCCTTCACTTTGCCCCCCTCACTCATGAAGATTTTCCTGCCCCGACCCCCGGTTTCTCCCCCCCCCCAGTCATGGTCCTGGCTCGCATCGTGCAAACACCGTTTCCAGCCTTTGCGATTCCAAGTGCTTTTGGCCTCCGTATATCTTTCTCTCTGGGTCCCCCCTTCCCTGTCTTATATTAGAAGACCTTTTTTTATGACCTGTTTACAGTGTCTTCACGCGCTTTTTGGCTGCGCATCGCGCACACGGCTTTTTTGCCGTACCCCCCCGTCTTCCCAGTGTAAACCCCACATTTTTGGATGATGTGCGTGCCCTCTCCTACCTCCTGCAACTCTGCTGTCTATTTCTTTGAATAATTGTCAGAGTTTGGTGGCGCCGTTCCCCTTTGTCCTCCAGCAATTGAGCTTTTTTTTAGCGGCCTCCTATTTCCAGGACATGAGTCCTTTTCTGTCTCTTTCCACCTTACAAATTTTTTAGAGACGTTAAGGACTCCTTGTTTCCCCTGTCCCCCAGGGGATTTAGACCGAGGTTCGGACCTTCGCGTTGCACCTTCTTTAGTTATAGTTTTTGTTTATTCAGTTTTTTCATGTCTGATTTCCCCGGTGAGAGTTAAGTTTTTCCAGCCTTCTTCCCAGGAATCTAATAATAATTCCGGTGCTCCCCCCCCCTCTCAAGCTCCATGTCACCCTCACCTGTGCCCCGCGACCGTCCCCCCCTCCCCTTCCAGATCCCCCCCCCCCACCCCCTTCTTTAACACTTCTGCTGTAGTTCATTTTCCTGCCCCTAGCTTCGCACCCCCCGTTTTGATCGGCAGCGTACCCATTTTAAGTTCTTGATGTTCCAACCATTGGTGACCTCGTCTTCCGCGAGTATGTAGACTTGGGCAGTTCGTTGGGTGACCTGTTGGCCTAAAAATAGTCTCTTACTCTCTGACTGTTCCTCCTCATTGTCCTTGGAGACCTTATACCCACACCTACGCCCCCACCAACCCATAAATAGTATTTTCGTGGTTTGACTTCCGTCCCCCAGAGTGCTCCTCCACCCCCCCCCGACTGCATCCGACGGGGGACAAAGTCCCCCTGCGGTGGGTTGAAGCTTTGATATCTCGTTCCTTGCTGTCCGAGTCTTATTGTAACACACCCCTCTCCCTTTTTAAGTCTGGTCCTCTTGCAAACAAGTCTCCGACTCCCGTATTTCTTTTTGTTGCCAACGGATCCGATGGTCCCCAGTCATCTCTTCTTCACCTAGCTCCATGACAGCTCTTCGCTGCCTAGAGTCCCCCTCCTGGTTCGTGCAGCCGCGATAAATTTCATTCTGTTTTCGTCACAGCCAAGCGCTTTTGGGGAGAGTCTCAAACGGTATCATCCCCTCCGGTCTGGCTTTCCAGCGTTGCTATTGATTTTCCGACAGGCGGCCGTTTGTGAGGATCGGTGCCTTTCCTGGTTTAATTCTCCCGCGTAGACGTCGACTTGAATTAACCCCCTGTTTTGGCCACCTCGTCCAACCTGAGGTTTTCACCCTTTTCAGAGAGGTTTTGAAGTTCCCCTTCCCCCTTCGTACGAGTCCTACCCTTCCCCCCTCTTTCGCGTTTTTTCATAAGTGATTTTTCTTAGTGCGATTCCCGGCTGGTTTCGTGAGACAATGCTGTACGGTTTTCCCCCTAGAACTTTGGATTTGGTCATCCCTTTTGGTCACCTATGTTTTCTTCCCACTTTCTTGACCTTCTTCCCCTCCTTTGGCTAGCCCACTCAGGCGTTTCGTGATCGATATCTGTGACTGTCCTGAACGTAGGAGGCTTCTTTCTACCTTCGTGAGAGGCTCCCGAGTATTACTTCTCCCCCGATTTTTTGTAAGTGGCGACTTATTGATGTTCTGGCCGTGTTTTGAGTTTCTGAGTTTTTTTCTCGGTGTCTTCCCTTTGCGGCCCAGAGAGATGTGTTCTCGACGAGTACTCAATTACTTGCTTCCCCTTTTTTTGTCATCTCGCTAGGAGCTCATTTATTGCTCTGAAAGGTAGGAGCGTTAGCATTCAAATCGGACCTGTAAGCTCTCGCCTGCTTGAGATTGCATCCCTGCTCCCCTCTCCTCAAAAACTTTTTGTCTTTACTCAGTGCTCAACTCTTGATTCCGCCTGCCGTACTTTTCATGATCCTTCGCTTCTTCTACTTCCTGGCCCTTTTTCTCTCTGGTCCAGGCTCCTCTTCCCTTTTTTCCTCAGGACCTGCTTAATCCTCCACGATATCCTCCCCTGTTGTGTTTGACTCATTTCGTGCTTGCTTTAATTCCCTTTCTTTTGCCAAGTACTCTCTTTCCTGTACTCATCTGCACCGGCCCGTTCGGTTATCTTATCATAATTCCTCCTGCTTCATGTACCTTAGACAGAGGAGAATCCCCCTCTTTCCCCTCAGTAGCTTGAATCGCCCTCGATTTTGCCTCCCCTTTCCGTTCTTCTCCTTTCTTTGATCACAGCCAACTTTAATCCGCGCAATGTTTTTCCGAGTTCCCTTCCTTAACTTCCCCTTCGCCCTTGCGATCCTATTTATTCTCGGTAGCTCCACACCTCTATTCCAGTTGTTTGTAGCGCGAGTCGCCCACTATTCTGCGGCCCACGCTGACCCCCCGCGAAAAAAGATTTCACAACAGACTGACGAGTGATCCCCCCCCTCGCCACGGCCCACCCTTTTCCTCCTTCCGCCTTCCCAACATAAGGTCGCCCAGACGTTTCCTTCCAGTTCTTCACTCGCTCGATGTAAATTCCCAGCCCTTGCAGATCTAAAAGGCGTTGCCTCCCTTTTCCCGTCTTGCACCCCCCTCGTGTTCCCCACGTGATTGGTCACTCCCCACCTTCGAGTCATCAACTTCCCCCCGTCTCTCGTCTCAACCTCCCGACGGAATCGAATCTCTAGGTAGAAGAGGCAATCGTCCCCCTCGGTAGTCGTCCCTTCCCCTCCCTTTGGCCTGTACGTAGAACCATCTCGGTTAAAACGGTTCAACCCCGAGTGCTGCGAGTTCTCTTCCGGCGGTACCGTGTTTACCGTCGAAGGTATTTTTCCCTCGAAAAAGAATCTCCTTCTGAGTCGCCCTTACCCCTCCCCCCGACCCGTATTGTACGTTTTTTCCCCCCAGTCCAGTTAGCGCTTGGACCTCAGTAGTTATTTCGCCAGTTCTTGCCGAGGTCCCCACCCCATACTCCTTCTTTTTACCTCCCCTTGAGCCTATCCCGCGGATCGCCAGACGAGTGCTTCGTCGCGCTCATCGTGGCCCCATGGGAACTCGGTTCCAAGCTTCTTGTTTCGCCATCCTGTGATCCCGGTTTCTCCCCCCCCACATCACATGCGCGGACCTCTCCACCCCGGTGTTCACGCTCTTAACTCCATTCCCTCTTGGACCCGCTCTTTTTTTCCATCGACTACATAGGAACAAGAATCAGATTTTATTTACCATAGCGAACCCACCCTTATTCTCGTTTTGTCACCTCCCGGGCGGTGGCCTGCTCCGATTCCCCCAGATTTGACCTGTCTCCCCCGACCCTCTCGCCCTTTGTTTTGTTCAGATCTACAGGAGATCTTCGGCCCCTTAACCGTGTAGCATCTGTTCGCCACCCACCCCTCTTTTTCCCCCCCTCAGCGGCCGTATTTTATCGCTTGATTCCGCGGAGCATTCTCCCCAATGGTTGAATTCGCACTCCCCCACACTTTTCACATCCACGGAAAGGTTAGGACGAAGCAGTCCCCCCCTTTTTGACAAGGCATTCGATGGGCACGCTACCCTCAAGAAAATGGAACTGGCCAGTAGGACTTTAATGGATGATTGTATATCCTTTCCCAACTTTTTTGGGTCGGACCGACTCCCCCCCGTAACTCCAATGTGAAACAAAGTTTACGCCAACCACGATCCCTTCCCTAGGGCCCACGATCTCTCGGCCTGCACTCCCCCACCTCGTCCATGAGACTACACCAGAGTGTAAGGGACAACAAATTTCGTCCATATTCTCCTCTCTCATCCATGGTGGGAATTGACGAGTACTTCCTAACCTGTTCTACTTCCCGCCTCTACTCCGTCCTTCAGCTCCCCCTGCTGTAGTGCAGCTGCACTGCTCCCTAGAACGCGTCCAAATGCTGCTCGCCCCCAGCCTTATTGCATTATTAGGCTCTTTGTCCCTCCCCCTCCCTTCCTAAGACCTTTCTTCTACGTTGGCTCCAGTGGGCCCGAGGAGCAGCCCCCCCCCCCTCCTGCGACGCGCCCGTCGCCCCGAAACAGTCATAACAGTGTTTTTCGTACTCTCCTCTCTTCTCCGGCCAAGATACTCCTCTTTTCCAATGCTTGTACTGAACAGAAATGCCCAGCGCAAACTTCTTTGACCGGCGTTCCCCGAACTTTTCCAATACCAGTTTTTTTGCTTCTCCCGTTTTCTCAGTAAGTCCATGCAGAGGATCCGCAACTTCAGGCTGAGGAGCTTTTTTATAGTCACTTCAGTCAGACAAAACCCAAGTCCGCTAGCTCGACTCTCTTCTGTCTCCGTTTCAAAGTGCCCTGACCGCGACAAAAATGGAGAAATTCTTCGCTCCACCCAGCCCGCCCCAGACACCCCACCCCGACCCCACCCCTTCAACACCTCCCTTCCCCGGCACCACTTACACCAGACAAGACCCGCCCACCGCTGACCACTTCCCTAACGCCACACCCCCCCCTCGAGAATCCCCCAACCCGGACCGCCAAAAATATCAAACTCGATCTCAGCACCACGTTCGCGCACAATAATAGGCCCGCGGG
>Ga0179593_1304632_pt1 | contig 12705 bp, 20 predicted proteins | sample CZODoug2_1_08_16_FD_185931 | JGI IMG/M metagenome (GOLD analysis project Ga0179593, IMG submission 185931) | Vadose zone soil fungal communities from Angelo Coast Range Reserve, California, USA - CZODoug2_1_08_16fungal (PacBio error correction) | ecosystem: Environmental > Terrestrial > Soil >... | reverse complement strand
TTTTTAGTTTCTTCGCCGGGTCCGTTATTGCTCTCTTTTTGCCTCTATGCGATTTCGTCTTTGGGGTTCCCCCCCCCCCACCCCAGCATCCCCTCAACGACCCCCGTGTCCCTCCGTCCCACCGTGGTCACTTTCCCTTCTTCCCCATGCCCGTTGGCTTTTCCCTCCGAGAACTTCGCTATCAGGAATTTCGGTCCCGCCCTTTTTCCCCTCGGCCTTCCCTTTCGTATCATCCCTTGTCTCCCTTGACATTCCCCTTGCATCCCTTGTTCCTTGCTTTTTAGGGGTTTTTTTTGTAGTCCCCCCCTCTGTTTCCTCGATCCATTCCCCATTTTTGGCTGAGGGCGTTTTCAAAAGTCGAGCTCTGCTTGTCGTGAGAAAAGGAGCCAAACAAAACTAGAGGCAAAAGATCCCCCCCTTTTTTTTTCTTGGCCTCCCCCTCCCCCCCCCCCATTAGTTCCCCCAAAAGGTCCGATGAAGGTTGTTGCTCCCCTCCCGGATAGGAATTTTTTTTGACCGGCCAGATATTGCAGCCTCCCCCCTCCCCCCCCCCCTTCTTTTTGGTCCCCTCCGACCGCACTTGCCAGTTGGGCCCCACAACTCCGAGGGGTCTGTTTTTTTTGAGTTTTTTTTTCCTGTGTTCCGCGTCCCATTTGCTCCCCGGGTTGTGAATCATGTGCCCCTGGTTTTTTTAAAAAACTTTTCGGGGCCACTTAGGTTTTTTTTTGGTTTGTTTCCCCTCAACTTTTTATCGATCACGACCAACCTGTCTTCTTTCCCCGCCTTCAGAGTCACATCGTTTTTCTTTCGGTTTGTTCTTTTCCCTGCATTTACTTCCCTTTCTTGAAAGCTGACCCCAAATTTAGGAATGCAGATGTCTTTTTACCTTTTGTCGAGTGTTTATCCCTCCGTTTATTCTTTTTTTTTCCCGATTAGTTGATCCCCTGAACTTAACCCCAGAATTTGCCCATGAGTTTGAGTTCCCCTAAGTCTCCATGGCAGTGATACGGCCCGTCCCTTGTTGCTTACTTTTGAATTTCTTGGACCGTTCCCTTTCGCCCTGGCCCCCCCAGTTCTCTCCCCCTTGGGCGTTCTATTTACGATTTTGAAGACGACACATGACCCCCCCCCCCTCCCCTTCCTCGTCGCGCCGGGCGGGCTTTTTGCGAACCGGGGGGTCTTTTTTTCAACTAACCGCTTCACTTCTCCACCCGAGTATCCGGCAATTCCCGTGTCTGCTCCCCCTCTTTTCGACCGTAATTTTTAAGTCGATGTCCCCAGTCTGCGGTGATTTTTTTTTTGGCCCCCAAAGCTGCTGTTGGGTTCCCTTTTTTTTTTCCTTTCTCTCCTTCTCCTCCCCCCCCAGGTGAGTTGGGCTTTTCATGATGTAAGTGAGGACTGCACCCCCAAGAATTTTAATTCCTTTTCCCTCATTCGTAGTTTGGAGAGGTGGTGCAAGAGAGCAAGGTCCGTTTTTTTTGTAAAGTACTCATCCTTTTTCCCCGGGGTCCTGTCTTTTTTTATTCACTTTTGGCGGTGATGCCTTTTTTCGTTTCACACGTTTGGTACTCTTACAAAGTTGGCTTTCCCCCCGTACTTCCTTTCGTCCGGTGACCGCCAGACCCTCCGAATCTTAACCACAAAACATAGAGTCCCCCTCTCCTTTCAAGTGAAGTCTGGGGTTTTTTTTTCTGTTTTAGTTCCGAGTGAAGATTCCCATGTCCCCCCCCAGTCCACTTTTGAAAAACCCCAATCCGCAAGATGTCCCCACAGTCTTACTGATCGCCCCCTTCCAAAAGTATCCCCCGTCTGTGGATCCAAGGACACTTGCTTGGTCCCTCATCTGCAACCCCATAGGGCAATTCGTCGACTTGTATATTTGGGTACCATTTAGCCCCCTCGTTCTGCCCCTCGTTACCTTGGAAAACGGTCACGCCCGGTATTTCTCGATTTTTCGTGTTCCCTCCTCGATTCCCCCTGACCCGTCTCTTCCTCGAAGCTCCCCCACGACCCCGAGAAGAGTTTTTTTTTTCAACCATGGGCTTGGAGCTTGCTTTCCCATCCCGCAAGCATCCCCAGTCAACTTTATTTCCCCCAGTTTGCAGTTTTCCTTTTTTTCTTTTTTTTTCCCCCCTTTCCTTCGTGAACCGGCAGCATTGATCTTTTGCTCTCCTTGTCCCGTGGCCATCATTTAGTTCGCCTTTTTGGATGCTTTTACTCAGTGTCCCCTTTCCCCCCTTTTTCCGGTTTCTTCCCTCTTGTCCGTCGTCCCTGTGACAGCCCCCCTTTTTGAAGGGAAACATGTTTTTGTCCCGAAGGAGATGTCGAGGGTTGCCAACACCCAACTGGCCTCAAGTTTACCTTGATTGTTTTTTTTTCAAGATTGGTTTTTCTGGGTTTCCTCCTCCCCTTTGTGGTCCGCTCCCTTTTTTTTAACTTTTTGTGGAGGTGTCTTGTGTTGTGCAATAAACATTTATCGAGAGTTTTTGGTTCTTGCAGTTTTTCCCCCGTTGCCTTCCTGTTCCACTTAGGACACCCCCGATCGAACGGCTTACCAGCCACAGTTTTCTTCGGCACCCCCCCTTTTAAGAGACAGATCTCCTCAGTGCTGGTTCCCCCCTTCCCCCCCAACCGTCGCCCCCTTTTTCCCCCTTGACCTTGCTAGTCTTGCACGTGACTTGACTTCAGGCCGTAAGTCGCCGTTTTGGAATTGCCTTGCGATTAGAGTTTTTTCCTTCTTCGTCAATTTTCCCCCTGACCTTTCTGGGTTTCCCTTCGGCGTTTCGATTTACTGCGTGCCTGTTTCATTATTAATACTAATATGTTTTTGTGTTGAAGAGAGATCTTTGGTAATCCCCCCTTTTTTTTTTTGCTCCCTTCTCCTCTAGTTTTCCTCCGCTTTCAGCCCTTTTTTCCCCGAAGCGGATTCAGACTTTCAAGGGGCCCCTTATCCTGTCTCCCCCTTTCCACGTGCTGGCCGTCCAGGCCTGTTTTCCTGGTTCAGCTTTTTTTTTTTTGGGTTCATTTTCGGTTCCCCCCCCCCCCTTTTCCTTTTTCCGCTGACTGGTTGGCCGATCTGACCTTTGTGTTGGTGTTACTCGGTTTCTCCCCTCCCTGGTTGCCTCTCATGCCATTTGTTTTGGCGTCCTTTTCAGGTGCTTTTTATTCCTTGATTTTCGCATTCTCCGCCACTTCCAGCGCGGCCAAAGGAGGGGTTATTTACACGTATTTCTCGCTGTGGCTTCCCCTACTGCTGTCGTTGGTCGGGTTGTTGTGGTGACGTTCCTTCTTTTCAACCGGTTTCCCCCCCAAGATCTTACTACCATCAAGGTGCGTAACTTGAAAGGAACACGAGTTGCAAGGATCGTCCGCTTGGTTTTTCCCCGTTCCTCCCCAAATTACATTTGTTCTCCCACGGCCATGATTTTTTACCACCGACCTGGTTTTGAAGGCCGTTTGTTGCCCCCCCCCCTTCCCCCAAAGCCTTGGGCCCCCGTCATGCTGTTTCACCCCACTTTATTGACAGGGTGGCTCGATGTGATGGTCCCTCCCAGCTCAACCTGCCCTTTTTTCCCCCCTCTTCTCGTTTTTTGTTTCTGTGGGATCTTCGTTTGGGCTGATCTAGCTTTGTCTCTTTTTCCGTCCCTTCCCGCCACCGGTTCCAGGTTTTCACTTACCCCTTCGGAATAACGTTGTCGTCGGGAGTTCCACCCCCACGATTCTCGCTTTTTTTTCTTGTGATCTGGTTTACCGTTTTTATGTTTGTTTTCCCCCCTCTCCACCTTCTGTGTTTGACACGTTTTTTCATCTAAGATTTTTTTCCCAGGCTGGGTTCTTTGCCATTTTTTTGGCTTCCCACTGATTTCTGCCCCCCTCCCCCCCCTTACCCTCTGCCCCAAGCTCCTTGGTACGGTCTTGCTTTTACTCGTTTTTTTTTTGTGCTTCCTTTTTTGGAGTTTCCCCTTCTCCCAAGTCCCTGTTGAGTTCCCATGGTTCTTGTTGTAACTGGTTTTAGGCGAAGGGGCAGGCCCCCCCCCCCAACATCTGTCCACGGGACCGATGTCTGCGGGTTACCCGACCCCTGTCCTGCTTCTTTTTTTTTTGGGGTGCCCTGCCTCCCGATTCGGACCGTGTTGATAAGCGTCAGGGGGTTGGGTTTGGCCACGCTCCACCCCCTACGATTTTCACCCTCTCTTTGTAGTTCCGCTCTGGTCCCTGACGCACCCGCGTCTCATGCTGGTGGTTAGACACCCACCCCGAAATTCCTGATGCCTTCAGTGAGCACTTCTGGTCTGAGATTTCCGCGTTTAGAGCGGTTTCCCCCTCTCCCCGATTTTCTCGTTCCTCATTTTGTCCCCCCCCCCGTATAGTAAACATCCTAACCGGTGCTTTTGCCCCTTTTGACTGCGCGCCTTTGATTGCCCCGACTTTAGTTGCCATTTTGGTTTGTGTGCACGGTGCCCATCGCCACGTTTTTTTTTTTCCTGGGGCTTGGTTTTTTTTTTGGCAGTCTACACGAGAAGAAGGGAACCTTCGAAAAGGGCTACTAAGTCTCCATGCGAGGTGTTCGTCGGTGGTATCCGTGCGCTCCAAAGCTCGCCTTTTCAAGCGTGAACCCATTTACGTCTCTACCCTCGCCAAGACTTCTTCCCTTTTTTTTTTTGCCCCGCTCCGTTCCACCGCTTCCCCCCTCAAGGGTTAATCAGAGTTACGGCACGGTTTAAGTTTTTTTAGTTCCTTGGTACCTGTCGGGCCGTGTAACGACTTTTTTTTCAATCCTTTTTGCGCTCTTTCCTCCTTCTGAGTTCTTTGAAGCTTTCTCCCTCGGTCCAGACCCACCAGTTTACCCTAAATGTGTCTCTTTTACCGTGGTGCCCCATGAACATCCCCTTTTTTTTTTTTTCTTCCAGTTGGCACGCGGCCCCCTTCCAATTTTTTCGCGTGATCGTCCTTGGTTTGGGCATTCCGGTTTTTGAGGCCCTTACAAATTAATTGTTTTGTCTGTATTTTTCTTTCTTTCTTTATATTCATCCAGTTACGTTTTTGCCTTTGTTGACCCGTTCAGTGTCATATGGTTCGGCACTGGTTTGCGCGGCCAACCACAATTCTTCTGGCCTCGCTGTGCAGTAACTTCGCCCCGTTGGACCTTTGTCTTCTATTTCCTTCCACCCCTTGTTTGTGCCATTTGCTTCCGCCAGGTGTATTTATCGCTGGCCATGATACAACCAACCTTGTTTTCATTATCTCATTGGTCCCATGATTCTTTTTTTCATGGAATCCTTTCGATTCCATTTTCCGTTTATTTTTGTCTTGCTTCGGAACTAAGTGCGGACGTCTTTACTTGAGTATTTCCTTTTCTTCTTTCGGTCTTGGCTTGATCACTTTTTTCCCCAGTTCTCTTTTTTTTTTTGACCTGTCGTTTCCTGTCGTTTTCTTGGTGAGGGTTATGGATCCCCCCCCTGTTACACCCGAGAAGCTATTTTTGGGCTGTCTCCGTTTCCCCGGTACCCCCCAGTCGCCTCTTCCCCCACTCCTTCCTCTCTTTCTTACCTACTGTTTTTTTGGTTGATTTCTTTTTTTTTGTTTTTTCCGTGTCGGCGTCTGGTAGTCGCTCTTTTATTTCTTTCCCTCTGTCTGGATTTGGCAAAACGCAATCCACCTCCCCCCCCCAAGTCCCGTCCCGATCCACCCGTTTCCCATGTCAGTTGACCGTCTTTTTTCCGTCCGGAGCTCATTGGATCTGGAGACCCGCATTCCCGGGTACGTTCCCCGTCCCCGTTTTTCGTCCCCTCCCAAACGTCCCCATTTTCCCTTCGCCCCCTTTCCGAAAATATGTCCGACTACTCAGGTGGCAGGGTTTTCGGCACCATATGTACCTTCGCTCCCTTCCCCCGGGGTGATTTTTTATGTTTTAACCCGTGATTTTGAAGAGATTAGGCTTTTTGTCTCCTCCACCCTGCATCACCTCTCGGCCCCATCAGATTTTCCCCCTTGGCGCCAGTTCTTTCTCATCCCACTTCCCTCCCCCACGTTGGACTTTTTTGACCAGATTCCCAGTTTTTTGGACGAGAAAGACCCCAGTTTGCTTCGTACGTGTCCCAACCTCAACTACCCACCCTGAGGGGGTTGCACCCGACGACCCCATTGACAAAGGACACTTCACTTTTTTCTTTTTCGTTTTCCTTTGCCCGCGTCCCTTGTCCAGTGTTTAGTCCTTTGTCCCCTGTTCTTACCCCTCGTTTGCACGTCGTTGGTCGGGGTTGATGAAACGTGATGTCGAATTCCCTTCCCGACTTTCACCCCGGCTCGGCTCTTGTTTTTTCGTGTACTTAAGGCATACGTTACGGTCGTGAAACTGATGACCCCCCCCCGTCTGCTCCCCAAGCTTGCTTTTCCCCTTGGATTTGTCCTCGCGGCCTCTTTCTTGAGATTGTGTTCTAGAACCTTTTTACCCGAATTTTTTCCCATGCGAGGGCTTGGTGTGCGTCTCACCCCCCTATTTCCCGGGATGATTTTGAGTATTCACCTTTCTTCTTGTGTCCTTTCTTTCCCGAGTCTGCGCCCTTGGCCTTTACAGTTCCTAGTCATTGATTCTCCCTGTGTGTCCGTGGGACCCTGCCCCCCGAATACTCAAGTACATGGAGCCTGCCTTTTGGTTCTTTTTTCGCCCCCCCCCCTGGTTTCGTGGCTTTTTCCCTACCGCGTTACTGCTGTTCTGTCGCAGTTAAATGCGCGTTTGACCAAGATATCCAAATCGAATCTCAAGAGTCTCCTTCCCTGACGTAAGAGTACGTGCGCTTCGTTCTGTTGATGTTTGACCCCCATTGAAGCTTTCTATGGCTTGAGGGGTTAGTTCTAAGTCCGGTTTTGACGAACCCCATCCCCAGTTTTTTGTGTCTTTTGCCCTTGGGTTTCCTTGGCCACACCCAAACACATCCGCCGCTGATGTCCGTTCCCGTATTCTATCGCTTGAACCCTCCGGTGTTTTTTCTTTTTTTTTTTTTTGGACCAAAGCCATCTCTTTAACTTCATGATGTTGTTTTTTTTCCGCCTGCTTCTTTCCTCCCTTGGATTTTTCCCACTCTGCTGTGCCCCTCCCCCCCCATTAATTTAACTGGGCAGTAGGTACCCTCCCTTGTTTGGGACTGTTGGTTTGGCACCCCCCAACCTCCCTATTCGCCCATTCGGGTCCCAGTCTAGGGGTTTTGGTCTGAAGATAAGTTTTGGCCCCCCCCAAATCCATCCCCAACAGACGCCTGCTTTTTCCCCCCCGCTTTCGATAACGCCACACCGTTAGCATTTGTTCTTTCCTGTGGTTGCAGAACTTCTGTTAACCCTCCCTGACAGCTTTCTTTTTTTTTTTTTTTTTTTTTTCTTTGTATTTGGCAGTGACGTAGCCCCGTGTCTTGTGCCTTTAAAAGTTTGTCCCCCAACGTTCCGCCCCCCTATTTGCATTCCACCGCACGCTTTCCCCTCTTACGAGAGAGGACGAGATACCACTCCCCCCCTTTAACGCTTCCCCCCGCCGTTTCATTCTTTTCTCCTCCTCCCTCTCCACCCCCATTTCCCCAATACCTTTTGGAACATACATAGGGCCCCCGTTGACTTTTCGTGGTGCACCCCGGCTCCTTCACTTCTGCTCGGTTTTTCTCAAGGAAGTTGGCTTCATGTATTTGCCCTTTTCTTTGAGATGACGATAAGTTGTGGTCCATTTCCGTCGGGTCGTTTTTTCTCCCTTTGTTTCGGTAAGTCGCTCTTTTTCCAGCCTTTTTGTGTTCCTTTGAAAGGATACCACTTATTTAGTGATTAACCCCCCCCCCCCCCCCCCCCTGCTTCCCGTCAGCGGCCCCCTTTGTCCTTCCCACGAGCCAAACGAACCCCTTCTATTGGTGTCAATGACTACCCCTTTTTTTTGGGTTCCTCTTTTTGGCTAAGTTGCTGGTCTTTGGGTTTCCCTTTCCTTCTCTATCTTTCTCCCCCTTGTGTGAACTAGCATGTCCAATTATCAGGCACGCACCCACCATGGTCCCTCACTTTTTGGGACCTTCACAGTTTAGATAGTTTGACCTTGCCGGTTTCCACCTTCTTTTCTCACGTCGTCTTGGACAAACAAAAAATCTCCCTGGATGTCCCGTTTTCGGTTCTCCTTTCCCTTTCCATCTCGAGCCAAGTTCTCCCGCCAAGCCGTGGAGATGTCATCCTTTTTTTCTTCGTCCGGTTATGGCTCAGTTTTTTTGCTTTTATCGGGAGGGATGCGGGGCTGGCTGATTTAACCTTTTTCCTTTTTTTCCCCCTTTCTCTCTTTTTTTTTTCATAATCCTTTTTTTTGTCTTAGATCATCTTCATCTCCCCTTTTGTCCCCTCCCCCTCCCGCTTGCCCCTCTTAGGGGAAAAGGCTCCCCTTCCTGTCTTCCAGCAGTTTGGCGTTTACGTTTTGTGCTTACTTACGCTATCTCATTGTTCCTTCGCCGTCTCCTCGTCATCTTTTTGCTGTTTTTTTCAACGCCGTCTTTCTCCCCCCTTTTTCGCGTCCCCCCTTTTTTTGCCCTGTACGAACCCGGTGACCCGGCCTGGTTTACGTTCGACATCTTTTGGTTTTTTGCCGGCCTAATTGGCCCTGTTTTTTCGTCTTCTTGGCACTCGGGATACCTTCACCACGTGCCCTCCCCCCCCCCCCTTCATGCTCGACCACTGGAGTTATCCTGGAACCCCCCCCGTCCTCGGCTCCCAATCCCCCCTGATGTCTGTCTTTGTGGTGTTGTTCATCCTCACTTCCCTTCCCTCTGGCTGGCTGCTGACCCCTCCCCCTTTTTGCCGGACCGTTCCTGGGGAAAGGCGCTGTTTCCCCCCCCCCGTCCCCTCGTCCTGGAAAGTGGAACCTTTCTTATGATTGCCCCCCAACTTTTGACTCCCGACCTTTTCCTCTTCTTCCCGCCCGGGCCTTTTTTTTTTAGACCCGACCCCGTTCAAGCTTGCTTTTTTTCACGTTGTTTTCCCCAGTCTTCCTGGGGTGTGCTCGATGTCTCTGGGAAAGAGATTAACCTTAATCTCTTCTTTAGTGTGTTTTTTCCTTTTTTTATCTCTTTGCGGGTTCTCTTTTTCTTCGAGTGGAGCGAGTGTTTCCCAAGCTGACACTACCGGGGCCCCGTTTTTTTTTCCACTTCGTGGCAATTCACGTTTCGTAGTACACCGGTCCTTTTTCTTACCTTTTTTATGGTCCCGCAGTTTTTTTCCTGGAATCACCCCCCGATTTTAACGGTTTCACGTTATCTACCCTACCTGTTTCAATTTCATTTCTCTTTTTTCCTGGCTGGTCCCCCCACTTTGATTTTTATAGAACTTACCCCCAGCAAATAGGAAAAGAGACCCCTGCAGGTCGGCTTTACTCGGTGTGGTTTGCCCACGCTGAGGTCGACACCTTTGTCTTTCCTTTAGGGTTTTGTCCCCTTGTCTTTAAACGTTTACCCCGTTGCCCGGGACTTTTGCGGCCACCATTCTGTTGTAACCACGTGAACCAGGGTCCCATCCCCCCCTTTCCGCGCGTTTTGCCCTGCCTTTTTGTCTTTCGAATCCCTTATCGGTACGTTGGTTGCGGGTTGTTGTTCCCCCCACGCTTCACGACCTCTAAAGCCTTTTCTTTCCCCCTCTCGACCTTTTCACAAGCACCCCATTCGGCTTGCTTTTGTTCCGGACAAGCGAATCGCTTATTCAGGCCTTTCGTTTGTTGAATGCCGGTTTTATCCTGGTCCCCCTCTGAGTCCTTATCCTCGTGAAGTTCACCCCCGAGTTTATAGTACCCCTCAATACCCGGTCGCCCTGATTACCGAGAGCCTTTCTCCCTGCGTTCCTTTTCACAGTTTGGGTTCCCCTGGCACCCCCTTTTAGCAGAAACCTTTTTTTTTCTCCTGGGCTTTTCCCTTTTTTCCCCCCCACCGTTTAAGCTTCTTCACCTTCCTTTCGTGCTGCATTTTTTTTTTTTTTTTTTTTTTTTCTTTTCCGGTGGTCCCTGCTTAAAGGCTCGCTGGCCAAGGCGTTTCCGTTCGCGTACAACTCCCATTGGAACTTTCCGTCGCCGTTACCCCTCCCGTCCATTTTTTAAGAACGTTTTTGGCTTCCCCCCCTTCCGGTTCTCTTTTCCCTCCGACTCTCCTTCCGAAGGGGACACTTGTTTTCTCCTCCGTCTTGCCTGAGCAGTTCTTGGAAAACTCCTCCTCCTGAACCCGCCGACCACCTTTGCCCAGATTTTACTTGGGTCTGGACCCCCATCACCCTGGGAACTGGAACGGCGGCCTTTCCAGCCAACTTGTAGCGTTTCTTACTGTGTGGGAGGTCACCCCTCGGTTGCGGGCGGTTTCGTCGATCCTTTTGTCGATCACTTTCCTCTCGGGTGGTTTGTAGGGGAGCCTGGACGTCCCGGGGGGAGTGTTGGTTGTCCCTGGCGCGTTTTGGTTTAACCAGAAGATCCCTTTCCTTTCGCTTCTCCTACTTTTGCCCCTTTGGCGGGGCCTGCAACTCGTTTCTTCCCCCCACGTGTCACCCCCGCATCAACGCCCTTCAGGGGATCGAGTGCCCCTCCCAACACCCTTCCCCCTCCCCTTCGTTTTTGAATTGGCAGTTTTTTCCATTTAGGGTTCTCCAAGGGATGTTTTTTCCGAAGATGTTGGGTGACCTCCCCCCTGCACCCCCGGCGTGGTTGGACTTTTTTTTTTTCACGCCGATGGTTTAGGAGTTTCCCCTAGGTTTGTCTCCCAGTTACCAGTTGCTCTCTTTGGCGTACGTGGCCCGTTGCCCTTTTCGTGTTTGTTGGCTGTTTGTGACTTTTTCCCCATAAATCTTGTTGAGGCCTTTAGGTCCCTTTATGCAGTCCCGTACCACGGTCTTTTATGTATTTTCCTCCTTAAGTTGTTTTTTTTTGTTTTTCGTAGTGATGCCTTTCATTCTTTCGTTTTTTTTTACGTTTTTGGACCAGCCCACCCTTCCCCCTTTGCGTGCTTTTTTTTCCTTTCCTAGACCCCCCTTTTTGTGATTTCGTCTGGCCAACGATCCTTCCCCCCTCAAGGGGCGACCTCCCCCCCCACTCTTATTCCCCCCTGGGTCTTGTCCAATTTCCCGATTTTTCCTGAGTAAACCTTCTTCCGCACTCAACTTTAAGGAATTTCCAGTCCCCGGCCTTTCTTTTGCCGATTTTGAACCAGTTTTGCACCTTTACCTTCCTTTTTCAAATCTTTTTTTAAACTTAGTTAATGCATTCGTGCTTCAGTATTAATTGTGTGTCTCAATGCTCCTAGGCCCTAAAGGGTTGTCTTTTTTTTTTTTTTTCCCCCCCTTTTTTTCTCCCCTCCGTTTCTTCCCCCCGGATTGACCCTACACTGCCGTGCACAACAAGAGATTTCCCCTTTTTGCTCTTGGGTCCGGCTCCCCATGAGACACGCTTGACCCCCTTTTTGTTCCCCTGTTTGCTCCCCCTGTCGTATTGATATGTCCCGAAATAAAGTTGACCTTCCCCCCCCCCATTCTTTGTTTGCCCCCAAACGCCGTAACTGTCCACCCCCCCAAGTTCCCACCACCCCCCCCCCCTCGCTTCGGTTGAATTTTGGAAGGTTGGTCATTCTTTTCCAGGGTTATTCTTTCCCCCCCATGTTCAACAGTTCAAACTTTTGTCTTCGGTGGATTTTTTTTCTTTCCAGAACTTTTTTATCCTTCTTATTTCCCTTGCCTTCCATCTCTTTCTCCTCCCCCTTTCTTTTCTGGTAAGGTAGGCTTTTCCCCTTAAAGGGACCACTTTTTTAACTTGTCCCTCATTCCATTTTTGGACGATTATGAGCTATTTTTATTTTCGCGTCACACTTTAAATGACCTTTTCCTTGTCCTTTTGATTACTACTTTCCCGTGTAGATCTTACCTGTTTGATGAGAATCCATTCTTCTTATGCGTCCACATCTTCCCCCCCCCCTCCCCGTTTTTTTTCGGGGTTTTTTTTTCCTTTGCTCTGGGGCTTTTTGCCCACCTGTTTTTCACTTTACTCAGGCATATTAGTTGGTCTCCTCGCTGGGTAGTTTACTCACCGCGGCAACTTTTTTTCTTGGGTATCTGCTTCGTAGTACCCTCTCCCCCTCGAACAGTGCAGTGCTCCTTTTATTCCTCTTCTTCGTTTTGGTTCTAGTTGATTGTAACCCCCCCCAAACTTTGCCGCTCCGCTTTGTGTTCGTCGGTCATTCCGTGACCTTTTTTGTGGTAGAGTGGGACTAGCTTGGTACTTTTTTTCTTTTTGTCCCCCGGCACCACAATTGCCGGATGCACTTGGCCGTGGTAGTCAGAGAGGAGGTCCAAAAGATCCGACAATGTGGGGGACAGACCCCAAACTACTCCCGTTCGTTCCGTTTTTTCCTTAGTAGTCGAAAAAGATCCTTACCCCACTCCGACTTTCCCCTTCATTTTGAGTAACACGTCACTCTTTTCTTATCCAACACCACCCCCTCACGAGCAATTAAGTGATGGGTGCCGCTTGCTACCCCAGTCGTTTGGGTTGGTTTTCTGGTTATTTTTTTCATCGTTTGAATTTTGGTTTTCCCCGTCCCCGCCCCCCCTGTTAAACCCAAACCACCTTTTTCGTATCTCCAGCCCCCGTCCCCCCCCTTGCCTTGATCTGCTTTTCATGACGGACCCCCACTTGACCGTCCCGCCCCTCCCCCTTCCGTCTGATCC
>Ga0179593_1628450_pt1 | contig 12706 bp, 16 predicted proteins | sample CZODoug2_1_08_16_FD_185931 | JGI IMG/M metagenome (GOLD analysis project Ga0179593, IMG submission 185931) | Vadose zone soil fungal communities from Angelo Coast Range Reserve, California, USA - CZODoug2_1_08_16fungal (PacBio error correction) | ecosystem: Environmental > Terrestrial > Soil >... | reverse complement strand
TGGCCCCCCCTCTGGCCCCCGAAGAACCCTTTTTTTTTTCCCAAAGCGGAACATGTGTGTTGGAACGTCTACCTCTGATCCCCCCCTCTCCCTTTATCTTCTTTTTTTTTCTCGAAGTTTTTAACGCAGAAGGATCTCTGCTCTCCTCCTTTCCCGCGCATCTGCGGAGGGATTCTTAGAGCTCCTATTTGTTTAATCCTGTTCAACCCTCGCTCTCTCCATCGAGTCTTTCTTTGGCATCTTCATATGCCGCCCCCCCTCAAGATTATTCAACCCCCCCCCCCTGCGTTGAGGGTCGACAGAAAATTTTCAAGAAAGACCTCTGGACTCTCCCGATGGTAGGAAAGCGGTGGATTGTCTTCCACTCCTTCCCCCCCAAACTCAGTCTCCTCAATCCCGGAAAGCGCTACAAGGGCGTCGCACAGTCTTTTCCCTTTCTGCACGGAGTTTTGAGTCCTTCTCCGTCCAACTCTCCCTATCCGCCCCCCAAATTTCCTCAATACTGGTGCCGGGGCCATCAGGAAATTCTCTCCTGTAGGGCCCCCCCTCCTCCTTCCCCAAGGTTCACTCTTCGATGAGCCAAGTGCTTCCATCTTGCTTGGTGGTATCTCATCCTCCCTTCCGACTTTGCGATGAGGTTTTCCTCTTCCTATGCAACTTCTCAGTCGACCTTCTTGTGCCCCCCCGACGACCCTTTCCTCCGAGGATCTGGAGACGCCCCAGCATGAATCGGGTCCGGTTCTCTCACAGTGCACCGCTTGTCTCTTCTCCCAAAGCAACGTCGTCCTTTACCCCTCTCGATCAACCTCGATGGCTCAACTTTGCCCCTTTCGATATCCCCCCCATCGCACTTCGGCGAGCCCCCGAAAGTCCACCTTCTCTTGTTTGTTACTGCTTCTTCCGTAGTCTTGGCAAAAATTCGATTTTTCACAATCTCTCTCAACGCTCCCTTTCGATTTGTGGAACCTGCACACCCAACCTGCTATTATCTTTTCCCCCCCTTGATCCTCATAGGTCCGATCATGGCTCATTTTTTTTTTCACTCCCTGGACGGTATTGATGCATTTTTTCCAAGGAGTTCCTTTCCCACCTTCGTCAACGAAATCCGTTTTCGCAATTCTTGCCCGGTAGATCGAAACCTCCTGATACACTCTCTTTCCTCCCCTTTGTGTTTTTTTTCCCTCTTCCCTCACGTGTTCCTTCGTTTCGATCCCCCCCCTTCTGTCACCTTTTTTCCCCTCCTATTTTTGATTTCGTTGAAGGAGACGCTCACCCCCTTGGTCCTCTCTCTGCCGATTCGCCTTCCGGATTAGTGAGCAATGCTTTTGATACTTTTGTCCCCACATCTCTAATGCGATCGACCGTTTGGCCATCGGATGTGGACGTTTCCCCCCTCTCCACCCTTTGTTTCCCCGGTGATAGAGGATTTTATCAGGTATTTTCTCCCCCCATAGCAAGTAAGTCCTCTGTTGAAACCTTGCGGCCTCCTTTCCAGTTTTTTGTTTTATAGATATTACTCGTGAGGTTTGTACTCCGATTGTTCACGAAGTGTATTTATCTTCCCCCCCTTGCTTTTTCTGGTTCAGATCGATTGGTTCCCGGACATTTTGGCTCTTGGCCCTGGGTTACGTCTTGAAACCAAGCCCTCCAACTCCTTGGCTCTTCGAGTCGTTTTTTTTTCTCCTCTTCGTAGGTGATGAGTTTACCTTGACCCCACTTCGTTTTTATAATATTTTTCCATCCTCCCTAAGCAACATTCGATGAATAGTCTGTACATGTTATGTGAGAAACCCCCCCCTGAGTTCCCCCTTCGCCACCCGACTGGCCTCACCTCTCCATTTCCTCTATGTGTCTTAGTCGCAAAATGGATGCATTTTTCTGACCCATTGTAGTCATCTCTCTTTGTTTATCATGCGGATATCAAGTTCCTTCCACCGGGATTTTTCAAGAGAACCCTTTGCACGTTTTTTCACCTTCTTTTTCTCTTCGGTGGCCCTTGTCTTATTCTTTGACAAGTACTTTCCACGCTCCTGATTACCGACGTACAACCCCCTCTCTTTCCCCTGCAGTTTTAGAAAATTTCATTCTCATACTTTTGCCTTGCCTCATCAGTCTTCGACTTTTTCATGCTATTTCTCTTCCGCCTCTTTGGCACTCTTCGAAGTTTTGGAACAGGATTTCACCCTTAGCTTCCTCTCCTGCGCATCCCCGTTTGGATACTCGTCTCCTCTTAGCCCTCCCCTCGCCCGGATTATTCTTTTGACCCCTCTCAACGCCCCTTTGATAGGATCTGGGCCTCCCTGAAGCGTGCCTTAAACATTGCCTTTTCGGATTCATTACCGATCTCTTTTTTTTCCACTCCCGCTTCCCCGGGAGCTTCGAGTTCGGCTGGACTAGATGCGATTATATGGTGTGCTCCCCTCTTTCACTTTATTTCTGACACGAATAGATAGGTTTTTTCGATAGTTGGATGCTTGTTTTTTCCTCGCGCTTTCTATCATTCTTCTTATCCCCGTAGTAGTTCCTCTCCTGGGGCAACTTCAAGAGCCTCGATCCAGTTTCCTTTTGGAAGTCGGTGCTTTTCCAGCACTCCGGGACTTTCAGTAACAGCCGGAACCCCTCATTCGTCCGCCCGCTCTTTCGTTCCCTTTTCGTCCGAGACCCCGAAAAGATTTTTGACCTTCAGATTAAATGTCCTTATTTCTCTACTGGTCGGGCTCCTTGACCAATTTGAGTTTTGAACGGTGGCCGGCTTGCCTTCCCCGACATTTTTCAAACCCCTCAGCCCCGAAAGTACAGGCCGCACCGTTGATCTCCTTCCTTCGATCTCCCTCCTGAATCCATTTTCTCCCTTTTCCTAGATAGTTTAATAATAAGGACCCGGACTTTTTTTTTTTGGCCTTATCCCCTTTGTTTCCGTTTCTTGAAGAGGCGGCCTCTATCTGATGTTTCGCCCTTGGCCTCCCTTTCCCGACTCAGAACCTTTTTCTTCTTGCGAGGCGTGTTTCCCATTGTAAAGAAGACTCTTTCGGTCATTCCCGCTTTTATGCTGATCCCTCCTCAACAGGGTACGTTTTGCTGCGACATCACTCTATCTCTTTCCTCATTGTTTTTTCCTAGAATGAGTCGGCAGCTGGTTTTCTGGTCCTCTTAGGAAGCATGGAATGCCGCTTTCCTGCGCGGAATGTTTCCTCCGGCTCTTTCGTTTTGCCGCAGGTTCTCCCTCTTCCCTTTAATGTTACTAAGAGGAAAAATAATCATATCATCCGCCACTCCCCCGCCCTTTTTGCTTCCCCCCTGTCTACCCCCCTTTTCCCTAGTTCAGCTTTCGATCGATCTTGTCTTCCCTCCTTTTGCCCTTTTTTTTTTCCTTGCCACCTGATGGGAAGAGGGGCATTTTGTCTTCGTTTTCACGTCCTTGTCGGTTCCGGTCTTTCCCCCGCCCTTTTTTCTTTTTCAACCCTCCCCTTTGAGTTTTGTCAGCTTAAAAAGACCTGGATGCTCACCCCCCGCCACCTCTTGGCGGTCTCTTCGGTCCGTTTCTGCCCTTCTCTTTTTTTTCTTGTTCCTTACAAGGTCCAGTCTCCTTTCCGACTTCGAGTTTTTCCCCAGTTCTCCAAGGGCGTCGTGCATAGTGACCGGCCCCTGTTTTTTTTTGCCAGGTTACGCTCTCCTCCCCCCGCCACCCCAATCCCGACCAACCTGCTCCTAAGTGTCCGCCCTTTTGCATTCCTTAGCACGTGAAAAAGCGCGAGTTTTTTGGACGCAGAGCTCTCCTTGCCGCTTCCCTGACTCCTTTATATCTGTGAGAATCGTTGATCTTACGCCTTCCTTCTCGACCGGGACAAATGTGTTCTTCCTGATCGCCCGATCCCCCCCCTTTTTTCCCTCCTTAGCCTTTGGCATTCTCCCGGGGCTATTTTCCGACCTTTCATTTACGATTTTGCAGGGGATTGACGGCCAAGCATATGTTCCTCCTGTCAAGTCGACCCTCATTCTTCCACCGCGCGTTTCAGATCTTTTTTCTTCCGCACTCCTTTTCCTTTTTTGCTTTCCGGAGGATTCAACATAACAAATGGAGAGCGTTTGCGCCCTCCGCACGCTTTTTACAGTTCTTGAAGGCTTTTTAGTTGTCATTCCCGTCCCCGGATTCTCCTTTCCCCCGAAGCTCGACCCGGAACGTTTCCATTGTCGGCCTCGTTGCTTCTTTCGTTTGAGCCTTTTCCCCTTTTATGACTCAACTTTTTTTGCCGACCTGCTTATCGCCTTCGTCCCCCCCCCCGTCTGACCCCCTTTTTGGCAGAATCCCCCCCTTATAGCATCCATGCGTCCGAGTACGGTTGGAACTGTACCGGCCTCCCTTCACTCGGCTCAGTGTTTTGAGCTTCAGCAGACCTGGATTTCTACTCCTATTGGCCTCTCCTTTCGTGAACTCCCCTTTAAAGAGAACAGGTACTGTGCCCCCCGACATCCCCGGATTCCTCCCCAAATCCTTTCCTTTCCTTTTGAATTCTTGCCTGGTCCTTGCGTCACGGCCCCAATTAAGAGGTATCCCCACGCTTTACTCGATCATGCTCCCCACGTGAGATGTCTCCCCATATTTGCCTCTCGACCCCCTGAATTCGTTTCCTCAATCGTGTGTGACCCACACCCCCATACTTCCTTTTATGCAAACCGAAAGCTTTACCTCCCCCCGGGGTAGCCTTTGGCATCTCGGTCTCGTTTCCATGTTGCGCCGGAAACCCTCCTTCTTTTCCCCAGCCCTCTCCCACGGGGGCTGGTTGTAAGGCACCTTCACACAGGACCCCTCGATCTTTTTCCATCGACTCATCAGTTTTCGGTACGAATCTGACTCGACCCTTCCGGATGAACAGCAGATGATGCGGTCCACTTACTGCAAGCCGCGTCGCCCTCAACCTCTCTGTTTTTCAATATGATTCTCGCATGTAAGATTCCTCCTTTTCAATTGCCCCTCTCTCTTTTTTTGTGTTCCCCTTGTTGTCGCTGAGGATCCTTTTTCTTCTTTTTCTATTGATCACCTCCGGGCCAGCCTGCTTTTTTTTGGCCTTTACCCCTTGAGCCTAGAAGCTGATGCGCGACGATCGCCTTCCCAAGACTGTTCCTCTCCTCCCCCTTTAAACCATCGCTCCTTCGATCGCATTTTTGTCTTTTGGTTCCCTTTTCCGTACCCCCCCTCCTCCCCAACGTTGGCGATCCCCCTGTGATCTCTTTCTTTTTTTTTTATGCACGAGCACGATCGTACTGCCGGGACACGGCTTTTTTTTATGGGTAAAGATCTTTGACTCGCCCTCTTCGCGAGGTATGTTTTCTCTACTTTTAGCAAGAACTCCTGGGAGTATCTTCGTCATTACTTTTGCTTTGGTTTCCTCTCTCTTATAATATCTTTGAGGGAAGACTGCCTGTGCGGTGATGGACCCAGGCCCTCTTGCCTTTTTCCCGTCTTCGCCTACTACTTACGTCCGCTCTTTCTGGTTTTTTTCACCCGTAGATTTTTCTTGGAATATAGTTGTACAGACTACCAGAGCCTGCATCGCCTCTCATAGGCCCCTTTTTTTCCTCATAAACTGGCTGTCGTCGTTCAAATTCGACCAGCACCTCTCCGTCTTTCCCCAATTTGTATCTTCTTGTCACCCTGTCGCCACCTTTTTTTTCTTTTTCCTTAGTAGATTGCACGATTTGCCTCATGACGTTTAAGCATTTTTTTTTTTTTTGTTCGGCATAACGTGTCCATCCCCCCCTAAGGTGACCGTCTAAGTTACTCAATTGAGTTCTTTTTTTTCCTTTTCTTAGCACTTTAGGCTGCACCCCTCGTGCCCACAAATCCCCCTAACAGATCATTCTGTACCCCCCCTTTCTCCGCGGTGAACATTGCATCCTTCCCTGACTTTCCTCCCTAACCAGTTGATTAGGGAATATCCCGCCATCCGGGTCTTCGTCCTCTTGGATATGGAACCTTCTTTTATTGGCTATTTTTTCTTCGAACTCGGTGTTTGAACGCCCTACCAAATTCATAGACCTGCCTTCACCGCCTTCCTCTTCCCGCGGAGGATCGATGCACACCTCCGGATCCCGCTTGGACCCCCTCCCCGATCACCCCTTTGATAGTGAGCCAATGGGCGTTTTCGTTCTCCCCTGCGTGACCACCCCCATTTTTTCCCCTTCAGGTTTCTTTCGGGTGGTGGGGGTTCGTTTTCAGCCTCTTCATCGGTTGCTTCGCGGAGGATCGTTTTGATCGGGCGGCGACCTCTGGCCCCCCCCCCCGTTGGGTGTGGCCCTTTCTTTTTGACTCCCAATCGATGGGTATTCTATAGTGATGATTTGCCCGCGATGTGCAGATCTTAACCCCGGCGAGCTTCCCCTAGATGGGAGCGTTTCTAGCAAGACGCCATCTTTCTCTTCCCCTTATCTCTGAGGGCATCTGGAAGTCATCGAAATGGGATTTTTCATTCAGGCACCTGTGCTCCACCAACTCAATTCGACCCGATTTTTCGCTGTGCCCCGGAATCCCTTGCCGAGAACCCCCAAGTTTTTTTCTAGTCCTTTTCCTAGGTCCTTGGTCTTTTCCCCGAAAAGAATACCACTGTTTTTTTTTCCAGGCTTTTTTTTCCCCTTCTTACGTACCGGCGGACTTCCTCGACATACAGAGCCTTTCCTTCACCTCGGCCCGTCATCATGTTGCAGTCGCGCCCGATTCTTCCTGCTCCATTTCTGAATACCAGATCGAGCGAACTCATGTGACTCTCTTTGAATTCCTCCCACCCAGTCACGTTGTGCTGTTCGTGGCTGCGTTCTTCTGTGCTCTCGGAACCCGCGAAGGAACGCTCGAAGGACTGCTTCTGCCCGGTCCTTGTGGCCTCCCTCCCGAAGTTCCCTAGAGTCACATGCTTAAGATTAGCTGCTACAGACTCTGTCGGCCCGACCCCCCCTCCCTCCTCAGTTGTTGTGAGAAGTATGTCTACTCACTCGCTTCCTCCTCCGTCGACTACCGTTTGGGTACTTTCTTCTTCGGGAAATGTTCCCCGCCTCCCTCGTTTTTTCTTCTCATTCCTTCCTGCAGGGTTTTTCCGGCAGAAGAGGAACCTAATTATGAAGAGCATTCGCCCTCCCACCTTTTTCCCTTTTGCTGGCCCCCCCTCCTGAACGGTCCTCCCGATCTCTCTTTCATTTTTTCCTCTTCCTCTATTGTCGTCCCTTCAATGATTAAGGAAGCGAGGGGTCCCCCGGTTCTAATTCCGATCGTCCCTTTGATTCGGGTCGGCGTCGGTTGTCAGATGTATCTTTCGTCCCGGTTCCTCAAAACTGCTGCGGCTTTTCCCTGAACGGGGATTTTCAGAGCAAAATGTGATTCCTACGGAATACCGATTTTCCTTTTTCCCCTGTGTTCCCGTGCTGCGACAGCATTCGGCGGATGCTGTTTTCTGTTTTCCCTTCTGACGTTCTATGAAAGAAAGAGGAAGAGCCGCCCTCTAGTTCACCAGCGGGTAGTCTTCCGGGCTCCTTTTCCCCTTCTCCTTCGTCTCGCCTGCGCCTCTCGATCAACACAATCGCGGCCGCCCACCCCCCAATCGCCTCCTTTTCGAGTTTGAAGAATTGCAAGACCAGAGAGGGTACTGGTCACTCACCACCTTCTTTTTTCGTCCCCCTCTCGCCCTCCGCGCCCACGCCCTATGTTCTGTAGTCTACATGGGATTTTCCTTTTTTTCCCTCGAAAAACGGGAAATGGTGTTCCGCGCGGTTAAGCGCCCCCACTTTTATCGCCTCTGATCAGGTTTGATCAGCGTCCCCAGCTCCGCGGGCATCCCAGCTTGTTTTCAGTGACCCCTTTCCCGTTCCTCATCTGTCGTTTGGAAATACTGTACAACCCTGCCACACATCATCGCGCGTCTTCTTATAGACGTCCCGCAAGAGGGCATTCCGGTCTTTCACTGTTTTTTTTTCTCTCCCGTTGTTGGAAGAAACAATGGAACGCGCCCCTTCTCAAGTTGGTGATGATTTCACCCCCCTTTTTCTTTTTACCCTTCCAAGACAGGTGCAAAGAGCTTCGCCTCCCTCGAATCTTTCCCCTTCGAAACGGGTCAGGAGCATTAGAGTTGCTCCGTTTTTAGGAGTCACCTTTATGACTCAAATCGACGCTGTCTTAAACTTCCCACGTGCGGGCAGAAGCCCACCTACCATGCGACGTGATCCCCCCCTATTTATCCCCCCCGAGTCTTTTTAGGACAGTGCTCTTGGTAACGCCTTCTCGAGGTTTGGCAGCATTTCCACTACATTTTTTGAACCACCCCTTTTTTTTTTCTCTGGCCTCGGCGAGCAGGCTAGTTATCCCCTTCCCCCCTTTTTCCTTGAGCCCGCTACGCCCGCATACCCCTCGATCCTCTGGATCGGCCTGCCGCCACGCGACTGGCTTGACCGCTGGGTCTTTTTTCCTTCCCCACCCCCTGCAGCGGCAAGAGCAACACGCTGTCTTTATCGACTATCCCCCCCCCTTTCAATTTCAGCCGAAGAATCGAATTCAGTGCCTTCACAATCGGACCTCGATCATCCCCCTCTACTCGGACACTCCCGTTTTACTCTGCGCCTGTGTTTCCTCACGGACTTCGTCGTGGGAGAACTTTCGTCCCCCACCTCCGACTACTATCACCCTCCGCCTCTATTCCCCCGAACCCTGCAACAACAAATCGGATGCCATCCGATTCTTCTCGATACATCGTCCCGTTGATGCAGTCCCGACTTCCGATCAGCTTCTTTTATTTTTTTTTCAGTGCCGGCGCAAGGACTTTGCTCTCGCCGTCTAATTCTCTTCTGCACGTCGTGAGCAATATGCAGAAAGATTCCCCCCTCTCCGTCACGTTCGCAATATTCTCTTTACGTGTTGTTGTGGAGAGGTCCGTTTTACTTTTTTTCGCTATTACACGCGTCCAGTGATCACCGACGGGCCATTGTGAGGAGACCCCTTCCAAGGGAGGACTTTTCGCAAGGCCCCTGCGACTATGCCTAGCATTGGAACCGGATCCATGCTGAATTTTTCCCCCCCTCTAATTTTCTCTTTTTGTCATCCGTGGTGTTGGACAGAAGTCAAGCCCTCCCCGTTGCGGCTGGCTTTTTTTTTTATGGGTAAGGTAGCGCATTTATCCCACCTAGCACGACGTCCCTTTCCCTTCACCCCTAGCCTCTAGTTATTAAAGCTTTCGTGTGATAACGACTTTTCCGCGTATTTATGAGAGTCTTTATCCCATACGATGGGTACTCTTATATTCTACAATATGGAGACTCTGGTCTCTCTCGCGCCTAGAGTGTGTTCGGTCGGCCGCCCTCCCCTTTCCTGGCTTTTTCAGTTCCGATTTTCGATCGTTCGCCTTTTTTTTTGTTTTCCTTTCCCCCCGGCCAGAGCCGGATGGGGTTTTTTGGTTTTCCCATTTACATAGTTGCAGCGATACTCAGCATTTCCCTCCTTAGAATTTTTGATTTCCGATACCACTGAGCCGGTCCATTTTTTCTTGAACCCAGGCCCCCCCGGACATCGGCCTCGCCCCGGTCCTTTTTCTAAGTCGCCAGTGATGCGAGCTTGGGCTTTTTTTTGCTTTTCTTTTTTTCTTTAGTTGAGTTCATGCGGAGAAGCAGGTTTTCGCTTTTTCCTCAACTTTTTCCTAACAAGATAGTAAAACCTTTTTTTTCATTCCCCTCCAAGTTTTCTGCGTTTGGTTCTGCCCCGTCTTTAGTTTCTCTTCCCTTCGTGAATGGAAAAATAAACCGCCCCTTTGCCACCCCCGTCTCCGCGTGCCCTCACCTTCTCCCTCACCATTTTCTTAGTGAATAATCCATTCCCCCCTTTTTGTTTTTTCTTGATGCCCGTGGATGACCCCCTTTCGGTTCTCGCGGATCTTCCCGCTGCTTTTTAAAAGGATTTCCCACGACAGAGTCCTTCGTCCCTGCAGCAGAATGACTGAAGATGCAGCTGAGCTCTCGGTATGCCCATGCTCCTCGCTTTTCCCCAATCGATCCCTTGGTTATCGTGCGATGGGCGTTCCCTTCTGTTTTTCTGTGTTTTTCCCCAGGTGAAAGGTTCGGCGGTTGCCCAGCGCTATCGTCTCCCGCTTCATGATAACTTCTTGTAGCTCCTCTCCTGGGCCTTTTGCTTCTCTGTTTCTCCCTCCCGTTAACCTGGCCACGGCGCACTCGAGTCTCTTGCGTCCCCTCCCGTCTTTTTTTTTGTGTGATCAGATTCTCCATGCTGTTTTCGTCTTTCTCTGGGGCTCACGAGCAGACGCCTGGCTGGAATTGGCCCTTTCGGTTCTTCCCTTGGTCTTTCCCAAGGCCTCCACCGCATCGACGCCTGTTTTTTCTTTCACCCTTCCCTTTGACGACGAACCAAGATTGTTGCATGTCGGTTTTCCCTTCTTATTTTTTTTTGGTTTCAGATCGCCTTTCCAGTGTTCGACGTTTTCGGCTTTGAAACCTTTTTTTTTTTCTCTATCCCTTTGAAAAGAAGACTGCCGAATAAAAGGCACCGCTTCTTTCATATCATTTCTTGAGCCCTTTTTCCCTCCCTCCTTTATTCTGAAGGACCCTCGATCGGCCACCCGTTCCCCGGCCTTTTTTTTTTTCCTCCCGCGACGGCGGGGAGGGCGTTGTCGCCCCTTCTGTGATTCTTCGCTTTCCTCGTCCCCTGAACGTCGAAGACAGCCCGCATGTTCGGCTTTGCGTTCCCTTTTGCAAGTTCCGCCGCCGCTGTAAAAGCGGGTCAGTCCGGATTTCTATGCATTCGACTTTTGGCTTCTCCTTCTTCTCCTCCTTTTTTTCGCTATGATGTCGCCCCGCACCGGCCGACCAAGGTGCTGTTCACATAATCCATTTCACTGACCTTTTTTGGTGAACATGGCCACGTGGCTTCCGATTATGGTCGTGCTTTTCCTTCGCGTTCTTTTTTTCCCGAGTTTTCCGTTGAACCTCCTAGGGAAGATCATTCGCCGCCACTTTTTTTGCAGCTTACTGACCGTCGCTAAGTACTATTATGATGGTCAGCCGTCGCTTCCCTGTTTTGGCACTTGGAGTCCTTGCACAGCTCTTCTTTTTTTTGTGCCGGTGCTTCGAGGTTGAAGACTCTGCTTTTCCGCCTTTCCCCCCCCCTCCCCAGAACTGCTGGCGAATTCTGCCCCGCCGGTATTTTCAGAAGCCAAGGCCCTTACTTCCCCTCCTTTTCTTTTTTTTTTTCTTTTTCCGGGGAAAGGGATTCTCCCCAATGGTCGATGTCCTTTTTCCTCCCCTTATCCGATTTTTTTGAACTCAAGCTGCCGAGAAGCTTTTTTCTTGCACCATGTATCGCCAGGCTGCTAGGCTACAATTTTTCCCCCCTCTACGCCCTCGCCGAGATGATCGTTCAACCTCGCTCGATTCCCCCTCCTCCTTTTGAAGACACGATCGATTTCGTGCATCCTTTCAGAAGGGGCACGTGATCGCGATTTTCGTCTGGAGTCCTCCTCCCCCTCCCCTTGAGACCCTCCGCGAAGCGCCGCCTGTTATATATCAATGTTTTCTCTTTCTCCCTCTTCTTCCCAACGAAGCCCCCCCCACCGGGCACCTGTGTTGGCTCTTTCCCTCCGCCTCGCACGCTTCAACCGCTGCTGCCGCCGACTTTCGCAGTTTTTTTCGGGAGATTTGAATCGCTCCCTCCCTCGTCAGTCGCTCTTTGCCGGGCTTCCGTTGATGTCCTTTTTTCACCTCCTTTCAACACGGGAGCGATCGCCCACCCCCCATCATCTATCGTTCCCCAGCGATCATGCCGACCTCCCCGCAAGCAGGTTATTCCTTCCTCCCCTGGTGCTTTGAGCCGCAAGTGTCCGAACTGCCCCATGGTTTGGGTGAGCTTGCTCCTCAGCGTGGATTCACGCCGGGGCACTCTTGTCTCCTAACGGCTTTTTGGCCACACGCGAAGAAGGCCCTCCTGACACGTTGTCCTCCCCTTTGTTCTTTTTCCTCTTTTTTCCTCCGAAACCCCCTCGACTCCTATCTCCGCATGCACCTCTATTTTTTCAACTGGTGCAGGGAAGAGCCAAGCTCCCAATCGTCACCTTTAACCTTCTTGTTGGAAAGTTGGGCGAATTGGTTACGTGCTCAGTTTTATACCTTCCTCCCCCCCTTTTTATTGCGTCCGAAGAGGGCATCGCGACTGTCGCCACACTATTCTTCCCTCGCCGGGGCTACTTTTTTTTTTTCATCCCGACGACAACTCGACGATCGAGTCTTTCTTGCTCCCTCTGATGTTTTTTTGCTGTTGTTCCCGGCCACCCCATATCATGGCCGCGTCTATAACCTTTTTCCCGTCGTTCATGTGACTTCGAGACACAATCGAATGCATCACACTCCTATTCAAACCCCCGAGTAGGCTTGCAAACGAAAGCTTTACCTCCTTGCGAGGTTCCGTCGGTACTAGGCTTTTGATGATCGAACCTGGAAACCAACACTCCCCGATTCTTCTCCTCCCCCGGGGGGATTGGGTACGGCCACCCCCGGGCTGCCCCTCCCCGATCCTTTCCAGATGTCCCTTTTAAGCATCTCAGGTCCGCTACTCTCCTACCCTAATTCGACTCTGCGCAGAAGCTGTGCTTTACTGACGAAGCCTTTTCCCACTTTCGTTTGTAGAACTCTGATTAGCAAGGTATCCAGACCCCTCTCGTTCCAGTGATCC
>Ga0179593_1283536_pt1 | contig 12706 bp, 10 predicted proteins | sample CZODoug2_1_08_16_FD_185931 | JGI IMG/M metagenome (GOLD analysis project Ga0179593, IMG submission 185931) | Vadose zone soil fungal communities from Angelo Coast Range Reserve, California, USA - CZODoug2_1_08_16fungal (PacBio error correction) | ecosystem: Environmental > Terrestrial > Soil >... | reverse complement strand
TCTCCTTTCATCCCCCGACACCTCTTCCCCCGGCAGCGATCCAAACGGGCGTTCAGCGGAGTAATTTCGGATTCCTTTTCCTCCTGTTCTCCTTTTGCACATGCTTCCCGATCAGTCGTGGAATCCCGCCATGTTGCAAATTGGGTACTTCAAAGAGCGCGTTACTTCGCCCCCCCTTTTTCTGGGATATTGTTTTAACGCTGACTTTAGGCCCGCGAGGATGGTCTCCTCGTTTCGTTTCAGAGAGGAGAGCCCCTTTTTCTCCGATACGTCTCCACTTTGGTTTCCATCCCATCGTAGATCTTCGTCTCCCCCCTCCACATCCCCTTTTAGTACCACGCTCATCTTCTCTACCCGGAGTCCTGGAGCAGAGCCTATGACTGTGGGGGAACCTCGCCCTACTGGCCTCATTTCCCAATCACGGGGTCAGGTGCGCCCGAACAACACTGGGACATTTTTCAGTCATAGTCGCTCTCCAGAATGGTCTTTTCCTTTTCTTGTCAAACGCCTTACCTTCCTTCCCCCGCGCAATCATGAAGGGTAGAGAAATTTTGCCTTTTGACAAATTGCGGTTAAACATGCCCATGCCCCCAGCGTAATGCCATTGAACACGAAGAGAATTCTTTTCTCCGTTTCCAGCCCCTTTTTTCCATTCCAACGTGCAACTCCATGGATAGAGCTTGCAATCCCCTTGTCTCTGCGCAGTATCTTTACGCCCGGAAAGAAGGCGGCATTTTGAGTCTCTCTGTCACAAACCCCCCCCCCGTGTCTCCCTCTGTTAGCGTTCTTTGGGACAAAAGTCTTCAAGCAGTGAATAGTCGGGTGTTTCCTTCAGGCTCTATTGAGTTCGCGCTGGAGGCTTGATTTATTCCCTTTGGCTGGTTAGACCAAAGCGTTCTCTAGGTTGGTAGCCGCCTTCTTTGAGCGAGAAGGTCTTAGCCGGCTGTCACCTCCAACTCTTTTCGTTGAGGTGCTCTCCCTTCAATCAAATCTGGTCGATTATTCTCACGTTGCGAGGCAACTGCAGAAGGACCGTAGAAGACAAAGCGGTATTTAGAGCCGCCCTGGCTGCAGTTAAGAAGTTGGCTAGTATGAGGCCAAAGACCTGCGCTCTTATTTTCTTCTTTTCCCTTTTTCCCCACCCTAGGAACTGTGTCCTTCGGCCCTCTTTCCGTACAAGGGGAAGTGCTAGACTACGACCCTTGCTCTACCAAGAGATAGAGAGGTGAGGTCACACATTTCACACCCCTTGGTAGAATTCGCTTTTGGTGCGTACTTAGGCCCCCCCCTTTTTGACCTGTTCGAATCCCGTGCGTATCCCCAGATAGTTCTTTTTTCTTCGACCAAGATTGAAAACTAAGCGGCAGCGCGGATGACTAAGATCCGGTGATCTCGTATAAGATACCCTCTGGGCTCTGCATTACCATTAGCATCTTTTTCCCGTTCCGTCTTTTTTTTACCCGACGACCTAGATTTTCTTTGACCTCATTCATCTTCCTTTAAGTCTTACCGGCAAAGAGTTCCCCCCCTTCCCTCGCTTTGCTTTCTTCCCGGTCCGCTTGTGAACTTCCCATGCCCCCTCAACCCAAGAGGTCTCTTTTCCCTTCGTTCGAAATGCCTCCATCTGAATTGATGCTTGAACCCCCCTACTTAACGGGCCTTGACCTTTTGAAGGTCCGCAAACCTCGCCCGCCCACCCAGTACCCTGGTTCCCGTCAAGTGGCCTAAAAGCTTATAGAAGGATTCTATACCCTTGTCGGCCCCTTTCACGATTTACTCCGGAAAAGAGATTCGGGCCTTTTTTGAAGCATTCTTGCCGGATGTTCGCACTCAACTCACGTTCCGTTGTCCCTGCCGACAGGTATTACTTGAGATTCCAAGGAAGTCCCACTTGCCTTCTCTACTGAATCCCCTGCCCCTTTAGAACCCTCCCGATAGCGCCGCGTTCCCCGCCGAATTCTCTAGGGGCTTAAAACTCCGCCAGTCATATTAAAGTCTTTTCCCCCACATCAGCGGGCGAGAAGCCAACTCTTCTTTCCGCCCTTAGGTGGTTGACCCGTGATGATTCGTGTAGCGGCCCCCTCCCCCCCCACGAGCGACGTATTTTAGAGTATATCGCTCTTCGTGTAGATGTTTCGTTTGATCCTAGCCCATGGATTCGCGTTGAATAATTCTAAGTTCTACAAGACACGCTCGTCCCCTCTCAGAACCTCCCGTTCCTTCTACATAGCGGAGGAGTGTGAGAGCTTCAAGGCAGTTTGAGAATCGGCTGGTCACGCTTGTTCTTCGGCTAGCGTATTCTCTTTCCCTAGACGATTTTTGTTGTGTAATTTCTCCTTGAACCGAGTAAAGAAGGAGAATCAAGGGAGATATGCCGCCTCCTCATAATATGGCCCCTGTAAATGGTGACCCCATTGACTCAAGGGTCTGGAAGGGGCACATGTTAGGGAGTGTACCCAAATATGGCGATGTTAAAGGAAATAATTGAAAAGTATGAGTAGCCTACGGGCCACCCTTTCCTGGGTGACCACAGAATCCTGTGGCGTGATCGCCATTTTTTCCCCCCCTGAAAACCGACAGAAAAGTTTACATCGCTTTCCGCTTGTTCGGCAAATCGTTGCCTACGTCATGGGCCCTTTCTACGAGAAGTTTAGGACGTTAGGGGTTTCGTTGTTCCCCCCTTTTTTTCTTCCCCTTGCGCCCAGAGCACGGGGCTCCTTTTTTTTTTTTTCTGCTTCAGTGCGTACTCATTCTTTCCTTTACTCCCTCCCCCCCGCTTAATCGCTTCACTTCCAGTCCCCGTCAGCCTGACCGCTTTAAAACCTTAAGCGCCAGAAGGCTCTTCCCTAATTTTTGTTCCTCCCCTGCCAGGCTCAGACCATCGCATTTCCTCGCGCACTCCCTTTTGAGAAGGTACGTTCTGTGTTCCCGCTACGTCAACGTTTCTCCCCTAACTATTGCTTTTTTTAATGGTGAACTGTACAACGTCCCGCACCTCGCTTGTGAGGTAACGGAATTCCCCTTTTCCCCTTCTGTTTCTCCTGTGGTTTGTTTGATTCGCTTGATCAGCGTCACACGGAAGTTTTGACTTTTTTTCTTTTTTCTTTTTGGAACCGGTCACCTTGCGATTTCCTCCATTGAGCGAGCTTTTCCCAGTCTCCCTTGGGACGCTGTTTAGCGATTCGAATGGCAGTGATCGGTACCTCCTTGAGTGCTCGGCGTGACGCGGGTATCGAACCAGATTGGCTCTTGGAACGGCCTTTTTTGTTCTGCTTGTCAGAACCGTCATCACTTTTGTAGTTTCGATTGGAATTTTTCATAAAATCTGCAGTCTGCTGTCATATGAGCCCTTGAAAGCCGCGAACCCCCCCCTTCCCCTCCCGGGCCTGCTTGGTTTTTGAGAAGGCAGAAGGTGACACCCGGGTTTGTGAGCCCCCCCCTTGGTGCACTGCTGGGATGGTGTCCCCCACAGACCTCCCTTGCCCACTCCAAGCTTCCCGGCTTTGAGCTCGTTATCACGGTGGGAACGGTTGAGTGAATCCCCGATACCGTGATCTTTTTTTTTCGGGGCACTTGACAGGTGTTGTCCCTACCTCCCCTTCCCGCGCGAGTGTTTTCTCGATTGATCATTTACGTGGTCGTCCTGTTGTGATACGCAAGCTTGTCAATCGCGCAAGTCTCCGATGTCTGAAAATTATTCGGAGCCGAATAATTTCCAGACTAGGGACCCCTTGACCTTCAGTTCATTGATCCCCTTCTTCGGTTTCAGTGGGTGCAGAGGTGTCTTTTTTGAGTTTTAGAGAGGGGGTTTTCAGCCCGGTGAGTCCATTCGTTGTTCCGTCCCCCCTGATCTACCGATATTTTTTCCCGATATTAAAAGTGAGGTCCATAGTTTTTGATTTTTTCTTTATGTCCGCCAGATTTCAATTCGTCCGTTCAGGGTCCCTTTCCTCAATGAGTTTGTCGACCTCGCGAGGGTCTCGGCGGTTTATCCCTTGGTATTATTGAGGACGAAAGATTGCTTGTTTTAGAGGAACGATATGCACAGCTTTCGTTGTTGGTAATTTTTCCCGACGCCTACTTTTCCATTTATGCACCTCCTCGCTTTAGTGCGCTCAACTTCTTCATAGTTGGATAGTCAATATTTCGATTTCTTTGCCGGCGAACTGCTCATCGGCGCGCAACCTTCCTCACCGGTGCCACGCTCCCTGTTCCTTATTTGATCAAAAGAACCCCCGGGGGGCCAAATACTTCAAGGCCCCCTGCAAGCGGAAGCGGGGGAGGGAACCCAACAGACCTCGGGGTTGTTTTTTCTTGCGGATGGCATGTCGAATAAGAAAGGTTTCACACCTGACCTTATTCGTAGCAAAGGCACGATAGGCCATTTACATTACCGCATGTGAATTTTGGCTCACTTATGATTAGTGGTTGGCTTCCTGCGGCAGGCCGCCTTTTTTTCCCCGCACATCGTGCCACCCCCCCTTGGGAAGTCAATTGATGTTTTCCAGCGTATTTCTTCAGAGGGAAGAGTTACAAGGCCGCTGACGATTTGGGGCCCAACATAGGGAGGGCACGTTCAATTCTATTCGTAACTCAGTTCAGTGCTTCACCCCAGGATACGGCCCGCGCCTTCGTACCGCTTTTTTTTCAACTGATCGCAGTCCCTGGCGTCGGAACCCCCGCCTTTTTTACTTCGTGTAAATAGGAGGCTGTACAACGCACAACTTTGTAGTGACTACTAACCGATCGTTTTAACCTAGGACAAAGGTGAACTAGCAGCAAGAACCTCCCCCCTCCCTGACTGCCCTTTTTGGTTGAACTCTCAGGCGCCCAAGAAAGCCTCGGATTGTCGTGGAAAAACGGTGCCCCCTCAGTTTGTCGTTCTTACTTTTATGTCGCACCAGATCACCCTCTTGCAACACACATCTAGACGACAAAGACCATCCACCGTTTTATCAACCTACTTCTGATTGTTCTCACAGGCGTCTCTCTGGCTCACTTTTGTTCTACCGTAGACAATTGTCAGAGTGCAGCCAAGGCTTTGAATTCTCCTAATCGGTTATCGGACCAGGTTCTGTCGCGTAAGCAATTCTTTAATTTGGTCGATTTTTTTCTAAAGGGTTTTTCTAACATTTGCCTGGATCAAGGATATGCCTCGCCGAAAGAATCCCCCCTTCATAGTCATCTTTAGAAATGCAAGATGTTTTCCTCACTATGCATAATAAGGCCCCTTTGCCATCGCGTGGAGGCGATGTGATTAGGTAGGCCATTTAACCACCCACAAGTTTGGCTAACACCTAGGGTAACATTAGTCGAGGACGCAGATCGCTTGTGACAATAATTGACTTAATTTATCAAGAGTCCTTCTGCTTAAGCCTGACAATTACCTAGATCAGGACCTTTTATTCAACGTCTTAAAGTGGAGAAAGACTACCCAGAAAGGATTTGCACTATCTCCCCATGCCGTGCTGTCCTAACTGATCACCCCGCTTTACAAACACTGTGCTTATTGCATGCTATACTCCCCTCGGCTCTTCGTGAGTCGGTTTATAGCAGTTGATTTCCCTGCTTTCCGTCTCGTTTTTCTGTTTGGCTTTTTTTAACCAAGACGAAATACTCCGACTAATCAGCGCGTTCTTCTGATGATCGTCGTGTCAGGCCCTCGATTGTGCCTGGAAGGGGGCCTAATCTCCCTTGGTCCGTTTTAAAATTCCCTCTCCGCATTGCACCCTAGTGGTCTTTTCCTTCCCGCACATTCAGTTTTCTCGAATTTGCACGCCCACCGAGACCTAGCGTGACCTGATGGCGTATCAATTTTTTGAAGTCTGTGGACTTGTTCGACTCCTCAGTGGGGATCGATTCTGGTTCCCCTATTCCAGGGAGTTAAGAGGCAGATGTCTTCCACTGGTCGTTCTAGGACTGCAGCTGTCACGTATGTTCTTCGGTTTCGTAGAAATCCTCTTCCAAATCCTTAGGGGCTTCGCCGTAACCGACCATGTTTTCTTCACTCCCCTGTTTTGTATTTATACTGGCTCTAACCTTCCCTTCGCTTAGGCAGGAGAAGATCCCGATTGTCGATCGTTCGTCTCAAGAGACGTAGGCCCTCCCCCGTGGTAGGGGTGCCTCTCAGCTGGACGTGTGCCCGTGAAACAGGTTTACCTTGACATCTTTTTGTGCGGTGCCTGAACTTTGGTGTGGTTCGACTTGTTTTCCAGGCGGGTGAGACTTCCCTCGGACATTCCAGAATCTTTGCGGCGTTGTTTTCCATTTGAAATTTCATGCCTTGTAAGCCCACAGTTTTTTTGCTTGAGCGAGCATTCCCCGACTTCTTATCCCCGAAAAACTACGTGGGGTTGGTGCCTAGAAGAAAGGGGTTGCATGGTTTTTTTTCGCCCGAACATCGCTTCTTCCCGAACGCCTGCCTGGGCAAAGATGAACGTTTCCCCTCAATTTGAGAGTTCCGACAAGTGGTTTTCTTTTTTTTTGTTTGGTTTTGGTTTTCGTGTGTGTTTTTCATCTGGTTTTTTCTAAGGTGTTTTTTTTTTTTCACTTTTGTGTTCCCCAAGTTCCGGCTTACCTGTTCTTTGCAAATTCGATCCGGTCGCGTACGAGATACAGAGCTCTTTGCGTTATGGGCGTACTTCTTCTCGAGCCCTCTTGCCGCCCGCAAGATTCGTCATCGGTTTATGCATCAAGGCATGTTAACTTACGCCCCCTAATTCCCGGTGCTCCCCCGTCCTTCTCAATTTTTTACACGTCCCGGGAGCGTGTGCTCCTTCCCATTGCTCCTGTGGGGCCATGATTCCTTTCCACATCACCCCTGTGCGTCCGGTCCCTCTCCAAACACCTCCCCCTTTTGATATCCGATTCCAAGCGCTGCATTTCACCACATTTTCACTTCGAACACTTAAAAATTCAAGCGATTCACGGCCCTTTTTTGACCTGCAGCGTTAGTCCGAGACTGTTCTCTGAAAGACCTCTTAGGATTTTTTAACATGCATTCCTATTTCCCAGTAGCCTTACCCTGCGACTTCACGTGCGAATTTCTACAAGACTGTTTTCCACTTGGTTCAAGTCCAACGACCACAATTGAAAGTTACACACAATATTTTTTTGTGCGGAGCCTACTCCTGCGCCTGAGCGACTGCTAAGAATTAGGACGCACTAACCCCCTTCTCCGTAGAGAGGAGGATGATGAGTGTAAACTTTTAAGAGTCTTTCGTTATTTGCTTTTTTTTCATTTTTTTAGAAGCCTGTTCAATCGAGGGGAGGTCCTCCAGCCGAGTCCCCGCTTCGCATTTAGCAGGGTGCTTTGCGCTCAGCTTAATGCGTGCGCTTTCACAACGCGCCGTTTTTTTCCTTTTTTTAACCCTTAAGTGCCTTGTGAACCTGAGACAGATTCCGTTTTCTCCGCTTTCACTATCTTGGACCTCTATTTGCAGACTCGCCTCCCACGCTAGTGTTAGAAAAGAGTCTTTATAAGGCGGGACAGCGCGCGGACGTGGGTTTCCTTTAAGACCCCAGCAGGAGGAGCGAGTTTTTAGGCAGAGGGCTGACCTCAATTGGGCTCGCGCCGTCATTTTTGAGAAAGGTAGGGGTGAGACCACAGACCACCACCGCCGACCACCCCCCCCCCCCTTTAGAATTTTCCTCTCCTCTAGACTTTGATATCACCACTTGTTCTTAGACCCTCCTCGAAAGTGCTCCTCACACAAGATTAGATTGGATAGAGTGTCTGGTCCCCCTCCAGAGCTTAAACACCAGTGTACCTTTGGAGGTCTCTTCGGGTCTCGGCCCCTCTTATTTTTATGTTCCCCTTTTTTTTAGTTCGGTAGTAATCCTTGTCCCCCCTCAGTAGACGGTGGAAGTACCCTCTTCGCCCTAGTGTAGGATACTCGTCCTCCCTTTTTAGTAGTATGGGTACTGGGTTCGTCCTCATTTTGTCCCTCCGACTCACCCTTTCTTCCCCCAACGGACGCGTCTTCCCTGTACGCCCTTCGGTCCTTGTACGCCCCTGCTTTCCCGTTCCCCTGAAGATCGTTCTTTTAGCCGGTGTCCTGTCCACAGCTTTCGTATTCGGGTCTGCTTTTTTGGGCCTGAACCGACTTCCGGGTCTTGTGACGTTCCCTGCCGGTCAGAGTCCACTAGCCCGAAAAACCGCCCCATCAGGCCCGTGAGGGCCATACACTCCTGCTTCGCCCCCCGGAATTGCCCCGGCGTGCTGTTGTTCGGAACGGACCCGGCCGGTGGTTTGGGTGATGGCCGATCCGAGGATCGCTTTAACATCAAGACCCTATTTTTTGACGCGTCCCCCGCCGCGTTCAGACCGTGGTTTGCAGCGCTAACAGTTTTCTTCAACCTGGGGATTCGGCTTGGACTTTATGACGCGCGGACCTTCCTTTGGAATTTTAGGTTAGCGGACCTCGCGCGCCATATTCCTTCCTATCACAGCTCCCGACTCCGGAAACCCTCCCGTCTTGGCCCTCCGATACCTATTGAGTTTCCCCCCTTTCTGTCCCCAAAGCTCCGCCGCTGAAGTTTTTTTTTCCCTTTATACCGGTTTTTTTATCTTTTTCGTGTTATCATTAGGATACGGACCGGTAGAAGTGGCGCTACCCCCTCACACGTCCAAGGAGCCACAGCCTAGCACTACCTCGAGGAAGGAATTGTCCCTGACCAGGAGACCTTCATTGGGAAGCGGATCTGGGACCAGGTGAAGAGGTTTAGTTTTTTTTGCTGCTTCTATCGCCTTTCCCAAACCGACTCGCCTAACCTAGGAACCCCTCCAATCGTTTTTGTAGGGATGACCTATAGGAGATTCGGGAACCCCTCGTTGGGTTCCCCTCCACCTTCAGTCATGAAGTCTCGTGTTCACACGATTGATTAAGACCCCCCTCAACGGCTCGATAAAAGTTTCTATTTGGACCCCGCTTTTCCCCGGGCTTTTTCATTTTTCCCCGGTCCATTTTGCCTCCTGCCCTCGTCCTTTGGACTACCTCCTGCGCCCTTTAACCCCTGTTGGGCACGCAGACTAGGACGAGTTACCTTCCCGTGTTAGTATTCTCCTTTTTTTATTTCGGACCGGGTCCCACAGACCTATCCTAAAGCGCAAGGACGCTCGCAGGGAACCATGACCCCAAGTGCTCTCCCCAGCCCCGTGTGGAAACACCTCACCGACGCGTTTTTCGGTTAATCGCTTGAGAGAATTCGCCGTACTCCTTTGTCGTTGCCTACGGACTCCCGCGTCGACACCTCCAATCACTGGCCGTTGAACGGCCGGGGTCAGTTAAGTGTGTCCATGCAAAGCTCTTTTTTCTACTCTTTGCCTTTAAGCCATGATCGCTCTCTTTTTTCTATGAAGAAGGGCGGTGTTGTGGGATGATTAATGAGTAAGTCTGGACCGTTCCGCCTTCTCATGTGATTTTTGTGACTTGACAGAGGCACCGACCCCTTTTGCGCCGGGCCTAAAGTTCTTTTCTGTCGAAAGCTGTGCGTAGAACCCGTCTTCGGCGAGAGGGATTGCCTTCTCTGCTTTTCGGGGGGAAGTCTTATTTCCCCCCTGGTTCTGGGAAAGGCGTATTTCGCTCCGGGAGCTTTAAGATTTTTCGCTCGACGGAAGAGGCCTTTTCACCTGATTGAGCTGGGCATCCCAGTGCAAATTCTTAGCTTCCGCCCCCCTTTTTTTTTTGGTCGGTGGTATCCCCTTTTATCTGTGAGAGGAGGAAACGGTCCTAGAAACACACGTGTCTCCACTGCGCCTATCTTTCTTTTAAAGAGGCTCATTTTGTCCGGAAAAAGCGGCCCGTGGTTTTCTTGTATGTCTCCCTCCTTGGTGCCGAGTCTTTACTTCCCGAATCATGTTCTCTTTTTCTTGGAAACAAGCAATGTTTTCAAGTGACCCTCCCCAAGCGTTATTTTAACGAGCCCCGGCACCGTGGTTTTAGGGGCATGAAGCTGCTTTTTTCCCGGAAATTTGATCCAGGTAACCAACCGCTTGACGCACTTCCTTTCTTGCGAGTCCAGTGAGCGGAAGTTATCACTTTCTGTTTACTTTTCCAAATCCTTCCCCCGTCGTCGTTTTGAACGAAGGCCTTTGTTGCGGCTTCCTTTTTGACTGTTTTCCCTTAATCCCGCTCCTGAGCACTTTCGAGCATGCATCTTTCCCCAATACAGAAGCATTTTTCCTCCGCCATAACTAGGTCCCGGCCTTTTTCGGCTAGTTGTTCGTGTGCCTCTTAACGTTTCCCACGCTGGTTGACTCCCCCAGCGGAATAATGCTTTCACTTACTGTGTCCCCTCTCCTAGTTTGTTCGTCCGGTACTCAAGCTGGGGCATAGTATTTCTTCCTCTCTACCCAGCTTAGCATTCTCCCGATGAAGTTCCCCGGAGGGTCTTTATGGATTTTTCACAATTTTCCCCCTATGACGCTGACTTTTCTGACTTCAGGTTGGATCAAAGTTTTTTATGCTGAGTTTCCGGAAGGAATATCTGTTGCTATTTATTTTTTCGGAGATCCCCCTCACGTCCTCGGTTGGACCCCCAGAGCCCTCCCACGAACGTCCACCACGCGAAAGTCCGGTTCCTCATCCAGTCCTAGGACATTCAAGTTTTGTCAGGCATACCTCTACCGATGCGTGAGGGTTTAGGCCCCATGTTACGGAACCTTTGTGGATCGGGTTTGTTTCTATTTGCGTCCGTCCCCCCCAGTTCCCACGAGGTCTACGTATTTACCTCCATGGCACAACTCCCCCTCTTATATGTTGCCTTTCCCCCCCCAATTCGAATCCCTCTTTTTGGCTTCTTCGGCACCCTCGTCCCCGTTTACTCCCGGAAAAGTGCCTCCAACGTGTGGAGCCCGTGCCCTCCCTTCTGTACCGACGCGCTTTTCCCCCCCCGTCTACTAGCCAACGACCACGTCCCCCGATGTTCTGTAGGTCGCAACCCCCGCTTGGATGCTTTTTGACATGTCGTCTTCCCCGTTCGTCCACTCAGCTTTCAATGGAAATGATTAACCGCTTTTTACAGGAGTTTTTCCCCAAGCGCATGGCCAGTTTCTACCTCCGCGGAAGAACGTTTCCCGACCTATCGTTTCTGCCTTTCTATGAAAATAGGTACCCATCTAGAGGTTCGCTAATACAACCAGATAACCCCTCCTCAGGTTTCTGATTCCGCTCACCAGGATTTTTCAGACCGATCTCTAGATGACGGGTGATGGAGCATTTTGTCATTTCTCATGAATTTCCGTCACTTCTCATGAGAGAGTTCTGCCGCAGGGCTGGAAGGCTGTGCTGCCCACAGCTACTTTTTCTGTTAGCAATCCGCTGCCACGTCCTTATCTACGGCAGAACATCGCACCACCTAAGCCCCTCACCGCACTCCCCCCTCCCAAGATTCACACGCCCGCGAATCCCTCTATGCAAGGAAGGGTCACCCTGTCCCCCATCCCGCGTACTCTTCACTAGGCAATCTTAAAAGGCAACTCTTAACATGTATCTTATACCGGTTTAACGCTACTTCACCCTGGACGGCTTTTGACACGCACGACCCCTTTTGAGTCACACCGCTCTAGGGCACCGTTGGATATTCCTGCCTTTTATCAAAAACTTAAACCCAGCTCGAGTTCCGATCCGCCGATCCCTCCGTATCCGCCTGATCCATCTAGCCCTGAACGTCCCGCGAGAACCGAACCCCTACAGAGTTTGGCTTTAGTTACGGCGAGGCCTATATGGCCAATGCGGCCCCCCCTTAAGGAAAGGACTTCACAGTCAGAGTGGTCTCGGGGTCAGCCGTATGCGCGCACCCATGAGGCCCCCACAACAGATCTCGCAATCAAGGCCACTGAAAAGGAAGGTAGCCTCACCCGTTCCATAGAGTAAAGCATCGAGACTTTAATAAACGGATTAATTCCCTCTAAAAAGACTTCCTCTCTAGGTTTAATATGGTCGCCGTACTACCAAGTAACCTTTCTTTGAAAAATCACCGATAACAAAATAATGTAGCTTTTGTTCCAGATAATCCGAGCGCAGCTTCTGGGCGATTTCCTGAGATTTAGTCCGAGTAGCGCAGACCAACAGATTTCCGGTGCGACTTCCTAAAAGTTTCAGAATCCCAATTTGCATTATGGTTTTTGGCCGTGTCCCCTTGGCGAAAAAACCCCCGTCCAAGTTAGCAAACCAGTACAAATGAGAATTTGAAGGTTATGAGATCTTCAGTGCTGACTTCACGTTGCGTGCATGGATATCTGGTACAACGATTTATTCTCTTTAGTTCAGAGCAAACTTCTCTAAAACGAAGGTTCGAAAACCAACCGGGGCCGGTTCTTTCCGCCTTGTTTTTATTTTGCATTGTACTTCTTTAGAAACTTTGGATTCCCCTAGAAAAATTCTCTCCGTGCTTACAGGGATTTCATCCCTTTCTAAAAAGCGGCTTTTTTTTTTTCGTTAGCTGACCAGTTGTGACTAACGCGGCCTTCTTTCTCGATGTGTTTCACTCCATGACTTCCCTTGAGGCGTCTTTTGCTCTTTATGGTGCGCTCTTCCTATTTTTTGCTCTTTGAACTTTTAGACCCTTTACTGAGTGGCCTTCGATCGACTCCCCCTTCCATGGTTCTGCTTAACCTTTCCACTACTGGGATGACTCAAATACTGGTAGTTTTCTGGATAATGGCTGAATAGTCGACTTCTTTTTCCCATTTTTTTAGCCCGGA
>Ga0179593_1659578_pt1 | contig 12707 bp, 13 predicted proteins | sample CZODoug2_1_08_16_FD_185931 | JGI IMG/M metagenome (GOLD analysis project Ga0179593, IMG submission 185931) | Vadose zone soil fungal communities from Angelo Coast Range Reserve, California, USA - CZODoug2_1_08_16fungal (PacBio error correction) | ecosystem: Environmental > Terrestrial > Soil >... | reverse complement strand
CCCCGTTTCGATCAGCTTCGGTTCAAGAGCCTCTTTTCTCTGGAGATTCCCCCCGGGAACGGATGGCCCCCCCCTTTTATTCTTACTTCACAGGGGTTCGAAAGTGTTAGTCTGCTTTTATTGATGCCCCCCCTAGCCGGAGTTCATGGCCCGCATTCTCGGCCCCTCATTTTCCTAACAAAAGGCCATGCTCGGATGCCTCTTAACGTTTCCCCCTCCCTGCTTTTTCCCCCCCTTGATTTGAGCTGAATTTAGATGAAAGTTTTGGAAGCCAAAGGGGCCGATTTTATCGTTTATCGGAGATCACCCCACCCCCCCAATCCTCTTGACTCCCATCTTTGATTTCGGGCAAAGTTACCACCCCCTGTATTAATACGCCCCCGTTTTTATGATTAAGCTTTTTTGGCCAGCTCCCATTTTCCCCCATTTTTCCATTTGTAGCGCCTCGTTTTCTCTTACGTTAGGGTTGTGAACAACAAATAACCTTCATAGTTTTTTGTTGGATTTTGGACTACTCTCCCCGATTTGGCCATCTTTTCCTCCTGAAAGATCCCCGGAGGAGGACCCTGACAAGCCCACGGCCGTCGTGTCCCCCTCTCAATGATAATAGTGCCCGGAGGGGGCTTCCCGGACACTATTTCCAAAAAGTACCCACAATTCTTTTGTCGTTAGGGCCTCCCTTTTCCCAGCACTTGTCTTTTAGAAATTCTTTTAATTTCTCTTTGTTTTTGAAATACTTTTCTCTACTTTTTCTTTTCCAAGGACCATGAAGGATATTCACCCCCCCCCCATTAAACCAGAGCATACTCGCCTTCAGGCATTCAAGACTAAGTGACAGATACCAAGCCTTGCCAATCGGGCCCTTACCCATGGTTAATTCCAACGTTGTGGTTACGACCGTTCAGGAATCCCATAGAAATTCACACCCAGGAACCTACACGGTCATCCGCTCTGCGTCCCTGACTTCTGCCAGTTTTCCCAGAACCCCTAAGAGTAATGGACCCTCCCTCGGGCACTTTTCCTTTCAACTGCCGGCTAATACCCGGAGAGATCCCCCCCCTCTATTGCTAATGTTTTTTCGCCTCCCCGTCTCTAATTTTTGGACGATACCGCCCCTGGCGTTGGGTTTTTTTCCCCCTTTTACCATCTTTCCAACGACGCTCTTTTGGCAGTGGTTTCCCTCGCGTTCCCCCCTTCCTTTTTTCCTCTTTCCCCGCGGACGAAACGGAGTCTTAAAAAAGTTCTTTGTTTCCTCAGTTCTACAGATTTGCGATTTCGACACCCTTTTCCAGAAGGACACTTTAGCCGCCGGAATCCCCCCTCCCAACCCACCGGCGGGATGGATTTATTCGTTCGTCCGACCCTTCCCCACCACAATCGACCCCGTTACATCCTTCTGGTAAATTCGTCTGGACTACTCGGGAATCGAAACTCACAGTTCTTCCCCCTTTCCTTCCGCCTTTGCGCGCTCCTGTTTCCATCTACATTTATCTGCCCCTGTTATTTTGAGGCTTGATTTCTCGTTACCAAGCGAGCCCTTCCTGGAACGTCGCCTACTCATCTTCGAAAATTTGCCTTTGATTCGAATTTCCCTGAACCTTCTTTCCGACCTCGAATTGATAGGGCCTTTTTCCCCCCAACCCAAACCCCAATTCAGTCCGCCTTTCGCGTTTACCTGAAACTTCTTTCATGTTTCTGCGACCCCCCCCCCCCCCCCCCCCCCCCCCCCCCCCCCCCCCCCCCCCCCCCCCCCCCCCCCCCCCCCCCCAACCTCCAGCTGAGTATTTCCGGCATCTACAGTGCGATTTCACCCCCCCCCCCCGAGTAACTTTCCGTGCAAGTGCAGTGCGCGCCTAAAATTAAACGAACGCGACCGCGAGCGTAGCTCTTCTGCCTTGACTCCGTAGCCACAATAAAACTTTCTACCCTTTACGTCGAGTATTTCCCCCTGTTAGCTCACCCTCTTTCTCCCCCCTCAGTTACCAGGATAGTTCCTTCTACCGCCATCCCCCGTTCTTCCTTCCCCCAAATTATTTTTGTCTATTATGGGAACTTCCCCACCCCCCCCCTCCAGACATTGGCACTGACCCTTTCGCGAGACCCCCAAGCTTTTCCGGAATCCCAGGTTCCCCGAAGCCATAGCCCCTTTCCTCTCATCCCTTCTATTCTTTAGGGTGGTTGAACTTCCCTTTACTTAGGGCCCTTGATGGTCCCCCCGCCCCCTCTTTTGCCGGTGTGTGGCTTCCAAGAATATCCTGCTTTTCCCTTCCTCACTGTTTACTATTCCTGCTCCGGAAACCTTTTTTTCAAAAAGCGTTTAGATCTTTCGCCCCCCCTTCCATGCGCCTGAAAGATACCGCTGGAGTATCGATGGAAGTTCAAGCCATTTCAGATATACCCAACTCTTTAATTTCTAGTGCTTTTTCCCCTCCCCTCTCTATTTACGGTGTAGCCCGGCCTTCTAGCTCTTCCTCACTCGCAATCTAGAACGGTTCCAGACCATAGCTTGGGGATAGCCTGGCCCCCTCCCTTACGTGTTAAAGTGTTTGCTTGAACGCTTTTAAATTGCGCATCTCCATTTTTTTGTAAAGTATGCGGCCCCCTTTCTCCTTCGTAGCGTTCCCTACTGCCAAATCCTCCAGGCATTTCGCCCTTTCCTCTGAAAGGACTATTGCGTCTTTCCTCTCGCTTTTTGTCGCGCCTCGCCTCCCGGCCCCCCCCCGCTTGATACCCGCGTTTTCTCTGTTGAAACCTGCGACGTCACTTTTCAGGCTTCTTAAGCTCTTCCTGTTTGCGATTTCGAATCGCCACCCTTTTCCAGAAGGTCTTTCTGTTATTTTTCTGAGCATTCCTCTAACGAAGACTCATCCGTAGTTGTAGATGGTATTTAGTCTGCCTGGACCCCTGTGACCCGTCCTTTTGCATCGGGTTTCGAAGTTCCTCCCCTGAAAGACCCCTATCCGTCTGTGGAGTAACTCCCCAAGACCCTTTTTTTTTTTGACTCCCGTTCGGTCCCGCGGTGATCGAGATTCGAAGCTAGTCCACCCCCCCCTAAGACCCGGAGGGGGACATCTTTTTCACATATCCCCCCCCTCTTCTTCCCCCCGTCCGGTCGGTGTCTCAGTCGTCGTACACAAAACCCCCAGGCCGTCTATCAAGCATTTGGTAACTAGTCCGTATTAGCGGCGTCCCCCCCCGTGCCGGAGCAGACCGTTCTCCTTTCCCTTTTACCCATGAACTCGTCTTTTCTTTGACAGCTTGTTTTTGGAAGTCCCCTCTTTACGTAAAAGGAAGTCAATATTCTCGGCTTGTTGTTTTTCTTCCTTTTTGAGGTTTGTCTTCTTTAGGAAATTGACATTTCCCCCCGAGGGCCACCCCCCCTTCCCCCCCTCACAAGTTCCCAGCAAAAGATTTCATACCTCTTCCTGGTTGATAGGGAAATTTCGACTTTCTCCGTGCTTTTCTTTAGTTTCCTCCCTCCTCGAGACGCGGTTTGGGTTGATCCCTTTTCAGGGCTTAACACTAAAAAAAGTGATTTAGAAATAGGATTCTTCCACTTATGTCCAACAGGATCCTCGTATTCTTTAGAACTGTGTCACCGACCCCTCTCAGCCCCTGTCCGGGGCTCAGAAAATCCTTTCTTTGTCCCCCTACCATAAGGGCTTATGTCCTTCTTTTCCGTTTTCACAGGCTCTAGCCTTGTTCAGAGTCTGTCGCCTGGCGCTTCTCCTAAATTTGCCAGAAGATGGCCTTATTTTCTCCCTGTATAAGCCCACTCCTCCCCCCCCCCACTCCAACACCTCCCGAGATCCGTATTATTCCCCCCAACAACACCCCCCCACCCCAAACCGGTACCGACTTTTTAGTGCATACCCGCTGAGAACTTGTCCCCCAAAATTCCCGCGCTTCCCCCAGTTTATCCATTCCCCCTTTCATTGAGGCGTCTAAACTTTCCTCCTCCCTTACCCAGTCCTTCTCTCCTTTCTACAAGAGAGGCGGATTGGTGACGTCTCATATAAACGAGCCCTTTCTGGAATTTTTTTTTTGTTCCTCCCTATTTACCCAAATGGTCGAAGGCAGTCCCCCAAAAGTCCCGACGTGTGTTGACATCCGGTTCCCCTCCCCGGCAGAAAGTTGTTCCTTTCCCCCGCTCTCCTGAAGTTAGTTAGTCGTGAAAGTTTGAGAATGGCCGTGAAAGGACCCTTTTTTTTTTAGCCTTAACGCTCCTCCGAACACTTTTAAAACCCCTTTTCCGTGGTATCCATTTCAGTTTGTCCATCTACCAGATAATCGGCGTGCCTCTTCCTCTCCCCCTTGCCAAATTCTTCCTACGGCCTCTTCCAAGAGTTGACTCAAACCTCCATATCTCTTTCCTCCTTGTTGTTGTAGTTCCTTCGATAATTGTATTGCGTCCCCCCCACGATTTGAGTTCGTTCCCTTCCCCAAGTTAGATCTCCCTCCGGGCATCGGTTTCCCAGAGAAGATATTCTCTTGGGAGATGTCCCCGTCACGGACAAAGCCTGGCTTTTCCTTGGTTTTTCAGCAATTGAGGGGATGGGTTTCCATCTTCTCATCAGGCCCTTTCCGTGCCCCCCCTCCTTGGAAATCAACGCCGTTCTAACGTTAACGCCTTCCCGGATCCCTTTCTTTCCGGTCGATCGACCATTCCCCCAGCATCCCTGTTCCACCCCCCCCCTTTTGTGCTCTTCGGGGCCCTTTTTCCATGACTGTCAAAAAAATTTCCGGTGCAGAGTGTTTCTATTTCCTCTTCCCCATCCATCCCTCTGGAGATTCGCCAATTGTTCTAGTTCCCCTGGACCACACTTATAATCCTCCCCCAATTCTTTTTTATGATACGACGTGCCGCCGCCCCTTTTCGCCCCTCGTTGCTCCATGCGCCTATTCAAGCTCGTTGTTTGTTTTTTTTTGTTTGCATATCCCCCCCCCCACGACCCAGGGTATCGTGGCTGTTGTTATTGTGTTTGTCCCTTCTCCGAAAGCTTCCCCCATCTTTCATGGCCCTGTTCTTATCGCCTTGGCGCGCCCAGACTTCCACGGCGCCTGCCTTGAAAATTCTCTTGCTAATCTCCTTTCTTCGGCTGGAAAGGCCTTTAAACTTTTTTCGCCCATACGTGGCTTTACGGATACTCTTTTATGATTCCCTACTTTTGGTAGAATCTCTTTCCTTGGAGGCTCCATTTTCCCTGACTCTCCCTTTTAGTTCCCAGATGAACATCACCCTCCCCCTTCCACCGTTCTCCGCGTTCCTTCCCTTCTGGTCTCTCCTCTACTTGCACATGCCACTGCACTGGTCCGTGATTAAAGTCTTTTTTTTTTGAACTGGTGCACTTTTTTTTCTAACTTCCTGGCCCCGCTCAGAGACCCCCCCCTCCGGTACTCTCAGAACAACTCCGTCACGAATTGTACTTGCTCTCCGTGACGCCTCCCAAACCGCGGGGCCCTCCCCCCTTTGCCCCGTCATGGGCCCCCGTCGGCCAAGGTTTATGCTCCGGCATGGGCTTGACGACATGAGCACCATCTGATCGTGGGTCCCTATCTGACCATCCTAGATCGACGTTTTGTTGAATGGGCGAGTAACTATGTGGCCCCCAGTTCGCGCATGGTCCCCTGCTGTTGTTCGCTCTTTCCGACCCCCCAAAGTGCATCATTTCCACCCGTTAATTCCCCCCAAAGTTATTTTGTTTTAAATCCTCTTCAGGCCGTCCGGTGATAAACTGAGCCCCCCGCTGGACTGGACGGGTCATTTTACCATGCTTCCACGTTCCCAACCTATCAAACACCGCTTTTTTCTGTCTCCTTTCCTGTTTCTGGACTGCTCGACCGTATCCATCCGAGGGTACCCAGAATTTCTTGACCTCTTTCGAATCGTGTCACCCCCAAGTCCCCTTCCTCCAGCTCTCTTTTCAAGTGAAGTTAAGCAGTTCATCTCCCTGCCTCTACCGTCTATATACGCGTCCCTTTCCAGAGGATTTCTTTTGCGCCCTGACCTGCTCCCCCCCCCTCAGAGTCAAGTAGCACTATTATGTCATACAGTGCCTGCCCTCTTCATTTTTTGAAGTCATAAGCTTCTGCGATGATACCTTTCCGGTTAGATCGGAAACCCCCCACCATTTCGCTTCCTCCCTTCTCTCTTTTTTCTTTTTGTGACCACGTCCATATTTCTCGGTATTCCACCCGGCCCATTTTCTTGGCTTTCGGCATAAACCGGTTACATTCCCCATCCCCAATCGATACCTGCCGTCTCACTGTTTTGCCCCTTTTTCCCTCGACCGCCTTTCCCGAGCGGCGGAGCTTATTGGCATGGAGTCCGATCTCTCCCATTCTTCGGCGTATTCGGTTGCGAGCGAAAAGCTACACCGCGGCTTTTTTTTCCGTTAACCAACTCTTGAACAGTCCCCCGGAATGTCTTGGTATTCGGTTTCCCCCCCAACCTTTCCCCCCTCTTACTTTCCGGCAACGTAGGACCAATTTTCCCCTTCAAGTCCAGGCAAACCGAACCGAATTATCTTTCTCCTTGGTTTTTGTCAGATTCTTCGGGTGGATGTCCCTTTTCCTTAGGGGCCTTTGATGGGTATTTCGAACTTGCCGGCCATTATCTTTTTTGTTTTGGACCTTTTTTCCATCCCCCTCCAAAATGCATGGTCTGAGTCTACTCCTTTTTAGCACCACGCTCTCTCCCACAGTCCTTTTTTCTTGGTTTTTATCCCCTTTTCAATAGCCGCCTGAAAGTACACGTGTTTTGTGCTTCCTTTTTTTTTTTTGACTCTGTCCATCTCCTCTGCCTTCTCGAGGTCTTCGTTCGTGACAGCTGTCGAAATCTTTTTTTTTCCCACCGGCTGCTTCTTTTTTGGTCGGGATGTTTCACCTCATTCGGAAACTGCCATCGCTTTTCTTTTTGAACTAGAACTATAAGGACTCCTTTTTTTGTTCCCTTGCGTAACGGCGGCTGAAATGGTTTTTTTTTCTAAAGCGCTCGCGTTCGTATCCAGCGGTAGCGGCTCCCTCGTTTTCCCACCATTCTAATCTGAAAGCACTGCTCGCTAGGGAGAATAAGAGGAGGCCTTATTCGGTCGACCTTTCCTACGCTTGCCCCTTACTTTTTTTCCCTTTGTTAGATTAACTCAGCCAGGCTTTTAAGGGGGCGTTTTTGATTTTGTCCCTCTCGAGCATCCCGGATGCTTCCACTCTTCTTTCGATTCCGATGCCCTCCACCGTCACATCCTCGCCATCTTCGCCGGTCGGTTTCTTTCTGTCTGAACGCCCTGAACACGTGGTTACAGGATTTTGCGTGCCCGTGCTCCTCGAAGCCTCTCCTTGGAGAGTTAATACCCGTCATTTTTCTTTTCCTGTCGTGTGACCGAGTTCACTTTCCTCGTTCATGTTCTTCACCTTTCCGAAGTCTTTTGGACTTGTTGGTCCACCATATCTTCCCCTTCGACCGGTCGGTATCGTCCGTCCCCCGTTCTTCGGTGAAAAAACAGGGCTTCAAGCGATTTTTGCCAATTTCTTTTTTTAGAGGGCCGGAGATGCACCCCGATTCTTCAAATGACGCATGGTTTTTTGCCCAGACTTTTTGCTGCGTAGAAGTACCCTGTCCCCCTTTTCAGAACCCTGATTTTTGAGGAATGTTATTATGAGCCCCCAGTTCTAGGAGAGGTCTATGTACTTGCCAAATCTGTGTCACCCCTTCCTCACAATTGTCAACACGACTTTAAGTCGCACGATTTTGCCTTCCGTTTGCTCCTTTGCTTTTATCAGTTGCTCCTGGCGGACGCGGACTCTCTGGGGTGTCCCCTTTTCCCTTTTGGTTCTTTACCAACAAAAAGGGCCCCCAATAGGCATTATGCTCCTCCGAGGAGGGGAACCTGAGATCAGCCCCTCAGTGTGGTCACCAAAGAGTAGCTGACCAAGCCCGTTACATCCGACAACACCCTTTGTTTAATTTTTCTAGTTTTGCTGACCTCCCTCCTGATTTTTGTCCACACGGCATTCCCCTCCGTTTTGGGTGATATTTTTGTCGCTCCCTCCTTCTCTGCTATGTAAGTTCCCACTGCCTTTTTTTCATGTCTATGTTCGTTCGCTTTTTTACCCACAGAAGCCCCCGACCCCCCCCACCTGACCCTCTTTTTTACCTAAAAAACATACGGCCGCGCGCCCCCCCTCTCCTTCGCATTCCACTATTGGAATTGCCAACTTCTTCTCGTAGTTATCAATTACCGAAATTGAGGCTCGTTACGGTGTTTAACGTTTTCCAGATTCCGTCTCTCCCAGAGGGTGGATTGTTGGCCGAAATATCCCCACCCCTCTTTCCCCTGAATTTGTTTCTAACCTGCATGCCCCTGGGGCCGCTAAGGCGACCAACCTCGGCCGTGAAGCACATTCTTGCGTTGGGACTTGACGAAACTTACCCCTTTCGCGCGAATAGTATTCCTCGTTTGAGACGTACGGGAATGTTTTTGTGACCTTTTTTAGGCGCTCGTGCCTAACCTCCCTCCCCCCTTGCGTTCCCCCCCAACCCTGCCGGCCCCAGAGCTGTACGTCCGGGAATCTCCAGACATCCGATGACGCTCTTTCCCCCTTTTTCCAGGTCCGCGCTGCCGACCCCCAGTCTTGTTGCGCACCCACATTATCTCTCTCTTTCATCCCCTTCCCGCCGTTTTTTTTTTGAGCCTCTCCTTGTCGTGCTCAAAGCATTTCTCCTGCGTCTTCCCTCCCCAGTTCGATCAGCCCCTCGGCTCGCCTTTTTCCTCGGAGAGTCGGGAACGTAACAATTATTCTCCCCTCCCCTCCCCTTTCGTAGGCGTTGAGCGGTCCAACTCAACCCCCCTCCCCCTTTCCCCCTTCCTCCGGAAAATTTCCCCCCGACGCCCGGAACGACGTCAATCTTCGTTCAGGATGAACCCCCCTTTCCTCCGTTGCCCCCCACCCCCTTCTCCCTGTTCCCCCCAACGGCAGATTTTTTGCCTTTCGTCGGTCAGTTTGGCACTCCGGGCCGCAACACCTTAGGGGACATGGTTTTTTTTTCTCTTTTTCTTCCCCTCAACCCTCCCATCCATTTCGAGTATAGACCACTTTTCTGAATTTTCTGCACGTAAACAACAATTTCCCACAAGATTTTCTACGACTGTGGTATTCCTGGCATCCCCCCTTTGACAGTCTCATTCCCTCAGAAACCGATAGTGATCTCCTTTTTTGTTTTTCTTTCCCAACCCTTATCGTTCTTGTTTTGGTATCGTTTTTTCTTTTTTCCCCATTACCTTCTTCCATCTTCTGCCCGTATTTTTCCTTACCATCCAGCGCCGGGGCCGACTTCGAGCCACGTCGAGGCAGTAGAGAAATTACAACCAACAAGCGCAGAAAGTTTTAACTCGGTCCCCCCACGGAGGTTACTGTCACCCCCCTTCAGTGGTGATTACCTCTTTGAGGTTACCCGCACTTCCTGTTTAGACCTTTTTCCCTCCATTATTCGGAGGCTCAGGGTGGGTAGAAATCCGATGTCTCTAATTTAGGTGAACTTTTTCAATCAATCTTTAAATAAAACTTAACCGTCCTTTTCCTTCTCCCGGCGCACTGCGCCTGCGCTCCAACAGCAATGCAATCGGGAGCCTTAGTCCATCTGTTTTTATTTCTGCTTCCCCCGTTGGTTTCTCTCCCGGCCTGAAAGTTACTTTTTCCTTCCCATCACACCAGTGGGTCAATTCACGGCAATCGCCGACCCCCTTACCCTTTCTTTCCTTTGAATTTCTTTACACGTATCCGCCCCCCCCCCCCCGGACTTTGAACAGTTTCAATGGACTCCGTCGTTTCAAGGTTTTTTTGTCCGTGGCCACGAGCAGAATTGAAGCCCCCATCTCTCTTTTTTTTCCCCCCTCAGGATGCCTTTTCCCTGCCGTAGATTCTTTAAGGTTCCCTCGCCATAGTGTTTTTCACCACTCTTTCCGAGATGGTTTCTGCTTGGTGTATCTTAGATTCAGACCCCAATTCCCTTTCACCCTCTTCCCCGAACTTGCTCAAAAAATTTGTTCTTTTCCCCCTGCTCCTTCGATTGTTTTTTTTTTTGGGGGCCCAAAGAGTTAGTCACTTTGCCTTACGCGTACCCTTTTCCGAGACTTCAAAGGAAGACCGACACGGCATCCCCCATACAACCCCCCCTACGGCGGCTGGATAATTCGTTTTCTTGAATTGCTGACAAACCTTACGAACCTGTGTCCATAAGTCCCTAGGGATGTTCCCTCACGAATCGCACCCGGTCACATTCCTACTATGAACTTGAGGAGAATTCAATACGTCCCGCGGATTTTCCCCTTCGGTTAGTAAGTTTTGGATCGCTCGACAGTTCCTCCGAGGCACGTAGAACCTTAAGGTTGCCGATTCTACCCCCCCTTCCCCTTTCGAAGTGGAAGTAGGGGTAACGATTGCCCATCTTTTACCGCTTGGATACAGGGGGCCGCGCTTCGGTAACCCCAATTTCAGCTGGAAGACTTTCGCGTTCAAGGTACCTACCACTTACCTGTCTTCCCGATCAATAACAATGAGCCCCCTGGTTTTCCCTGCCATTCTCCCCCTTTCGATTGTTATCTCCCCAAATACCCCCCCAGTAGCGTCCTTTCCTTTCTTTCCCACTTCACGAAAGCATCCCGCTCCCTTCCTTCGTTTACTTCTCCTGGAGCTGCCTCACCTATCCACTTTCCTTTTTCCTCCGTTTCTCCCCCTTTGCTCTGACAATATCTCCCTCCCCTTGTTACTAGTCCTTTCGCCATCCTTCAAAACTGAGGACCATTACCTTGTCTATTTACAATCAACAACCGCACCATCTATGGTCCCCCCTTTCTGAGAGCATAAAGATGGGCCCCCCTTCTTTTTCCAGCCCCTAAAGCCCCTCTGTTATCCCTTCCTTTGTTGTTCTCAGATCTTCTTTGTTTTTCCCTGTTTTTGCGATGCGGCAGTTGTTTCTCGTTTTTTTCCGGCGCATTATCTTTTTCTTTGTTTCTATTCCCCTAATATCCAACATGCTGTTTCTTTTTCTTCTTTGTCCCTTGATGGTCTCCCCCTCCCCCTCCCCCCCCTCCTAGCCCGCCTTTCTTTTTAGTCCGCAAACTTCAATAACCGCGGAATCACCTCAGTTCGGGGGCGGTCTAACTGCAGCATCGAGCTTGTTCTTCTTTTCAATTTTTTTCGAGATCCGTAGTAGCGGCCTTCCATTGTTTTTTTTTCTCACCGACCTGTTATATGCCGTTCATCCATCGTTGCTTATTCGCTGTGGAGAAGTCACCCTACTTGGCTCTTCACTAAGAGAAGGCGGCATCCGAACTTCGTCTGTCATTCTCGGATCTTCGCTCTGCCCAAGACGTGTCATGTGCCCACAATTTTCAATCTTCTTTCAAGGAATAGGGCGCCTTTCCTCGGATTTCTTTTCTGCTTCTTCAACCGATTGCAATTCCGATATCCAGCGTTTGATTTCACCTTTTCTTTTTAATTCCTCCGGCGGCGCGGTATGTGACCGTCGCCCCCGATTTTAACCGATGCGTACACGATTTCCTTTCTGAATTCTTCTAAACCCAAGCCTTCCAGCCCATTGTAGGTTTTGTTGTAGATTTTTTATATTGTCTTTTGGAACGATTCCCCCCGTGTCCGGCGAACGCGGTCTTCCTTTCTCCCCCTTTCTCCTCAGGATGGAGTTAAACTACCACGACCGTTTTTTTTTTTCTTTTGTTCTTTCCGCTTTAGGCCCTCTCGTTTGATTTTACGCTTGACACCCCTCCTAGCGGCTGGGAAATTGTTCCAACACCGTCCCCGTTCCACGGCCCTGTAGTTTAACTCTTTCTTTTTCGAAACAGGAAGACCCTACTCTGTTCCCCCTTTTAGGCGCGGTTGAATTGATCAGTTTTTTCCCCGGGTTCCATTGAACGCCGCTTACGGGCCCTTTGAGCGGATGCCCCTTTTCCAAGGAAAATTTGCGCTTGTTTTTCCCCTTCCCTTACCCGTTCTCTTTGGTTGAGGTCTCTTCTGAAATGCAATCTTTTCCACCCCACGTTGTTCCCACCATTTAACAGAATCATCACACAGTATTCCCTTTGTTCGGTTTCCTTGAGCGGTTCTTCATTGAATAGGCCTTTAAGAGAGACGTAGAGGTTTAAGTTTTCGGGCCAACTTTTTTTTTTTTACACTTTCCCCCCCTTCTATAAATAGATTTATAAATACCCCCCCCCCTGAAGCCCAGTTTTCTTACTTACCCCTCCCTCCTTTGATGGAACCGCAAGCATAGTCCCGAAACTTTAATTGGTCAACCCGAAACTTTTTATTGTCTTTCCCTTTATGTCCCTGTGGATTATTACTTTTTTACCCGCCGTGGTTCCTCTTCTCTGTAAGCCCCCCGGCGCTGTATTCAAGTGGTACCTCAGATGGAATTTACTATATGTCGTCTTTGTAAGACCAAAGCAGTACTCCCCGCCACGACCCTTTTATTTCCCCCGAACAACCCTAAAACCGTCGTTCTCTTCTTTTCCCTTTTCGGCCGACCCCCCTGAGTGAAAGAAAGCGGCAATTCCTCTTATCACCTTTTCCCCCATGATGTCGTATTGAATATGTCCCTCCTTACTCTTGACTCCCAAGAGGGAGGATTGCCTATTACTGGTCTTGTTTTTTGCGCCCCCCATGCATCAAAAAATGGGCACCGCCCTTTACCC
>Ga0179593_1464379_pt1 | contig 12707 bp, 10 predicted proteins | sample CZODoug2_1_08_16_FD_185931 | JGI IMG/M metagenome (GOLD analysis project Ga0179593, IMG submission 185931) | Vadose zone soil fungal communities from Angelo Coast Range Reserve, California, USA - CZODoug2_1_08_16fungal (PacBio error correction) | ecosystem: Environmental > Terrestrial > Soil >... | reverse complement strand
CTACTTTCACACATGAAATGGTCCCCGATTGTGGTGGGATCCGGTCTCTCCCTTATACACTTTTATTCTCGAGCATGTCCCGGATGACTGGCGATATCAAAAGGCCCCCGCCTTCCTGCCTCCAATCCTCGTTCCAGAGGGTCTCTTGTTTTCCCTTTCCGGCAAAGAAGGGCGTATAGTCCTTTGGTATTGAGAAGGCGCTTCTTCTATGGAAGACTCTGGCGGCACCCCCCCCTAGGTTTTTCTTCCTCTAATTACTTTCGCTTTCGCCTCTTCACCATGCCATTCGTCTCTCTAGTTGGAACCCCCTTTTTCTTTACGGTCTGAACATCGTTGCACTTTTTCGCCCCACTTCCCAGCACTGTAAATTTGCTTAGTTCGTCTCGGACGGGCCAGCCCACCCCGAGGAGCTTGCTAAACTCTCGAGCCGCTTGTACCTTTTTTCACCCCGCGTTCTTACCGCTGCTCTATGGCAGGTGGGTTGAACCGTTGTTGTGGTGGGGGGCTCTGCCTTCTTCATGCCGTTTCGTCACCGTCTTTGGCTCATTACCTCTCGATCATTCGGCGCCCCCCCCGCCCACAGATCTTACGCAGGAGTCTTTTAACCCGCTCCCAAATCGACAGCAGCATCGAGGTTCTTGATGGTGAGCAGCCTAACCAACTTCCCCACGAAAGCATATCCGTCCCTTCTTTAGCGATTTGAGGAGATCTTTTGTACCGTTTCCTTTGAAGAGCTTTTTCACCCACCGGGCTAACCCGGCGTGCTCTCTGTAGAAAAGCGCCTCCCCTCCAGTACCTAGTTGCCCCTTTGAAGACCCCACGAACGCACGACCCAAAGACTTCTTTTCTTTCTAAACCCCTAGTAGTCGATCTTTTTGCTCCCTTAGGAGGCTCCTTTTTTTTTTTTGCCTCTCTCCCGCCAGCAAGATACTTTTTAGTGAAGAAAGCAGGCTAAGCCCCGACCCTGACCCCAATCCTTCCCAGGATATGAGACCAAGCCCCAATTTTCTGTCTCCCGATGGGCCCGGCGTCTCCCTAAGGCAAAAAGACTTTTTCCTCCTTGCGAAGACTAGGTGTGTGTTCAGATTAGCCCATGCGCCGTCGTGTCGTTAGATCTTTAACCCAAACTCCCATTCCCAGTGATCACAGTTGATTTTTCTATGTGACAACGCGTACTTATGTCCTCCAACCTGCATGCAGTTGGGTCCATATTTGGCTAGGTCAAATGACCCCCATTATTGGCGGTGTGTTCTTAAGTTGTTGAGTTCTCTCGCAAAAGGGCGGCATCCCTTTAAGTGTTTTTTCCTGTTAAGATTTATCCCCCTTCAGGCTCGAGAGCTTTCTGTTAAATTCCCCGACTTTTCCCCCCATGTCCAACAAGATTAAGCGGTGGTTTTGTACTTCCACAGTTTGCTTGCTGGGGGCCGTTTATAACCTTTCTCCCATTCTCTTAGACTTGGCGATCTTTTCCTGCTTTTTTCTTCAGGAAAGTTGGTACCATCACTTTCCGAAGGGAAGAACCGCCCGCCGGGGGGGTGTTTCATTTTTCGCTCTGCGATTTCCCCGGCGATAAGGGACCCCGTGAGGCTGCTGCGCCATCAAGATATATTTTCACCTCACCTCCCCTTGTTTGAGAGATCTGATTCGCCCTCCCTTCCGGGTTAGAGTAGCCCTTTACTATGCACAGCTCGCCGATTTCCCCATATAAAGAATAGCTACTTTGTCCCGGTCATTTCCCTCGGATTTCTTATTCCACTCTTGACAGCACCAACTCCCCCCCAGTAAAATGGCCCCCTCCGTCTGTACGGACGTTACGTATTGATCCCTGCACGAAGAATCCTCTTTGTGAATCCCAAAAAGAAGATTCCTTGGTTGTTTCTGAGTTTCTATTTTGAAGTTCCTCAATTGTCTCGCTTTAACCACTTTGACCATTCTCAGTTCCCGAAGCTGGCCCCGTGTGAGCTCCTCAGTTTACGACGCTCCCGCCGCAGGACTTTCCATGCGCCTAACCTATTGAACACGTTTGAATCCTTTTTTATCGGGCTTACAAGTTTTTGTTCAGGTTTGTTGCCTCCCTTCTGTAAAGAAAGTTTGGGATCACTCGTTGGGTTTTTGAGGACAATGTCTTTCCCCCCGATGCCGGGAATGCCTGCGTATGACAACGAGCTGCTTCGTGCAAGGGATTACCGCAAGTCTCGCCGAGGCTACTTCTGCTCGCCCATTCACTATCCTCCCCCCCTCCAGTTAGGTTTCGTGGTTTAAGATTTTTCTCAGGATTTGGGGGGCGGACGGTAGAGAGACCGTCTCTTCATTGTTTGTTTTTTTTTTTTTGTGGTTTCTTTTGTTTCTTTTTTTTTGTCTGGGTTTATAACGCGTCGGCGCGAGATGCATGCTGTTGCCGTTCACCTTTCGATTCAGAACGAGCCGACCAGCCCTTACTTAGAGTTTTGTTTTTAAGAGCCCGTCTGTTAGGCGGCTGCTCTCGTTTTTTCTATCGATTTTCCCCCCTCTTAAGAAATGGTCCTGGTTTCCGGACTTGCGCTCGCTCTCCGTTAGCCATTGAGTGAACGTCTTGCTGCTTCCCCAGAATAGACTCTTTTCTAGGCTTTAATAAATTTCGTCTCTGCTTTGGTTGTCTTCCCCTCGCCACATCACAGAAAGCCCAAGATCTCTTTGAGATTGCTTCCCCTTTACGCGTCAGGCCAGATGATTTTTTCTGGGTCCAGGGTCGCCACGCTTTTGTGGAGACCCGATTTTTTCTGGCCCAAGTAACTGCTCCGCAGCGGGACGACTTCGTACTCTTTCGATCCGACTCGGGTGACCCTCGCGTCTACAGGATCCCCTTAGTTAGGTGGTGTCTTCAGGGCTGTTTGCTGTCAACTGATCCGAGCCCTTGATAACTCTTCGCGTGACAGTTTCCGGTTCCCTCTCTAACAGATTCCCGTCTCCCATAAGTCGGCACGCAATGGGGTGGAGGCGTGGGCCTAACTGAGAGAAGAGCGAGGTTCTTCGGTTGCGCGTCCCGGTGACGCTGGCCCCTTTCTTCTCGACGGGAGTTTCCGTTCTTTGGGTGGAGGCCAAGCTGTCCCTTTTTTGTATGCTGAGAGAATCGGCTTTTACGCGGACCCCCTCCCCTAGACACTGATTGAAGTAGTTTTCCCTGAACACCCGGAGCGGACGTTGGCGGAGGGAATGCCTTACCCTGGTGCGGAAGATAGACCTGCTGCCCTCCGAAGATCATGCTCGCTGTATTTTGTTCTTTTTCCTTATTCTTCCAACATGATTAGCACACCTTGGAAGATGTGCCCAGTTGCTCTTTTTCGTTGATACTCTTCTTTAATCCCCCCCTTATGAGATCTCCTTTCTCACTCATCTTGCATGGCCTGCCGACTTTCTTGCCGGTCAGAGATGTCGTTCGTCCTCGACCTCTGGCATGATTTCTCGGAGAAGGGCCTCCGCAGCACCTTGCGTTAATTCTCCTCCTTCATTGTTCTTCCTTGTAGGGTGGGGTTCCCCGTTTATTCAAAGTTGTCGATAGACGTTGGTTCCTTATCCAGTTTCGCGTCCTCCCTTTCATCGCCTTCTTTGGAACACATTCCCCCCCCAGTTGCAGGATACTATGCCGCTTGCTCTCGGGCCGTCACAGTCGTTCCTCTTCTTAGCAATTTTTTTTCCCCATTGCTTTCTATTGCGCTGTTTTTGTCCCTCTTTCCATTGAAACTAACGTCAGCTCTTCAAGCTCGACGAGTGTTCTTCTCCACGGAAACTTTTCTTAAGTTGCATCTAGCAGATGTTTCGTTCGTTTCTCCGCCACAAGCCCGAAGAGGTAGTGTACACCATGATTCTATACCGGATCGATCGAGTTTTATCGGACTCCAGGATTTGAATGCTGATTTTGAAGTAGGTTTGCCCCCTTCCCAGGCCGATGACGTCACCCCCCCCCCCTCAGCTTTTAGAACCCTTCTCCGGCACGTAAAACTCTGACCCCTCCGTCCAGATCTGTCGTCTGGAGATGATCACGGAGACCACCGGCACTTTTGTAGTCGAAGTTTCTTCTTTATTTCCTTTCTCTATCGATTTTCGAATGTCTTAAGCTTAGCCGACTCGGCAATAAGGATCCCTTGCTCGCGTTTAAACTTTAAGGCGAGAATATCCCCCTTGCTTCCACCACTCTTTGACTCCCCAAAACGACACCTCCACTGACGACCACCTCCTTTAGGGAAAAACCTCCCCTTTCATTTGTATTTCTCCCTTCGGGTCTAGAGAGTTTACGAGCCGAGAAGAAGACCTCGAGCCGTACCCCCCTCTTAAGATTCCAGTCTAGAAATTATGCAGCAATTGGAGGAGATGATCCCCCCAACCCTTCAAACCCATTTATTGTCGACCTCTGGAAGTCTTCTGCAAACCATGTCGGCCTCTTTGAATCACCCCCTTTACGAATTCCCTATATAGGTTTTTTTAATTCGACGTTTCCCCGCGGCTCCTACGAAGCCGCCTTGCCACCCCACCTCCATGGCCAGCGTGTCTCCCGTCTGTAGATGGAGGACCCAATCCCCGGTGCCCCTCAGGACGATGTCCGTGTTTTCAAAGGTCAGGAGCTCCTTTAAAGGCCATTTGCTAGGGGGTTTTCGTGTCCTTAGCTCTAGCCCACTTTGATGCCCCTCAGTCTGTTTAAGCGGAAGCCACCAATTTTTCCTTGGTCAGCGCGTCTTCAGATTTTTCTCCCCAATACACGCCCAACCCACTGGACATTTTTTGCCGAGAAGCGTATTTGTGTACTCACACAGCTGAGCTGCTGGCGTTGTTCATTTTGGGGTTGCGTTTTCATGTACAGCTTCTTCTGCCTTGGGGGTGCTGCACTCCGCATAGGGAAATGAACCGAGAAGTCTCTGGAAGAGGGTGCTTTCCCCTTGGTCTCCGGAGGTGGAAGGCTCCTGGTGCCGCTGGCCTCGTATTTTTTTTTTTTTTGCTATCAGATCCACTCCTTCCTTGTTGTTGTGATTTATTCTTTCTTGGCCGACCGCAGATGCACGACTCCTTCCCCCAGCTCCGCCGGGGAAAAACACCTCCTAAAAATGTACATTTGAGCTCCGGAGCGCTCCTTTTATTCCTTGAGTGCCCTTGACCTCCCCCCCCCAGTCCCCTCTTCTTCTTGTATCCCTCCCTTCCAGGGAAGGCTGAGCCCCGTTCCTCCTTCTAGTGGTGAATAACCCCCTCATTAAGAGTTTTTCTTCCTGGTGTTGATTTTATTTTTGCTCTCTGCTTGGTGATACTGGGGTTGCTGGCCGAGAACATTCTGGCCACCTATCTTCTCGTTGTGAGCCCCCTAACAAGTCACCAGGACAGGTGCATTTACCTGATGCCGAACCTTTTTCTCCCACAGGCATGCGGTATAGGGCTTCTGCCCTAGTAGTGGTTAATCACTCCCCCGAATTGTCGAGGTCCTTTGGGTTTTGATTCCCCCCCAGATATACTTTACCTTTGCCTCGACGTGCTATCAGTCCAACCGTCTTAGCAGGAAAGTAAGACCCGAAGAAATGGCGGATCGAAGCCGGCATTCTTCGCCTACCCGTGTGTGCGTTTTTTCGCCCTAAGAGCCATTCTTGGAGGTTTCTTCTTTTTTTCCTCATGATTATAGATTGCGTCTCCCAGGGGCCAGATCACTCGCGCCTGTTTTCCGCCTGGGAGAAGACAGGACTCCTGTGGTTCAGAGACAAGTGCTTGGGGCATTTGTTGTTGGGGTTTCCGCTCGTAAATACTTCGCAGTCTTTTGGTTGTCTTTTTCCATTGCCCCAAAGAGACTCCTATCCGCCTCTTATACTCGTAAAGAATTACTCCTCTCGAGCCTAAAGTATTTTCTCCATGCATTCTTTATGGTTTTTCTTTGCTTCTCATAATACCTTAACTAGAGTTTTAGTTATGCTTTAAGAATTCGGCGCGAGCTGCTGTTAGAATAATTGGAGCCTCGGTGAGGGCTTGCTTTTCCCCGCGCAGCCCGCAATGACCTCCCTCCCTTAGTAATCGTTAGATCTTTCTCGACTGGGTCCCATTAGGGTTGGCGCGTTGCGGTACCTCATCCCCAGCGCTAGTTTTTCTAGCCTCCTACTCGTCCCATACCATCTTCCTCTCTAGCGCCCTTGTTTTTCCTAGTTTCTAAAGTGCACGCTTTTCCCCGCAACCTCCCGTCTCACTGCCAGTTTTTGGAGTTTTGTGAAGTCTCCTCCTGGTGTGACCTTGAGGGTTGTCTTCCGATTGGCGCGGCGAGGCTTCTTTGGAAGGTCTTTTCATGCCTTTTTTGTTTACGTTTCCCTTTTCGCAGGACAATTTCGCCCCCCCCTCTCCTACAGTCCACGCGACCGATTCCCCTGCGGAAGGGCGTGCGTGCCTGGCCCGTCCTTTGCGTCATAGACATGCTGTTCCAGTCAGATCATGCTTCGCCTGTGGGCCATACCTTTCTCCCACCAACGTTTGCCGGGTCCCCCCCTTGTGGAATCTTTCCCGGGAGAGCTATCCCATCCTCCTTTTTTTGTTGCTTGTCTCAGACATGTCCATGGATCTGTTTTCTCGGAACTTTTTTTACGTTAGATTTATGCCTTTGGATTGATACCCGGATGACTTCTTTTCCCCCCCTTCTGATCATGGATATTTCTGACGACACCCTTGTCCGGATTTTTCCAGAGCCCCCCCTTCTCCTTGTAAGGTCTGATTGTTACTTATCTTACCACGTTTGTCCCATATGACTTTGGCTTTTATACTTCGATGGAGTATCATTTTTCCTCCGAAGGCAACCCAACCCCTCAAGGCATAAGAGAGATCCCCCCCTACAGAAAAGTTTTTACTAGCAGCCCCCTTAAGTTCGATACTGGCCCAACAGCCACCCTTGAGTTTCTTTGACGTCTCAGAGTGTCCCCTCGGTTCTGAGCCAATAGACCTCCCCCCGATTAGATTTCCGCGTTATAAGAATGGTAGTTAGCATACCTGAGATCCCGATGCCCTTGGGGTGATACACATACCCTTTTTTCCGCAGAATTAGTTAACCTTGTTACACCCTTGGTAAAGGATATTTTTAATGAAGGTAGCTTAGGCCTAATGCAGAAAGCACTTTGTCCCCCTAAAAGCCTCCGAAGCGGCTTGGGCACCTAAATTTGCCACCGGCCTGACTGAGGCGTAACGGCCCCCCCCACCTTAAAGCCCTCGTCTTTCTGTGTAGGGATGGTAGTGAGAAGAAGGAACAACGGTTGACAGCCGACGGGATCGGGAGCGCATCTTCAGATGAGTCACAGTTTTCCTTATGCTAGCCCCTAACCAAAATTCCGCGCGTAACTTCGTCCAACACGACCAAGCCTACAGTCTCGGTTTAGTTCCCCCCACTAGATGAAGCCCAAACCCTCCGAAACGGATGACGTACTCACTGTGATCGGGCAACCACTTCGCCAGTGAGCGTGTAGTTTGCCGTTCGAGAGTTTTTTCCTCCTCTAAGCCGTCAGAGCGCGCTAACGCTTTTAGCGCCAGCGACTCCCGGACACACCTGAGCCTGATTGATGCCCCCTCAATGGTAGTGTACCCTATGTCCTTTCTTCCCCCTACGTAAACCCCTCTTCGTTCCTGTAGTATCCCTGCCTCGCACATTCCCCCCGTGTTTCCGAAGAGATTCAGCCCCTAGCCTGGGTTACACTCCCCCAACACCGCCTCTTTTTTTACAAGTTCTTGTTTGGCCTCCCCGCCTTTTTTCTCCAGACCCATCCAAGTTGTCGAATTCTTTAGACATTTCCATGCCCCTTGGCGGGTTATTTTCTTTTAGTCGCTTAACGGCATTCACCGGTTTGTTTTCCTCTGCCATACACCCCATTTCTCGGTCCTTTTTTTGACGTTGAGTGCCCTGTCCCATACCGCTCACAACAAAATGTGACATCCCTCGGTGGTGCTGTACCACTTCTGATTTGCGGTTGACTTTCCACCCTTTTTGGCGGGACTGCCCCCAGCTGGCTGCCGCTGGTGATGCGTTCAAGTGGTGTCCTCCTATAGGTACCCCTCGCGGTTCTGCCAGTGGGGAGCCGGCTTCGCTTTTTTCCAGTGATTTTTTTACGTTAGTACGGGACTAGGCTGCTCATCACCTTCCTCCCCTTTTATTCTTCGTTTGTTGAGAGAGATATTGTCCCCTCCTCTCCTCAAGTACCTCCTGCCCAAGGTCCACGACTCATGCAACAGCCTTGCCTACCCCCCGGCACTCCAAAGAGACTACGAGTTCTTTCATTTCTCGATTTCCCTTCCCAGCCCAACTTGAAGTCACATTTTAACCCGAACAGTTTCGGCCCGCGCCCTTCGCGCGTAGGCCCCCTTTAACAAGATCTTGTGAACCTCATCAATAGTTTTAATTGGTTTTGACGGGTATGGGCCTTCCTCGTTTCGCGATCCTTAAATGGTTTTGTCTGTTGGATGGTGTAACTTGTAAGATGGATCCCTTTTCGTCAACAGGACCCTAGACAGCCGCATTTGAACTGCCCTGACCTTGCTGACCTTCTGTCCTTGGTCCCGGGTCAGTTTTTCCTCCCCCCTCTACAAGTCATTCTCACGCGGTCCCTGGATTTTTTTTTTGCATGATATCGTCCCCCCTCCCTACTTGCTTCATCTTTCCCACACAGACTTTTGCGGAGACTTCTCGCCCGCCCTTTTTTGGTCTCTTCTCAGCGACGTTTTATCGTTTTTTTTCCAGTGGTTTGCGTGGTTGCGCTCGCGGAGTACCTTCGGCGGTTTTTCTCCTTATTCTACGCGGTATCTTCCCAGGAGCGCTCCTTTTCCCCCCTTTCCGCCTGCGACGAAAAGCGATATTTCCGGTGGTTCGCAAGAAATCGGCTTCCGCTTTTGTGTTTTTTTCCCTTTTCAACTATCAGAGACTTCTGGACTTTTCAGTTTTACCGCGATGCGCCTTTGATCCTGATGGTTGAGTCCCCCGTATTTCCCATGAGTACCAGTTCCCCCCCCTTTTTCTCTATCAAGTCGTTCCTTTGTGTTCTTTTTTGCTTGCCTCGAATACCCCTCTTGAATCTTTTGCGTCCTCTTTCTGGTTTAGAGCTTTGATTTTCTTCCTGGTCTGGGTCACGCGTTTTGGTTCTGGTGGAATAACTCTATTGCCTCAGCAGAGAAGCTACAGTACTCGAGGTCTGTTTATGAACTCGGGTGTTTCCCCCTCTTTCCAGCGGCTCCCCCGTCCGCGTAGCCCTCCCCCGAGAATATTGCTTTTCCTGATTCTTTCCGGAAAGAATCAGCCTCGTCAGGCTGCGTTCCCCCCTCTTTTCTCAGTGCACGCAGTGACCGCTGACACCTCCTTACGTACAAGGGTTTGCGGGTGTGCGTAAGCGCGCCTCCCTGGAGACCCCGGTCTTACGATCTTCGGTAGAGAATCTTTCCTGACATTCTCTGATGAAGCCTGCGCGCCAGTGGCTGATGCAGTTTTTTTTGACAAACGTCTCTAGCAACGCTTTGGCTGAGCCATTCCCGGCTGACCCCTCCTCCTCTGGACGACCTTCTTTCACTTTTCCACTATCCCTGTTCAAGCCTGAAGAATGCTCGACGGTTTTTTTAGGCCTTTTTCTAATGAAACCAACCCAACCCCTTGTCCCCTCTCTGAAGGGCCCTTTTGATAGTTTATCCTCTCTCTTTCCTCTCCTTCCTTTTCTTGGATTCTCACCTAAACTTCTCCCCCTTTTTCCAGAAGCATTGAGAGGCAAAGTTTTTTTTAGAGAAGGTTTGCGCGGCAAAGCCCGACCGCTCTCCCTCTCTTCCCTGCAGCCCCCTTCCTTTACGCGACCTACCATTTCGGGGCTGTTTTTTACAGTTTGGGAAGGATTATTAAATATTTTAGATAAGAGGCTGTATAAAGGATGTTTTTCTCTTATGGCAACTGTCCCACCCATAAATTTCTCTCCTCCCCTCTAATACCTACTCTAAATACCCCCCCCTCAGTAGGTTTTCGGCACCTCCTCCAAACATTCTTTGAGTGAGTTTCCATCGGGCACCCTCTTCACTGATCCTTCTCTCCAGTCCTTTCCCCCTTAAGAGTTTCAGGGCGTCCTTATCCCTTCTCCCATGGGATTCTCCAAACCCCCTCCCCTTTTCTCCCTCCGCTGTAACTGAGTCACAGATAGCACCGATAGGACTAGCTGGGAGTCTTTCTTTGTCCCTTCGGTAAACGGGTAGGGTGAGCCACGCACCCTCTCCCTGCGCAGGCGGACCCGCCCCACCTCGGACTCTTACCCCTAAGAACTCCCTCCTGTAGGAGTATGTGATGGCGATGAGAAACGAAGAACAACTTTCACGAGCCATGTGGACTGCCCTTCCTAGTCTCTCACTGATTAATCGTATAGCCTGGGCACCACGGCCCTTCTCTCTTTCGGTACGGCAACTTTGGCTTAAGCACGGATTCGGCTCGTTTCACTCTGCTTGAGCCCGAAACCTCCCCCAAGATCAGTCAGCCTCCCTACTTCCCCCGGGTCTCTTATTTTTTTTCTTGCCGAGCTTGACCTTCCTCTCCTATGCAGAGGCCGCTACCGCGTTATCCTTCATCCTCACAGCCCACAAGATGACTTCACTTCTAAAAAGCCCTTTTTGGCTTTTAGATGCAGTCGCGTACCCCCCCATGTCGGATGACGCAATGTCGTACTCCTTTCCAGGGCTTTTCCTTTGTGTCCTCTTTCTCTGTCTCGAGTGTGTCCGCTCTTTAATTGCGCAAAAACCATTATCAACGATTGACCCTCGTTGCTGTAACGAACAGAGTATATCAACAGTCCGCCGTGGACTGTCCTCAGGTAAATGCCCTTGATGCGTTGTTTTTCCCTGTTTGTTCCTGTGAGTTTCGTTTCCGCCCATTTTCCTAATAAGATTCAACCCCCTTTAAGGCTCCTCTCTTCTGGATGTCCCAATCCTCTCCCCCCCCACCTTGAAGACCAACCCTCCCTTCCTCCTGGATTTGTAAACAGATGATGCTGCGGCTTGCTCAGTGATGTGGATGTCTTGCAGTTGTTGTGCTGCAGACTTTCATCTCCCCCTCACCCCGGAAAGCCAGCCCTTCTCCTTCTTTTTCGTGTCTTTTTTCCTCAGTTTGTTTCCTTGTCGAGTACGGGTGCCGGTCGCTGACGCATCAGATCTCTCCCCCTCGTTTTGGTTGTTTTCTTATGCGGTCCGCAGATACTTCCCTTACTTTAAAGGTGACCCATTCCCCTTCACGGTATTTCCCCCACCTTCCCCCAGATAAAGAAATTCAGGTACATTTCTCTGCTATTGTAGTTTACAAATTCAAGCACACTTCCAGAGGCATGCTCAGTCCCACCTCTTCACAGGAGCAGGATGGACCTTCCCCATCCGAGGCCCAAAAATCCCGTCTTTTGCGTTTGGTCTTTCATTTGTTGATAGGGTATTTTGGACCCGGCCCTAAGTTTCGAGTTACCTGATCAATTTTTTGCTGGCCACTCTACTTCGGACCCTTTAAATGTGAAGATCGTTGCGGATAGAATATCTCCAAGGTACGTTCCTTTGAACGGGGACATTTACTGCTGCTCCTTTGACCCCCCAACAGAATGCCCCTTTTCTTTTCGCCGCGTGCGGGCAGCATCTCCCAAGAACTACCTCGGCCTGGAGTTGGTTTGACATTCTTCTTCCCGACAGATCGACGGGCTCCCCTACGCCCACCCCCAAAAGTATTCGTCCCTGAGTACAGTTTCAGACGCCCGACATGGGGCTTCTACTTCAGCCCCCGGCCACGTGCAGAATACCCCAGTGTGGGCGTGGGGTCGGTAACTTCCCTTCATGGGGGCGGTTCTTTGGCTCGCGCATTTCTTATAGCGGTAAGTAGGTCCTCGAGTTTCAACGCGATCTAGCCGCGCCTGACAAGATTGCTCCTCGAGTTTGTTTCCCCGGCCCAGATAGTTGGGGCGTTTGTGGTTTCGCTTTCCCCAAGTCGATGACTGGTCGTGAACTGCTTTTGCCGTTACCAGATCTCCGGGTAGCCTTCTTTTTTGATCTTCCACTCATTTTTCCCTCTTTTCTAGATCTCGCTCCCCAAGTTTTCTAGCTGATAGTGTTCTTGCGTGGCGATCGCCTCATCCCCGATTTTGGTTGTAGAGCGCTTCTGGAGTTTACGTCCTCTTTTCTTCTCCCTTGTTGTCGGGGACTTCTGCCCCCTTCTGCGATTTGCTCCCGGACCGGAAGGGGCCCCTCATTTCCCTCTAATATTTCCTACATCGAGGCTTCTCCCCACGGTCTTCGACAATTGGTACCCGCCGGTTCCCACCCTCATCTTTGAGGAGCAGCAAGCTCATCGGTTGGCGCGTACCCGCTGGAGACGCTTCTGCGGCTATTGCCCCCTTTTCCCATTTTCTAAAGTGAACTCTTTTCACCCACGCGCCCCCTCAAAGGGGTTGGGGGTCCCCTCCTCTCTCAGGGCGGCAATCTCGGAAGAGGATCGGAGGTCGCCTTTCGTTTGAACCAGCTGCTGGATGTTCGCCATCCCCTCCCTGAACAACTCTCTCGCAAACGTATGCCTAGCCCCCCGGGAACCCTGAAACTTCCTATGAATGTCTTCGTTATGACTGCGGCATCTCTCCCTTCTGCAGACGAAGTCATTAGCCGGGTCTTGCTTTTAGCCGAGGGTGATAAGCCCCCCCCTGTCCCGTCTAGGCAGGTTGCTTTGGTCAAAGGTGAATCGTTCGGTG
>Ga0179593_1461729_pt1 | contig 12707 bp, 9 predicted proteins | sample CZODoug2_1_08_16_FD_185931 | JGI IMG/M metagenome (GOLD analysis project Ga0179593, IMG submission 185931) | Vadose zone soil fungal communities from Angelo Coast Range Reserve, California, USA - CZODoug2_1_08_16fungal (PacBio error correction) | ecosystem: Environmental > Terrestrial > Soil >... | reverse complement strand
CCTGTCTGGCCCTTTCCTTTTGGCACCTTGGCAACCATGTAGTGACCGGGCGCGTTTCAGCTTTCCTTTCAACCGAGAGGAAATCCGCTTTTGCGTTTCAGATGAGAGGCGCGTGAGCTTCGCCTCGCAGCTCTCTTTTTTCCTGATTGGTACCCCGACGGGTGTTTTCGTTTCCCTTTTTCTTCGCAGACCACTGAATGGGAAGTCCGGGCTACACTTTCACCCATATCCAAGTCTGCCCGCGCTTTATTCGTAGGCTTCCGTGCCTTTTTTATGCGTCGCTCCCTTCAAGTTGCTTCTTTGCGTCCCCGTCCTTTAAGAAGTAATCCTTCCTGCATGTGGCCTTTACGGAATTTTCCTGATAGAGGCTTAAACTAGAGTCCGTTCATTAACGCGTCTCTTGCCAAATTCTTCCCCCCCCGTCGGAGGTTCCCCCCCCGTTAATTATCCGATGCAGGGTGTGGTACCGCATTTGGAGCTAATGCTCGGAGATTTTCTTACTTCCCCAGTAGGAATTGCCCCTTTGAGCGCAACTTGTCGGTATAAATGGAATCCCTCGGCCCCCCCACCTTTATTGGGGAGCTCCTTTTTCTTCGCCGCGATCTCCCCCGGCGTCCTCTCCTCCTCTCTTGCTGGTTCGACGAGTCGTTAGTTCGCTACCCCAATTGAGGTCCACCCCCCTTTTCTCCCTTTCCTACTTACTGATTGCCGTTCGATCCAGCCACTCCTCATCGCCCCCCCCGTCATTGACATCACCCCCCTTTCGCGACTCTTTTCCCCAAACGAGTAGACTTTAGTCCCGCGGGTCCATGTTGGGGGAGTCTTGAGTTACTCCTAAGGAGATGTGCTGTTTTTTTTCCCTCTACGTTCTTCTCCAGCGATCTTTACGGAGGGCTCTCAAAAGCTTGGCCCCCCTACAACGCGATTCCTTCTTTCCCCCCGACAATCCTTCTGCCTCTTTCTCGTGTCCGAATTTGATTGAGACCAGCAGCTCCCTGTTGGTAACCGAAGAGACCAGTCTAACCTCCTGTGTCGGTTCCGCCCTCCCGTACTCACGAATTAGACGGCGAGAGCAGCTCTATTTCCCATCCACACAGCGCTCCCGGACCTGATGGCGCGCCCGTCGCCTATGCTTGTTAATCTTTTGTTCCTCGGCCGCCCGTGTCGGGATTGCGTTCGCCCGACACCTCGCGTTCTTAATGGTGTGCCCTCCCTTAGGGCTGCGCTTTCGCGCTGTTTTTTGATTCGACGTCTAGTGGACCTTTTCGATACGAAAAAAAAGTTCGCGGCCTCTCCGTGATCCCCGTTGAACTCCTTGATCACCGCGTCCGTAAGAAGTGATTCGTGTTTGGCCTACGTCCCCCTTCCACCATCGTATGTTCCCCTTTCAGCAAGAAAGGTGCCAGTCCATCCCGCATGCTGGCATTCGTGTACCAGAGGTTTTTCCGGATAGTTGGATCCCCGCCTTTTCGGGCTTTTTTTTAAAAAGTGTTGTCGGTGTGTACTAAATTTTTCTGTCCTCTCTCGGCCGCTCGTTGTTTTTACAAAACGACTCCCCCTGGAACGCCTTCCTTGTTTGGCCTTCTTGTGTCTTCACCTCGAACGAGTTCGTCGTTGGTGCCCCCCACCCCTATTCCTTTCGGCTACTCGGGCTTTTTTTGGCCGTTTGGCGTGCCAAACGTTTCGTTGATGACTCACCCCATCCCTGGGAGTTTTCGAGGTCTGTGACTTTTCTGGTTCTTTAATTTTCTCGCTCGGCTACCCCGAACTAAGACCCACACTTTCATAATTCCACCACTTTCGTTGATTCCTTTTTTTTCCCCCCCTAGGGAAGTTCCTCAGGGGCCCCCCTTCAGTGTCTGTAATCCATGGCCAAGTTTTTTTGTCTTCTCCCTTTTGAAAAGGGGATCTCCCCCAACTTAGGTACGGCAGTCTCTACTTGACGTAGGAAATCTCAGCACTTTGGATTTTCGGGCGCTTTCTTTACATACATTTCCTCCCGTCCCCCTATGTTGCGGCTGTTTAGACCATCGCGCTCCCATTCCTCCTCCCATTACGACGTGTTGTTTTGTTCGCTCTTCTTTACCGTGGCGTGGTGCTGTCCCGCACCCCAAATATTGTTCGGAGGTCCTTTTCAGCCGCCTCGCCCACTGATTTACTTGCCTCGGTCAATGTAGAGTTCTTCATCATTTTTCCTCTGATTAAATGTATTGGATTCACTGAAAGGAATGATTACCTCCCCTAAGTGTTATTGGGCCCGACCACCACCCGAGACTCTATTGGCCCCCAATTCTCGCCCCCCCCCCCCCCACCCGTAAATGGTTTACTTTTTTATTTCCCTAGTGGGTAACTTTGTCGTTTTTTTTGGGTTTTGTGGTAGACGTATAATTTATGCCCGACCCGCCACCGGACCCCCCCCCATCAAAACAACCTGTGAGCCTAATCCCGACCTTTTGTTTCAACGGCCAACATATGTCCCCCCCAAGTGCCCTCTATTTTCAATGTCTTCGTATAGTTTCCAACCCCAGAGAATCGGCCTTCTTTCAAGCAGTTTTATCGGAACCCGGCAACCATTGTGCCCTCCCTCCCCCTGAGTTGTTTCTTAACAACCATAAGAGCGATTCGGTCGCTCCCAGGGTCTCGCTCCAAGCATGGTTTTCCTGACTGCATTTCCCCTCCGCGTGTTTATCCCACTCGTAACCATCTGAACTCCCGGCTTGGGTACACGCACTACTCCCCTTAACCTGGCGGAGCTTTATTTCGGTTTTTTTCCCCCTCGCTGAACCCCCGACGATTGTGGTCATTGACAGCTCACAAATCTATCCCCCTTCGGACGATGCCCCCCTCGGCTTCAGCAATTTTTTTTTGCGTCAAGGCTCCAAGAGTAACGTGCGTACTTTCTGGCAAAAAACTTCCCCCTAGTCCTCCCAGTCGTTTTTCGATGAAAGATTCTCGAGCCTCGGCCTTGCATTAACCATTCTTCAACAATTTTTTGTTCTATGCAGGTATCCCCGTTACCCGTACAGGGCTTCCAAAAGATTACAGACCCATTTCTAAGACTTTCTGAATCCAGTCCTTTTGAGACTCGAGTTCTGTCTCGGATTGTTAAGAAAACCTTCTCTATAAGCCTTTTCAGTAGAGGCAGGCTCTTTCTAAGAGCCCACGTTCTTGTGCTTTTTAAGGATTTTTATTCTTGCGGCCATCGCCACTTGCCTTTTCCGCTCCGATGCCGCTTGTCTGTCTTTTTCGAAGTATTCGGTTCCGCCACGCTTTTTTTTTGCGTTCCTCCGTCTCTTATCTTTCAGCACATTTAGTCCGTGAAAAAAGCACGCCCCCACATCTGCACCTCGTTTCCCTCCTCGTTTAAAACAGGCCTCCGCGATTTATCCCCTTTTTTTGGACAGAAGAGTGTGCAGTTTTTTTTCTCTGTACCCGGGTTTTGCCAGCCCTTTTATTTGGTTCTCCATCTGTTGACCGGAGAGGCGCTCTGTCCTTCTTTTGCTTTATTTTGCCATTTGGTTTGTATCAAACGTCGACCACAAACGCACGTGGCTCGTCCGGGTTAGGACGTGCTTAGCCTCGGTTCTCTTCACTCCCCCCCTCCCTTGCCCGCCGCCGCTCCCCCTCAGAAAGTTGCCCGCTCGCACTGTTCAAACTGCCGCTCCCTTCGTCCACAATCCAGACTGATTTTTAATATCTTCCCCCACGCGTGTCATCTTCCCCCAAATTGTTTTTTCATCAGGCTCTGCAAACAGTAAATTTGACTACTACTCCGAAATGAGTAAACTTCTTTTACAAGAGAGACATCTAATATTTCACTGATACTGATGCTGGGGTCTTTTTCTAATTCCCCCCACAGGTTTCTTCCAATGTTAACTCTCCCCCATGACGGAAGAATATCCTCAGGCAAAGAGAGTGCTCACCGCCCTTTAAAGCACAGAAGCCTGACAACAAAGGCTGTCCTAGGGTTGACAGGGGAGGGTGATCGACTTTCGCCGTGTAAGGGAAGGCCTGGTTCCCTTTTGAACTGGTGGGGGTGGTTTTTTTTTTTGGGAAGCCCCAGGTTAAGACGGACCACTCCAGTTCAACTTTTTCGAGCTGCTGAGTCCGTGACGCTGATCATGCCCTCTTTGATCCTGACCGAATTCTTTACCCTCTTGTCACCTCCCGAAGATGTCCCCAGACGGAACTTAAAGTTTCCCTCGTTGTTACATTTTCGTTCAGAATTTCACTCAACCCTCTACCGTGTTGTTTTAGTCGAGGACTTATTATGAACTCGGGCAACATGATCCACCTTTTTTGTACGTCGCCAGTTCTTAATTGTCCTCAACCTTTTTGAGGTCATCATCCTGGTATTCTGAGACCTCGGTCGGTTCCCCCGAGCCGCTTCCTGAACCTTTTCTTCCTTTCCTCTTCTCTTAACAGCAGTGGGAGGAAATTTTTCACGTCCCGCCAAAAATTTTGCCGTTCCTTCGACACTTCGCTGCACCGCCCTAGCACAATTAGGTCGACGTTTTCCTTTGTTTTTTTCGTTGAGCTTTGAAAGGCTTCTTTTTTGGGTCATGGTGTGTGCCCCCCCCCCCCCGTCTTCACGGCCCTTCCTGCTTCCATGATGGCGTCAATGGGCGTGACCGGGCTGCAGCCCCGTTTTTGTAATGGACTGAGTGCCCTATCTCGTCTCGTGAGACCCTGATTCGCTTAAATTAGCTGCTGAGTTCTTAATAGGGGATCGAGCGCGTCTTAAAATGGTTTGGTTTCCGTCGACGTCAGCTTTGTCCGATGCTCTCTTTTGCCGACGGGGATGATGTGGCTTTGAAAACCCCAGGTTCCTCCTCTTTATGTCGAAGCTGCGTGGTCGCTCGCACCCAGTTTGAGTGGGTGATTCTCCTCGCTCGTCGGCTTCGTCTTCTTTGTTGGTGGTTCGACGATTTTTTTTTTTAGTCTGGACGCTACCCCCAAAGAGCCGTCCCTTTCTTCCCTTCATGACCTCTCTGGAGACGCCCGTTCCGCAATCCCCCCCCCAAAATGGGCTGAATGTCACGGCCGCGCGCTGACTTGCCCCCTCAGGCCGTTTCTGTTCGTAGACGCTGTTGCGAGAGGCCTTCCCGTGCAGATAGATGATGTGTTTTCGTTGTAAGGCAGATGATTTGACCTTTCCGATTCAGTGGGAGCCTCTAACTTCTACCCCAATGACAAGCTTTTTTGATGTTGCTGACCTTTTATAGTGCCTGGAGACTCGCATGCGACTCGGTCGTCCACTCCAAGTGAGCTTTTTTACTCCAAGTCCCTCCCTCCCTTTGCCGGGGTTCTGAATGAGTGAGCTTTACAATTTTCCAGTTACGCACACCTAGAGGAGTCCTCTGCTTTTTAATTGGAACGCATGTTTTTTTACCAGGAACTTGTGATCTGGGTTACAAAGTCTCAGGACCCCGAAGTACTTTTAACGAACGGGTGAGAACACAAAGAGCCCCGCGTAGAGCGTTAGCTGCTGATACTTCACCCTCCGATTTGTAGGAAAGTACGACCACCTATCGGCCTATTGATGAAGCGTTTTTGCCAACTTTACTTCCCCTTCGGCTTTTCATCCTCCATCATTTGCGATGGAGATTCCCCTTATCTAAGGTCCCACCTGACAATCCTTTTTTCAATGACCCTTCGGCATATACCCCTGCGCGGAGGTATGCGTCCCCCTACGTGATTTTCCTTTTGTGATCACCGTCGTAGTTTAACCAGGCGGATCGTAAGACCTGTTTTCTTTCGCCCTAGACGAGTTGGTTTTCACCCCGACGATCCCTCTCAGGAGGGGTCACTGCTTTGCCGGAGTGTTCGCCTCCACCCTGGTAGGACGAGTTTTTCTCGCGGTTGCCCCCCCCCCCCCACGAGCCGATTCTTCGGGTTTTTTATGGCCTTCAACCCACCCCCGTGCGGATGCTCCCCCACTCCATTTCTTGCGGTAAGGTTGTTTCGGTAGTCATGTTATTGTCTTCGCTCTTAAGGCCACTACTAACCATTTAATACACACACTTGCTTCTATTTTGTCGACTCTCGTCGAGGTTCCTTTAAGTTTAGCGCCCTTCAGGGGTATGTCCATCCCCATGTAACGTGAGTTGCAGCGCCAGGAATTTTCCCCCGAAAACATGTTTTTTTCATATCAGCGAATTCCTTTGCCTCTTGCTCCGGATTCTTCGGCCATAAATTCGCCTTATAAATATGTGATGGAGGTTTGCATTCCTAAGTGCCGAAGCCTCCCACTCTCCTATATATTGCCATGACCTCCGACCCCTTGTTTTGTTTTTTTGATTTCTCTGCCAATGGAGCCGTTTCCTTGGCTGTGTTCTTATTTGCGCCCCAGACACACATAGGTCCTCGGGATGGCTTCTCTTTCCGCCTGCCGAGAATACCTTAGTAATGCTACGGACACCTCTCTTGTACCCCCCTTTTCTAGTATCACCATTACCACTTGGCTGTGAAAAAAAAAACCTCCCTTCCCACATGTACCCCTTAATCCTATGAGCGGTGAAAGTGCTGCATCGCGATTAGACCAACATATTTTCTTGGTTGTCATTATGATACTATGGGTACGGTCTTATTTTTTCTTTCTCGCGTCGAAAATACTTTTCAAACCGCACCTTCCCCCCCCTTAAGACACCTCTGGATTTAAGCACCTCCCGTTTTTTAACCCTCCATCAGATACCCATAAGACTCTCTTCAAGATCGGTGTTGGAGAAAGAGCTCTAGTATTTTCTCAACGTGCGGTGACGGATTCCCCTTACGACGAAACACATTCCCCCAATTCGTTTTTGTCTTCGGCGTTGTGAAACCCTTCCATTTAGATCCTTAGGCGGACCGTAACCATCTTAAGATCCACATCGGATTTTACACGGATGGACATAAGATCGAACATTTTCCCCCATACTGGCTCGGGGGTAACGCTTATCCCTGCCCGGCGGATCTTTTCTTTTGGTCTCTTCTGGCCCTTTCCAGACGATGGTTGCTCGTTGACGGATTCCCCCCTTTTCCGACGCCTCCCTTAAATTTTTCCCCCGTGCCTTCACCCGTTGTCCAGCACATTATGATTGCCACATCTTCCCTTCCCATAGGGATTCCCACCACTCTTCAAGAACCCCCCTAGTCCTACTTCTCGTACGGCCTCTTCCCGCGGTGGAGACGCGCGCCATATCCTCTGCTTTCAAAATTGTTTTCCCCTGAAGTAAAAATTTTTTCTCGAACTGGTTAATTCTCCCCGTACGCGGGTAAAAGACAACCCCTTCACTCGGAAGTTCAGTGGGAGTTTTTTCTGATCGCAGAGAGGATCCTGTGTACAAGATGGCGGAAAAGCAACCATTCGGCCCCCCCCTGTGATTCAGTCCTGTTTTGGAGAGACAGCCTCTGCGCCCAGGTGTCGTCCGACTGGCCTAAGTAGTTTTTCCCCTTTCTACAGCGGCCAACAGAGACCCCCCCAAGGCCTTTTAGGCGGTCCCTCGTGGAATCCCCGCCCTATTCGCTAGTCCAGGTGCCCCACACTTCGCCGGCCACCCCCCCCAGCCTTCCCGTATCAATCCGATTTTCTCTTTACATTCTGTCCCCCTTTGATACGCCCTTTCACGTTCGGGGTTTTGAGAAGATAGCGCTGCGTCTTTATGAAACGTTGTTTGGATATCCAGGCTAGGATCTTTATCTTTCCATAGGTCCCCCGTAGTGATAGGATTCCGAGACCCCACTTAGTTGGTGAGCGTCCCCCCCACCGCTAGTCGAACAATCACGCTCTTGGCCTGGACCCCTGAGATCGGCGAGACCCCGCGACACCCCATTCCGAGCCCGAATTCCCGACACTTTTGCGCGTTTCCTCCTGTTTCACCACGCGCCGTCTACCCTCTCCGACTGCCTTAGAGCCACCTTCTTCCTAGAGCAAAAATCGCGCTCGATGACACCTTACGAAGAGACCTCTAGGACCTGTTCACCAGATCCCCGCGTCTCCCCGTTTCTTGAAGACGGAGATGGCAGCCCCATCCCCTCTTCCCCTGGGAACCCTTTTAAAAGCCCTCTCCATTAGGCGGATCCCACGCCTCGACTAACCGTTCGTTTCCCTCCCGACCTCAGCCGGAACTTTTCGAATGAGATCCTTGATTTTCCGTTGGATGGTGCCGAGAATTCTGCTGCGGGCGGGTTTTGCCGCGTCTCCCCCCCCTTCCCACCCCGGCTTCTTTCTTACCATCGTTTGTTGTATCTGACTCCGGCTAGGAGACCTCTCGTCACCTCCCCGCTTCGGTTCCTCTCTCCTGCCAGCCGCAGTAGCACTTTTTCCCCTCTGTGAGCCCGTAGGGTCTTTTCTATCCCCCCCCCTACGTTGTTGGATTAATCCTTTGGACTCGTTCCCCATGAGACAACTTTCGTGACACTTCGTCGCGTTTACTTCGTCGCAGAAACTGAGATTGCCCTCCTTCGGGGAGGAGCGGGGGTTCGATTTTCACTATTGAAGATTCAGGCTTCGTCACTCAGTATTTTTTCGTGGGTTCCATAAAGCCCTTTTGTTTTAAGGGTTCCCCCCCCCTCAACCCTTCTCATGCCGGACCTTATCCCCCGGCACCCTCCCTTGGACCCTCGTTCTAGCGTTTCCCTTGTCTGGGTCTTCTTCTCCCCTTTTTCCCCGCTTTTTTTTTCGTGCGCCTCGCCAGTTAACGGGTTTTTTGTCCCCTATTTTTCGTTGAGACCGTGACGACCCCTTGTTTTTTTTTCCTTCTAGAGGCTGCCATGTCGCCTTTTTGACTGACGGCGCCGGGTTCTCCGTTGCCCTCTGGTCCCAGGCCTTCCCTTCGGTCGTTACGTGTCATCTCTCCCCTGATTGTCCAAGGCTGTTTTTTATCAGGGCCCAGAAGTGCAGCGAGAGTACATGTCCCTTTTTTTTCCCGATCTTCTTACCTAGAGGGCGACCAATTCGGCAACGTCCCCTCCCAGTAATGTCTTAGGCTTCCAAATCTCTCATGGTTCATCTCTGGAGTCTCGCCCGAGTATTCCATTCAGGACCAAGAGTCTTTTTGATGTTTAGACGAGTAACCCGCTCACCACCTTCACATCCTCGCTCCTCGGAAATTTGGGTTGCCAGATTTCTTTCCTCAGATTCTGAGCGCTCAACACAGTGTCAGGCCCCCCTGACTCGATATTCCCCTTTAACCGTCCCGTCCCATTCGCGTATGCGGGCATGTTTTGGTTTCTCTTTTTTGGCAGTTTGTTGTGGATTTGTGGAGAATTTTTTTTTTACCTCCCCTCTTTCCGGAGCGAGCTCCAAGCGGCTCCGAAAATAATGATGAGAAATTCCCCCTAACCGGCCGGGCATTGCATTTTTGAGGACTCTGGCCTTCTAGGAACGCCGCCATGCCGTTCCATCCGTTCAGCCCAGCACCCCCCCCCCCCCGACCGTGCTTTTAAACGCCCTTTTCACCTGCAGTTGCCGGCTCTCGTTGGCTTAACCCCTTCCGCCGCCGCAGATTTTTTTTTGCGCCCCTTTTCCCGCTTTCCCCCCTTTCTCTAATGGTCTAATCGGGGCTAAACGTACGTGTTCGGTGCGAGGAATTGTCCACAATCGCACCCTTCCCGTCAAGTTTTTCCATAGCTGACTGCCCCCCGCTACCCGAGTCTCCGAGCTCGTCCGGTCTCCGACGATCTTCTCCGGGACCTCCCAAAAAACTTTTCCTTCCCTTCCCCTTTCCCCTGCGCGTGGCTAATATTTGCTTTCCCGGCGGGTGATGTCCCCGACGTGATTTGGGCGCGATTTTAGTAAAGGGAGAGAAAAAATGGCTAAGTTACGGTGCACTTCTGCGCCCTGAGAAATCTCTATCCATGGCCTTATTTTAGGGGATGGGCGCTTCCGGGAAAACCTTTGGTTGTTAGGATGTCTTAGTTTTCCCCGCCGTTTTCCCCTTGAGACAGTTGATCACCCGCGATTGCTGCTTTTCTCTGGTAAAGATGTTTCTGCTGATCCCGCTCATATTTGGTACACCAAACTATCTTTAAATAACTTCCTTTCATTTTGACCCACTTTCTGTTGCATGCACCCCCGGTTGCTTCCCCCACTTCGATGTTTTTTTGAACCCCCCAAAACGATCCTTCTTTCCTCTGTTTCTTCCTTGGACCGATTTTTTGACCATTGTCCCCCCCCCCCCCCAATCATGTCTCCCTTTTTCTTCGAGTAAGGTTGCGTTTTTTCCCGTGAGGGAGTTTAGTCAGCACTTAATGACCCCTTTCCCCACTCCAAACACTTTGCGGCGTTCATTTTCATTTTTGGTCCTTACGGAGCTAGTTGATCCGCAACGCATCGGGCATACCCTTCTCTGCAATGCAAGGGAGTTTTGTTTCCAGGGACCCTTTGGATTACTACCCAAATGATTCTATTTCTCCAAGTGTACGTAAGTGAAGACTTTGGATTTTCCTCACCACTATCTTCAACATAGAATCCCCCCTCCCCTTGATGGTCCTTTCCTTCCCAAGAGATCCATTCATCTATCCTCTTTTACATTCCCTCCTTTTTCTTTGGGGTTGGGGAAGTCCTGCTACGGAGAGAGGCTGTTTTTTGTCCCACCTCCGCCTATCGGGGATTTTTGGGAGGCGACATTTCAATGACTCCTTCCCCTGCGACCCCCTTTTCTTGTGGTGAATCGTCCTATTTTTCCCCCCCGAAACTCTTCCTTTGGATAGTCTAATTTTCCCCTTGGGACAAAACACTTGCTTTCCCCCTCCCCTTTCCAACCTTTTTCTATTTGAACCGTGCTTGGCCGCACTCGAGAGTCACCACACACATTCCATCGTCAAAGTGTGCGTTCCTTGAAGGCCAGGTTTGGGTATCCCTTTTATTTTCTTTGAGGCTCGTCTCATTTTAATTTGACGTACCTCCCCTAACGATTGCTCTCCAACTCCATGGATTTTCCCTCTCCGCACTTTTTCACCACAGGCCCAAACCGAGACATCGACGACCATGCCTCTGTGTTGGTTTTGGCCACCCGAAGACCTTGTAAACGTTGACGCCCGTCTGTGAACAACGCATGGCCCAAACAATTGCTTTGAACGTCCGGATAATTTCTTTTTTCAAACCTACCTGAGACTCGGCGCAGTTTTCACCCTTCCTTTTCTCCGCCATCCATCTTTCTGTTACCCTCTTGGATGTTTGGTCCAACGCAACAGGAAAATCCGCCCAGCCCCCTACCTCTCGTCGATTCCAGGGTCGTGAAATGCTGTGACAATCCCCAGTACGATCTTGGATTTTTTCATGACATCGCCAATAGACCACTCAGCTTCTTTGGTTTACACACTCCGCCTTCCTTGGAAGCCCAATCTTATGATGTGCCCCGGCCCCTCCATGGAAGGCCTTCTTCTCTTTTTTCTTCTCTCGACAACTGTCCCACTATCTATAGAAGTTCTCTCCGTTACGCGACCGAGCGACGGTCTGGGGGACCCCCCATAGTTCCCCTTTTCCGGAAAGGGCTCTTCCCCTGGCGTCCATGGTTCAATCCCCCTAGGTGTTTCCCCCTCAGCATTTCGAATCGGAGTTTTCCCCGCGGCGGGCGCTTATCCCTTTTCGCGATTTGTTTTTTTTCACTAAAGTTCCCCTCGTGTCCGAACGGTAGGTGCCGAGCGTGGCTTCTGCCCCTCTCCTTCCCCTGTGTTTTTTTTTGTTGCGGCTACGGCGGCTGGTCTGAATGCGTAGGACGCCACGCGCGAGCCTTCCCGAGACCTCTTGCCCCCCTTTCCGATGCTGTTTCGAGATTTCTCGACCTCCCCAGCTTTGCCTCGATACCCCGGCACGCGGGTACCCACCCCTTCGTTTAAACGCCACCCCAGAACTTCTGCCCAATCTTTTTCTCCACTGTCGCGCGCGGTGACTTTATCACGGGCATTGTGAAGCAGTCCTTGCCCGCTCGGATCCGGTGCATATGTCCGGGTCCCCTTTTTTTGCTTGATTGCCGCCCTATTGGCCAAGTGCAATTCCCGAGGTATTTTTTTTGTCCTTTGCGCCTCTGGTGCATTTTTTTTTCTCCTCCTTCCCGGCAACCTCGTCGAACCCCATCCACCCTTCCGAGCGAGGAATAACGAGTCTGGGTATACGACAGATCCCACCCCCCCCCCTTGCAGAGAACTTACCCCGTCCATTTCTTCGAAACGCTTTCTTGAACCTTTTTCCACCCTAAGCCCAGAACTCGTCACAAAATCGAGCGTGGCTCTTTTCAAACCATTGCTGTTCCCTTCCCCCCGACCCCCCCCTTGGCTTCCGCGTTGACCCCCGTCGCAGGGTACAGTATGGGAACTTTTGTCCAGATTTTACACGGAGATTCTTAAGTCATTCAAGATCCGCTCTGGCCCTTAACCCCGCCTCCTCCTGTATCACCATGCCCCGGACCTTCCCCCCCACCGCTTAAGCGTGCCTAGTCGTCCTGAGCTTTTCGCCCCCTTTTTAACAGCCAGACTCTCCCCACTCATGAACAAGCCCTATTGAAGCGCCTTTTGATCACCGGGCGTGGTCCCTTCCAGTGTCGCCAGAGGGTTTAGCTGCAGTTACCCACCCCCCGGGTTCTTCGAACCTCGGAAAGGAGAGGATCAGTTATCTTCCCGCGATCGATTTTTCCCCCCCTGAACTATCGCCCTCGATTACTCTTGTTTTGCACGATGTAATTTTCGACTCCTCCTTCTTTCCCCCTCAGTTGGCCCGAGCTCTTCAT
>Ga0179593_1418616_pt1 | contig 12707 bp, 11 predicted proteins | sample CZODoug2_1_08_16_FD_185931 | JGI IMG/M metagenome (GOLD analysis project Ga0179593, IMG submission 185931) | Vadose zone soil fungal communities from Angelo Coast Range Reserve, California, USA - CZODoug2_1_08_16fungal (PacBio error correction) | ecosystem: Environmental > Terrestrial > Soil >... | reverse complement strand
CGACCATCTTCTCTGGGGGTAAGCGTAGTGCTTATCCCAAGCCTGCGGCGCGTCTCCCTTTCGACAGTCCTCTTTGCTGGGCCGAGTTTTCGGCCTTCCCGTCGTTCCCCGTTTCCAGATTCTTTATGATCTCCTTAGAAGCCATTGAATCATTCTTCTACGTTGCTATCCCTCTTGGACGTTCCCCGTATAGGAGATTTAGGTTCTGACAATGGATGAACTTACTTTTCTAAGGCATTTTTCCGATAGGTCCTTTAGCCGAATCGGCGTTCCACTTACCGACATCCCTTCCTCCTCCCCCACAAGTAGAAGCCTCTTCTTCCCCCCTCGAATGCACCGTCCTAGGTTTCACCCAAATAAGTCCCCGTTTTTTCTTCCCGGCCGTAGAGGTTCGGGCTCCTTTTTGTGCGAGAAAAGGCAAAGTGGGGATTTTCCCCTTCCCTTCGGAGCCTCGACCCTTTCCCCTCCCCTCTTGGCGAGAGGCGAGTGCTTCTTCTTATTTGAACCCGGGAGCGGCCCCCAATCTCTGTCAGCCTGGCTCTCTTTCTACAACTGCCTTTGTTCTTAGTAAATTTTTTTATTACTCCCCTACCTCAGAGGTCACGTGAGTCCGGACTCTTTTCACAAGCGTGTAGGTTCGAATCTTCAAATCTCTACAACATCTGTCCTCCTTTTTCTGACAACTTTTCCTCCCTCTTCCCGAGTTTAAAGTTTACTTCCGACTGAAGCTCGACCCCCCGCTCCCTTTCCTTTCATAATGGGGTCGGTCGGATTTTTCCGCCTGAACTCCCACTCTTTTTTGCCCCTATGGAGAACCTTAGATTTGGTTTTTTATATGCCTGCTTCAGGTAGCAGCCTAGCGTTTTAGCTCGCTTTTTTACCTAGAGGTTCTTCTACCTTTCTCTCCTTTTTTTTCTGTCCGACCCTTTTTTTCTATCCGCCGAATAGATTCCAGAGGGGGAAGTACTCCCTCCCTTCTTGTTCGGCCGCCTGCCCGACGATACTTCTGAACTCCCCGACCTTTGACTCTGGATACCCCTTCTTCCTGAATAGGCAGTACTAGAAGTCCGTTTTTACTCTGTACTCATCTAGATCTTTCACTCAGATAGTGTTGTTTTCTAGATGAGATTCCCTCTTGAGAAGCAACCTTTCCCCTCCCCCCTAGTATTCTTCAACAAATTGCGGTAAGAGCTCTTTTCCTTTTCCTGTCTTTGAGTTTCCTCTGATGTCGAGTAGTGTCCCTTCTTTTGACCATAACGTGATTAAGTAATGTAAATTCGAGCCCCTTTTGAGCCGAGGGATCTCTCCGGTTAGTCTCTCGAGCACTTTTGTTCAGCACCGTCCCCCCTTCCAAAAGCGCGTCTCAGCGCTGAGCGAAATTATGCTGAATCAAACTCGCCCCCTTTATCCACTGATGCCCTTCGGCGGGATCGGAGCGGAGGTCCTTGCCACAAGAAACAGGTCTCCCGCCGCTCCCTTTTTTTTTTTTTTTTTTGTATTTTTCAGCCTTTATTTCCCCCTCTGCGCGTTCTGACCAGGTTTTCGGCGGCGGAAGTCTTTTTTCCTTCCTCTGATTTTTTACTGACAAGCGCTTTCCCACTCTCCCCCTGATCGAATTTAGAGGAAAAGCATTCTTTTCGACATCGTCCTAGAAGCGTTTGATCCTCTCTCATCCAGGCGGAACGATCTTTTTTCCCCTGCGTCGTCTTTTCCCTCCTAGGGCAAAGCCCTCGCCTAAGCTCCCTTTTTTTTCGGTGACCTCCCCCCTGGTTCTCTCCTTTCCAACGCTTGCGCTCCTTCCCTCCCCCTCCGCTTTCCTGTCGCGGCGCACTCCTTCTTTTTGATCACTGAACCGAGACCCTTCCGGTGGGGTTGGTCACGAACAGTTGCGTCTTCTTCGGAGATGCGTTTTTTTTTTTTTCTTTTTGGACCCTCTTCTGACCTCCTTGGATTGAACACTGTAACTTAAGCAATTTTTTCAAAAGTTATCTTCTGGAGGCGGATTTTTTTGACCAATAGCGATTTTCGCCTTTTTTTTAGGATCTTACTTTCATCCCTGTCCCCCAACAATTTCCTCTCAGATACGGGTTACCTTTTTTTTATCCGTCAACTATGCGTCCCTCCCTTCTTTCTCGTCGTCGTCCTTCAAATATTCTTTTTTCCGCCCCGCCTTTTTCAGAAACCGCCCCTTCTTTTCCTCCTTCTTCGACGACCGTTCCCCCCTGACGTGTTCATGATTCCTCCCCCCTTTTCGGATGTCGGTACATAGTCCCTTAACTCTTCACGTCATGTCTTCCCTCTCCCCCGTCGAACCCCGTGCTTTCGACACTTCTTTTTCCCTTCTCATTTCGAGTCCCCGCGCGGTTCAAGTTGACCCTTTGATCCCTTCTTACCTCGAGGTTTTTCCGTCGGACGGTTAAACCCTCTAAGTAGTATTCGATCATCCATGAAGACTTGCGGGGTTTTTGGGTCCAGTCGATTTAGGTTGAGAGGTCCCCCTCCTTTCCGGACCCTTTTCTCATGAGGATTTTCCCCCCAATTAAACGGATTCCTGATGACGAGTTCGTCATTAGGTGGACCGGTCGATCTTCGAGGTCGGTTTTTCCTAAGGGTCACCTGCTCTCCATCGAGTTTCTGCGAGCTAGGCAGCCTTCCCTTTCAGTTTATAGAATCCCCCCCCTATTCCGCCGAGGATACAAGGTTTCGAGGCTTGTTTCACTTACTATTACACATTCTTTCCCTTTTATTGTTACTAGATAGTCCCGAGTGCTTCCGCCTGGGAAGTCCTTTTTCTCTTGGTGTAGAGTTTTTTCTCTTTTCCGTTTGGTTATTCTCTGAATGAAGTCGTTGCCAGTCGCAAGCTAGAAAAGTTCCTTCCTCATTTTTTCAGGTTTTGGCATTGTAACTAGTGCTAACCTTTTTTTTTTTTGAAGTCCTGGGTCTACAGTAGGCCCTTTCCTTTTTTCTATTCCTTTTCTTTTCCCCCTCTTCTCTCCTTCGTTGAGGAGTAAGAAGGTTAGTTCTTCGGAAATTCTGGGACTAGTGGGCGCTTGTACCCCGTGTACGATCGGGCTCATTTTCTAGGGTAGTGTGAGGTTGTATCGCCGACGACCTTTTTTTAGAAGCAATTTTTAGTCCGGTTTGTGATTCTCGTCCCGTCTCGGACGCAGAGATTTCGTTTCGAGTGCTTCTTCTGGCACCTTTTGCTGTCTCCATTGGATTTGTGGAGCTTTTCAGTGCCTGGTAGTCTTTCTCGAAGCCGGCATTAGGGAAACTCGTGGGCCGCGAAGCGAGTGGGTTTTAGATTTCTATCCCCTTCCTCTTTTAATCTACACTCTACTTATGAGTTTGTTTCACATCGCGACTGCCCTGTTCCCGTTGCTCCAGTTACCCTTCTCCTATATTTTTTTTTCCTTACTTTTTCCTTCCTAGGTAACAGGCCGTCCCCCTTCCCTTCTAGCCTCGGTGCTTTTGAGCACCTTTTTCTCTAGTGTTCACCCCTTCTTTTCATATAGGAATATAGTCCACCCTCTTGATCCCTCGTCTCGGTGCGTTTCTAATCACCAGTCGCCTAAGTCAGGGTTACCGGCCAGTACCTTTTGTGATAGTCCCTCAAGCCCTTTTCCTTACTGAGTTGAACTTCCCCTGAGCGATGAAGTTCTTCCCTCCCAGGACACTCCTCGTTTTACCCAGACCTTTTTTGTCGTGAAACTACCTCCAACCGCAAGCCTACTTCTTCCCCTCTCGATTTAATCCAAGCCCGTCATTTAGACGTCTTGAGAGTGGTTCCAAGTTTTCTCCCTATTATATGCTCATTTTTTGCTCGTCGTTAGAAGGGTTCTGATGAAGTCTTCGCTCCCCCAAGAAGAGACTCGTTTCGGAGCCGGCCTTTTTCTCAGGACGACTCTTTGTCCCAGACCGCTAGTAGCCCCTTTTCCTCTCGTATGTCGGAGGAAATTTCTTTGCTGCGTCAGCCATTTATTCTTTTTTCCCCCCCCCCCCACAGGACATAGACGGGTTTTGGTTTGGATTCCCTCTTCCTCGCCCACTCTATTTTTGAGACCCAGGACGTCCCCCGTCCGCCGGCGTTGTTTAGTTCACTTCGACGCACGAATTTTGTAGTGTTGGGCATTTGTGGTAAAGCAACCCAGGTCTCCACTCTATGGTAAGTAGATCTTTCTAAGGAGTTCCCTTACACCCCTTTGAGACGGTAGAGCCGACTTTTACCTTTTTTTAGTTTTGTGAGCGAGAAGCCTTCTTCCTCTGGTATACCTTAAGTCTGATACTGCTTCATTTGAATCCTTTTTGGGCCCTTTGAGTTATATTCTTTACTCATACGATATATATATTTTAATCCTCCTCCCTGTTTTTTTTTGGTTGAGTATATTATTCGTCGCGGACCTCCCCCTTCCCCTAAGTGCTGACAGGTGCAGAGCCCTCTTTCTCTTAGGAGTCCCCCCATAGACCTCCTCTCACTAGCTACGTCCCCCCCTTTTTTCTTCTCTCTAGGCTCAGAAAGAGCTCTCGGGTTAGTTCCTGAGATCCTCTCGATCTTCCTCCCCCCCCTTTTGATCCTCTCTTTTTCCCCACCCCCCCCTTCCCCCAAGAATCAGGAGTAGTCTTCCCTGCCCTCGGCGCCCGTCCTGCCCTCCCGTTGGACTTCCTGGTCTTCCCCTAGGGTTGAGTTACTGCCCCCTCCACCGATATTTCAGGTTGGGCCACTATTCAGAGGCGACTACCCCCTTCCGAAAGTCACGGGGACCATCATCCCCCAGCGTCTCTCCTTTCCCCTAAGACGGCGTCCCGGCGTTGTTCGGCCCAAAGTTCCCCCTTCTCCGATCGCCGATCTTTCTTTCTCATACGGAATCTCCCCCCCTGATTCCCTCAGCACGCCTTTTCATCTGAGCAAGGATTGCCCAGAGAGCCTCTTCCTGCGGGATTAGCCCTCTCTTTTTTCAGAAGATATTTTTTTTCTTCTTTTCACTGAAGCTCCCGGGTTCCTTCCTTCTTATTGGCCGGGGGTGATTCCAGGAATACCCCTTTCTCTTCAGAAACCTCGTCCTCTGCCTAACCTTACGCGAGCATCCAACCCCCTGTACCTCCTGACCGCATTCTAGCCGTTTTTTTTTTTCGAACGCCACATAGACGCTCTTCCCTCCGAAGTCAGGTCCCCTCATTCCTGCCGCCGTGACAAAGCTTTTCCCGTTTATCAATGACCGTCTCTCCCATGAAGTCCGTCATGGCCTCTTTCTAGTCCGCAGACGTAGCGACCTTCGGGCCCGTGTCTACAATTCAAGAGCCCCCCCCGTTTCCCGCACCCAGAGCATACTGAGGCGCCTGTCCCCCTAGCGACGCCATCTAATCGACCCGTGACCCTTTCGGCCAATTTTCCTCCTCTTACTCCCCCCCCTTTGGTGTTTTTTTTTTTTTCCCCTTCTCGGCGGCACGCCGGCTCCTAACCTTCGTACTCCCACCCCCCTTTGCTCGACAATCGACCCAGCTCTTAAGTCAATCCCTTTCTCAGCTCCCCCTCCCCAGTGCCTGCTTTTTTCGTGAGCACGGTCGTTCTTTTCTACCCGTCCCCCACTTCCGACTCGACCTTCTTCATTCCCTCTATCCTACCTTTCCCTTTGGTACCCTGTCCTTTTTTTCTCGCTTTAAATCCGGCGTTTACGATTCCCCGTCAAGAGTATGCTCGTGGGCGCACATCGTCCCCCGAAGAGATTTTTTCCCCTCCACCTCTAACGCGCGCATCCGTCCCCTTCCCTCTTCAACACGTTCTCCTTTTTGTAGATCGGCTCTTCCCCCCATCCCGTAATCGCCCTTTTCCATCACAACCCTCCCGCGGCACCCGCTACCTACCTCCATACGCTTTTCTAGCTTGACCCGTCTTCCCCTAGAGTTATAGGACATTCCACTCCCTCCTCTCCTCCCAGAGGTTTTTGTACCTCTTCTAGAGGATTTTTAGAACTCCCTGGCGCTTAGAAGGTAAGCTTCCTCCCAGCTACCCCCCGAGTCTTCTTTTTGCGAAGCGACTCCCCCCGCAACCCCTGAGCTAGGACCGCTTCCTGGATGCCCTCGCCTAAGCGGAGAATCTTCCTCTTACTCTGTCTAAAGTCCCTGCGGGTGTCCCCCCCCCCCCCTTTTTCACCTGCAGGCGATCCCCCTTTCGAAGCCTTCTGTACGACACCCTCCTCAGAACGGGCCCTGCGGCTGCGAGTCTGACCTGCACTTCCTCCGGTCTTTACCCTCTTTCCCTTCCCCCAGAGGTGCCTCCCCTATTCGATCCGCGTTCCCACCTTGCCCTTCTATATGAAGACCTTTCACTTCTGAAGGCCACGAGCTTTTCGACGAATTTTCGAATGTCTATGAAGACCTTGAACCGCCTGTGACTCTTAGCTGTCTACTTCTTCCCCGCCCAAAGTCGGGAGGTTCTTACGACTTTACTACGCGATGATTGTGGAACCCGGTAGGTCGAGCGAAGTCCTTCTTCTAATGCACGGCTCCTGTCGTTTTGGGGGTACGCTTTCTCTTTCCCTCCCAGGTTTCCTTGCCAGGACTCTTTGACTTTCCCCCCGAACCAAAGCCGTCCCTGCCGAGAGCTAATTGATTTTACGCGGCCTCGCGCACCCAGTATCGTTGCTCATGCCCCTGTGATCCCGTGATGCCCTGGAATACTTGCCTGCAGGGGATTTTTACTCCCGGTCATCTTCCTGCTCGCGCGAGCTTTTATTTCCCCTTTTCGCCCAGTTAAAGGTGCGTCCCCATTTCCTCCCAGACTGGTCCCCCTAGCCAGCACCCTCCTATTATTTACAAAACCCTTCCCGTTGAGACAAAGTTTGTTCGATTTTAGTACTCCCCAGACTTGACTTTTTTTGCGCCCCCTTGCGACCGGACATTTGGCATTTTTCGCGTTTCAAGAGATTGCCCCAGTAGTCCAGGGTTTACTTTAACGATGGCTTCCGGCCGAGGGCCCTGTTGGTCGAGGATGCAAGACAAGGAGAAGTTCACGTCCAAGTAGGACCGCTGCAGAGACCTGCTGTCGAACGAGGAGGCTCTTCTGCCTCTTTCCCCCCCGCTCGTTCCGCGATACCCGTGAGATTCGTGCCGATTTTACCTCGGGTCGTTCCGAAGCCCCTTTCCCTTCAAGACTTAGGCCCCTACTACTGTGCAACATGTCATACCAGGATCCCCTTGGGCGCCTGGATTGACCCCAAATCAAGCCCTCCCCCCACCCCCCCCCTCATAAAGGAACTCCTGGGGCGTTCTTCTTCCGCCGGTGCCGTAGCCCCGAGTCGATTTCACGACCCCTGTCTAGGGGATGAGACTTCATGTCAGCTCGGTCCCGCGTATTTGATTATTGTTCCTACGACGTATTCAGACCGGTCTCGATCTCCTCTTCTCACGACGAGTTTGTTTTACTTCATCCTCTTTCTAACGCCGGACTGAACTCAATCTGTATATGAACGCACCCACTGAAAGCTTAGGAGATTTCCCCGCGACCGCATGTCATCCTCGAACGCAGCGGGATCCCTCATACCCCCTATCTCTCCTCTTTTTACTAATAATAAGTGTTGTTGTGTTTCTCCAGTCGATCGGAAGCGCCCTCCCGCGCGTTCTATATTTCCTGCCGTATGATTCGAGCTTTCTGCTACGCCCGCCTTTGGGAGTTTTCTTTCGCAGGATCGTCGTTTTTTTCTTTTGGCAAGGAGGCTCTCTACCTCTTGAAGTCATGCACCTTCTGATGACCTCGCTAGGCCCTCTGACCTTTATTCTTCCCTTCTTTAGCTCATCTTTCATCTGGCCTCTGGAAAAAGTCTACTAGCCCCCTTTTGCGCGACCTTCTCTTATCACAGCGAAAGGTGCCCATTCGACCTCTCTTTCCTTCCGTTTCCGTTTTTCTTCCGACAAGACCCTTTGATAAGGGATTGTTTCCGCGTCTGCTTTGGTCCAACTCCCGTAGCCCTCTACTCCGTAGGCCAGTTTTCTTTGTCCGGAGACCGAGATTTCCTCCCTCTCTGAAGTAGACATTCCCGACGTTTTTAAGAGATTTTCCTCTCTGAACGTGTTTTCCCTTTCTCTTCCTAGTTTCCATCCTCTTTGCTCTCAGCAAGTAGGTGATATTTTTAAGAGGAGAGCTGGACATTTGTACGAGCGTTTTGTTCACTTTCGGTAGCCCTGGAGTTGGTCCTTGTTCAATGCCACGCACGACGCCGCGTTTTGCCCCGTCGGTGAAGGTTCCGCCCACGGGAAGCCGGCCGACCTAGTGCTGCGAACCACCCGAACTTTCCAGTGGTCGGTTCTTAGTCACCCTAAAGTCCCCTCGTATGTTCTTTCCCCCTAACACGCGTTTTTCCCCCCGTTCTCACCTTGGACCGGTCTGTTTTCCCTTCTCTTTTTTTGAGGTGGATTTGTGCTTTCTAATGTGAACCGGGAACGTGAGAACCTTTACCTCGATCGCCATTCGGCTTTTTTCCCCCCGATCCTTTTCTGCCACGGCCTGCGGCTTTCTTTTCGGTTTATACTTCCCCTCCAACCCTGGCCCAGGGCGACCCGATAAGGGCTCGGGTTACCGCTTAAATCCCTTCTTAAAGCCTTTATCTCTTCTTTCCTGTCACCCGAGCTTCCGTAAGATAGTTACCTCCCCTTACCCTGATATTGGCTCGTTTCAGCAGGAGCTCGACGACGTTCCCCAGTCTCCCTCTCGTTCGCGAATTCTTCCTCCCTTCCCCCCGTCTTGTGGTCGGACTAGTGACAGCTATCAAGAGGCCCCCTCTTTTTTAATTTGTTCTCTATCCCCGTCGACCCTTGACGCGAGAGAACCCCCTCTCTTTTATTTTTCTTCTTCATACGCTCTTTCAGTTTGACCGGTCGTTCTCACGCGTGTCCCCTCTGATTTGTCCGTCGTTACCTGTTCCCACAAAGTCTTACGTCTATTAGAAGAGACGGTTCTTCCCCTTTCGCGGAGTCGGCTCACAAGAAGCCCCCGTGTACCGGCTAACCCGCGTGTTAAATACACACTCTTCTTTTCCCCCTTTATGTACAGAGGGAAGAGGCCAGATTCTATTCTTCGTTTGGGTCCTAGTTTAAGGCGACAGATCTAGGTATGGGAGGAGCTTTTTTCGTCCGTCTGACTAATTCCTCTATCTCCTGCCATTAAGGAGTCCTCACCTTTTATGTTTTGAGAGTGCATCTCAGACCTCTTCAAACTCAGATTAGCTTCGCGTTAGGACGGGACCCGCTCGACCATTGCCGGATCTAGAGCCCGTTTTTCTTTTCTTTTTATCGGTGACCGCGTCTGCTGACCCCGATTTACGTGACTTTTTTTCAGACCCGTACATCCCCCATCCTGCTCGTGTTTGAAGGGAGGGGCTCTGTTACATATTTCTTGCGCGGGCGTCGCGGTGTGTATGTTTTTTACGTCTTTCTTCGTGTCTCCGCGTTGATATCTGCAGCCCCGTTCGAGCTTTTAAGAAGGAGTGTATCCTCTCTTCCGGTTACCGAGTGGTGTCGCGTGTCGTTTCGATTTTTGGATTGGAGATCCAGCAAGGCGATTTCTTTTTCGGGTTTGACTACTTTTTCCTCCCCTAATCCTTGAGATGCTTCTAACCTCTGCCGGCGAGGGGTCCTCCTTTCGTAGCAAGGTTGCGGATCTTCTCCCCTCTTTTCTGAGATTCTTTTTTTTTTGTTCTCTACGGATCCTGTTCTTTCGCTCTACTCCAGAGATGCTTTTTGGAAAGCTTTTCCGCGCTATCCCGTCCGTTAGCAATGAGGTTTTTGGTTTCCTTGTACGGGAGAGATGTGCATTGAAAGCTAATTGAGCTGTCCAGCCTACTGGAACTTTTTTTGGGAGATATCCGTTCCCTTGCCCCCTGCCTGTACGGTAGCGTCTTGAGCACTGACCGTTCATGACTTGCCCGTGGATCCTAGGTGCGAGGGAAGTGAAAAAACGGGAAAGCTCTTTAAAAAATGAGGCGTCCAGTCCTGCTCGTCGTGATACCAGTAGTCAAGTGGCTTTGCTCCGGTCCACGCTACGTAGGGTTTCTACTTACCTGTTGAGCTCGCTTCCTTTCCTTTATGTCTGTGCCAGTAGGTCCCGCAGATTGACGCTTATTCCGTAAAGACCCTGAACTCCCCCTCATTTCATCAATCTTTCTTCCTACCTTTCGGGAAAATATAAAACGATCCGACCTTTTCATTTATTCGGTTCATCCCTAGCTCGTCGACGCCGTTATTGCGGTGAACTTCATGGACATCAGATTACCCTGCATCTGTCTGCCCCTAATTCGCTTTCGTTCTGCAGTTGCCTGTTTTTGCCGATTTCGCGACATCAGATACTCCCTAGCCCGTTCCCTGTCCCTACCCCAGCCTCCGGGAAAGCCCGATTTTCGACCTGGTCGAGCGCCTTTTTTCCCACGGCACGGTCCACTTGTCGTCGGTGCCGGCGGTCGCCTCTATGAGCTATTTCCCCAACCCCAACCACTCTTTAAACAATAGCGGTACGGGACGTCCCGTCTCCACCACCGCTAACGGTGCGCCATGGATTCTGGCGCAGGCGGGCGCCCCCTGGCACTTCGGCCTCATTTCATATACTTTTCCCGTGTGGCCCAATTTTTTGTTTTCGTACATTTCCCCAGGAGTCCATTATACATTATCGTTCATCAGTGATAAGGCACTACACTCCCGGGAGCATGGCTCGCCCTGTCAGCTGCGAGTGGTTCTTGCGCTGTATGACGCCCTTTCCCCGATGGCGTCCGAACTGACTTTTTTCTACCGCTCCCTTTCGCCCGTTGCGTTTGCCGTTTAAGTTTGCCTCGCAGACTGCTCTCATCTTATTCCTTATGCCCGTTTTTTTTGTGTTGTTGCTTTGATATTCTTTTCTTCCTACGGCCGCACGGAAACGCACCTTGCTTTTGTGACGAGCAGTCGTTTTCCGCTAGGTACCTTACACCTGCCCTTCGTCTCGTCGCTCCTCCCCCGCGTCTCTTTGCTTTCCCGCGCCATCGAGGTAGTGGATGCTCCTTCTATCTTCCACGCTTTGCATCCTGTTTTTTCGGACCACAACCCCGTGGCCCTCCTCCCGAGAGTTCCGCCATTGCTGGTCTGCCCCCCGCTGTTTCGAAGTCTCTCACGTCCTGTCTTTCCATTTTTGCTAGTAACGGACGCAACCATTTTCTTTGGGAAATATCAAGAGTCCCTCTCTGGCCCCCCTACGCAATTCTGCCGCCGCACCATCTTTCTCTCGTACCCAGGGAGTACCGTGCGGGCTTTCCTTATTTTCCTGCACACGTCGGCATACCTAGCGTATCTTGGCTGTCTCCCTCCCGGCCGAGCACTTGCGACGTATCCGAGCAGTCTGACCTTAAGGCAGGTTTCCCTTTTAGCAGTCGACGAAATGTCTTGATGACCTCTCCTGCTAGAATTCTTATCTTTTTGAGAGTTTAACGTCCGAGCCCATGGTACAGTTCTTCTGTAGTTTCAAGGGGAGGAAGGGACGGCATCGGCTCTCCTGTCAAAGAGTTAAGCAGAGACGGAATCGCTCACTACCAGGGTATCCTCCCCGAGGCCCCGCCGTTACCAGGCGTCTCACGCCCAGTTTAGTCACGATTTGTCCAGCGAACTCGAGTCCTTTTAGAGGCGCCCTCTGGTCTTTTTGCACGAGATTTCCAGTTGTTCAAGAGAAGTTCCTCGACCTTACCTTCCGGCCATGTTCTCTCTTTTTCCTCCCCTCCGTAAGCGGCCCGCGCGGGCCTTTCTCGCAGAAGAGCCCCCATTTTTTCCCTAGTTCTTTGATGACCCGGCATAATGTCCTTTTTTTTTCGACAGGACAAATTGATAGACTTCCAATCACGAAGTCCCATTCGCTTTGCTAGGAGGCCCAAATCGTCGTAGACCGCCTTTTATGAAGGCGTAGACCATCATAAGTCTTTTTTTGAAGACTCCTCCCCCCAAGAACCTCTCAGGATAATCGAACCAGGTTCCTTTTTTAACCGCTACCACCCTAGGACCGGAATAGTGACTTTTTAGAGGAACCTTAATTCCCATATGACTTCTCCCGTTCGTAGGCTTACCAAGCCACTGCCGAAACACCTCCGCGCCTTGCCGTTCCCCCTCCTATTACAGCCACGAGCCAACTCGTCCCAGACGTCAGCGCTCCAATCAGTCGTACTCTCCTTTTAATTGCCGGAGGTTTCGGCAAAAGAGGGCGCAAACTAGAGAATCTTTTTAGCAACCAGAACCAAAGAGGAATGAGACCCGACAACCGTCCTTGCCCAGAACTTCAACAGATGACGAGCGTTCTACGATCTTTCCTCCTTAATCCGTAGTAAATCGGCCCCCCGGGACAGACCAAAGCACACTCCCCGGCCAAAAAGAATGCAAATTTAACCTAGATAGACCCGTAACCCGTGTCAGGCCCCCGGTCTAGGAAGAGTTCCCCCCATTTCATACCTCTCCGCGGTTGAATAGTTGATTGGGACACCTCTTGTTTATACTTTCCTCTAGGAAGTAACACGCTTGACGAGACCTCCCCAGTCACGGGTTCTGAGCGATCTTAAGACCCCAAGCTCTAGGAAGCGGTGTCCGTTTGGTTGTCAAGAAGAGTCACTAGATCATCCGACGTCCTTTTGTCAGCCAGGTCTCCTCCTTTGAGGGATAAAGACCCGGGTAGGAGCCGGGATTTTCGCCACGCCAAGGCGGGGCCCATG
>Ga0179593_1547517_pt1 | contig 12708 bp, 15 predicted proteins | sample CZODoug2_1_08_16_FD_185931 | JGI IMG/M metagenome (GOLD analysis project Ga0179593, IMG submission 185931) | Vadose zone soil fungal communities from Angelo Coast Range Reserve, California, USA - CZODoug2_1_08_16fungal (PacBio error correction) | ecosystem: Environmental > Terrestrial > Soil >... | reverse complement strand
CCGCATCTTCTGGCACACTTCTCGATCACTATTACTGCTGGTTTTTCCTTTAGCGGTGTCCTGCTTTGGGACTTTTGTGATCCATTTGAGCGTCTAGGAACTCGCCTTGGGAGCCCCTCCGCGCACCCCTCACTCCAATGATGATTTTTTTCATTGCCTTTTCGGGTTTTTCTGTTGGCTTCCTTCCTCAATGATCGCGGGTTACTCTTTCCTGGGTTGATTTCTAATTACCTCTGGCTGCCGGTAAGATTGTCGGTACGCTCGTATTCAATTTCTTTTTGTTCTTTTTTTAATCCGTTAGGCCCGTGTCACGCCTCTTATCTCTCTCCTCCCCCTTCTAAATTCTCAGAGCTCCCCTCCCATTTTCCCCCATTTCGCCACACCCCTCCCATTTTGAGAGAAAACCGCCGGGCTATCCCACTTTACCCCTCCCCACCAAAGCGCCCCTGTCTCACCTGCCGCAGCTTTAGGAAGCAAGACTCCGATTTTCTGACCCTCCTGATTCTCTTTGTCTGGCATCGTCTTTCCAAGATTTTTGCCTGGTACTCACTTCCCTTGCATGCTCCGCCCCATTCTCCCTCCCATTCCCTTCCTCACGTTTCCGGACATCCTTCTGCACTCAGGTGTAAACCAATTCTACGGCCCCTGTGCGGTCCTTTGGTGACCGTATCCTTTTGCTGTTTGAAGTCGACGAAGTCCCCCTTTCCCGTTCCCTTCTTCCCCCCACGGCGTTGGGCTTCCTATACTGGATCGCGCGGCCCGATCGCCGGTGGTTCCTCTCGCCTTTTTTTTTGATTATTCACGCTGTTTCGGGGCCCCGGCCTAATTTCAAACATGCCAGTGAAGTTTTTCCGTAGTCTTTTTGAATCTGTCATCCCCCCGGCTTTGATTATCCCCGACACTATAAGCGGGGAATCGCCGGCCCCTGGAAGGGCCTTTTGCCTCCTTTTCCAACGTAGTGCGCCGAATAGGCTCATCGTTGCTACGTGAAACGGTTACCTTTTTTGGCCCCGCTTTTCGCGTTTTTTCACTTGCCCCCTCCATTTTTTTCGTCTTACTAGTTTTCGCTTTCGGCGCAGAGCTTGATGCCTTCTTTTTTTTACTCTTTCGGCGCCTTCCCCAGCACTCCCAATTCTCGAGGATTTTGACGCCTTTCCTAGTTCTCCCCAATTGAAGAGGGAAGGAGCGTTTTTTCTCTCCCTTCCTTCCCCCCAGTGTGGACGTCACATTCTACACCCCTCTTTTTTCTATCGACCTCAACGGGGGGTTCCCTCCCATTTTCCTTGGTCGTCAGATTTGAACCTACGTCCCAGTCAATGTTTTGAGTTTCTGAGCAGCGGATGTGCATGTCTTTCTTATCAGTATGTCCCATGTCCCCCCCGTGGCCCCCTCTTTTCCTTTTTCCTTCCCCCCCCTCAATAGCAGGCGTTACAAAGGCCCTTGAAAACCCTGGGGAAATACCCAAACGTCTTCGCTCTACCCTCCTTTTTTAGAGGCTCGGCAGAGACTCGTTAGACTGTGATCTCTTCCCTTGAGTAGAGGTACTTAAGATGCGGGGCTTCTTTTCTCTGTTTTCCGGCGTGATCGAGCGAGGAAAGAGACGTATGAACGAAAAGGCCTTTCCCAAGCACGGACCTGCAGGCTTTTCGCGGGGTCTTTTGGAACCTTCCCTTTAACCCAACTCCTCCATCGCTGAACACCTTTTTTCTCCCGCCCCCCTCCCTGAGAAGAATTAATCCGAGTGCGTGAGGTACCTTTCTCCCCCCACTCCCCCAAACTTTTTCGAGGACGCGGAACAGCCCGACTTTTAATCGAGTATATGTTTACCACCATGCTACGAGTTCTTTCGCCTTTCTTTTTTTCGCCCCAATGCGGTTTGAGAGGTTAAGAGAGGAGAATCGGTGGCTTCCTCTGGCGATTTTCCCTTCCCCTCACTAGCGTGTAATCGATTATTTTTATGAGCGCAGATCTTCAGTGTCTTCTAAAGTAACCCTTGGAACTATTGGCTTGTTTTTTCCCCAATATATCTTTCTTGGGTTCTTTTTTTTCTCACATATTTCATCCCTATCCTTGTTTTTTTTGTTGTTCCGAGATGGAGTTTTTCATCCCATCTTCCACCTCCCTGAGTTCTTTTCCCTCCCCCCAGCTTCCCACACCCCAAGGACCGCCCCGTTACGTTTCTCTCATTGCGTCTGCAGTTTCGCGATACCCTCCATACAATAGTGAGCAGCGGAAGCCCCGTCCTCTCCGGTCTTCATCTCCCCCCCTCGCCTATCGGAAGCCTGCTCAACGCCGTTGGGCTTCCTCCGAATTTTTGAACCCCGGCCTCCCCAGCCACCTTTTCCTTTCCCCCCCCCCCCCAAGCCGTCTTAACCCCCTTTTTTTTTTCTTCCCTTGGCCTTTTTTTGAGGACTTACTTTGGGGACAGTTCCGGCCCTTATCGTTATCTTTTTTTGCTCCTTCTTTTGCTGAATCTCCCTCGATTTCTTCGTTACTGGATGAGCTTCCTTTTTCGCCGCTTTTTCCGCTACTCTTAGTTCGTCCTTCTGGGCTCCCGTTACTTCAAGAACTGTTCCTCTCTCCATGATTTCAAGCGCCCGCGCGTACTGCCAATCTATTTCCTGAACTCATCTTCCTCTTCGTCTTCTTTTTTTGATCTGTTTTTCTTCCTATTCCTCCCTTACCCTCTTCTCGCTCTCTAAGTTTTATTTCCCCTGAACGAAAGTTTTCCAATTTTCTTGCTCTTCTTGGGTGTATAATTGCCCCCCATTTTTTTCGAATGGTCTCTTCTTCTTGAAACCGGTCTTACCCTCCGGCTGATCGCGAACCATCCCGTATTTTCCATTCCTTATAGCCCCGATCCCCTATACTATGACATTCCATTTCCCCTCGTTCCAGAACCGGTCTTTTCTTTTATCCTCTGGTTTTCTTTCGAAGTTTCGCCATCGTCAAATTTCCCGGACGGGCTGGCGAGCTGCCCTCAGTGTCCCCCCCATAATATTAAGTCCCTAAAACTCCTTGCCCGCACTTCGGAGCAAGGTGCCGAACGCTTCGACGACCCCTTTCCACTTCCCACTTTTTCTGACCCCAAGCTTGAATTTCTCAAGCCTTACGACAGCCCTTGGATGACCTTTCCCCGACACCCAAGCCGCCCGACAGTCCACTTTCCCCCCTTTTTCTGCACTCGCCATCCTACCCGTTCGTCGCTGCTACATATAAGGTGCACTGCTGCAAACTTCTGTACTCCGTCGCGGATTCCTCTTTCGTTGACGACCTACCTTCTTGGGGTCCTGACATTCTCTATGAAGTGTTCCTGAGCCCATCCCTGCTCTTTTTTGCTTCCTGCCCCCCCGAAACTTCCGTTCCTACGCCAAACCATTTTTCCGGCACTTGATCTCCGAAGCTTCCCTCCTACATACCAATCGGCCACCTCCCCGCTTTTTATCTCTGACCGCCACTGAAATCATATTAGCACTTCAACCCTCAGTACGGCACCCCCGCCCGCCAGGACCGTTATGACTTTTCGCCCCTTTGTCCCTGAAACATTGATGTCGGTTCTTCTTCCTTCTTTTTTCTATATTGAGGTTCTTCTCATTTTTTAATGCCCCGAATTCAAAACTTTTTCCCCCCTCTTTCGATCCCGCCACCCATTGTGCGATCGCGTCTTTCATCCCCTGTTCGATCCTTTCAGCAAACCGGCACCTTATTTTTTTTCTCAGCGGTTAGGTAAGCTTCGCGTTGTGTTGGGGAGCCCCCCTTGGAAGCCCCTTTTTCGTGTTGCTGCCGCAGTCCCGCCGTGGAGCACCTTGTTTTCTATCTTTCTTATTGCCTCCGCGATACCCCCGGTTCTTCTTTCGGACCTTCATGGCATTGAAGCATCCTGCCCTTTATTTCCTCCTCGCCCCTTTCTCAAATTTCCCCTCTTTTTTGACGGAGGGGGAGTTCCTGTACTCCCGGCCTCAAGAGCCGCGAGCAGCCCTCGCCACCCCCTTCCCGTATGGCCTTCATTTTTCAAAAAACAACTTTTTGTCCTTCTTAGTTGATTCTGTGATGTTGCTTGCTCAGTTGAGAAGCCTTTTCCTACATCCGCTTCCCCCTCTCCCCCCCGGGCCCCAGCCCAAACGGCCGAACCCATCTGGCGCGTAATTCGGATCCAGATTCTTCCCCGTGAGATTGTAATCCTCGCCCCCAGGTATTTTTTTTCTCTTTTAATCCTCCTTGTTGTTGAGAGCGCACGCATACCCTTTCGCGTTTTCATACCTGCAGTTAAGAAACTTTTTTGCTCTCCCTTGTTCTTTTTTTTGGCTTGGCATTTTCTAATTTGAGCGGGTCATTTTCTTAACCCTTTGCCAAGCCCCCCCCGCCCTCCGCATCCAATGATGACCCCCCCCTTTTTCCTCCCTTTCTTCGAGTTGACTTGCTGCTTGGGCTTGTATGCGTTCTTCTTGTGGGCCCCCCCCCCTCATTACCCCGTTCACTATTGCATTTTTCTTTTTTGTCTTTTATTCAAATGCTTTCTTCCTTATCTGGTTAAATTTCCGATGACGTTTCCGTTTCTTCCCCGCCCTATGGCGCATCTTCTCTCCCTATTCTCCTCCCTCAAGGGCCAACGAGTCACCCTTTTGGCAGCCACCACCTTTTTCCCATTTTTACCCGAAAGGGCGCCCCAGCACCCCTGAGCCGCTACTTCGTCCCCTCTCTTAGCCCATCTGCGTCTGTTGCCGTTTTCCCGTACTCCCCCCGAGCTGTTATATTCCCATCCGCTGAGCTCACCTCCTTTTTCCATCTTTGTGGTAATTTTTTGAAGGCACTATTCCAGCAGGCTGCCGCCCTTTACCCGCCCCATACACGATGTTGCACCTCAAATTTTTCGCCCTCAGTGTCCTCCTTGAACCCCCGGCGGGGAACCAAGGAGAGTGGTGAATCTTTATTTTTTCGTTTTGAAGTTCAGCCCTTTCCGGTCTTTCTGCCTAACTTTTTTTTTGGTAGTTTGCGCGAGAAAATGGATGGCTTCTCTCCGAGATCACGATGGAGGCCATGAATTTTTGTTTGTCTTCTTAAATTTGGGCGACAAAATCGACATGATTGGACAGTACTCATTCTCCTTGCTATGCCCCCCCCCTTCTCCGGTATCGAGTCTCAGTTCCCCTCCAGAGATAATTGTTTCCTACCGATTCCCTTGAGTTTCCGCGGGACCTTTCGATGGCCTTACGTTTTGGCGGCCGCTTTTTGAAAGGTTAACTGTTCGTGGAACAGATGGTGTCGGGTCCCCCCCCCCCCCCCCCCCCCCCCCTTTTTTTTGACTGCATTTAATCCCCCCTTGGATAGCTGACTTTAATAGGCTTGCGACCTTGAAGCTTTTTTCTCCCGCAGCCGTTCGGTCCGAACTTTCATATATGTGCGTTTTTTCTTTTCAGCGAGGTGTGCCCCTTCAGTCTTTCTCTTTTTATTGGCCCTGGAGACGGCGCAGAGTAGATTAATGACGATTCGCTAGGTCCCCTCCCTTGATGCCAAACCTTTTTTCTCCTAGAGGAAACTGCTTCGTTTTTCGATGGCTCCCCCCCCCCAGCTCGTTAGAAGTTCTTTTTCCCATCCTGCGCTGAGGGTCTATGTCCGCCGGATTCTTGTCCCTCTGGGACTACCAGGCGCCACCGTGGCAGTTTCTGCCAAGCCTGCAGAGAACCATCCCTGATCCCACGACTTTTCAGGGGAACCCTTCTTTCTCTCCAGCCGGTTTTTCTCTTTCCGGAGGCCCTTCGTCCTCTACACTTTCTGACCTCCCGGCCTCGCCGGGAGTCTGAAAGATCCTTCTTCTTTTGCTGCGTCGCGGGACACTTGATCTTCCTCTTTTTATGGCCTTTTTTCCGGACTCCCCCGGCTTGTTTCTCCGCCGGGTAAGCGGATAAATTGGAGGAAAAAGGACTGCGCCTTTCCCCCACCCAAGCCTTTACCCGGCCTGCGACCCCTACTTAGGGATCTAGCCGGAAAACAGTCCCCCCCCTTTTTTTTTTGAGCCTTTCTGCTCACAATCCCCTCCCACAGGAGGCCCCCACGACTCTTCCAGGACGCTGTTTTCCAACAGCAAGAAGGTCCCCTTTTCCCCTGTTCCCCTCTTTTAAAATTATTTTTGCGCCTTGTTGTTTCCACCTTCGTCTTTCTTCCCCCGTTTAGCAGGACCTGACAGGCGAGGTGTCTTTTTAGCGGCCTGTCGGCCTCCTCGCTGCTCCTCGCGTTTTTTCTCTTTTTTTATCGTTTTTTCTCACAGTGCAGGCCGCGAACCTTACCCGGTAGTGGTGACTTGTTCAGCATTTTCGGTCGACCATTTGAGCTTTTCTTAGGTCGTTAGCCTTTCATCTTGGTGTTTTCGGAGTCGACCTCCCTCACCACCTCTCATCGTGCAGCGTATTGCATATATGACCCACCATCTTCTCCCCGGTCCCCCTTCCCGTTTTTTCTGCCAGCGCGCTTTTTTTTTTTCATCTCCTTCATACACGCTAGTGAGCAGCGGAGTTTTCCGGACGACGAGATTTTTTTCTCTTCCCCCCCCGCATCTCTCAAGGCTGCTCAACCTCAGTTTTTGACTCCCCCCGGCGCTTCCAGATTTTTTTTTCCTCGTCCGCGTCTACGACGTTTTTTGTTTTTGATCATATTACCACAGCAGGGGGCCTACTTTGGAATTTTTTATGAAGCTTCCACCTCGGTATGCGTTTTTCGGCTATATCTTCTGGCTTTTTTCGCCTTTTGCTTGTTTGGAAGCCCTGCCCGGTTATTTTCCTTATGAGTTTACTTTGTTAATCCGCAATTCTCCCCTAAGCCTCCTTTCGTTCTATGCCATACGTGGGCTAGTCCCGTTTCCCATTCCCCCATAAGGTTCTTGAGTTCGTTTTTTTCCGAGACAGACTCGTCCCCCCATCCCCCCTCTCTTACTCGCTTTTTTCTTTCTGTCTGTCATTTTTTTACGATTCTCGTTCTCTGCTCCTCCTTCCCCCTGCTTGAAGCGTTCATTTTATTTTCACATTAAATCTTTTCATTTTACCTATTCTCTTCTCTCTATGAATTATTTCACGGATGGCGCCTGTAAAGTAATGTCCTGCTTCGTGTTCCCCTCCGCCTAATTTGGACATAGCCTTAGCCTTGCCCTGGTCCACTGAGGAGGTTATCTCTTACTTCGATCATCTATGAGGACTCCCCCCCCGTCTCGAAGAATATGGCTAGCATCTTTTCTGGTCATTTTTCTCTGTTCGAATAGAACATGGAGCTCCCTCTTCCCCCCGTGAACTTAAAATTTTCGTCCCACACCATTTGGAAATCCTCCTTCCCGAACCTTTTGGGTCGCAAGGGCGCCGAACTTTTGCTACCGCAATTTGCATACCAGATCTGCAAGATAGGAATTTTTCAGCGACAGTATGAATATTGGCTTCTTACCTCCCCTCCCCAAACCCTGAATGCTCCTACGGGAAAACATGTTCACCCGTCCTCGATTTCTCCCCCAGCCATTAGCATGACCCTCTACGGCTCCTAAACCCAATTCCATTGACGCGGTCCCCTATCTGATGCCTGAGAAGATGACGAACAAGGCGGGGTTTTCTCACGCCTTTTTTTTTTTTGTTAAGGAGCAGTCCTCATGCATTAGTTTTTGTCGCTTTCCCTTTCCCCAAGTTTCGCCCGAAACTTGACTGCCAAAACCTTTTTTTTCAAATCCAACCCGTTTTATAGAAGCGCGTGACTCAAATTCCCCCGAAATTTGGACTTATCCCACAAGCCTGTTTCGGCTTACCCCCCTTAATTGCCCAGGATAATTCCCAGAGGTCCTCTTTTCCAGCAGTCATTAATGTTATTTCACATCGCCCGCTTGCTCTCACTTCGGTGCTTGGGAGGATTCGTTCTTTTTCTGATTTTTTGGGAGAGACTTCCGGGAATGCCCGGCTTCCCCCCTTCAATTCCCCCTTCCCCAATCTGTCCTATGCCTGAATTGTGCGCTTCCTTTGATCCCTTAATGTTCGGTTTCTTTCCTTTTCCCCTCCTTCAGTCCAGGAACTTGCGTGTTGATACGACGGCTGCCTCCTCGCCGTTGTGCTGGGGCGACACGCCTTGTAGCCCCTTCCTGTTCACAGTCGGTGCCTGGTTTGATTGATTCTCTCGTGCAGCCGATTTTGACGATTGCTCCCTCTCGAGACTCTTTCACCCGGCGGAAACGTCAGTCCCTTTTAACAGCATCCACGTGAATCAGCTTTAAACCCAATTTCCCCCTCTTAATGAGTGCCTTTTGATTGTTGGGTCGTACTGTACTCCCCCACTCCCTTAGCGACTTCCGCTATTCCAGCACAGGCAAGCCTGCCACGCGAAAGAGGCCAGCATGACATTTCTTCGTCGGGGTGAGTGTTCCCCTTCTCATCTTTTTTTTATCACCCCATCCTCTCACTGGATCAAAAATGCCCCCCTCACTCCTTTCCTGGGCGCGAACCAGCAGGTAAAAGAAGTTATTTTCCCTCCCCCCTTCCAGGCTTTTTTTGCGCACTTCAGGATGGTTATTTCGTTGTTTTCTCTTAGCTCTCACGTCCTTTGAGGCTGTGTTCTCTTTCAGCGCGATAACTTCTTTTCTTCCTTGATGGTCGCTGCCAGCTTTCTTTGGGCTTTTTTGTTCTGAGCGGAGTGTAGTCCCTCCGTGATCCGTTTCCTCCTCCCCCCTTCCACTCCAGCACCACAATGATGTCCTTGTTTTAATGCGGCCTCTTCGTTGCTTGTTCTCCGCGATCTCTTGAGGCTTGGGGAGTACCTCCAATCCGTCACTCGGCCCTTTTCCTGATTTTTTTTTTTCCCGTGGGATCAAATGTGTCATCTTTTGTCTTTCTTCTTTTCCGCTGTCGCGACCGTTGCTCTATCCTTTTCCTCGTCTGCCTCCTACAATTTCCTTCCCTATGTACCACGGCGTCCCCGGCTTCCCCCACTGTCGATTTCTCTAACTTTTTACCGACGGCGCCCCCCCTTCCCCCACGCCCTCCGCTTTCGTCAAAGCCCATTTTCGGTTGCCCCCCCTCGTTTTTCACTCCCCGCTTTTAACCCTCGCTGAGCGCACTTCTTTTTTGTATCGACCCCTTTCCTTTTTCTTTCTTTCCTTTAGGCATTACAGGAGTTGCGTCTATGCCCTTTCAGCCCCCCTCAAATCACTCCGCCCCGTTCGCAACGACTTCAATTTTCTTCGCCCCTCTTGCTTCACTACACATCCGGACGGTGAATGCTCCCCCCCGGTTTTCATTCGCTCTTTTTTTCGTCGCCTTCTTTCATGCCTTGATCTCCTTTCCACCGTGTTCTTGGTACGTTCCGAGGAAATATTTCTTTGCGCTCCGGCGATCTCCCTTTTGTGATTTTTAAGAATTGGAGTATTCCGCACGTTTCCTTTTCTGAGAATCCCCCGACGTGGATTTGGCCAGCAAAACCACCCCCCCAACACGACGTCATGATGTTCCCTTTAGTCCTTTTTGCAGGCGGAAGACACGGCTTCTTCCCTTAAGCGTAGCAGCTCCGCCTTTGGAATTCTTCGGCCGTTGAAGTGTCGTGTCACCTTTTAGAGTCTCTTTGAATTTCCCTTTTTTTCTCCGCTTTTCGCTATCCCGTTCCTGTGTGATATGGGTTTTGTCCTTTCGTCTTTTTTCATACCACTTCTTCTCTGTCCCCCCCCCCTTTACCTCTTTGATTTGACAGAGCTTTTGAGGACTTGCTTCTTCGGCGCCTGGCGACCAGCATCATGTGCGGGCAATTTTGAGGATTTTGCGCGCGGCTCTCTTATGTTTTCCCTCTCTGCGTGGAACGGAGCCGGTCCCTCTCGTCTCTTGAGTAACTATTTAGACCCTCCGCTCCCTCTTTTGAGTTCCATCATCTAAGAGGGTCGTCCTTAGGACCATCTTGCAGCTTCGATTGGCGTTCCTGCGTTCCCCTTCTAGATGGCCCCTCTTTGCTCCCTATGTCAGTTCTTTTGCATGCGTTCAACGCGATTACTTCCTCCTTTCAACAATTCTTCATGTCCTCATCGCAGAGACCTCAACTTTCCAACGGAACATTCGTTCAGTCCTCCATTTCTTCCCCCTTCTGTTTGGAAGAGTCGTCTAGGTTAAATTTCTCACCAAAAACGTACCGAAAGATAGTCCTGATTCCTCTCCGGTGCTTCGTTGACGCTTTTTCATCCCTTGGAAGTTCAGGGAACGGTCTGCATTGACCCGTCCTTCCCCCCCCACGTCTGCCATGCCGCCATGCGTTAACAAAGGACCCGCATCCTGCCCCCTCGAACTCTCCTCCTGGTCCAATGAGCGCTCACCCTCTTTCGTATCTAACGAAGTAACCGTTCCCTTTGCCTTAACTTAAGTCCCCCCGATCTGTTTCCTAGGACGCCTGGAACCCCCACGCTTAGTGTGGTGACCAGTTTCCCCTATCAAATTCTTCTTCCTTTCGGTTCAACCCCACTCCCTATGTCCCTTTGCAGGGCCTTGCAGATTCGAGGTGTTTCTTTTAGTCCTTCGTCGCAGGACTCTCACTTTTCTCCCCCGATCTTTGCTGCCCCAGATAAAGGCCACCTGGTCTCCTAACGATGAAGGGCCTTGGAATATTGGTTCTTAGACCTTGTCGGCCCGAACATAATTTTTCTAGGTGGTCTTTTCCGCCAACATATTTTAATAATCCTCCGTGTTGTTTTGTGAGCTGCATGCGATCACATCCTCAAGAAGAGTTCTTGGGCGACTGAATGTTTGCCCCCCCTGATCTTCCAGGTTTTAGCGCCTCCGCTTTATCTGCCTTTCGATCAACCCCCTTTCCTTTTCGAACACTCTAGTGCGGCCGAGGTCCTCAGTTTATCTCCCACCTCGCTTCGGCAGCCAGTCACCGTTGGCTGACCGAAATCGAAGTTGTCCCCGGCGGGAACGCAAACTTCCCTTTCGCCCTACGCCCTTTTTTTTTTATTAGGCTGCTTCGTTCTATCCACATCTGTTTTGTCCGCTGTCTTGGGTCGCAGGCAGGCAAATCGGGACTTTTCTCTTCACAGGGCGGGTGTTTTTTTTTTCGGCGATTTCCGTGGTTTCTTCTGCTTTCCTTCCATTCCCTCTAAACGCCGCGGGCCGTTCTATGCCATTTATTTCAAGTTTCAAGGCCCCTCCCTTTGCTTAGTCCCAGATTCGCTCCCCAGCGTCAAACGCACTCCTTCTCTTTCCTATTCCCTTTTTTTTTCCTGGATTTTTCTGAAGATTCCTTTGCCTCCCGTAACCCCGGCGTTTCCTCTCAGCGACTACGGGTTCTTTTCCCTGCATTTCCTTTTTCTTCTTGGCCCTGAAAACCTGCCCCTTAATGTTCACTTGCTTCCTTCTGGCGTTCCTCGCTCTTGTCCCCCCCTTTCGAGCCTCAGCGCCCGACCTTATGGCGTTCCGCGGACGCCCATCGAAGCTGCATGGTCCTCTTGACGAGGCTCCGACCGGTATTCACCTGTGTCCCCCTGAATCTCATTTTTTCTTCCCCCCGCTTCCCTGCGCGGCCTCTCCTTTGCGTCACCCCCTCATCTTCATGCCTTCCCGCAAAATACGCGAGACGCACCTTTCTATGTCCAAGGTCTATTTTTTCCCCTCAATTTTTACAGCTCGGCAATGGTCAGTCGGGATTGATGCTCCCCCCCTCCAGAAACCACGAAGCCGACCCCCCTTTCCCCTTCAAAGGAAAAGTGTTCAAGGTGTTCCCCCTTTCAGTATCCGTTCTCCCACTTTCCCCCTTTCCCCCAAACTTCGGCAGCGTTTTCCCTGCGCCCCTTTATCTGCGGCTGCTACGCGACTTTTTTGATCCCCTTTTCTTCCGCACCGTTGCAAGACATAATGAAGTCTGTCCCGGCCCCTCCAGTCTTTCGCCGCCCCGCGTGTCTAGGAATACGTGCCCCACCCCCCTTTTTTGGAAACCACGATACCTCCTTCCTCAATTTATCGGCCCCCGTAAAAAAGACCTTCTATCCCCGCCATTTTTCCCCCCCCTCCGGCTAGCCTTTTACACAACGCGCCATTGGCTCTCCCATTTCGGTTGGTCACCGCTCCTTTGCGCCCGTTAGAAAATTTCGAAATTTGCTTGATTCGGTGTGTTCTTGATGGCTTGGCTGCTGCGCTCCTGCCGTCCCTGATGCCTCAAAAATTACCAAACCCTACCTTCCCTAGAACCAACAGATTGCTCGCGGCTTCCCAAGCTTCTTTTTGAAAGTCACGTCCAACGCGTTCCTTGCATCCCCCCTTTTGACGATCCGAGCGTTCCTCATCCGCTTTCTGTTGCTTTTTTTTTCCTTGTCCCTCTTGATTTAAATATGGGCGGACACAGTGTGGCGCCGCGTGTGCCCATGGCGGCGAGCTCTGAAGCGATTTCCGATTCCAGTCACGTCTCGTCCCGGCCCCTTCCCTTCCTTCGAAGGCCTTTATCCGACTCCGTTTTTCCACACTTTTTTGACGCATCCTGGTGTAGTACTTACCCCCCAGCTCGAAGAGTCACCTCCTCTTATTCCTCCCCGCGGCATCAAATTGCTCCCATGCCTTATTCTCCTGGCTAGTTGACTGTCTTGCGTGTGCTTTTCGCCTCGTGTCCTCCCTTCTTCCCCATCCGCTCCAATTCCAAAAGTTCCCCGCCCCAGGCCATTCCATTGCTGCTAAACCAGCAGTCTCATTCAATTCACACGAGGTTCTTCCCCCGCTTGCGTCG
>Ga0179593_1495680_pt1 | contig 12708 bp, 13 predicted proteins | sample CZODoug2_1_08_16_FD_185931 | JGI IMG/M metagenome (GOLD analysis project Ga0179593, IMG submission 185931) | Vadose zone soil fungal communities from Angelo Coast Range Reserve, California, USA - CZODoug2_1_08_16fungal (PacBio error correction) | ecosystem: Environmental > Terrestrial > Soil >... | reverse complement strand
TTCCGTTCACAAACTTTTCCCCCATCTTCGACTCTCTTACGGTTTTTCTTTCACACACCCCCTCCCAGCCACTCGCCTCCTCTACCTGCTACCCCCCACCCCCCTGGAAATTTTTGCTTTACAATCCTATCCCATCCTCTAATTTACCACCTTAGCACCCCCAATCTCCTATCCCCCCCTCCCACATCATCCCCACATATTTTCCGCCCTTGCACCGCACACAGCCCAGTCTCACTTTTCCATTCCTCCCGATCCCCCCTGCACCCCAATTCCCCGCTACACGAAACACCCACGTACCCCCCCCGCCAGTTCCCCCCCATGTCCTTACAGTCGCCAGAGACAGCACTCCTATACTTACCTTACACCGCCCTCCAGTATGTCTGACTAACCAACCAATTGTCCCAACCGTGAAAACCCTACTGTCCATGGTCTCCCTTCGCCCGCTTTTTTACTTCCATTGCCGGCCATTAACCATAGTCCGTCATTGTACCCCGCCCCCTTCCGCTTTTTGCTTACCTGTATATGTTTTAACGACTTGTCCTCCACCGTTCCTGGAGGCCTTCTTTCGTTTTTCTTATATTTTTTTTTTTACTAGTTCCTTAGTCACGCACATACCTCCCACCCTTTGCTTTTTTTTAATAGTTTCTCGCTCTTATCTCCGAGTCTCGGCATTTTATGTACGTAATGCCTTATCTCCACCTTACTTCCTTTACGTTTGTTTTATTTAAACTCCGCTTTCATATTTTTTGTCCATACGCCTGATCTCACTCTTACCGCCTCTTGACATTCTTGAACTTTCGAACTTTTGCACGGACCGCCTTGACTTATTTTTCGTTCCCGGTTCCCCGACCATTCGCGATCCTCTATAAGCAACGGCTCTTCCCCCACGCCCCCATTTTGCTTTGAGTTTGCCGCTTCTTTTCCCCTTTGATTAGTCCTGGACACTTTCAGCTCGTTCAGCCCCCATCTATTTAATTATGTTTTAATAACGCCCCATAGAAAACTTATTCTCGCGTTTACCCCCTCCGCCCCCGTCAGCGTGACTTGTACGCGTCCCGTAGGTTTATCTTCTTTCTTTTTTTTCTGCCTAGTCTTAGCTACTGCGCTTTGACCCTCCTTGACCTCAAAATTTTATATTTTTTAAGGTGTCCTAGTGTCTCTTCCTATGACACCCTGCTGTGTTTTATACGGCCTCACGCATGTCGTGCAATGTTTTTATTTACTTTATATTATTTATTGATTGCTAGCTTCTTCCCCCACCCAAAGTTCCCCCTTTACAAACTTTTTGTCTGAATATCCCCCTCTCTCTCATTCCCGCCGTCTCCCGAGCAGACTTTACCACTTAAATAGTGATCTACACCCCACTGTGTATACCCAAGTTGCAACTCCTATTTTCCCAGTATTATCTTTACCCCCTGGATCTTTTTTTTTCACCATCGCCAATTATTTTTTTTCACACTCACTGTCCCCCCCAACGACTTACTATTCCCCTGTCTGCCAACCGCTACTGTCTCCCCTTTCTTGTTATGCATTTCCTTCTGGTACCCCTCTCAAGTTTCTTCTCCTCACAATCCAATTCTCCATATTCTCGTCCCGGTTGTTTTTGTCCCTCGCCCCGGCCTTCCCCAGTATTCTTTATTTTTTTTCCACTTCCTGTTATCTCGTTTATTTTAGTCCCTCCTGCACAGACCCCCCTTTATCAAGATTTTCTAGACCAATGATTGTCTTCGATTCTATCTTTTCATAGTGTCCCATCACACCCGCAATCCCGTTCCATTTTCTCTCTCAGACCGGATCATCGATTTTTTTCCTGTCGTGACAAGGTGCCTGTTCCTTTTTTTTCCCCCCCCCCTTTTTTTTTTTTTGATTCCGCGCCTCCTCACCTCCCCGCGGTTTTTCAAATTTTCTAACTTATCTTTTGTCCTCCCTACCTCCGTTTTTTTTTTCTAGAGCCCGCCTCTTTGTCTTTTTCGCAATTTCTTCTCTTTTCGTTGCCTTCAGAAAACCTTCCGTCACTTCTTATTAACTCCTTAGATGCCTTTTCTATTTTTGTTTCGGTTCTTAATGGGACCTACGATTATGGCATGGTCATCTTGATGTGAGGAGCTATCCTCAATAGCTTGGCGGCTGCGGCTTGCATTGTTTATCTTCCGTTTTTTTTGTAGGCTACCCATCGATTTTTACCAGTTTTCCCCCTTTTTGTCAAACACGTTCTTTGTTTCCCGTTTTCCGCATACTCTCCCATTTTTTCTGACAAGATATTAGCGATCCTTTGAATCTTCCTCCTTGAATGCCCTTTGTCCGGTGTTGGTCATTACCGTACCAAGCTTCTTTGTGCCCCCCCCTTTTGTTTCCAGCTTGGCGAATTTTGGTTTTGCCCTATTTAGTGTTGGGTGTTGCCCGCCGGCCAGAAAGACTCTCTATGTTGATGGGGTCTGTCCCCTTGCCGTGCAGTATTGGCAGTGCCTTTCGCGTTTCTTTTTTGTCTTTGGTGGTCTCGATTCTGTTCTGCGTGCTTGGTTTTTTGGCCTCATTTTAGACGTCACCTCCTCATCAAGCACGGTGTCCTCTTCAGCCCATTGCATGATCTTATGCCAGTATACCGCCGCCTGTTATTTTCATGAAATGTCACTAGACTTATGGCGTTTTAGTTTTAGAGTATTATTCTTAAATCGGCCGTTACCGTACAAACCCCTATTTCAACACTCGTCCCCCTTACGTGATGACAATGGGGCGTGAGTTTTATTTAGTTTTCCCCGATGTGGTCTTTTCCATGTGGGTATGCCTGTTTGGCCTTTTCGGTTCTCCTCCGCATTTTTTGAACCCACCTACCAACCTCTTTTTTTAGTTACGGGCATCACCCTTGCTATTTAGATTTTGGCGCACTCGTTTCTCATTTTTACAGTCGTGACCGCGCCTGATTAAATTCCAGATCCTGATTTCTTTGTTCACTTTATGGTGAAGGATTTGTTGCGTTGCTTGCTGGGTCCAGTGCGAGTTTTTCCTCAGTGCTTCTTTGTCCTGAAGGCATTTTTTCTTGGTAGGTGAATCTTGCCTCTTCTTATTTGATGCGTTCCCTTTCTATTTGGAGTTTGCCGTTCCCCCACTGTCGCGTCCTGTGGTCCAAGATTGATTTACTTTCTCCTCAAGGAAGGTATCTGGTTTTTCTGCTGTACAATTATTTTATGTTGCGTATTTTTCTTTGGGACATCGCTTTTTTTGTTTCTGTTCGACGATTTTTCCCCTGTGTTGCGCGCGTCTTATATAGCGCGCCGCGAAGACTTATTGTGGTCCTTTTGGCTGTGACGTACGTTTGGCTTTGATTTGCTGGTTCTCACTGACGAGTCTTCTGGGGGTTTGAATTGATGGGTGGCCTTGTGGAACCGTTCTGCTTTTTTCTTTCTCTTCCGCTTTTGCTTTTACCCCCGTTTGGTCAGGGCTGTCTTTTTTTTTCAGCTTGGCAGTCATTTTGGTTTATTTGGTGTTTTGGTTTGATGATGTTGGTTTCTCCCTCCGCTTTATTTCTTGGTTATTATCATTTTTTTTTCTCCCCCATCCGTGTTTTTTCTCTCGTTTCCTCCGCGCTCCTTGTTGCTTTTCCTTCTGTGTTAGTTGTGACCGTGGTCTCCGCTTAACCCCTCCGTGGCTGTTAAGGCGTCTCGTTTATTTTCCCCTTTTCCTTGGGTGACCTTGAGGACCCGTTCTAGTTCCCTCCCAGTCATAAAACATTTTTTTATTAAGTCTGATTTCTTGCCTTTTTTTCTGCTTCTTTTTTTTTCGTTTGGCTCCCTGCCTTCTTTTCATTTATCACGTCCCGTCGCTATTTTCTCTCTTTGTCCCTCCGTCACCTTCTTGCCTCTTTCGTATGCTATAGCGCTGGTGACCCCAACGCTCCTGTGTCTCCAACGTTTCTACCCTCTTTAAAAAGTTTGCCTTTTCATAAAACATAAGCCTTTCTTTTATCTGCTACACCCTCATATGACCCTAGCCTTCTTTTTTGCGTGCGTTTGGGGTAAGTCGGCATACCGAGTTTTTTTGTTCCCCCTGTGCTACTGACCGTTGACCATTGACATATCCAGCCTAGTTCTCTCCAAACTCACGACACCCAAAGGTTAACTTCGTTTCTTTCTACTCCCCAGAATCTTTTGCGGTTCGTCTGTCGTTCACCATCCCCCTTCTCTCTGACCACACCTGCCAATCCCCCCCCACTCCCCATAATCCTACTGCTATCCAAGTTTCCGGCGTTAACCTCAATGCCTCCCCCCTGTACCGTTTTTTTCTTAGTTTTCCCCCACACACATGCCACCATCTCACCAGGCAATTACCTGTTCCCACGACCCGCTCCCAGATTCACTCATGGCCCGTATACACAGGCGATACACAACTCCGCGAAAACGCCCCTTAACCTCCCCTGTCCTACGCTTTAGTTACCTTGCTCTTTCAGTCCGCTATCCCTTTTTTTTAGTTCTTTTTTTTCCTCTCCCCGACCTTATGCTTCTCCGTACGATTTATTTCCCCCCAAAACCCATAATTCACCCAACCCGACACCCCCTCCCCTCTAGCCTTTTTTCTTGTTGCACCTTCGGACGTGAGGCATTCCTTTCCCCCTTTTTCTCGCCCTTGTTTTATTCATTTTTTGAGCCCTGACATATCTAATGTGTCAAGCACACCCGTAGGTTCGGGACTCCCCCCCCCAATTCTTTCCGACCTCCGTTCACTCGAAAAGGATGTTACCTTCACCGCCCTGCTGCGTATTTCTATTTTTTTTTCCCCTGGTATTCTTTTTCTTTCTGGATAATTCGAGCTTATTGCACCGCCTTTTTCCTTCCGTCCCCCCTCTTTTACTCGGTTGATCCGTGTTAAATCATTGGCCGTTATGCTGTTAATGACTTCTTGCTGTTCTGTTGATAACGGCTTCCGCCTTTTCTCGACCCTCTTCAGAACACCGGCTACTACCAGATGGTTTTTCCCTTTCCCCTGACGTGAGAGACCTTCAGCTCACCTCCACTAAATGAAGCCGACCAAATGTCCCCCCCATCCGCTCCTGGTCCACGAGTTTATCTTTCTTGTTCAGTTGGGTGATCTTTCTTTTTTTCTAGTACCCTTGCCCCGCCGACCCGAGCCTCAACCCATGGCATTAGTCTCTTTCACGGCCCTATTATTTGTCTCACCCCCGCTATTGAGTTTGCTTGGTTTTCCCTCTCCTCTTTTTGCATTTCATTTCAGACCAAAGATTCGTCGCCCCAGTAGAATCCCAACGACTTCCGACTCCCAATTTTCCCTTTCTCTTTCCCACCGCCAATCTGTAGTTGACCCAAATTCTAAGGAATCTTGGTTGCATGTCTAGCGGTCTGACCCTTTTCCCCACCCCCCAACAAAACTTTAAACTAATATTTGAGTCCTCGTTCGCCACAAGCTTAAAAGCGAAGGCCCTTCTTTTCTTCCTGCTCCCTTCCTGTTCTTAGCAATCCAAGTTTGATCCGCCTTCGGTGGTCTTTGACGGATTTCTGGCTCCCTTGTCTCTGTGTGCACCCTACTGCAAGTTGATTTCGGCTTGTATGGCCTACCGTCGACCAGCTTAAACGCGCGCTAGCCGCACTTGTTTTTGATTTGAGAATAGAAGACTCTGCCCTTTCTCCCTCCCAACCAGTCCTTCCCACGTTCAGAAAAGGCCTTCTTCCCTGAGTGCTTTGAGTTTTGACGAATTTTTCCTGTCGGTAGCCACGGCATTCTCTGAGCCGACTGTTCCCCCTCCTCCTTCCTCCCCTTTTTTTTGAAGTTTTTCCGTACTGTTCTTTTCGTCAATCACGTTGCTAGCCGCACTTCTGTATCATCAAACCTAGTTCTATCTTTTCACGGGTTGTTATTTTTGGATGTGCATGGCGGTGCTAGTTCCCTAAATACCGTGGTTCTTTGCGTCGCTTGGATGGCGTTTTCCTGGTTTTATCTTGCCCGTCCACGGGACTTTTGACCACAACCTTAATGGTCCCCTATCTGCATCGGGAGGCTTGTACCCCCGCCTACCCGCTAGCTAACTTGTAACTTGTGATTCGGTAGTCTTTTTTTTGAGAATGAACCAGCCTATCCTCCCCCGGTTTGCAGTGTTCGACTTAACTTTTTTTTTCATCTTCTGTTCCCTTTTTTGCTTATCTTTCTTGCTCCTCTTTTGAGATGTCCCTCCGGGCAGTATTCCCTATTTGCCTAGGAGTCCTTCTGTCTTTTGGTCTTTCCCCTTTTCAGATTGCAGTTGGAAAGTGCCGTTTTGCGTTTAGTGTTGTTTATTCGATGGGGCGCTTGTTTCTTCGTTCGGAAAACACCAATCACTTCAACAGAAACGGGGATTGCAGTCCTCGCATTCGGGAGCTCTCCTTACCGTCGTGGATGACTTTTTGAACACGTATGAATCTTGTCTTCTGATTTCCACCCCTCCGCTGCGCTTACAACCTTTGCAAATCCGTCGGCATAAAAAAAAGTGTGACCTCTGATTCATTAAGTGTTGCCCAGTTTGGACAGTCCTGTCCTCGTGTTGGTAGCTTCCCTTAATGCGGGCTGATGGCTCTGCAGGTCTTCCGCCATTGATTTGAAACCCACAACGTTATTTTTTCTTGTTTCCCCCCTTCCTGGGATGGGTGTAGGGATCCTTGTGCTGATTCTTTACTCAATGGAGTTCCCGAACGTTTAACAGTAGAGTATTACGTTTTAGAGGTTGGAGTCAAGTGATTTTTTCCCTTTTCCTTAAGCAAGCTCTGTTTGCGTCTGTTTAACTGAGTGAGAGGGCTTTTCCTTCCGTTTTTGCCTGTGAGATTGGACGGTGCTTTTTTTTCTGTTACTACCGAGGCTTTTGCCTTGTCAGCTTGGACTGTCTTATTCTGTTTTCCTTTTCTGTGCCTGCCTGCTTGTCTTCTAGGTGGTTTTCCCTTTACCTTTTGAGCGTTTTGCCGGCCCATATCTGAGTTCGGCTACGATTATTTCAACCTCCTTCCTCATTATTTCGGGATTTTCCTATGTAAAGTAGACCATTTTTCTTTCCTCTGTTTTTTGTGTTAAGTTTTCTCCGGGGGCGTGTGGGGTATCTTCTCAGTCCCCTCCAATCTCTGAACCGGTTCCGGCTTTTGATTGATTTTTTGGTGTCTCGGTGAGTATTATTTTCCCCTCGCCCTTCTTTTTTTGATTCACCGTTTTTTCTCCAGTTTCCCCCTGTTTTGATTTTCTTTCTTTGTGATTTGTGCCTTGGTTGATTTCGTTTTCTTCGCCTCGTTTGCCGATTGTGGATCGGGGCCAGTGGATGTTGTCTTTGCTCTCTGGTTTTTTTTGCTGCGCCGTGATTTTAAGTCGGGCTGATCTTGCTTTTTTCTCCGTTTTTGGTTTTTCTGTGTTTCTTCTTTTTGACTTTCTGTATTTTTTTGTATAGTCAGCAGTGCCATTTTGTTTTCGATTCCTGGGTTTGTTCCCTTGGTTGCTTTGAAAGTTACCTTGAAGATCAGAGTCTGGTCCTTTTTGTCCCTCCCCCCAGCCCAAACAACCTTCTTTCGTGCATCCTGTTATATTTGCTGTGATGTTTGTTACCTGCCTTAGTTTTTTCTTTCCACGTAAGCTCCGTTTGTTATCTCGGGTCACCGCTTACACATGATCCTCTATAGCGTATTTCCTCTCTAGCGAGGGTGACCCCCCGCCTGTGCAAAGCAGTAAAAAACATTTTTTTCTTTTTTTCTTTTTTTTTTTTTTTTTTTTTTTAGTTTGCAACGTTGACTTTACAACATTTTCGCTATTTCTGGTCCCCCCCCAAGAAGAGGGAGTCTTCTCTGATTGCGTTTGTGAATTCTCCCTGGTTCCCCTTGAGGTCTCCAATAGGCCAGCTAGGGGACGTCTATTACATTACTAGGAAGTCTCAACAAAACTCCCAAGAAAAAAAGATCCCCCGATTTGCACCCTTCCCCCTCCATTATTTTCGGGAGATGGAGGTCGCCCCCCCCTCCCATTCCTTTCTTATTTTACTTGACCTTTTTTCACCAAGCACAAGCACCCACGACTAACCGAGCCTTTCATCACAAGGATTTTGTTAAATACCTCTATGACTCCAACAATCCACTCATCATGTCCACCCAACTACCCCCCCCATCACCGGCCGTTCCAATCCTGGACGCCCATGTTTTCCCCCGCCCCGACCCGCCCTGTTCACCTAAACAAATTCCGACGCTCTCCCCCCCCCTGGCTCTTCACCCTTACAGTCCCCCCCCTTTTTTTATTTTGCTACGATACAGCCCCTTCCCTCCCAAGCCCGACCTTCTTCTCCTTTACCAAAACAAAACTTTGCCACCGAAGACATAATCGTGGTAAGGTTCTCGTCTTGTATTCCTCGATTTATTTCCCACCCCTCGTTTTCCCCCATTGCTGCCTCCTGTACTGTCCGGATGCACGCCCTCGTTTGAAGTAATACTGACACTCCGAACTCTCCCCCTGTCCTTTCCGTCACAGATCTCTTTCTTTGTCCCACCCTTTCTTTTGATTCTCAGGCTCCCACCTCTTAGCCGCAAGGACCACCTCCTTTTACGTCCGTAACCAGACTTCGTCGTTCCACGTGCAACCCAGGCAGCCCGTTCCCCTTTGCTTGAATCCCGAACTTGAACGTCGACTTTTCCCTGATCCCAGTCGCGTTTCCGGTTTCCCGGTACCCCTTATATCATATCTCTCCCCAAAAGATTCTTCCCTACGTGACCCAGCCGGGGGGGGCCCCTCAACTCTTTTTCTCCTATTTTCTCTTAGTTTTTTTAAATCGTCTTTGTCCTTAAGTTGACCCAGCGTCCCCTCATCAAACAGCCTTTTCTTTCCTCGTCAACCTTCCTAACACTCCGTTCACTATACGCCAAGAGTTCATAGTAGGCCATCTGTTCTCTTCAAGGATTGATTGGTGTAAACCTGTCCGACGGTGCACGGCCCCTCTAACACACCAATTCCGATTATTGTCCAATCCACTTCTGTTATACTGCGATAACGCTCTTCCTTTTTCTAACGACTCTTATTCTTGACCATTATTGAACATGTTTTCCTTTTTCACCTACCACGCACTTCTCTACCCCCTGTCCTACCCCTTCCCTCCCTTTGACCCTCGCTCACATAGAGAACACTCTTTCCCTTCAATTGTTCCCCCCCAATCCTCGCCAGGAACTTCCATAGGTCACCGTTTAAGGCCCTTCGGCACCTCGCCCCTTAACTCCTTCTTACTTGCCCAAACCGCCTACTCTGTCTTTTTTTCCCCTCGAAATTATTGCCTTTCCTTAACGAGAAGACTCTTGTACTATCCCGATGACGCAGCGCCCCCAGCAACCAACGTTGCCTGATTCGCTTCTCCACCCCGTTTCTTTCCTTGTGCTTGATGCGGTCCGGACCTCTTAGTGTTTTAAACGTCCCTTGGTTTCCTCCTCCGCATTGTATCTTCCCTGTTTCTCACCCGAAGAAGATCACCCACCCCGCTGATTAGAAGCCACAGATTATTGATTGATATCGCGCAGCGCTTCCCCCAAAAAGAATTTTTTCAGAATTACACAAGTATTTAACTCCCGGTAGGTTCTTTTGTTTGCTGGCAGTTGACGAGTTCTACTGTAGCAAAGCCACTTGTCTCTGAGTTCCCAAAGGGAAGATTTATCACTTCTTTCTCCCTCCCCCCCTGGCTCGACCTCCGTTTCCGCTTTCAAGTGCAGTTGTCGAAAGAAGAAACTCTCGTGACCCAGCCAACCTCTGATTTGGCCTCTGAGCATTTATCGGTGATGGAACCGATTCCTTCGCTTTCCATCCACCCCTATGCTTCTTCGGCATTGCTGTCTTTTTTGGATTTCTTTCCCTCCATACCAATTTTCCTTCGATCCCTGAATTGTTCCAAAGACTAAGTGCCGATTCTATTCCTCTTCCAAAGTCCACCTCCTAGCCCCTCTACCTTACTGTAATTGATGTCCTCCGCTTATCTCCCTCGTCCGGTGCTCCTCCCCTTAGCCTCCCTTCCCCCTTTTTTTTTCTATTTGGAGCAGCTTTCCTCCTCACTCGTCTTCTGGTGGTTCTGCCTTTAGTTTCCCTATTATGTTGCGCTCTGGTGTCCCTGGAACTGCCCAAAGACTTTTCCCTTATAGTCCCTCGCCCGACTTTGTGTCCTCTTAAGCTGCCTGTTTTTCGGAAAGCGGGTTTTTTTCCGTTTCCTTTCTCTATTGTGTCAGTTCTGTCACATGGGGCAAGGCTTGGTACTCCCTTGCCAAGAATTTCATCCCCTCAAGGCTTATGAAGTCCCAGTTCCTCTTTCGAGCCAGATAAAGTATCGTTTTTTTCTCTCTTTTCTCCATAGGTTACAAACATCCCAGAAATTTTGTTAGATTGACCGTTCTCTCATCTTGAATGTTTTTCCCCTTACCAACCTGCCCCTTTCCCAAAAAGACGGAGCTCATCATCTCCCTTCTTCCTCCCTTTTTACGTACTCTTTGGGATGCCGTTTGTGCCCATTAGCCCCGTCTTTTTATTGGTTGCTTTGTCTAAGAGGCCTTTGTTTCCCCAGTATGTTTGCGGGCTTCATTCAGGCTGCTGGTGATTGGATGCTTTAGCTGGTTTGAACTGCTTTCTTTTCCCATGACTTCAAGCCATTGTTTTTTCACCATTACGAATCAATAGTGTGGGTTGTTCCGCTTTTCCTCCCCCCCTGTTCTTATATAGTTTTGATTGAAAATGTGCTGGTTCCTAGTCTATTCTTTTCACCTATCATGCCTCTCTTTCTTCTCCGGTTTCTGTTCCCGTGTTGGACTGGCTGGATCCCTTTCGCGATGAATCCTTTCTCTCCTTCTCCACTCCTCTTCTGATATTATTGTGTCAATTTAGTAGAGGACTTGGATTGTATCCTTCTTTTTCCCCCTGTGTGACCCTACCCCTCGATTTACGCTTCAGTCTTCCTTCGCATCCTCTTGCTTTTTATTTTTCTGACAAGACTCCATATATTGTGTTTTCCACTTCCCCACTTGTACCTCTTTCTCTTTCTTTGTTCGGGACCTTTTTCTCGTCTACACTTGCCTTGCCTCCGTCTTTTTCACGGTGGTGCCAGCGTGATTTTTTCTTTCGTCACGGTTTCGCTTCCCCCCAGAGTGGATGTAAGATTTTTCTTCGTATCTGTTCCCTATCGCGCGGTATCATGACAATCAGATTGTTTTCTTTTGGTTGTTCCTGTTGGTTTTTCTATTCTTAGCGATCTCTTTAGTCCCCTCTCTACTTTGTTTGGGTATTGTGATTGTTTCATCGTTTGGCTCTTCTTTTACGGTTGGTATTTTTTCTTTTTGCTCCTTTTTTATCTGGCGGACCTGGGCTTGTTATTCCTTTGTTCTCTTTTTAGTCGCTTTTCATTTTTTGTTCGATGTTTTTATCTTGTGCCCAGTTCTGAGCTAGGGCATTTAGAGGTTCATTTCGGACTTTAGCCCCGCCACACTGTCCGATTTTCTTCTTGTTCTTTTTGTTTTCGGTTTTGCTTGTTTGTATGTCTATGCCTTGCTGTTGGATATGCCAGTTGTCTTCTTCTGTAGCTTTTTTTCTGGGTTATGCTTTGGGCGTTCTCTCTCGCTTGTGTTTTATTTTTGAACCAGAAATCAATTCCCCTTTTTTTTCCCCCAAAACTATGTCTTTTGCATTATTTTTTTAGTGGAGTCCCTTCTTCCTTTAGATGCTTTTTCCCCCTCCCCCGTCATTTTATCCGTCTGTGATTTGCCCCTGCTGGTACAGTGGTAGCTTATCTTAGAGTGGAACAATACCTCTTGTCCCAATCTCCATGGCTTTGTCCATCCCGTTTATCACTTCCACACGTCCCCTTGGTTCACCCGTTCTTAAGACCGCTGATTTGTCTTCCTTTTTTTCTGTTACGGCGCCCGACATATCCCCGCCCGCGGGCCCCTCTTTAGGCAGCCAAACTAAACGTATTCAGTCCCCTCTCCTCCATTCCTCCTTTTTTAGCTCGATCTCTACCATCCCCCCTCTTTTTCTGGCAATCTCGCCGCACTACACCTCCTACTTCGTACCTCCAAGGCGACGCCACCCACATTGCCCCACTGTAACCCTCAACCGAATCTCCATCCCTCACCTTCGTGAAATCTATGCCTCCCTGAATTTCATCAACCCCCCTCGCCACTTCCACAAACAATGGATCCAACCCGCAAATTATATTTTCCCCCATTCTTTGACCTTTACCCGTTTCCTAGTCTCATCATTTTGCCCTTAATCGAGATCACTTTCCAACTCACCACAGAACCAACGCCCTTTTCTTCGTTTTTTTTCTCCACATTCCATCACCCGAAAAAACACTCCTGTTAAGCCCCTTCCCCTCGCTGGGCACGTCCCAACGCCCCTTTTCCAAGAGTCCATTTTTCAATGCCCTCCTTTTTTTCGGACCCTTCGCCTCCCCCCGCTTCCGCTCCGACTCCCCCCCCAACAAACCAATTTGCCTTACTCTCAGTTTTTTGCCAATCCATCGTCTTTTTTTCAGGCCTCCTCCCCCCCTCTCTCCCTTCTTTCGTTCAGCAATTGCTGCGAGATCGGCTCTGTGAATTGTATCTCCGGTTTACTGCGCCTTTTCAACGAGATTCTGTACTTGTCACGGCGCACTTCCTTTTTTTAGCGTCATCTCGCGTCCCATCACGGACACCATCCAATGCTTCGTTTTGTTTTCAAATTGGTCCGTCTTTCATCAGTTTG
>Ga0179593_1494205_pt1 | contig 12708 bp, 13 predicted proteins | sample CZODoug2_1_08_16_FD_185931 | JGI IMG/M metagenome (GOLD analysis project Ga0179593, IMG submission 185931) | Vadose zone soil fungal communities from Angelo Coast Range Reserve, California, USA - CZODoug2_1_08_16fungal (PacBio error correction) | ecosystem: Environmental > Terrestrial > Soil >... | reverse complement strand
TCTCCTACGCAGAATCCTTTTTAGTCATACTGGTCATCTACTTCCGACTCCCATTTTTCCGATCAATTTTCTCCTCTTAAATTTTGAATTCCTTATTAGGATTATCGTTTCCTTTCGGTGCCCTAGAGAATCGTTCAGACTGGCGCTTCGGGATGCAATCTCGCCCCTCACCATTTTTCTGATTTTTTTTAATAATCGAGACGTTCCCCGACTTTTCTTACTCTTTCGTAACTAGTATTTTCCCCCCCTTGATCTAGTCAACCGATGTGTCCTGTCCTTTCCCTGATCTCTCCTTTCGCAGCTGTGAAGAGCTCGCTAATCCGCTTATTCTGTCCTTCAACGTCCCCCTTTTCCCACCTCGACTCTGCAACCTTCTGAATTACAAGATCTGAACCCTCCCTCTCCTGACTTTCCCCTCCCTCTTTTCTTCCGTGTCATTAATTCAGTTCTCCTCGTTCTACTGGAGTCTGCTCTCATTTCCTCCCCTTCAAATATGCCTCGTTCCCTACACAAGCCCTGCGTAGATCCGAGAATACGACATGTTTTTTGTTAATTTTCTCTCACCTTTATCTAATAGTTTTAGCGAAGTTATGTTCTCCCCAGCCCCATTTAAAAGCCTTGACTCCAAGACTTCAGCTTATTCCCTTTGTCTCACTGCTTTTCACTGTAGAGCCCCGGCCTCTTTCCTTGCTTCATCAAGTAGGAGAGGGTCCTACTTCCATGTTTGTGTTCCAAGAACATCCTCTTTTCTTAGTGAAGTTTCCTCGTCTGTCCTTCTCGCACGCCATCGCACCCAATGTAGGTCTTTAGTTCATATCCATCTTTTCCTAATCGTCTTTTCTCTTAGAGATTATTCCCCTCTTCTCTTAGCTCAAATAGTGCTTTCGTTTCTTTGTCTCTCAGTTGAATTCCCTTTCCCCAAGAACTAGTACGAAGTTTGACCCCCATTTAGTCTTCCTCTCCCTTACGACGTGTGAGGAAGAGCTCACGTTCCCTGACTGCCGAATCGAGTCGTGTCCAATGAGGTAAACTTGGTTCTGTACCTTTTTCCTTAGTCTTCGAACGAGATGGCGGTGTCGAAGACGACCTCCCCTTATATGGAGGCTGTTCCAGCCCTCACCATTAGATAGAGTCTTCGGCGCACTCATTATCTACGAGACCTCCCCAAGCTACACTTTTACCTATGATTACCATGACCGGCGCCTTTTGGCATCCTTCGCTTCCTGCATCTTTCATCTGGACATTTTTTTTCCGCTCCTACAATAGGTTTAGTCTCCGGTTATGGGTAAAGTCAGCCTTTAATTCGCACTTCGGGATTTATCAGCGCCGCGCCCCTGTTCTTCATTCGCCCTCCTCCCCCCTCCTCCCTACTGGAGTCATAAGGAAATACTGGCTAGATCCGCTGTTCTATTGCGGAGTTTATGTTCATAGGCGACGTTTTCCCCGACTTTCCTCCTCAGTATGGTCTACCCTCTTTGTCGATTCCCGCGAATGGCTTCAACGATTATTCGCCGTAGGCCAGAGCCGCGGTACTCTTCCCCACCCTCTTTTGTGTCCGGCCCATCCGGCCCTTCCCCGTCTTTCCCGGAGTACGGCCTCCCCTTTTTTTTCGTCAGGACCCTTCGAGGCGACCTATCAGCTTGCGTCTTCTAATGCCGTTCTTTTTTCGTGCCTGCAGGATAGAGCTGCGACTTGTCGCTTTGAACCCCGCTTTAGCATAGTATCAGCCCGGTGGTTTCTCTCGCTGTCGGTTCCAGACCCTACGGCCGAAGTGTCATATCTCCTGCCAACCCACCCCCCCTTCGGTATTCGTTCGTTGGCAAGTAGAATTTCCGGATGAGCATCTGGCCTCTTTTCGGCCCTTCACCTGTTTTCTGATCTTGTCGACGTCCCATGTTCCGGGACCTTGTCAGTCCCCTTTTTTTCCTTCATACGATTGGGCCTTTTTTGTCTCTCTTTTGCTTCCCATCTTCTCCAACTTTTTGCTGAAATTTGAATCGAGTATTGCGGCCGAGGCGCTTGATTCGCGGTGTACTTGAAATCTTTCGAAGTACCCAAACCTGAAACTAAAGTAACCGCATTTTCACCCTAGACCCCTCTAATGATTTTTTCAGAGCTGAAAGCCTTCTCCCACCCGTATGCCATCTCCTTTAGGAAGAGGAACTCCGGCCCTCAGTCACTCCGTGCCCAATTCCACACTTTTTCTCAAACACTACGTCTTTTATAGTCCCTTCTGTATTTTTGAACCCGTCGGTTAAGTGCGGCTGGCCCTCCTTCCCATCCCTCAACTATTGACCATTTCGCGCTGTTTTTTCGACCATTTTCTTGGAGCCCGGACGAGCTGGTGAATCGACCTGCGAATTTTTCGAAACGAAGTTGAAAATCTGCCCGCTTCTTTAGATCAGAGTGCTTTCGTTGTTGCTCGGATCAGTCCTTTCTCTCCTAGGCACACCAGAACCGACCCCTAGATCCGACCCCTTTTTTTACTACGATCCCACCTGTCACTTTCACGGCAGAGTCACTTAGTGTTACCGTCAGTCTCTCCCTCTCGAATTGTTTTCTCGGCACTTCCGCTACTATAATCAAGGTGCCGGTTTTTCGCTTTTCGACGTTTTTCTCGGGTTCATTGTCGTTAATGCTGTCCGTCAAGACCATCATTTCTGTAAAGTGGTTAAACTGTGACCAAGCAGTTGTCCTATCTTTTTGGTCCGCTTTCTGACATACTCCGTTTAGTCCAGGCTGTCCTTCTGGTGACCCCAACCGCGGCAGTCCAATTTCACAGTCCCACCCCTGCCCCCCCAAATCGATCTAGTCAGAGTACCGAGCTTGCGTCAAGTATCATCGCGGGTAGAAGCTACCTTCCCTTCTTGTAAGTTCGGTTGGCAGTCTCTGATTCCCGTCCTATGCTACAAGTTACTACGGTTGATTTTTCCGCGAAGGCGGGCATTACCCCCTTTTCTCTCACATGATCTATATAGATCTTTTGCTTGCAGCAAAGGCGCGTCCCCCTATTTCGCCGTAAGCGTAATAAAACTACTTCCAGTTGCTAGGCCCTTTTTCCTTGCGCGGATAGATATTGGTTAAATGATCGCCCTTGTCCTTCACGAACCTTGAATTACTTTTTCCCCTCCCTCCCCTTTGTTGTGCTGCTTCTAGATTGCCACCAAACTTATTCAAGTGCAGATCAATTCTCCCCTCCTCGATGTTCTGGCCCGTTCTGTTTCCTTACTATAAATTCTTTAATTCTTTTCTTACGACGGCCTCGTATCTTCGGATTCCATGGAACCCTCTAGGAGGGTTGTTTCCATCCCGATAGTATAATCTTTGGACGATTTTTTCTTCGATGCCCCGCCTGCCCTCTCCCGGACATCATGTTTGAAGTTCTTTCACATGAATAGGTCGCATCGAATTATTTCCGGAACTGACACACTTGCAGATGAGATGTTCGCATCCTCCGCCCTTTGACGATGCTGCAAACGCTTTTAATTAGAACCCAGATTCTAAAGACAGTGGTACCTGTCAGATGTGTGGACATTTTCGTCATTTTTTTGTATCCTCGTATTCAGGAATGGCTGTCAGCGCCTTTTCGACGGCGATATCTAGCACCCGCTTCGAGTTCATAGATCTTAAAATTCTTGTAGACTCCGCCAACGGTGTCTCCCGATACTTCTTCCTTCCTGCAAATGAGCGATTCCCTTATTCACCGTAACTATACCCCCGTACGACTTCATTTACCTCTCTCCCTGAGGATATGAACTCCTTCTACTCCACGAATTCGTCCCACTTCTTTAAAGACTTCCACTATGGGCACCCCTAAGTTTCCTTTCTCCTTCCCGAGTTTCTCCCCATAGTTCTCGTGTATACTCACTATGCTCTATTCTGCGTGTAAGGTCAGTGTGTTCCCCCGAGAAAGCCGCATAGAATACCGCCGCCGGATTTTATGTTTCTGTCTCTTTCTCGAAGTCGAAGCTCCTCTCTTTCCGTACAATTTGGATCGTTAGGTCACAACAATTCCTCCGCCGAGCACTCTTTAAATCTTAATAATTTCATTTTTTTTGACACTCATCTCATTTCTCTCTTTCCAGTCCCCACCCTTCGACTGGAATGCTTCCTCCCTCTGCGTGCATTGCCTGCGATTCAAGTTTAGGCTTTTACTTTTACTCTAGCACCCTCAGATTCTTTTCTTTTTCGTGCGAGGAAGACCAATCTTTCCGGGCCCTAGATTTTTTAATTCTCGAACCCTTCCCCTCCGCGTCACATCGAGTCTCTATTGTGATGAGAGTTACCCTTGCGTTCATTTTGTGTCCGCACTTCCCCCTCTGCGTCCGACCTTCACACCAACAACCAAGACGACTATTCATCCACCCTCCTCATCCCCTTTAAACTGCCCGGCAGAACCCCTTCCCTTGCATTTTTCCCCCCTCTCCCTGACCCGTCCTTCAGTAACACCATATCCAAATCCCTTGCTCTTTCCCCGTCTCTCTACGGTATGACCAGCGTTCCACGTACTCATTGGACAGTCTCTCTTCCTGAAGAATGCTACCTTCTCATTCCGACGGATTCTCAGAGGATGCTTACCTGCATGTGTGTTGGCTTTTCTTATTTTGAATTTTTTGCAGTCTTTTTCTTTGAGTAAAGTATAATGCGGGTTTTTCGTCCCCGTAGCTATCCCACCGGATGGACCCTTTGTAGAGAGTCGAGATTCATCTCCCACCTTTCTGCGCTCTCCCCTCCCGATTGATTCTTCTAGAATTCAGTTTCCGCTGCTAGTTCCCTCATCTGCCTATCTAATTTAGTCGGGTTCCCCATCTTTTCCGTGGGCTCACGCGTCCTACGGAGAGCTTGTCTCCTACACTCACTCTGGAAGGATCTGATATAGTGTTCTACTTCGCCAATCCTCTCCTAGAACTCCTCCTCTCTCTAGGGACTCTTTTTCTACGTTTTCTCAATTCAGAAACTAACGTATCGCTCCCCATTCAGAGTTCAATATTTATTTCCCTTTGTTCCCGCCTTCTCGTTGGGGCTTTCTTGACTCGCGATCATCATCGTTGTCTTGCAGTAGATGATTGTAACCCTTTAACACCCCCCTCCTCCTACTGAGACTCCATCTTCAGTTACTTTCCCCCCCCCTCCTCTCCTTCTCCACTAGGAGTAAACACCGCCAGGATCCACATGCCTGAGACTGATTTTTCCTTATTGCAGATATTTTTGCTCCCGCCATTTCCTTAAGGATCCCCCTTCGTTTCCTCACTTATTCTGCCATTTTGACGCCTATCACATTCTTTCCTTTCAGTCCTTCAAGCTCTCGTCTTCTTCTCTTGAGGCACCGGCCAGATTTTTTCTATGAAGTTTCTGTTCGCAAGGACTCACGTTTCAGATCACCCCTTCTTTCCTACCCCAGCACCATCTTATTCAAGACGCTTCGTTACCTTCTAAAGGACTTAAAAAGTACGCTTCTCCCCGCCTTGGTGCCACTCCTCTTTTTTTTTCCGAAACTTTTCACACTCTCTCCCGTTTTGATTCGATTGCTGCTCTATTGTATATATCATCCGCGATCCCCCCTTCTACAGGCACCTTCGGGCTCTCTTCGCCTACTTTTTCTCTTACTACTCAGTTGTGTTTGTTTTTCTCTCTCTCAAATTGCTTCGTCGTAGTTCTCTTCTTCCCTCTATTGGAGAGTATTTCTGCTATTTTGCCTCCCTCCTATTCTAGAAGTTTCTCTGTCGTTCAACAACATTTTCCATCCCTGTGCCCCCCGTATGCGGCCCCTATCCAGTCACTTCCTTCTTTCACTTCTCTTTCATTTATCCCGTTCCTGAGCTGCGATTTTTTTCCCCAGGCTTTCATTGTGATGTTACCTATTTAATTAGTCTCCCTGTCTGCTCTCAGTGCAGCCTAATCCCCTCCGGTAATCGGCTTTCTCATCAAGACCGTATAGAGACTATTACGTCTCTTATTCCGCAGTCCGTCATTCCCACTCCTCTTCTCCCTTCTTTATCCTCTAAAATGACCATCTCTTCCCCCATTCTCCTTCTTCTTCCTTCGTCGGTTCCTGTATATCATATTCTGCTGACTGATCTCTCTTCGTTCTTTTTACAGGCGCCTTTGCCACTTAAAGAATCGATTGGTGATTTCTCATCGAAGCTTCTCCTAAGACCCTGTCTTAGCGTGTTAAAGTCCTTCCTACTCGTCGGACTTCTTTTCCCCAATTCCACTGTGTTAAGGAATATCCCTCTTCCGCTATGCAGGCATCGCTCCTTCTTCCGAAGGGAGACCTCGATATTACTATGCGGCTAAACTTTGAGGATGAGAGATGTTTTGCGTCTCACCATAATCTCCTCGCAGGCCCCGATTTGCCTTCCACCAAGTGCGCTGCTGCTCTCCGTCCCGTGCCACAATTTCCTTTGATGTTCGAAATTGCTGTCCAAGGATCTCTGATATCTCTGGGACGGATTCGTGGGAATTTTCTACCTTTTGCCTCACGGCTCGCTACCGACAGAAGGTTTATTCAATTCTCCCGTTGCGATGCTTTCTCTAATGGTGTTGATGTCGCGAGTTTTCGGCACCCCCATAGGAGTCACTTATACTTTCCTTTCCCCTTTTCTTAGTTCTTTTTGCAAGATTCCTTTCTTCATGCTCGCGTCGCTTTCCTTCTCCTTTCAGCGATCATGATATTTTGAATCATCCCATGATTTTTCTTGCGCGCTTCTTATTTTCTTTGTCTTGAATGATTTCATGCTTTCGCTTCTTCCCTTCCGTACACCAATTGTCTTCGGTACAAGTTGATCTTTTGCGGCCTATTCTTTCTTTCTTTTTGTGTTTAATCCAGCGCTAAGATTTCCCCTATGAAACTAAAGGCACCTCCAGTGTCCGTTTTTTCCCTCAGTAATTTCTCCGGTCCTTTTTCTACCAGAAATGCGGTCTGACCGCTACCTGATCGAGGAGCTCGTCTCTCCCAACCGACATCTTGCCCCCCCCCATTACCCTAAGATCGAGTTCTCAACACCCCCCCCCCCAGAGTTTCTATCTCCAGCCCTCTCCATCTTGGTCAGATGAGTAAAGTGTCGACCCTGCCCTGATCCTTTAAGATTAGATAGATTGTATTCTCCCTTTCTTTTTCATCCTTAATCCTTCAGATGCGACTCCCCCCCCGTTGAAGCCCTCCCCGACTCGCACCAATCCCCTTTCAGATGGTCTATCCTTCGCTCGTCTCCTTCCTCCTCCTTGATCATTCCGGCAAAGAACGCTCTCCTTCCCCTCCTCCCCGTTACATTCTTATTCCCCCAAGTTAAATTTCGGCTGATGACTTCTTTTGACTTCAGGCTTTCTAAGGTCTTGCGTCATTCTAGTCCCCCGTTCCTACTTACCTCCAAAGGGAGGTGATGGCCACCGACTTTTTCGGGTACTGCTGATGAATTCCCTTGTACTAAGACGCAGTTCCCGTGCCCCTTGTCCCTTCGACTATACCTTGAGATCGTTGAAATATTCAGTATTTCGCTCCTGAGGAGAGCAAATACTCAACCTTTTCCTCTACTCCATTTTCCACCTTCGACACAACTGAGCTTTTCTCCTTATTATGACTATTTTCCTTTACTCTCCTCCCCATCTTGTCTCTATGAGAATTAGGCTCCTCCTTGTTCCTCTTCTGGCAGTCGGGATGATAACCCTTGCTTTCATGTTTACTCCGGAGATAGTGATGTTCGTTCCGCGTCATGCTCTTCATACCCTCATTTCCCTATTACGACCCTGGTTCATGGCCTTACACCCCACTAACCTAGGTTAAATTAGTTCCCGCCATATTGCAGTTCCATACTCCAAACGTACTTCCAGAATGCGCCTTATCTCCTCCGACCCGTCCCTTCCGCTTCTCCTCTTTTATTTTATTGGTTTAAAAGATCGAACTGACCCCCAGAAGAAAATGAATTCTTCCTCTTCTCTCCTTAATCCCCCACCCGTATTTTTTTTTGATTCGATTGAAAAATAAGTTCGATTCAAGTCCAGCTCTTTACCCCAAAATCTTATTTCGATTGATTAGACCATGCCCCTGTATTTACCAAGTTCATCTGTTCGCTAATGCTTTTCAGACGTAACCTAACTTTGAAATACGACCCCGATTTGTGTTCTCCCCCTTCTGTCGCCGATCTTTTATGGATTTTCCCTCCTGTCGCGCGACAACTCTACTTTTGATGTCACATTTGATTAGTCTCTCATCAAGAATGAAAGCAGACTCCACCATGAATTATGTTCGTCGAGACCGCCCCCCCCCCTCTAAGACGGGTCCGTTGCCACCCGCGTCTTACTCCTCCTATTATCCCTTAGTCAATGCGTGCGATTTTTCCCCGTTTCGTCCCCTTCCTTTCTCAATAAGCGTTCCATTTATGGTTCTATCCCATAACGTTTTTTTGACCGATCGCAAGCGTCTCATAAAGATATACACTTGCCTCTCTCTCCTTCCCATTCTTTCAGCTCTACCATGGCCTCCCTTCATTTTCGCCCCTCAAAACCTTTCCCCTTCCTCCTACTCTTTCACCTCCATGAGGAATTTTTCACGGTCATTTCTCCCGAACGCCTTTTTTAATAGAATCAGCTATGGCCCCCCTCCTTCATCTACTATTTTCTTAGTTAAGTTTTTTATATCTTAAATTGCAGGATGACGATCTCGCGTTCTGCAGATTCCCTGATTTCCCTCTGTTACCTTCACAGTATAACTAAAGCTCGACGCCCCTTCCAGCCGATTTTTTCGGTCTTTTTTATCCCTTCTCCGTCGTCGTCACACTGGCCGGCAGAGTTGTTTTTCCCCCCCTATCCGAGAACGGACTTTACTATCGTTCCCAGTCTTCCTTTATTAAGAGCTTTAGCACTGGCGCTTTTCGCAACTCCTTCTTTTGACCGATACATTGCACCCTCCCGAGTGTGTGTGCTTCTCAATTTTCTGCTATTCCTTTTCCCACTGCTGATTATGTCTTTGTGTATTGCGCTCTTTTCTCTATCGTGGATGCTATCGCGATTTTTGTTCGACGCAGCCGTCGCCCGGAATTCGAGGTCAGTCTGCCTCTTTTCTTTTTCCTTTTTTTTTCACCTCTTTCGCGGTTGAGATTTTTCCCCAAATTAAACGCTCCTGTCCGCTACTCTTCGGCTTCACTTATTCACCCTTGCCGCAGGACCCTTAGTGGCCGGCACCGAAACTCTTGCGGTCTGAGAAACAATCAATTCCTTTCCTTCCCATCGCTGCCCAACTCAGCGCTATTTGCGGCCGAGCGTCCCCCAGTTCCGCACGGGACGGATTGTCTCTCCCGAAGATCGCGCCACTTGTATTTGCTGGGCCCCGCTAGATTCCTCCCTAAGCATCAGAGATGTGGCGGCCCTTCACTTTTTTTTTTTAATAATCCCTTTTCCCGTTTGGTTTCGCCCCTCCCTCTTGATTGACACCGCCTTCAATCCTGTCGCGACGATCTCATCTCCCTAGTCGCTTCCATTCTTCCGTAATGATGGCATCTCATCTACATATGACCCATGAATTTCCCTTTAAGAGAATTTAGTACCCTCTTTCCTTGAAAGTATCCCTCGGGCCCGGTCTCAAGTATAGGTCCGCATAGAATTGGTTAGGGCCTGCTCTGATTCTTTGCTGCCTCAAAGAATGAATCCCCCCTTTTTTTCTCCCGAATCTGTCATTCTTAATAGCTAATGTAGCGGGTCGCCTTCTATTACCCAAAGTCTAGACAGCACCCCTTTTATCTATCCAGAGTAAGATTAAAGTAAGTATTGGAGTTAGGTTCTGCGGTATTTCCTACTGCTTCAGCCGTAGGGTTATTGCCTTCTGCTTATTAGAAATCCGCAGCCCTCTGTGGAATTCAAGCGGACGCCCCCCCCCTTTTTTTCCCAGAAACTATTCTGCCAACCGCAGCCTAATAGTCAATCTTTTCCCCTCCCCTGAATGTGTATTTATTTGCAGCGGATTGCGCAGGACCACAGCTTCCCGCCGGACGGAGTTGTATGCCCCAGTAGCATCCTTCCCCTCCCCGAAGCTCTTAGATGAGCTTTATTTTTTTGCTTCAGCCCCTTGCAAGGATTCGCTTCCTTGACCCTGGAGCGTCCCTCCGGAGCTCATTCTTGAACTTCTTTTTAATCCCCCCTGGCCTTACTCCCGCCTTTATCCCTCTTCCGCTTCCCGTCCCTTGACCCCTGATCATGGAACCTGTTACGCTTCCCTGCCCGCCGCTCGGTGTCCGCAGTTTTTCTGGACTGCTTTTTTTTTTCGACAGTCACATTTCTTCTCGCGACTCGGTTCTTCCGCTGCGGTGCACTCTGGACATACCCCATTCGTTCTCCTCGCATCCTCCTCTTTTTTTCCCTTTTCCTCTCCTTTTTTTTTTTTGACTTCTGAGAGGAAATTTATGCTATTCTCCCGAAATGAGTGTCTTTCGATTGCTCGCTGGAATTGACCTGTTCTGCATCCCGACCTATAAGGTAATTCTGCATGTAGTGTCCAAACTTTGCATTTCCCCTTTCCGCTTCACATCTTTTTGCGGCTGCACTTCAGGAATCTACTCTTACCGTTCTTGTCGTCAAGTTTCTCTTTTCTGTGAGAAATGTTACTTCGATCTTTCCCTCTGGGATCCTCGTTGCGATGCTTGATCCGAGCTATGTGTGACTAATAAAGAAACCCCCAGCGATTCTCCTCGCAGGAGTGCTCATGGATCGTTCGAATCTCCTAGAATAATCCGTCAGCCCGCTTCCTCCTTGATTCCAATGACCGTGCTTAACCTTTCCCCGCTGAAGATTCGCCGCATATTCTAGTTTTTGGCCTGATGCGACCGAGTTTCGTTTTTTCATGGGTAATGGTTCTAAATTCCTTTTTCTCTTTATTATCAGCGACGCGTCTTCACCTCTTCTGAAGACAACTCTCCCTGCACTCCCCTACTTAGCGGACGGTACAACTTATCTGCTGTGTGTGCCTTTTTTCTTTCCCTCGAAGTTAGCCCCTAGGCGTACGTCCGTCCTAATTTTTTTTTTTTCGAAGTAATAGTTGGATTTTAATTTTTTATTTCTGAGTCTCTATCGATCGACAGAACCCCTCCGTCCCACATCTCAGGTCTTTCACTATCCGCCGCCACTTTTTATTTCCGGTCCAAGTACCTTCAAGAGAGCCATCGCGGCAATTATTTAGGTACCTATCAGCGTTGTTCCTAGATGCTTTCTTCGGCTCCCGTTTGAGACTCCCTGACTTTCCGATTACACTCCTTTTTCCAGTCTAGAACGCACCCGTCTTGTTTGATCGTCTTTTTTTAACCCATACGTCCATATAGCTTACTCTTCTTTTCGCGGCGTGTCTTTTCTTTGGGCAACCCGATTATTGATGAAGAATATACCTCCCTTTCCCCCTGCATCGTCCCGGTGCCTCTTCAGCACGTCCCCTTCTGTACCGGTAGTGCCCCCAGATGGGGCATCTGCCTCGCGGAGTGATTTCCCCAAGATTGTCCATGTGTTGTATGCGATGCCTGCATTTCTTTCCCAATACCCAATGTCTGCGGCATTTGAACTCTGAGTGAGGCGGCCGGTTGGCGTCTTTTTCCTTGATTTTTTGTCCTTTTTAACTCTTTTCCCTCTCCCCTGAATATTTCACAAAAAGGAAATAGCATTCCACTTCTCCTCACGGCCCTCGTACTCGCGTTTCCAGGCGGACCCAAGCCTCTTCCTGCGCCGATCTTACCAAGTGCCAGCGGCCACATTTTCCCGTAATCTTATGACCCTTTACAAAAGCGCACTGAGTAACCCACCACATCACGCTCTTTGCAGTTATTTTCAGAGAATGATACCCTTTTTTCCGATGCAGCTTTTTAAGCGCGAATAATTTGACTTTCTCTCAGAGGTTTTTAAATCATTTTTCCCCTCCCTTGGTTGCGGCCCGCCGAAGGTCTATTTTGTACCCCATTTCCTCATTACTCCCCGAAGCGAACCATAGCCTGCGGCTGGTTCGTCTTCTTTCTTCTTTATGTGTGTGCCCGTCATATTTCTGTTCTTCATCCTTCAGAGTCCAAAAAGATCTAAGAACGTACCCCGCACATATCCCAACGTCCCCCTACGATTCACTTCTTTTCCCGTCCTTCTTCGGTTCCGCTTCCCTTGTAGTTCTCCTCTAGCGTTTAACATAGACGTCTGAAGTTCCTCCCTGGCGAGGTGCATGTCTTCCCCCCTCTATCGGTTTAGGGGCCTTCTTCCTTGAGAAGACTTTCGCCTGTTAAAAGCTTCCTCCGGTCGGACTGGTGGCTCGATCCACGACGTTTGATGATCTGCTTGAAATAGAGTTCTATCTGCGCGACAGTAGTGATCGTCAACTTCCCTGCGTCGTCCCCCCCTTTCTCCAAATCGTACTTACCCACTCGCGCTCTCATCCCATCTCGATTGATACCCGTTTTCCTCTCATTTTCCCGCTACGCTCCGATCGGCAAGTCCCTTTTTCAGTCGAGGGCAGTCCATGACGCTATCCCCCCAGCATGGACAAGTCGGTGACCTTCGTTTTCTTCCTTTGAGTAAGGCGGTTGCCCCATCCCCCTATACACCGGAACGCTCCTTGCGCTCCTGCAATCTAGTCTCCTTCGTTCCGGACTTCTTGGACTCCGACCTGACCGCCGGATGTGCTCTCGTCTAAGTAGAGCGTAGCTAAGAGTCGTACACTCTTCGTCACTTTCCTACGCCCCCTTTTTTCCA
>Ga0179593_1493554_pt1 | contig 12708 bp, 8 predicted proteins | sample CZODoug2_1_08_16_FD_185931 | JGI IMG/M metagenome (GOLD analysis project Ga0179593, IMG submission 185931) | Vadose zone soil fungal communities from Angelo Coast Range Reserve, California, USA - CZODoug2_1_08_16fungal (PacBio error correction) | ecosystem: Environmental > Terrestrial > Soil >... | reverse complement strand
TCCTCATCCCCTTCTCGCTCTCGCGATTTCGTTTTGTCCATTCTCCTCCAAAATGCTTCTGCCCCTTTTTTCTTGGAACCCCACCTTCTTCTAGCCTGCCACACTTTTCTCCAAAAGATGCTACTTCCCTCTTGCCCACCCTTCCCAAGCCGCCCATAACTACTCCCACACCCTTTAACCTCAGCATTGAAAATCTTTAAATCTTTTGTTATCTTTCGGGCCGCTCCCTTCAGAAAGTTGTTTGTCCCCTTTTTTTAGACCCCTTGCAAAAGGTTTCTGAGAGGTATTCTCCCCCTGTCCCGCGCATGTTTTTTTTCCCTTAATCCCGTTTTCTCTCCCCCAACCTTTCTCCAACACATTGTGATGACCCTTCCCCTGAGAAAAATTTCACCCCCCCTTTACTCCTTTTTTGCGTTGCAGGATTGGTAATCTTGACTTTTTCACATTTTCTCAATTCCCCCCCCACCAACTTTGCCTCTACTCCCCCATACCACTGACGACCCGTCTCCCGTTTTTCCTACGCTTCTTTTTCTTTTTCTTGTTTGAGAATCCCCTTACACTCTTCCCCCTCCGACTTGCAGTTTTCTCCTTTTAATCCCTTTTCCAACTCCCCCCTCTAAATGTCACACCTGGAACTTTCCGCTTCTCAACCTAATCCCTCCCCCTTTTTTTCCTTCCCGAAAATGTTGTTGGGATTGACTACCCGTCTTAGTTTTTCACTGGCGCGCTTCTCTCTTTAAACCCTTCTTTCGCACCCCTTTTCCGTTTCGCGGATTACCCCTTTTGTGTGACAGTTCCCTCACCTCAATTTTCTCAAGCTTCCCTGGTCGTACCTTTTTTTTTTTCAATGTAGAGTTCTTTTTACCAACGCACTTCCCCTTTTCATGTCGTCCTCTAAGTGACATCTTCCATTGACCCCCCTCCTTCACCGGATCTTCTCCTCCCTAAGACCTCACCCGAACGGTCCGAGTGTTTTTTTTACCCCGGCGCTCGGTCCCCTAAACAAATTCGGCAACCTGTTTTCCCCCTTCCTTTGACATTTTTTCGTTGTAAAAAATGGTTTTCCCCCCCTTTTTCACCTTGGCTAGTGGTCCATCCCCTTTCAGTCGTAATTCACATGGCCCCCCAGAATTTTTCCCCCCCTTTTTTACCCCCACACGCTTCCTCTCGACCAACCTTACTCCAACTATTCGTTTCTCAAACCCGGCCGCGTGCTGTTTTTTTACCCCCTAAAAAGCAATGTGCCCCTCTTTTCTCAAGAACAGACTTGAACACGCAAGTCCCCTTACTTCAACTAGTCCCCTTTCACCAAACTTCTTTTTTTCCTACCCGGGACTTGGACACATTCCCTTTATCAACCTTAGATGACTTCATTGGCCCCCCCTTCTTTTTTCCTTTTCATTGCTCCCAATGTCAGCAGTCTTCCCTTCGTTTAACACCCCTGACCCAAATTTTTTGTCCTCTACCCTTCCCCTTGGTTCTTTAAAATTCTTTTCCCCCAGAAATAGAAGTTGCCTCGTAACATCGCCAACCTATTTAACAGAAAGCCCCCACTACACTTCACTGTTTTTTTTTTTTTTTTTCACGCACCGTGTTCTGCAAATTCCTCCCAGCTTCGACATGGGTGCCTTTTCCCATTCCTATTAGGTTTTTTCCCGAAAACTCCTTTATCCTCTGCGCGACCATCCCTTTTCGCCGCGGTCCGGGCCCGTCAGCCGTTACGGATGTCCTATCCGGATACCTCCCCAGGTTTCTTCTTCCTTCCGTCCTGCAGGCTGGGACCTTTTTTCTTCGCAGGGGCGAAAATAGCTTCACCGCGCTGTTCTGTATCTAAGTTCCCCCTTGTTAGGACAGAGTGTTTGCTCTCGCCGTTTTTTGCAGCGTTTCAGTCCGGCCAATCTTGGGTTTTCTCTCCCCAGCTGTCCAGGCCGTTAGATTGTGCGGTTTTTCGTTCTTCATAAGCTTGTCGATACCTCGTCAAGGGCTCGTCTTTAGCGAACCGGACCTCGGCGATCCTGCTTGTTTTTACTATAGTTAGTAGATTTTTTTTAACTTTTCCTGGCCGTCGGCGCGTTAGCGTTGCAGAACCCTTTTTTGCTGCGATACTACCTTTCGTGGATGTACTGAACCGGGTCTTATGGGACCGAGTCCGTTTTCCCTTTTTCGCGTTTAAACCGTTTTCCCCCCCTGGCGATTTGTGTGGGGCGCGGCCGTCCTCCCTCCTGGGGAAGACCTTTTTTCCCTGCTTTTTCTTCATCCTTCTTCACGGGTTTAGTTTTTTTTCCCTTCTTTCAACTTCGGCGCGTAACTTTGATCACACGATTTTCACATTTCAGCGATCCAGCTTAGAATCCATCCCTTTTCTCGTGTTCTTTCCTTTTTTTTTCCCGCCCTTGGGGGATTCTCCAAGGTGGCATTCTGATGTGGAACTAATCAGAGGTACTTTTTTCGTTTCCCTGGTTCATGCTGAGGACTTTTGCATCCTGTATCGGACTCCTTTTGAAGTCGCGGTTCGGCAGGTTTGAGTGTTTTTATCGGGGAAGGAACTCGGCTCGGTATTTTCTCCCTTCGCCAGCATCTTTTTCCTTGTCTATCCCTATTTTTTTTCTTTTTTCCAGCCTCTTTCTGTTTTCTTTTGTGTGACTGCGCTATGTCTGGTTTCCATTCCCGGTCCTACCCATTTGCCTCCCCACGGATTCCGATACTGGTCGCAGCGGGTACCTAGGTCCGCTCCCCGGCAAACGCGCAGTCGCTCAGTGCCTTCCGTTGCGTCCGATCCCGCCATGCCAATTTTTCATTGAGCCGTTGACATCTCGCCGGACGATCTACCCCTCGAGTAATCTTTCTTCCGTACAGCCTCGGGCGTTCCTTCAATTCCTCCCCCATTACACCGCACCCCTGACCGCCGATCCACCACCCCCCCGTTCCTAGCCTTCGCCCCCTTCCTAGTTTACTTTTTGCTTAATTATAGGTCCCGGGCGGTTCCTTTTTTTTTTGGGAGCCTCCTGAGCGGTTCTTCCTCTTCCGCCGGATTTTTTTTTTTCCGGCCCGTACCCGCAGGAGACCTCACTTGGTGATTTAGTATTTGGTTTCTCTGGCTTCGAAAATCTTTTTTGCTGCAAAATGAGTGCGAAGACCGCACTTCTGCCTTTTCCCCCTCCTTTCCGCCACCCCCAGGACTTTCACCCGCCGCAACCGCCAGTGACCCCCGACACTCCTGCCCCGGTTAGACACCCTTTCACTCGGGACAACAAGATTCCGCTTGACTTTTTTTTGCATGCGAAGCCGACGTTTTCGGTCTTTCCTCCGAGCTATTCTTGCAATTCTTACATGGTAAGTCAAGATCCCCCCCCTGGCGGCTCGCCCTCTGTACCGTAGCGTGTTCCTCCTCACCCCCCATGTCATCCTCTTTAGTCTTTTGTGTTTCTTGGGTGGATAGTGTTTTTCAAGACCCCTTTCCATTCTTTTCTCCTTTTTAAGGGACTTCCTTCTTCATGTCTTCTCCATTTCTTTCTCGGAGTTAGCCCGATTTTTTAAGTCCTGTCTTCGCTGCTACGATACCGATGAGTTCTCCGGACTTACGTCTTTTGTCCATGCTCTTCCTAGAGGGCGGGGGCGGCAAGGAGTGTGCGGGGTTTTTTTTTTTTCTTTTGAGGCGCGGCGTGGACCCCTTTTCGATTTTTTTTTTCTTCCTTCAGTTGTTTAGGCATTGGATTTAGAGAGCTGCCTACGATCTTCTCCCAGACCTTCTTTTTGTAGTTCGGGTACTGGGCCGAGCGCCGCGCCAGTGAGGCCCCCGTCCCTCGTCTCTCCCTCTTTCTCGCCTGGATTTAATTTTCCCTTTTTTTTTTCTCCTCCTCTTGTCCGCGGCTAGGACTTTGTTGATTCCGGGGTGTCATTTTTCTTTCTTGTCCGGCGGGGTTTTTCGGGGTTGCCGCTTTCAGGCCTCTTCCCTTTCGTGTACCTTCGTGCGTGTTTTGCTGCTTTTTTCTGATGGTCGGTTTTTGTCCGTGTTGGCCGGCGGTAGATCCGGCTACATTTCTGGGGTCAGTTTTTATCGTCCTCTTTTCCGGGGTTATGGCCGTCGCGATTCGCTTTTTTTTTTTGTAGCGGTCGACCCCTTGCGGCTCCCCTTTCTTCTGCTTATTGAACTTTGCATGGGGATGCCCCGGGGTGAGTCCTACGCAGTTTCCTCTTTCAACCGATGTCCCTAGGGAGGCCTCGCCCTAGACAGGCTGTCCTCTCACTCCTTCTCTTGTCCTTTTCTAGCTTTTATTGCTTTTGAGCCGATGGCCGTCACAAACTCCCCTCGCATGATTTCAGTCAAATTGCGAACGCGAACGTCTTTTTTCCTTTTTTTCGGTCCCTCAGGCCCCCCCTTGAGATTCCCCCCCCTTTTTGCTCGCGAAGTTTCTTTTTCAGTCCCTTTTCGCCTCACCGATTCTGATCAGACCCTCCCTCAGCGTTTTCTGCTTAAGGAGATCAGAGAGTAGTGGATCGCTTCCTGGTGTTTTATGCAGTCGTACACGGATCTTTCGTTGAACAGCATCTCCCCTTTTAGATGACCTGCATCGTCGTAGCCTCCCTTCTCCTCCTTCCGCGCAGTGCCTTCCCCAACGAAGCATTACCGGGTCCGCGCCGATTGCCACGGAATCGGGTTTTTTTTTTTTTTTTTTTTTTGGGGGGACCCTCTCCTATTCTCCCCCGGCTGACTTCCTTCCCCTAACCATGTCCCGGCGATGCGAGGGTTTTTTCACCGGCCCAGCGGACCCCCTTTCCTCACCAGTGAATCATGCAAGTTCGCCTTCTAAAGTTTTTAGGCCACGGTTCTGGCCGGGGTCTGATCTTCTTTGGCCAAGGAGCCGCTAGCGTCGTGGTCCCTTTTTTTCTCCCCTCTCACCATATGCTCGCTTTCTTTCCGATGAGCTGCCCCACCCCCGCGCTGGCCGTCTTGCTCCCGTGCCTCTCGCTCCCTCAAGGTTGGGCGGAGTCAGGCTTCCCTTTTTTCAGCGCGGTGAAGCCGTGCCTTCCCTTCCTAGCTCTCCTTTTTCTTCCTTGAAGGTGCCCCCCCGTTTCCTTTTTTCCCGAGGACAGCCAGAGCGTTTTTGCTAAGGCGTCGAACCCCCTGCTATTTTTTTCTCTGGGGTCTCGTTCCCTCTCCCTCTTTTGAATTTTCCCAGTCCTCCCCCCCTCGTATTCTTGTTCCCATCAACCCTTTTGAACTTTTCTCCCGAAAATGCGTGTACTTTCCTCTTTTTAACGCCAAGATGTTGGCTTCCTTTGACTTCCCTTTTTCTTTCCTTCTGCTTTTTTTTCCCTGGTTGGTCCCTCACTTCGTTTTCTGTGTCCACCTATTGGGTCACGTTTTTTTTTTTTCTTTTGCTAGGCTGTCCAGTGTGAGCAAAATTTCAGAAATCTCTTTTAGTATGATGTGTCCAAGGACCGACCTTCAAGTTATGTTTGTGATAGTCTAATTTCTTCATTTGGAGTCTTATCCAGTTATATCTCTTTTCCGGTGACCTTTTCCCTATTTATATAGTTCTCTTGCTTGTTCAAGTCCCTGCTATCCCTTCCTCCTCCTGAGAGTGTTTGCTTTTGTACCCTTTTCACCCCTTCCGGTGTTAGTTTTCAGTTTAACCTCAAGACTTTCCCTTTGCTAAGTTGTCGCTTGTAAGTTTTGTCCCCTTGGGGGAGTCATTCCTTCCTGACGAGTTGAACATCCGGGAGTTGAATCAATTTCTAAACCCCTGCTATTCAGCATCAAGTTCGCCTTTTCTTTGTAGCGGCCATCGCCTGGAGCTTTTTCCCCAATCATTTTTCGTCGGATCTTTTCCCCCCCAATGATTTTCTCGTAATTAGCACCATTTAAGTTTTTTCCACGTAGCGGATACACTTTTTTCAATGCTGAGTTGTGCTTGACTTTTCTCCGACTTCCTCTTCAGGTGTCTTTTTCATAATAATCCCATTATCTGTTCCCTCTTGCGGGGAATCTTTGGCCTGATCTCCCCCCCCCCTTTCCCCTAGCCCGTTAACCTCCCATGCTTTCATAGTTAAATCTTAATCTCTCAAGTTTCTAAGTTGGGATGCCTCTTTTCCTCCTTCACCCAACGCATTTTTTCTGCGGGCCTTCTTCCTCTTTTTGAGGTCTTCCAGTTCGAATTCCCTTCCTTTGTCTTTTTTTTCGATGGATTCCCCCACGTCGATATTTTTCGGTTGCCAGATCTTCCCCCAAGCAAGCGCCTTGCACGCAGGACCTTCCCCGTTTCTATATTATACTCTTTTTCCTTTTTTTCTTCGTCTTCAGGATTTTTGTGTTTGCTGCCAAATGTGCAACCACCTTTTTTTTCTTCCCGTTCTCTCTTGCAAACTTTCTCCTCTTCGCCGGTGAAATTTTTTTTCTTTTTGAGTTTCTTCGGCCTCCACCCACTTTTTTTTGTTTTCCTGTTCGGGTCGAGCCCGCACCACACCAAACCCAAAACCCCCCCCCCCCCCCCCCACACCAAACACAAACTTCCTTCTTTTGCGGGAGGTTAGATTTCCCCCCGTCGTCGCAACTGTTTGTCTGACTAAAAAGAATCCTCCCCCCCCCCCGATTATCGTCCATAATGACTCGGCTAAAACTGATTTTCCCTCCCTTCCAGATTCCTCGTCTTCCTTTTTCTTTTCTTTTAGTTAGAACTTTTGATTCGCTTTTCCCCCTTTTTTTCACAATAGTTAAGTGTCTTCCCCTTGAAGTTTTCGAGTCGATCTATACAAACCCTCCCCCCCTTTGGAGGAATCAAGTGGCGAATCACTTTTTTCGAGTCCCCTTTCCTCTGGCGAAAACTTCTCGTTTCGAGCGTCCCCTCTGGGGGGAAAACGTTAGTTTCTCCTCTTTTTTTTTTTTTTTTGGACTGACGATCTCATTCTCGCTAGGATTCTTTCCTCCCTCCCTGGCTTCGTCAAAATTCTTAGCCTTTTCTTCCTTCCCCGTGGGTAAAAAATAGTTAGCCGTTCACCCGTAAATAGAGTCATACAACAATGACAACTTGGGCCCAATCCACCCCCCCCCCTCTCCATAGAAAAAAAAAACCCCCCTCCAAGTCCACTTTCCCTTTCTTAAATATTTAAATCTTTATGTTTCTCCGCTCAGTATGGGACGCCCGCCTGTGGGTGCTTTTTTTTCTTAGTTTACACCAGTTGCGACGGTATCGTACTTCTTCAGAAATCGCGCATTATCTGTTCCCTTGTCTTTCTTTTTACCCTCAACCCGCAACCCCTCTTTGTCCCTGCCAACGACTCCTTGTCAAATTCACTTCAACTTTCCTCCTTGGTCCAGAGGCTATAAAAGCGGACTCTTCCTTTCCACATTTTTTTCTCCCCACCCACCTGATTTATAAATACTGCCAAAATACGCCTCTCTTTAACAACTGTAATTTAGGCGCTTTTTCTTCTCTGGTTCTCGACTCACATCCCCCCCCTATATGCTCCATTTTTTCGATTTTAACTCCCTCACCCCAACAACCCATTCCCCCCTAAAATGGACGACTCTACTTTCCCCCCCCCTATGCTCGCATTTCAACCATTGGGAGTGATATTTTCCGACTCTTGGGCCCCAGGCAGCTCTCATTCACACATCTTCCGCCTCAAACTTAACCGTTTTTCTAATTTGCCCCGACCCTTCCATCTTTCCCCCCTCCCAAAATTCATCCTCTTCCTTTTCTTCTATTTCTCATTGCAAAATGTCCTCTGGAAAGAAGGCTACTCTTCCAGAGACCCCACCCCCAGTAACACATTTTCACTTGTCGTTTCTACGTTGACCCCTCTCCTGCTCATCCTGTCCCCCCCCTTTCGAAGCTATTGAATTTTTCCTCCCGATACTGTCAATTGTTGTTTTTGGGTAAACCTTAGGAGAGATTTTCTCACCGAAAAGACGGGGCCCCCTTTTACCATCTTTTTTGACAATTTTTGTTGTAACATTTTTCTCACTTCGATGGATAATTTCAGTTCATCGTATTCCCGTCCCCCCCCCCAGGATCAACAGTCAAAGTCAGATTTTCCCTTTTCTCCTACAACTTTTCTCCTAACTTTTTTGACCCCTTCTGTTTGGTTTCTCAACGTTCCACCAATAAAATTGCATATCTTCTATCCCTCTCCCTTGCCAAGACCATATAAGTCATTTAGCCTTCCCCCTTTTTTCCCCACAAACGACAGATCAGCCTTTTTCTCGCCCGGCGCTGGCCCTAATTCCTTTCAAATTATGACTTCGTTTCCACCCTTCCTTCCTCCCCTAGTCATTTTTTTCCCTTTTCAGCAGAATTTCCCCCCTCCACACCTGACCAAATTATTTGCGACATAGTCCTTCCATTTTTTCCAAAAAATTGAGGAGCCCCGAAACGAGAAGGGCCTCTTAAGGCGTCCCATTTTCCCCCTCCACCTTCCCCCCTGAAAAGAAGCCCAATACAATTACATGAGAGGTTTCAAAGAAATGATGTAAAAGACCCATCCGCCTGAGTTCTTTTTTCTTCCGAAATTAGTCATTTTGAACCCTTCTCCAGGGATCCTCCACGTGCCGGAGTGCCCCATGATGTGTTTAGCTTATTTCTTCCTCCGCGATGTAAAGTTCCCGCGCCGGCCGCCCCCTTTTATTAAATGTAAGCAATGCCTTGAATTCTCCCTCTTTTGCCGAACCGGAGCCTTCCCTTTATGCGATTCCTGATAGTCTACACTTTACATGATTGTGTTCTCATCTTTCGGCAAAGATATTGCCGGCCAGCTCGGTTCTAGTCTGGAAGTGTGACGGCGATCCTCCTTGAGGTTTTTTTCCATCCAGGGTCCCCTTGATCTTGAGCTGAGTATACACTGGCCCTCTGTCCGCGGCCCAATTGGCCTCTCCTTGCGATAGAGGCGCGTGCCAAGATTTACATGTCGACTTTCTTTTCCGGGTAGGATTTTGCAGCAACACTCTCTACCTCAGAAAGTTCGTGTTTTTTTCACCAGTTTCCTCCGAATCTCAAGTGCACTTCCTTCTTTAGACGAGTAACCAGGTGCTGGAGTTGTTTGACTGTCCGAACGGCCCTCGCTTCTTCTCATCCCAGTTAGCGTTTTTTGAGCCGGTATTATAGGTTTTTCGGTTCAATCTTCCTTCTCGCTTTCGTACCCCCCCAGATCCATATTCTATCCTTCCACGAATAGCTGAATATCCCTTCCCCGTGATTTTTTTGAGGGGTTTTTTCCACCGACCTTTTTAGGCGAAGTGCGCGGCAGACCGGGAACTTGGGCCTATCGGAGGTAGCAAAGGCTGCCTGTTTGATTCTTGTCTGCTGGAGCCCTTGGCAGCCCTTTCTTCGATTTTTTCCTTTTTGGTTTTTCCCCCTTTCTCCGAAGGAAGTGCTCGCTTGGCTCTCCTCTTGTCTTCTCCTACTCTTTATAATGGCGTGGATATGAAGTCTTTCTTTTAGCGACCCAGAGGTGCATCCGTTTGAATTGCTTCTCTTTCCGAGCTTACGGGTCCTAACCTTTTTTTTTGGGACATAAGCAGCGATTCTATCATTCTCCTCGCTTTTCTTCTTTCCGCTCACTGTACCCACGAGAAGGTCGCGACCCTTCCTTGCCGGAAGCCTCTTAATCTCCTCGATTTTTTTTTCCCCCTCCCCAAGCCGATACTTTTCTTTTCCCCAGCACGGCAAATGGCCTGATAGTTGGAATCCGCCCGGCAGCGAGCCCCCCCTTTCCCATCTTTCCCGCCGGCGGATTCCTGAAGCCTTCCCCCGAAAAACACTCAATTCCTTTTCCTACGAATTATTCCCACAAAAGTCTATTCATGCTTCCCTACTTTCCAGAGTTGGAAGCTTCCGAAGTCCAGGTCGGAACTTTTTTTGTTGCTTCTTCCGAGGCTCGGTCCCTTTTCAGTCGGAGGGCAGTTCCCTAGCTCCTTCCAGTACCATGCATTCCTGAACTTTCCTGCGCTGTGTCCCGCCGGGTAGCTAGCGCGCTTTTCTCCAAGCCTGACTTTTCTGCTGTTCACTGCCTGTTCGACTAACACTAGCCGCGTGCCAAGCCCCGCCGAACCGCATTCCTCTTTTTTCCCACCCGTTTACCCTCGCCCTGCCCTGGTCCCTCCCTGCTCGGGTCACGTGGTTAAAGATAAGTAGTCCTTGGTTAGCGGCTCCCTCGCCGACGGCTTGTGGTTGCTAGATGCTGCAGGACGTCTCCCCTTTTATTGTCAAGGAAGGCCCCCATTAATTTTTCCCCCCTTTTTCCCGTAGCGTGCGACCCTCCCCTCGCCCTCCCGTTCTCTATATATTTTTTCCTCTTCCGTGTTATATACGGTGGTGGATTCGTTTTCTCCACCTCCTTCTGAGCGGTGCCGCAATTTCAGGGGCCTTTTTCCCTCCCCCCTTTATTGCAGCATGACGCAATCTCTTGCTTCCTCGATTCTTTTCGTTTGCTAGCATTCCGATAAAGATCCTTTTCCCTGACTTGCCCCATGTCCGTGACAGCTTCCGTGGCTGGCGATTCCTTTTTCACGTTCGTTCGGGATGGTGTGCGGGTGTTCTTTTGCTTAGGGTCTCCTGCGGCTGGCCACTTGATTTTTCGTTGTCGTACCCCGGCAGTTCCGCTATTTTTTGGACCACTTTTCAGCAGCGCTGCCTTGACGAGGTTACGCCCCGCCCCGTGCGTCGTGGCGTTCGGGTCCTTCTTCTCGGCGGCCGGCCGCCGTCTCCTCCTTTTCCCTCCGATAGCCTCCCGCCCCCTTTTTAACGCCTGGACTTTCGTAGAAGTAGCGTACTGCATCGTGATTTTATGCCTTTGGTTTGGAATCGGGGAGGCGGAGGCTTTTTCGTTTTTTTTGTTTGCTGCTTCTGTTTTTTGGGTTTTCTCGCGGCGGGTACGGAGCTTAGTTCCCGACCCGATCCGAGAGTCGCTTTTTTTCGGTAGTCATGTACAAGTTTCTCCCCCTTTTTTGGCTATGGGGATTCGTATTCTACTCGGCTTCGGCCGTTTTCTTCCCTCCCCTCGCGGTGGCGTTTTTCCTCTCCTCGACCTTCTCTTCTGACCATCATCTAGAGTCCGGTGAGCCTTTTTCTTGGAATCTTTTCCGCCCTCGAGCGCGGTCAGCTCCCCCTCTCCTCTGGTCTGGCCGAATAGCGATCAGAATTTCCTTAACTTTGATCGCGTTGTCCTTCGCTCGCAGCATTCATTGATTCACGGCCGTCGCCGTGCATTCACAGCTCCAAACCGGAACGCCTCTCTTTCCCCGGGCGGGTCAGAAGAAGGTCCCCCCTTTGAGCTCCTTTCTCTGCGGATGCATGTTCAGTTCGCACCTGGTTCTCTCCCCGGACGGTGCGCAGCGACCCTTCTCTCTGCCCGCGTGTCCCGCTGTACTTCGTATCCCCCAGTTCTTTTTTTTGATGATCTTGTGAATTTCCACGGTTCTGGAGCGTCCGTGTGAACGCATGACCTCCCACATTAGACTTCCCCCCCGTTCCGCGTTGCTACGACGCGGGCCGTGCGACTCCCTTTTTCCCAGCGCACCCTGGTTAACGTGTCCGCTACCTACGGTTTCCCCACTTCTTCATCGAGGAGGGTTTTTAGTTCCCTCAATGGACTCTTCTCTTCCTGATGTTTTCGGTCCCCAGCCAAGCCTATATATCGCCCTCTCATCGTACTTCTGGTCCGCAGCAGGAACTTTTTTACGATCACCTCCGCGATTCCCCGCTTTTTCCCTTGGATGAAGCATTCCCCCCCATTTTTTTTACCTTTGTTTCAAGATATATTGGCGCTTGGGTTTTTTCCTCGCGCAATTCTGCGCCGCGACCTTTCCCCCCCTTCTGGTCGATCAGGATCAGGCTCATTCGCCTTTTACGCCGTGGAGTCTTTCGTTCGTCCCCCGGTACATGTTTTCGCAGATCTACGGTCCCTTTCGTGGGACATTCCTTTTCCGAGCCGGGTTTTTTTCGTTCGAAACCGGCGACCTGTCTTTTCCGAGTTCCCTGAGATTCCCTTCCATTTTTTTTTAATTTTTAACACCATGTCGCCCGGCGTTCTTGCTGACACCCTTTTGTCCGTCTTGAGCGAAACTATTTCCTTTCTTTTTTTTCGTTAAGCCCAAGGATTTTTGTTCTTCGGCCTTTAGGCTTGTTCGTTTTTGCCATCAATCCCTCCGTTTAGATGTTTACTTCGTCTCCCCTTTAAGGTGTTATAAGTGCCTCTGCTGACAGAGTGAGTAACTCCTTTTCCCTCGCTTCGTATGAGTCCCGTCCTCCCTAAAACTATTTCCAGGCTCTCAGGATTCTGTTCCAATTGCCGAGTAGTTCCCCCTCCCTCCCTCCTTTTTGTCCATTCCTCGTTGCAAGTTATAACTTATAGGTTTTTCTGTCATGCAGGAATTAGCCCCTCTGAGTATTTTTGACCTTTTTTTGTAAACGTTGAACCCCACTCCGGTGGGCCTTTTTTTTTTCCCCCCACCCCCGATTGACTGTTTTCCCTTGACTTGTCGTTTTTTTTTTTTGTCCTGATTTTACCGGTTCCTGTGTGGCTGAATCCGCCCCCGAGTTGACTCCTCTCCCCTTTCCCCTTTTTGTTGTTTGCAATCCCTGTGTCAACCTGAAAGCTTTTTGTAATCCATCAAGTGCCGGAATCTTTTTTTTTCTTCTTCCATCGCCGGTCGCGGTTACCCAAACCACCCACCTCTGAACCCCTCTGGGGCCTTGGAGTCTTCCCCCA
>Ga0179593_1334557_pt1 | contig 12708 bp, 17 predicted proteins | sample CZODoug2_1_08_16_FD_185931 | JGI IMG/M metagenome (GOLD analysis project Ga0179593, IMG submission 185931) | Vadose zone soil fungal communities from Angelo Coast Range Reserve, California, USA - CZODoug2_1_08_16fungal (PacBio error correction) | ecosystem: Environmental > Terrestrial > Soil >... | reverse complement strand
TTCATTTTTTTTTTTCTGAAGACCTTTTTTGATTTATACCCCCCAAAGAGTCCATGAAGGGAATTATTCTTTGGTTTCGACCCTTTTTTTCCTTTAATTCAAACAGTGTAAGTGTGTGAATTAGAGGTCCGCTCCGGGGGGTATTTCTATTATATTGAGTGGGTGCACTACCGTCTTTCCTGGCATGGTCCCCTTCCGCGGCGTCCCCCTCACTCTTAGTGTTTTTTCCATTCCCACACTGCTTGGACTCGGATTTTCTCCCTTTCTCGTTTGGTTTTTCTCAAACCCCTGGTGTCGTATGCAAATTCTTTTTGTTTTTGTTTCTTTGTCCAAGAGAAATCAGTCCCAGGCCTTTTGTCACCCCAATACTACATGTGCCCCCCCCTCCTGGCGCCCCTTCGTGGACATACGCTCTTTCACCTCCCTTCTTTTCCCCTTATTTTTCCCTTTCCCACCGGCAGCCATTTTCAAACGCGGAGTCTTCTTTGTCGAGTCTTGTTTTTCACGCCTCCTTCCCCGCCTTTGGTGGGAGCCCGCGCCACTGACGTCCGTTGCGGTTCACTCTGTTGATGAGTTGGAGAATGTGTCTTGCACCCACTGTCTTTTTTGTGTTTTGGAGTTGTTAACCCAACGCTGTGTGCCTAGTTTTTTTTTGCCAAACAATCAACCCCCTCTTGGTCCATCCCTCCTTGTCCCCCCCTGGATGGTGTCCAAAGTTACCGTGAAGATTCTGCGTGCGGAATCAAAGACTAATTCTTTTATCCACAGTTTGTGCTTTGAGTTTTCCCGTGGAACACACACCTGTGAAACATTTATTGATTTTTATTCTCCTTTGTGCTTTCGGTCGATCAAGGCGCCCCCTCTGTATGCAGGCACGCAGACGACGCCAACCCCCCTCAGGCTTTGACAACCCCCCTCCCGCCTGTCCACCGTCACGCCCCTCGTTGCAATAGGTTTTTCAAACTGTGGTGGGCGGGTCTTTTCTTAGTTACTCTTAACCACCCGTGCCCGTTTTTCCATTCCTTTTCACCACCCTAATTGTTGTTTTCTATGTTTCCTGTTGATCCACGTGCCCCCCCCCCCCATCATTCTTTTCGTTTTAATTTTTTTAAGTCACGTTTTCCCCTTGTTTAAGACCTTCCCTGTTGCTACGATCCCCCGACATTTTATCTCCGGGGGGTGTTAGTTCCCTTTCCTCCCCCCGATTTTTTACACTTCCGATTCCAAACAATCTCCCCTTCAAAGTGAAAGCTGTTCCCCTTCCCACCCATCTCGGTTGATCCCCTTGCGTGCGTATTTCGTTTTTGAAACCCACCCTGTGTCTTTGTTTTTTCTTTTTTTTTCCCCCTCCGTCCGTCCACCAATCCCCCCCCCCTGCTTTTTCTCTTCCGACCCAGGACTCATGATCCCCCCCCAACGCAAGGACGGCCCCCTGGATTACCCCAATAACACAGTCTCACCTTGTTACCCTGGGCTCCTCCATCCTTTTTGATTCATCTCTTTCCCGTATCGTCCCCAACCAAACCCAGATTCGCAAACTGGCAAACTCCCTTTTTTCTACCCATCGTTGACCCGGCGGCTGCCCCCACTCTTTTGTTCATTGCTAATCCGACCCTCCCCCTTGCTGATCCCATTTCCCCCCGTCACCTCGTGCCTCAACAAGGTTGTTGCTTTTTTTTTCGCTGTTTTTGACGTCTCCACCATTCCCTTTAGTCCCCCCCTCAGACAAACCCCCAAGCCCGAAGTGCCCCGTTCCCATCGCGCAGCTTACTCGCTCGCCTGCCTTCTTTGTTTGACAGACTGACACCCCCATTTTTCTTCTTATTCCCCTGGCTGTCAGTGGACCTATGCCGCCTCCTTCAAGACCTCACAGATATTATTCACACCCTCGGTTCCACCCACCCTTTTGCTCCCCAAACCCCCGTTCGTAACTCTGACTACGGCCGACAGAGTTCACGTGTGCCTCTTCCCCCCCGTCTACTTTTGGGTTCTCCACTCTCTCCAACCTTTTTTTGCGGCCTTAGTTACCTGTTTGTTATTCACGGCGCTGTACTACTTTCTTTTTTCTGGTTAAACCCCCATGCCTTAGCAGGTATGTGTTTTGGAGTTGGTTCCTGGGGTGACTTCTTATTACGTACTCCCTTTTCTCTCCTTACCCCCCAGCTACTCCTGGGTTCCTTCCGAGGTCCTGACTCCTGCCCCTTCCCTTGCCCAATGACGGTGTGAATTTGACAATTCTTTTTTTTAGTTTCCTTTCTTTGACACATGCGGCCGGCCGCTGACTTTTTGGATCCCCCACCCAACTCAGAATTGAGGCCTATTATTGCCCGACCCCCCCCAGGTTTGCACGATCCACCCCTTTTTTCGGTGATCTTGTCCTGTAGCCTCTTCTTTTTTATCTTAGCTGTTTTGCAGCATTTTCAAATGGTTTACCGGCGCCGGTAACTTCCCCACACACTCCTCGTACCTGCCCATGGTGTATCCTGTAACCACAAGCCCTTTCTTTGAATGCCCGAGGCCACGCCCGCGGTCTCCATTACTGTGTCACCATTTCTTTCCCTGGACCCCATTTCTCCCCACCCAGCGAACTCTCTCTTTCTAACATTCCCAATGGCGTTTTGTTCTACCATTCTTTGTTGTTTGCTGCTAACTGATCCCGGCAAATCCGGAAAGACTTTGCCGGCCCGTTTACGACCCCCCCTTTTTTGCGCGGACCGCCCCCCTGGTCCCCCCCTCGCCCCCTTCCCCATTTGCCGCCAGTTTTTCCACCCTTTTCACCCCCCCAACAATCCACCTCTTAGCTGCTCTCCTGTTTTTTCTGGCCTTTCCGTTCGTAGCGACTTGGCCTTGCCATTGGTCCTGTCCCCCCCTTCTTCCCATTGTCCGCCGGTCGTGGAATGGGGTCTGAAACAATGCCCGTACGCCTTTGCCGGCTTGCAGATTATTTTCTGGTTTAGCGCGCGCTGTCGTTAGGTTTCTGCACTTGTTGGGCCCCCGGTGTTCCATGCCCCAAGGGAGCCTTCCTCAGTCAGCTCAACGTTGGAGTTTCGTAGTTGGACATTAGTCTTTTCCCCCCCCGTTGAAGTTCTTGCCCTTCCAGGCCTCTTCTGATCCCTTTTAGCCATTGCAACGCCCATCCCGGGGCCGCTTCTTTTTTTGGACGAGCCAGTTTCATGTCTTTTTCGCGTGCTGATGTTGTCCCCAATTTCTCCACCCCCCCCATGACGGGGTCCCCCTGCTTTTTGTTTCCTCCTTGTCGGAATTTTATTTTTATTTTTTGGTGGCCACCCTTTTTTCCATGTCCCAAATTGGTCGGACTGTCACCCTTCCAGTGATCCCTCGTCATAGGTTGTCGTCCTTTCTGTGCCCCTTCCCCTAGTTTCGTTTCGGATCTTTTTACCATGAGGAGATTGGCGCTGTCGGTACTTTCCTTTCGTGTCATTCGCCCCCGGGGCCTTACGCCCCAACCCCACCTGTAATCTTTTTTCGCTACATGCCCCTTGTCATTTAGTACCCTTCCCCCTTTTCCCATAATTCGTTTACTGCCAGTGAGCTTCCAACCGCATTCCCTATTTCACCCTCCTCCTCCTTTTTTTTTTGTTGTTAGTCTATCTCTTTGCTGCTTTTGTGGGCTGCCCCACGGCAATCACCCTTCAAACTCGGTATGCACTGGTGCCCATCTACCCCCCTCCCCTTTGCGCGACGTTTTGATTGATTGACGGTGCGTCACGGTGGGTCCCCTTTCGTAGGTTTTTTCACCTCTCCTTCCCTCCCAGGGTCCATTTCTTTTGTAAAGAGTCGGCCACATTTTGCATCCACACCTGGTCCACGCTATCCCTCCCAGTCTTTCTTGGATGACCTTCGAACAATATTTCTTGTCGGGTTCTTCGTCCTTTGGTTTGTCATCATGTTCCCGCCTCCCTTTTGAATGGCTTTTTCTTTGAAAAAGTTTCAGCGAAACTCTGTTTTCGAGGTTCCAAGTTAGTTCCTCCCTGGCTTTGTCGTTTCCCGGCTCTTGAGGGCTTTCTAGGACCGCCGTTTCCTTTCCCACTAATGGTTTTTAAACTTCATGTTTCCCATGACTAAGTCTTCTGTTGCATTTTACCCTCCCCTTGGTCATGGGCCCCCCAGCCACTCCCCCTTGCAGTGACCTGTCAACTTCCTTCCTTGCGGCGCGACTGTGTGCTCGATTCACTTCGCATACAATGTCACTTTCTTTCCCTCCCCTTCTGTTTTGTATTGTCCTGTCCGGCTACATGGCCCGGTTTGCCCCCAACCACATCTCGACGAACTTTCCCCCCTGTCTTTGGATACAGCTTAAATGTCTCATCTTTCTGTTTTTGGGCGGTTATGGCCCCTTCTCGTATTGTGTTGCCATGCTTTTTATGGACGATGTCGCCCAGTCTTGGGATATCTCACCGGGCCGCCCCTTCATTTCTACAAACTTTTCGGTCTCAAGTTATCTCAAAACCCCCCTTGCCCTCTTCATTCTGTGATTCGTCCTGCTCTTGCTGCGAGGCGTCCGTTACCGTTCGCTAATTCCCCTCGGGGTGACCTTCTTCGTTCACCCTCCCCCGATGTTTCAATTATAACCCTAGTCCTGTAGTGGTTTTTTTTTGTTGATCTTACACTTCTGGCCGTACCCTATTTTTTAAGCTGCAGGTCGACATTCCGCAGGGGATGTCCCCCGCGACTTCTAACTGGTGATCATTTTTCCCTTTATTTCTCCTAGTCCCTCACTCTTTATGTTTGCTCTCATTGGTGCCCGCCTCCTTGACTCTGGCCCTCCCCTCCTCTTCCCCACGCTTTTCGTGGAAGCTTGAGTGCGGGCTTGTCCCTTAAAAGCTTACCGCTGGTTCTGGTTGTCCCTTTTTTGCACCTTCTTCCTTCCCCCGTACATGCATTCCGGTTTTTGTCCCCCCATTTTTCCCCCTTCAACCGGACTGCTAACACACAACCAGTCGAAAATTCCTTTGTTTTTCTTTTCTACGCATGTTTTAGGTTCTTTTTTGTCCATGCCATCGTCTTCTCGGTTTGTTCCAATTGTCCCGTTTTTGTTGACGATGTCGTCGTTCTCCCCATCCCGTGGTCAATCGTTCCTTTGCCTGGGCACCCCAATTGGTTTTTCCTGCTCTTTTCAAAACACGCTGATGGTCGGACCCTTTATTTGATCGGCGTTGCCTTGTCTGTGCGTGCTGTCTGGTCGTTATTTTATTTTTTTATTTCCTTATGCTCCGTTTGTTTTAGGCCCCCGATTGGCGGGTCAGGTTATTGGATGTCGTTCGGGATCCTCTGCCTTTTTTTCTTGTTGTCCCGCCTAATTGTTTTTACCGTGCCGCCGTTTTTTCGCTCAGTTCGATACGTATGCCTAGTCCTATTAGTTTTTCTGAGACCTTTTCCTTTTGCGTGTTTGCCTCCGCTTGTTTTTGGAGCTCGTTCTGTTTTCGCGACCCATCAGTTGATGGGTTGATTTTCCCTCTTTTGTGAACAAAGTCACCCCCGCTTTTTTCGTCTCCTCGACCTCCCCTACTTTCTTTCTTGTCTTCTAACCACTGTTCGTATTTCAATAACACGAGATTTGCTTTATTTTTTTTTCTTGATGTGGGATACCCCTGTCCAGGTTTTGGAACGGCCTCCCCTGCACGAAATTGATTTCCGTGTGTGCGGATCGAGTTAAGCAACTTTGGTCTTCTTCTTCACAGCTTTTCCCTCACGAGTTTCCCCCAACCCACTTTGATTTTTTCTTCAGTTTACTGCCCCACGTGGTTCACGGAGTTTTCATTTAGGGGTAAGTGAACACTGATGCAAACCGGGGGCGGTTGGTCTTTACTGCACCAACCTCCCCACCCTTGCCCCTGGGTGCCCCTTTTTTTTGATTGTTTTTTGGGTTGAGTTTCTAGGTTCCTCTTTCTGCTTTGTTTTTTCTCGGTTATTCGGTTTTCCCTTTTCATTTTTTTTGTCCCTTTTGGTTCCTCCCCTCTTCGATCTGTTAATCTGTTTGTTTGGTGCCCCCCCTCAGGTTTCGGTGATTTCCTTCCCCATTCCAGGGTTTTGTATACTCCCCCCCCCCCCCCCCCCGCGCTTTCGTTGTGTCTTGTATCAGTGGTGTCCCTGTGCTGGTGGTATCGGTTTCAAGAGCTTGTTTCTTTTTTTTTCTGATTAGTTTTTCCTACACACGGTCCCCTTGGTTTAATCCTCCCCTGCATTTCCCCCATCCCCCTCCCCCACCCTGTAGTCGCTTTGTATTGTTTGCGGCGCGCACCCCCACCCTTTTCTTACTTCGGTTGCTCTTAGTGTGAACAGCTACCTTGGACCAGTTGCATCCTGTCCTTTCTGTCATTACCCACCAATTCTTTGCATTTCCCTGGCAAGGGTTTCCAAAATTTGACTAGGCTTGGTCTTCTCTGTCCTCTGCATTCCTTTTTCTTCCCACGGGAGTTGTTGCTTTTTGTCCTTTCTTTTTTTTTATGCTCCCTTGATATCCCGGCTTCCATGCTCACCACAGGGTTGCTCCCGTCACCTATTCCGCGATTGTCACTTTCCCGAACACGCCCCCCCTGTCTTAAAGATTATTCCCATTTCTTAATGTAGGTTTTTCCTCACCTCCCACACACCCGTCGCTTTTCGCCACTGCAGTTGAATGCGACCAGCTGTGCCTTTCCCCCCTTTTGCAATTTTTGTCGCTACCGGTTTCTCGGCCTTGATTGCCCATCCGTTGTTAACACCCCGTGCCCTCATTCTGTTGGACCACTGTCCATCGTAACAAGTATCTCATTGAGTGGACATGGCCTCGATAGGCCCTTATTTTCTTTTCTAGTCTTGTTAGCCTTGCCCCCTTAGTCCTTCCGATATCCCCCCCCTTATGGGGTTGGAGCCGGACCTTGGTTTTTTCCCTCCCTGTCTGAACCCCCCCTTTTCCCCTGCGGTGAGGTCCATTCCGCGATCCGCATCGGTCTTAATCCCACCACAACCTTTCGGCCTCACCCCCCTTCTCCATTTGCCCCACCCCAACTTTTGGCTGTCAACATGCACATCCGCTTGCCCCCCGGCTTTTTTTTTTCGGCGTCTCGGAGGAAAAGTCCGACTGTCCCCCTTTGAATCCACAGCTGGACATTTCCTTTTTCTGTGCCTTCCCACTTCTTCCCCCCACATTTATTGCCCAAGGTTGACACTTGGGCATCCCCCCACCGTTTCCACTTCGTGTTTTTCCCCCAGTGCCTTCACGCCAACCCAGCTTGGGGTTCCCTTCCCCAAAAGCACCAGTCTTTTTTTTTTTAGTGTAGCTCCCTGCCCCCCGACTCTTCCCACGTCCTTACTCTGCGAAGTATTTCTTGGACCAGGATCATTCTGGGAACTTTTCCTGCTTGTTTCCCTCCCCCTCGCGTATTTGTGAGTCCCCACCTTTTTTTCCGTCTGGCGGTGCAGAATGCACAACCATTCCCCTTGAGGTCTGCGCCCAGTGAACCACCGTAATACGGGATGTTGGTCAGGTCTTTCCCCCTGTTGAAGGTTTTTTCTAGTGGGACGATGTGTTTTGTTTTTCAATCCCCCTGCATTAGTGCCCAACGTTTTTTTCTCTTCTTCCATGTTTTTTTGGTAGTTACCCGTTCCGGAATACGGCTTTTTGAAAGATGGGCCTGACCAGACATTCCCCCCCCTGCGTCCCCAGTCTATTCTTTTTTCCCTTTCAGTCTTTCACACGATGTGATTCCCCTCTTTCGTTTCTTTTTCGACCTCCGTAAAGGGAGCGTTTTGTGGTAAGTCGACCATCCCGGGCCAGAAAACTAACCCATGCCTGCGGGGCAACGCCCCCTATCTTTTTGTTTACAACCTCTTGTCAGGCTTCCCGTCCCTCCAGACCCATTAAGATGAGTTATTCACCGCGAACGTCCTGATTCTTCCCTTAATAAATTTTTTCCGCAACAGCACCTGACGCCCCTCTCTTTAAGATTTGCTGAATATTATCTCCTTCTTTTTCCGTTTTTTTCCTTATGTTGTTTGTTCTTTCTTCAGTGAGATATTCAGTTTACTTTTTTTTCCCCGGAACATCTCCTCTTTCTCCACGTGTGTGCTTATCCACTCAAAGTGCTATTCATGTGCTTTCTCTTTATTTATCTCCTTCGTTATCTTCATGAATCTCGGAGTGCAATTTTTTTCCTCTCTTGACCCTTTTCCACGACCCCCATTGGACCCCGCTTATTTGCACCCAATGTTGTTCTTTGTTGGCCCATCCTCCCTTTCTTATTGTCTTGGGACGCTCCCCACGGTTCCTATGTTTAACCTTCCTCGCTTTCCCTTTTAGAGTTTTTTTCTCCTCACGCCCTTTTTCCCACCTTTTTTGCTCACTTTCGCACTGCACTCTACTTGGGTTGCCGCGCTAGTTCCTTGTAAAACCGTTTTCGGCGGTCACAGACAATCGGATCTAACTGGGCACTCAGTGACCCTTTGCATCCTGTCACCCGCCAGTCGTTTTTCACGACCTTTTTAGCTTCCGATATGTTCGCCACCCCCCTCCCGATGACCCTTTCACCCTTGGTGATTAGGTACTCTTACTGTTTCTGCCCTTTCCTGTTTTTCATCCCATTCGGTGTTTTTTTTTTCATTATGGCCCTTCCGTCGTTTTTGCCGAAGTTTTTATGACCTAACCATTCCGCCCCTTTTTTGTTCTTGACGTCAAGACACGTCTGTTAGTCCTCTTGTCCCCCTTGTCACTCGTCCAAAACTCCATTTTACTTCGCAGTATCCCTGTTTTGGCGTCCCCGGCCGGGGCACCTTCGACATCCACCAGACCCTCACCGTTAGCCCTGGCGTGCTTTTTTGGTGTTCTTCCCTTGTCCCCCGGTACCCGGCCGACGGTTTGTTGCATCTTGAGTTTGGATGGCCCCCAAGGTGTGAAAAATGTGTGCCCAATTGGTCCGGGTTCTTTGCGCGAGACCACCTCCTACTTCAGCGTTTCTTACTTTTTCTGCTGTTTCGCTGTACAATCTCCCCCTTCCTAGTCCCCCTTTTTTTTTTTTTGTTTGGTTGACGGACACCATTGGAACTTGTGCTGCCCCACTTTCTCCTTCCTTTTCCCTCCCCCCCCCCGTGTTGTTGTGCTGACGGGCGCGTCCGTCATTTGATTTTCTCGCAACCGTTGTACCCGGTCTTTTGAGCCGCTTTTCATCGTCTCAAACCCTCCGGCCTCCCCGGACACTGCCCATTTTAATATTTCGCCGTCTTACTTCTTGTTGACCCCTTGTCCCCCCTTTCTTAAACATCTCTCCCTACACCCCATAGTTGTTCCTCCGGTAGTAATTGAAATTCATCGACTGTTTTTTTCGCTTTACCTTTTTGTCCGATTAAGGGTGTATGTAGTGCGGTTCCCAAAGTTTTTCCTTTCCCCCGGCCGTGTTTCGTATTTTCTAACGCGGACCATTGAAGTTGATCATTTTGCCTGGTTGGTTCTCCCCCAACCCTTCTTGCGTTCCTCTCCCGGGGGTTTTCGTAGGTTTTTCCCCCTAATCCTGATTGCCTCACCGTTGCGCCACAACCCGCCCCTGCGTTTTCCCCTGTGTTTCCCCTTCCAAATGGCACACATCCGACTTTGACTATCCCTTTGGCGTTCCGAACCCTTGTTGTTTCTCTTCGACGTTCTGTTTTAGCAACCGAGATTGACAGGTCATTGGTCCCTCCTTTTGACCCCCCCCTCCCTTTTGACCGCTGTAGTCTTTTTCCCCCTCTTTTTTGCAGTTTCCCTCCCTCTTCCCAATTACTGCCGAACGTGAAGTTGAACCTTTTGGTCACCGCTGCCAGTCCTGAATGCTTGTCCGACTAGATTTGGCGTTCCCCTCCCTTTCTGGACTTCCAGACTTGTTTCGTCCAGTGCCCAACTCCCCCTGACAGGCTACCGAGGGTTTTGAGTTTATTTTTTCTGAACCCCCCCGCCTGTGTTTGGATGTGAACCCACGCTTTTGTGCGCCACCCCTCTGTTTTTTTCCACCCCCTTCCACTTTTTTTTGCTCGCACAGGAAGGGAACCCGGATGTTGGCCAATCCTCTTTTCTCGGGATTCGGTGAACCCCCCCGGAGTTTAAGTAAACCTTTCACACGCCCACCCCTTTCGTTCCATGTAATATTCCCTTTGGAATCTCCCCCCCCTTTTGATTTCCCGCCCCAGCGTCCCCTCGACGGTCGATCCTTCCCTTTTTGCCAGCCCGGTTGAGTCCACCTTCCCGGCCGCGCTTAGAAGACACGGTTTTGAGTGGTTTTGGCAGTCCCCTGTCTTCCTTGTGTTGCGTTTGATTTTCAGTGTCCGTAACACCGCACCGTTTGCATTCAGGTTACCGCCCCAACACTTTTGATGATTTTTAAGTTCACATGGTCCCTCAGCTTTTTGTCCCCCCCTGCCGGTGTGTACAAGTGACATATCCCGTTGCTTACTTCTTCCTCAGATTTATCCTCCGGAAGTTCCCTGGGTCCCATGCCCCGTCTTTCATGTTTTTTTCTTCACCCCAAACTAGAACTGTTTCTTTCCTCCACGATTTTTTTTTCCGGAACCACCCTCTTCATTTTTCGAGCATGATCCCTGCTTGCACCCTCGGTCCTTTTTTCCCATCCGTTTCACCGACAATCCCCCCCCCCCCCTCTCTTTCAATTTTCTGAGACCGACTAACAATCCCCGTCTGCCCCCACTTTTTGGTTTTCCCCCGGATTTCCCTGTCCCCCATCTTTCCCCACCAGTTACCTGGATCCCGCACGTTCATCGCGTTCATCCTTATCTAAATCTTTCTTTTCGACCCGTGTCCCTCCCCTTCCGGTCCCATCTTTCCACCGGCGGTCCCCCAGATTTCTCCGAGGCTGTGTCAATTCCGTGAGAAGCATGCATGATCCCCCTTCCCTGCCCCACGTTTACCCTCCCCCCGGTCTGTGGTCCTGATTCCCTTGAACACCATCAACTGCGGCCCCCCGAACACACTCCCCCAGACGCTTAACTTCCGATCCTTTTCTGACAACAGCCGTGTGCTGACAGGTGGGTTTTCCCCCCCGCCTTCTTTTGAATGCCCGACCCTTTCGATTTTTTCTTTACACCCGGACTCCCCCCCTCCCTTCTCCCACCACCCCCTTTTTAGCAAAAGTTTCCAAACCATCGAAGCCGCTGGCGATTTTAGACCTTTTCCCCATGTTCCTAGTCAGTCGCCCCTTTTTTTGTCCCCTTGGTCTTCACGTTTGTTGGGCCCCTCGGCGGGTTACGTTCCTGTTTCTGTAACCCTGACTGGTCCGTTGTCTAAAGCGTTTTCCTGTGCTGATTGTCGCGCCCGTCCCCCGATCCGACAGTTTTGCAGGATAGTGACTTCCGAGATTTCACGCCCACCCTCACCCTTTTTTTTTCCCTGCGGTTTTCACACAGTACAGAATCGCAGGTGACAGTACCCCGCGGTCTGCGCTCAACATTTGTCTGTCACACGGCCTGGGATGCCGGTTCTGATGATGCACGCCCCTTTGCCCCTGCTCCCCCAGTTTTTCGTTTCTCTCTTTTTGACTTTTTTCCCCCCGCCTCTTGTCAGCAGTTTCTGTCCAGGATTCCCCCCCCGCTCCTGGCTGGCACTTTGTCACGTTTTTTTCCCCCCACCCCTCTCACGCCCGGGACCGTGGACAACCGTTCAGGGTATATTTGAACTTTTTCTTTTTGTTTAACCGATTCGGGACCCCTCGCAAATCTTTACGCCCCGTTCATCACTCCGGATCTCCGATGCGATCCACATGGCACTATCCCAACCGTTCAGGGGTTGTCTGACCCCCTTCCGTTTCCTCCCCCCTTCGACAGTTAATGATTTGGAGCTGGTCCCTTTTGTCTAACGCCACACCATTATTTTGGCAAGACCTTTCTGCCTGGCACCAGGCTTGGAAACAACTCCTTTCTTTTCCGCCCAAGGCCAACGTTTCACACAGCACCCTCGTATGCCTTAGCTCTCCTCTTTTCATGGACGTTCTTTGTCTTTTGAGAAGTTGCTGATTTGTAGCCCCCGTCTCCAATGGTAAAGTCTTTCGGGAAGTTTTTTGGACAGGTCCCCCCTGCCATTTTTTACTGTCCTTTTCGGTGCGTCCTCTTACGCTCACCTTACTCCCGTTTTGACGCTCCTTCCCTCGCCATTCTTTTCCCTGTTCTTTTTTCTGACCAGGCGTCCTCTCAGACCCAGTCAACGGTTAGGCTGTCCCCTCACCTCCTTCGCCTCCCCCCCATGGAATGTTATGTTTCAGGGGCCCCCCCTTCGCCGATCAGCGTTCGTTTTTGACAGACAATCCTGCTCCTCCTTGGGGAACCGTTTTTTTTTCCAGAGTTTTCTAGTATGATGGTTACCACACCTGTCACCACCCTCAATTTTTTTTCCCGGTTTTTTTTAACACATTTAGTTTTTTTTTTCAGTTCGTTTTTCCGCTGGAGACATCCTCTAGTTGGTCGGACTGTCAAAGCCTCCCCTTAATTCCTCGATTTTTCTTTCCGTTTTTTTTTTCGAGCTCCTTTTTTTCCCCCCCTCCCCCCCGCTTTTTCAGGCCCCGGGTCTTCACCCAACTACAAGTATGCCGTCACTGTGGCCTTTTGTTTGCCCTTTGTCCCCCCGTGATCCCACAGGGCGCTTGCCCCTTTTTCCCGGTTCCCTCCTTGCCAACCTTTCAATCCGGCTTTATTTTGGCCCCCCGTGTACAGCTCAACTGTCATTCCCTGCAT
>Ga0179593_1276622_pt1 | contig 12708 bp, 6 predicted proteins | sample CZODoug2_1_08_16_FD_185931 | JGI IMG/M metagenome (GOLD analysis project Ga0179593, IMG submission 185931) | Vadose zone soil fungal communities from Angelo Coast Range Reserve, California, USA - CZODoug2_1_08_16fungal (PacBio error correction) | ecosystem: Environmental > Terrestrial > Soil >... | reverse complement strand
GACTTCCCTCTGAACTTCCCTGAGCCAGAGGAGTCTGCAAGCTCGGCTGAAGGACTGGTCAAATTTCCGTCATCATTTATTTCCTTCTCTGGAGTTTTTCTTAATGTCTTTAGATATTCCATGATTGAGAGGGAGTATTAACTACGCGCCACCTACTCAAACGGAAGGCGGTGTTTGTGTGCTCCTTGACCACTCCCCTTCAAAATGGCGTGATGCTAGACTCACAAGTCTTGCTCCCCGGTTGATAAGGCAATTGATAAGGCTCTTTTTCCATCGAAAGCAAAAAGTGCCGTATTTTCCTTTCCTTTTGGCCTCCCATTAACCGTTAGAATACTCTTTAGCTTCAAGCAGTAGCAGCCAGTTCCAACCCGCCTTTCCACGGTGTTCATGTGGAGACTCGTCTAACACTGGTGCAGCAGGAAAAAGCAGAGTTATTGGGCCCTATTTCAGTTGCTCAGTCCAGTCGTTGGACACCCCGCCCGCACCTGGGAACCCAGACTGCCGTTTCGAACTCACACGGCGTAGTTCGATACTTTATCGCAGTCCCACAGGGTAGTCCGATGAGTCCCCCCAACACACGATAGCGTGCTTAATCCAAGCCTTTCATCCATCTCATATTGAGTCGTTGGTCTATCCTTTGAAATGCCGTTTTGCTATACACCCCTTCGAAGGTCGACTATGGGTCGTAGATGACGGTCGGATTTGGCGATTTTAAGGAACGAAAGTTTTTTTCTTAGAAGAATGAAAGATCTTTTCTTTCAGCTGCGCCTCCGATTTGTCGTCCTTTACTTGTATATATCAGACAGCCATTCTTTTTGGTGCGCTCATTCCAGGCAGTCTTCTCCCCTCTTTTAGATATTAGCTCTCCGTTCTCTTCCCTTTTCGTCTTCGGGCGAAAAGATTTGAGACTCTCCCCAGTTATGTTCGCTGTTCGTGTTCAGCGTCTCTCCCGTGCACGCCTAATCAGGCATAACAGAATTGCAACATTCTTTTTTCTCATGTTTTGCGTTTAATCCTCTTCTCGAACCCGTCGCGGCACGCTGACGTACAAAGTGTTTTGCTATGGGATCTGGCCGGTAAACGACCCCCTCCCTCTTTAGGCCTCTTCGGGTCAAGGTCCTAGAGTCGGAAAGATCGAGCGGCTTAAGTTTCGCTTCGGCTTACCTCGAGGATGTCCGTCTTTCCCTTGCGGTTTACGGGTATACCAGGCCTCCTCGTCTTACATGCCAGATCTCCAAGGAAGGCCGCCCCCTTTATTTGGCACAGGAGGCCTGCTAGGATTGACTCTCATCTCTCAGTGAGGAGGCAAAGATAATGACCCAGTCGCAGACAAGTCATAAGCATCCTGCGTAGTCTACTTAGTCCGGACCGATGATTTTCCCTTGTTTTCAGAAGTTTCTGCAGTTCTTTTTTGGTTGAACTGCAAAAGTTTCTCCCCTAACATGCGGAAGGGTTGTAAAGTCTCTTCCGAACTGATTCCTGTTGCTTCGGCGATCTTTACGACGCAGTCAACGTCGTGATTTAGGCAGGCAGTGCCGAGTTTTCTCACGACCCATTGTAGAAAGAACCTTTTCCTGAATCTGAGCGTGTCCTTTCCTGGTAACGGACGCAGAGAACCATCACCCTCCGTGTTAGATCGCCCCCGGCTATTTTTGGACTCTGTGCCCTTCCAATCAAAATTCTACGGTCAGACAGTCCTGAAGGCGCTCTCTCTAGCGTTATAACCCACCTTATAGCATCTGTGGCCGCCTAAGACCAAACTTTGCCGGCACTGGGTCTGGCGCGCGCAGCAGCCTGTCTTGTTTCTCAAAAATGAAAAAATGAGACTTTCATCTGGCGGAATGTGTTAGTCCACTTATTTTTAAGTGGGTTGTTTCCTATATATAAACCCCATCTTTGGGAGTATGTAACCACTGTTTGTCCCTTTTCCCGAGACGTACTGTTTTAAAGGCAGAAGCCGAGGACAAGAGAAAATGAGAAGGTCCTCAGTTCCCTCCTTGCAGACATATCCCCCTCCCTCTTGCATCCATTTAAAGAACGGTATTGCGACTTCACTCTGGCTTCTTGTCCCTCCTTGTATCTGAGATGGACACCCTTTTTCTCCGCGATGAGATACGCGCCCATTAGAGCAAGACAAGGCCGTCTAACTACAGATCTTCTTTGGAAGGGCTCTATCCTTTCGGATCGTTCTCAGTTAGGGATGGATGTCCCCTCACTGATTTGAACGGAAATTGGGAATATTCTTTTTTCCTCCCACGCATAATCCACGGGGACAGACCCCTGGCGAGCTCGATGCCGGCTACTCTTTCTTTTTGATGACGCGAGCTGATTGCCTTCTCTCATGTTTTCTGTTCATGGCGTTTTTCCTCGGAACAAATCGCCCCGGGACTTAACATTATTTCCCGCGACAGGTCTCCGGACGATTTGGGTCGGGCTCCCTTTAATTCACCGGTCTTCCTGCATTTCATGGATATTCCCGTCTCTCCCCCGGACCGGAGTAAGACTTACTATCCTCCTTGCTCTTGTTCCGTGTTCCCCCCGGAAGACAAAACAATGCGTGGCTATCAGCCTAAGCTCTGACCCCTTCTTCTGTCACTGGACCTCCAAGGCGCATCTCTTTCTCCTTTCTCTATCGCTGATCGCTCTTGCTTAGTGGAAGACGATAATCCGAGTACTCGCAACTCCTTATGAGTGAGGTTTCTCCAGTAAATTCTCAATTGGCAACACCCCCCCTTTTTCCTACCCCCTTTTCGGTTTGGGCCCCCCACCGGGGAGTCTTCTTATCTGATCCGTTTCCCCCACCAATCTCCCCAAGTACCAAGCAAGGTCCACAGGGGTTGGGGTGGTTTTGCTTCGGGCCCACACACCCTTCCTTCTGACCATTGCGGGGCTATGAGATGGCAGCCTTTCACCCCCCCCACCCCTTGCTGAAATTTTTAGAAAAGCCCCCAGACGGTTGCCTCTCCGCCGTTTAATCTCTTTTATCATCATAAGGTTGTTGTTTGAGGCGTGGCTTCCGTAGAGGAAACGGAGCGGCCTTTTCTTCTCCCCCGACCTCACTTCCTTTTTGATTTTTCCAGCCTTGACCTCAGCTTCCTCCAACCCTCTTTAATTTGCGCACGAGCAGAGATACCCCCCCCCCCAAAATACCCCCTTGCGGACCCTTGTTTCAGTTGCTCCCTCTTGGGTGGTGTGCAGGAATCCTCTAAAATAACCCCCCGATTAGGAGGGCTCAAACTTTTGGGCCTGTGCTTTGTTGTGCGTTGCTCATGTCCTACAACTACCCCTCCCCCCTTTCATGTCCGAAGTTCGCGGGTGTAGATACTTAGCTAGACCTCCTCCTCTCTTGATCGTTGAAATCCGTTTCTGAAGTTCCTTTTACCATGCTTAGTCCTCCCAGCTCTCCCTTCATAGTCCGAGATAAGTTTTCCCTTGGGACCTTCTAGCCCTTCTTCTTGGAATAATTCCTCCTCCCTCCCCCAGATCTCGGTATAGAGTCATTTTTAAATGCAGGAATGTTTCTCGGTGTCATGCGCATCTAGGAGAGCTGTTTTCCCTTCCTGCCTGCCTGTATTCTCAGAGAAGCCCTCCCTTAACAGCAACACTTCGGCCTCCGCTCCTCCGTTTAGAATAATGCGTTCCTCTAAATAGAGTATGACCCACATTTGCGCTCAGGCTTTAGTGAAGATACTAGAGAGCCCCCCCGACGGCGTCCCCTTGCGACTTCAATAATGACGATGAATTTCTCTTCGATGCGCCCTCTCATAACAGCCGCCAAATTGACTGATCTCCTTTGCGCGAAGTGAGCGACCCCCCCCCAGGCTTTCGATCAACCCCCCCTTTCTCCCTGGTTTTCGTCATGGCATGGCCGATCCGCGGAAGAATGCCCCCGCTTTCGGAATTTTTAAGAGTTGGACCAGTCTTTTCTGTTTCACCTTTTAATTTTGGACAGCGGAGAGCTGTGCCTGAATCCAGCTCATTCAACGAGCGGAATTTTTCTCTTTGTTGACGAAGCGGGGTCCTCCGGGGTGCCCCCCCAGGAGCATTGCCCTTTTTTAAATGAACTCATGCTCCCCCAGAGATTGGATCCTAGAGACCCGGAGCTACATAATCCCCGGCCACGCCCACCTTTCCTTCCCCTTAGTTCGCACGATGGCTTTGACTACATCCCTGGGCAACTCGATGCCCCCCTTCGCCGGGAAACAGTGAGTTGGTTGAAAGCCCCTTGTCGACTCATTGGTCGAGTACTTTCATCTTCACTCAATACATGGTGCTTAGGATGGATTCCCCTGAACGTTCCCCTTTTTCGCGGGGCGAGATCTCGGCCGACTCGCATTGGACGAGTGGTTGATGGGTTTCTTAAATTCATTCCTCCCCTTTTTCCGACCCCTCTAATATGACTAATTTGGCCTAGCACTAGACCGCGACCCAACCCGGGAACGCTTTCATTCCTACGAGCTCTTTTTCGGAATTACCCCGCATTCTCCCCACCTCCTACACCCCCAGGTCGTACCTCCTTCCCAACCCCATGCGGCAATTTTTGACAGGGGGATCCAAAACCAGACCCCGATGGCGCAAGTGACCTTTCGTGTCCCGTTAAGGCTAGAAGCCTCCCGATTGCTCCAGGTGTGCGAGCCTATTTGCGGACTACGTGGGCATCGGATCTCGATCCACTCTCTATCACGCACCAGTTCTCCATTACCATTGCGAAGATCTGGAAGTGATAGGGAGACCCGAAGGCGACCTAAACGTCACTTCATTAGCCCCATATCTCCTGCTGACAAATTTCTATGCGATTCATTCAGAAGCTCCCTCTCTTTATCGAACCTCAATTTTTACCCCCCCTTAGATGAGTAGTTGCCGCGTCCTCAGACAAATTTCTTCCCCTATCCCGCGTGCTTTTGCTTTTAATTAGCCACGAACCCCCTTCCTCCCAATTCTGGTTCGTCCATTATGTATGATTGCTTCCTCGGTTGCGACGCGGACCGCGTGAATTGTTCTAGTGTGCCCACCCATCTTGTTTTGCGAACCCTTACACTTTTCAAGTCTGACCCCTTTTCATCTCGGTCCATCAGAGCAGAGAGTGCGCATTTTCCCAGAAGTCAATGGCTGTTGGACTGTCTTATTGTTTTTACAAGGACTTCTGCAGACGGATACTCCTCCCAAAGTGACTTAGACGAAACTACATCTAAGTTCCCTTCACATACTCTTGTACTCGTTTCAGACAAGATAAAGAAGCGAGGAACCTGCATTCCGCTTAACGCAGAATATAAGTAGCCGACTCACCCAATCGAAACCGGCTGCAGGCTCCGTAACCTTCATATCCCACCGAAAAGATAATCTATTAAACCGATACTTCCCCCCCCAAGCGGAAAGGTTGGATCCCCCTCGACGTCCCTCCCAGATGCTTACTTTCCGTTCTTGCCAAGGCAAACGCCCCTTGTTTCCTACGTTCGCTGGCTAATCAGGACTTCTGACCCCCCCAAGCCCGTAGGCTCTCGCCGCAGTTCTCCAACTTGTCCTGCGTGGACTATTGAATTGTCTCTGGTCCTTAATTTTCCACACCTTTAGAAGTTCGCCGCTAAGCCGCGGCAGCGCAGCCTCGCTCTAGTACTCGAGCGGCCGCATAACATGAATGATCGAAATTTTCACGAATTTTAAAGAATTGGTTGCTTCCTTGACTGGCCCAAGCCTCAGTCTTACGGCCGCAATAAGATGTGTGTTCACGTCTGTTCAGCTTGACGTCTCGATAGTTCTTTCCTTTTGACCCCTTATGCAATCAGCTTACAGCTTTGCGTCGTATCTTTTCGAGATGAATAATGACCCGGTCCTTCTTCTCTTTGTATGTGTGGGTGTGGGGTTCGGTGTTTTGGTTGGGATTGTGGGGGGTGTTTCTTCTCTCCTTGGCTTCTTCATTGGCTGATGGGCTTTCTCTTTGGTTTTGTGTCCGTCCTTCTTTGTGCTTTGTTCCCCTGGGGTGGTGCTTCTTTTTCGTGTCTTTTAGGTTTTTTTGGTGTGTGGTGATTTTATTTTTTGTTTTGATGTCTTTTTGTGTGTGTTCGCGTCGTGGGTTTTGGTTTTTTTTTTTTTTTTTTTTTTTTTCTTTGTTTTTTTTTTTGTCTTTATCAGGGGAATTTCAAGCTTGCTCCTTCCCCCAATTGTTTAAATTTGATGGCTCTCTAAAGTAAGCTATACTATAAGTCTAATCTGACAAGAGTAATTCTCTATGTCCCATCAACCACCTTTTTTGTTTGGTATTCACATCGGACCCAGGCCTCCCTCCCCCAGTCATAACTTCGGAATGGAATTTGAAATGCTTCCGAAGGCTAAGTCTCTGTCTGACTGCGTTGAACCGTTCTCCCACGTGCTTTTGACCATCTTTCTCCAATTTATATTTTACGATCCTTTGTTGTGGTGTTACTCTTTTTTGATGTATTTCTAGTCAAAGTGTTCCGAGCTGGCACCTCTCCTCCCCCTCCGACCCCTAACTTTACATGCCCTTCGTCGTCGTCATTTAATCACTTGCCCAAGCGCCTTCCTGACTGACTCCTTCTGCGCTTTTGCGTAAATGCTCCTCTCCACGTACAAAAGGTTCTTTAGATCATACGCCTCTTGGACAGCTGCGTGATACTCCCCCCCATGAGCCCTTTTTAGATCTTCTGATCCCTCGATGGCCTGACAGTCTTCCCCCAAATGTTGGACATAATTATGACTCCCCTTACTTCCTACTGCGGACACTAAGCGGTTATTCGGAGATGGCCTCTCGTAAAGTCAGGCATCCTTATGTCTTTTTTGGTGTTTCCTTTTCTTCTGAATTAAGTTCCTACTCACTGGGGCTGGCCTTCGACGGTGGTGCTTCTGACCAAATACCCTCCGCTTACTAACACACCAGTCGGCAGTGTAATAAGCATTTGATCTTCCGTTCGAATCGTTCGTTCCCTTTACGACCCCTTTACCTAAGAGCCTGCCGTCTTATTCCCTCGCCTCCCCTTTCAAAGATTTTCGGATCAGCTCTCTGTTTTCCAAATATGCTTCTTTTCGTGCTTCCTCACGAGTCCCCAACGCTATTTTTGTTGTACAACAGTTTGCTTTTTCCATTTCCCGCTTCTGAACCGTATGACACCTTGGCGTTTGATGGCAATGCTGCCGTCAATCCGCTTTGATGCCGCTTCTCTCCCCACGGCCTATTTGTAATTATCTTGTCTAGATTTAAGATTTTTTTATTTGCCTTTAGCCCCACTGACGATGAGATTTTTGTTTCGGGACGTGAATCGAATGCGGGCCATTCCGATGGGTCTTTTCTCGAGGTTTTTTGTTTTTTTTTCTAGTGCTAACGCACGATATCTCTGCTCTCTGCCTTACAGACCAGAGAGGGCTCTTCGTCTAGGTCGTTTTCAGAGAAGTATATCCCGTCAGAAAGTTCCTTTAGTGGACGTCCCTTTTTCCCTCCATGAACAGATCTTCCTTGATAGGTCCGCCGTCCACGCTCTAACCTGGGCCTGGTAGGACTCCCCCCCAACTATTGATTCTCTCCAAGGTCGCGGGCGCTTCTCCCGACCCAATACGGAGACTTCTTTTTACCCCTCGCTTTTGCTCATGGGTTGCGGTCTAGAGCTAATTCGCTCCCAGTCCTGGCTTCGCGGCAGTTACCCCAAACTTTTTTTTCTGTGTAGCTCGACGGCCCACTAAGCAATTTCCGTGGTTTTCCAGCGGTGTCCGGTTCCTTCTATGAGCACACGAGGGCGCGGCAAGGAGAATAGTTCCTTTCATACCTTTCTACATAAAAGGGTCGGCTAAAGACCTGGCGCCCCTTCCCTTCAATATAGTCCAGTAATCAAGATCTGAAACTTACTGGACTGGATACTGGGTGTCATACCCGGCGCCATTCGTAGATTGAATAGTAAGTATGGGGAGGTTTTTTTGCCCTTTGCGAGGATCCTTTATCCACTATCCTCTCGAATTCCTTATGCTCTCGACCGGTGTTTCTTTCGCTTTCCCGGCTTCGCGGTGTTGTAACCTTCCCCATGTTAGTCACCGACAATAGGTACACGAAAATGGATTCCCCGACCTTGTATGTTCGTTTGCTCATATTCCTTCCTCCCCTGGACGCGCCCGGTTCTGATTTGTTTTTTCCAGTTCCCGGTGTCGCTTTGTGATGTCGAACCTTTAGACGGCGTTTTTTTTTCCGGTGTTTCTGAATGCCGGTTTCCCCCCCCCTCCCCACCCTACCTAGGTCACCTTTGTATCGCCGAGTCGCGCACGATTCTTTTCGATTGTGACCTTTTTACACACCCCACGGAAGACTTTTTTGTGATCAGGCCTCCAGAGGATCCGGATTCCCAAGATAGTTCAAGTGGTTCTCTCAACTCCTTTGACCTCAAGGAGGGATTCTTTCCCGCCTTCACTCCTCCCTGTTCTCCAAGAGCCCTTAATGGAGCATTTGTTCGAGGGGATGGCCATCTTATAGTCTCCCCCTCCTTTAGTGTCTTTTTTACCAAGATTCTTGTTTCCCGTTGATTTCACCCCCCAGGTGCCTTGCCGCCTCCCTGGTCGCACGTCCTCCGCCGCTGTTTCCCCTCGACAAAATCCTCGGTCCCTAGCTTCGCCGCCACAAGTCCTCCTCGACTGCACGTCATTCTTTCCACTACTCTAGCTTCAGTACGCTGTATCCTCCCTCTTGATGCCCCGCAATTCCATTGACCCACACAGGGTCCCTCTCACGTGACTATGCCCCCCCTCCTTCCAATTTCTCACCGCGCAAAGGCGGTAACGAAGTAGCTGTAGATTATTCGCTGGCTTCCCTAATTTAGGATTCTTGACCGGCTAATATTTTTGAAAGAGCGGCCTGTTTGGGGTCCCCGATTTCCCCATTCTTACGACCCCGATAAATTGCTCGCCTATCTGAGCGCGCTTCTTCATCGTCTTGTCTCCGGCGGATTGTCCTTGTGTGAACTTTTACCTTCTCCTTCGCGGGAATACTACAGGAGACCTTCAAATTCTCGGAGGACACGATCTCCTTCCCTCAACTGGCGAGAGACCTAAAGCTCCCCCCTCACTCGAATGATGTAAATGCCTACTATTTCGCCGATCCATCTCTGGGGGTTGTGTTTGAAACTTTTTTTCACAACCATCTTTTTCCTAGGGCCGTTGCAAAAGGGCTCCAAACTCAGACCGTCATCTGCGGACCCCGTCCTACCATAGAGTTTCCAAGACCCGGCTCGTCCCCCGGCCTTTTTCCCTTCCCCTCGTTTCCTCTCTAGGACAATCTTCTCTTACGATCTGTGAACCGTGTATCCGCTTCAAGTCCCATGAGCTTGGGTAATTCTTCACGCGCCCTCAAAAAACCCTTACCTCCCCACGTTTCGTACACGAATCGGTGTGTTCTAGTGGATTTAGGACTTCACACCCCCCCCCCCTCTTTCTCCCTCCCGCAAGGGGACCCCCCCCAAGGGTTTTTTTGTGGGGGCTCTTTTCTTCCACTTTCATCAGGGGAGCGTATCGCTTCTTCCCCCCCCCCATACCAATGCTACATGGCTGACGAAACCTGCTGGTTGTCTCCGCCCTTCTATCTTGCATAATTCCGTTCTGGTTTTGAGAGCTATCCCCCTAGGACTTTAGCAACCGGGCTGATTTCTTCCTCCCCCTCCAGAATTGTGGATTTTCGAATTCTGCCAATTGCCTTAGCCCTTCAGAGTTTGGATTCTTCGTCCGTGATAAGACCCAAACCCACACTAACCGTTGCATCCTTCTTTTCCTTTCGTATTTTTTTGACGGCATTCTTTCTTTTTTCAACTCCCCCCTCCCCCGATTCGGGGACGAAACCTTGGGTTTTAGGTTTTTGGGTTTTGGATGGCTTACCTCCATCTCCTCCCCTTCGTTGAATTTCTTACTCGGATCTTTCCTTCTCATCTAGACAATTTTCTAGCTGCTCTCTCTCTATCCTTTTTTTTTAGCCGAGAGTGAGTCCTCCTTTTCTTTTTCCAGTGCTTATCTTCCCTCCCAGATAGCCGCGCTAAGTTTGTGCGACCTTGGGCACTTCTCCGCTACCCCCCTCGCAGTCGAGGAATTTCGAGAACCCATATTTCCTTTTCATGGTAAGATTTCAATGCGTTGGTATTACGGTCCTAGCCCACAATTTTTCTGGCAGTTCGTGTACTTTGTAGAATTTTCCTTCTCCGTGGGATTCTTTTTTCTTCCCGCCTCGCCGCGCCCCCCAGGCACCACTTATAATTAATTCCTATCCACATTCCGCTCCTTGCGCTGTCTTAATACTGCAGAGCCCTGGTGGCGATACGGTTGCCTTATTGCAGTTTTAAGCCACCTCTCCCTTGACCACAAAAATCACCTGACTGGAAGAATTTTCCTAGAATTCACTCTTAAGCCCTTTGATCCCTTAGGAGTCTTCCTTCTCTTGGATACCTCTTTCTCCTATAGCGCGGAAAGGTCAGGCGCAAATTCGCCTTTTTTAACCCCTTTGAATTGCAGGGACTATCCTCTTGAGAAGAAGAGGGAAGGAGCTTACCCACCTTCGTGTCTGGAATTAGCTCCTTCCCCCCAGATGTTTCCCCCCCCCTCCGATCGATAATGGGGATATTGGTATCCAGGGGAGAAGGGTGGAAATCTGAGGCTGTGCCCTTTCACCGTGCCTTGAACCCGGCCCGTAGTCACCCCCTCTCTTTTCTCCTATCGCCAAGCTGCGCTATAGGAATCGGCCAAACCCCTGAAACACCATTCTATCCGATCCCTGTTCTTCTACCCCCTTCCAACGCGAAGAAGATCTCCGCCTGCCAAGGTGAGGTGCGGCCTTTGCCCAGCAGGTCTGCTCTTTTCTCAGTCCTTTCCGAAGCTCTTTTTCCACTGTCCTTCTGCCTTCCTGTTTTTCGTCGACGTCCCGAGTAAACTTAGGGGCGCGTATCGCGTCGCCCATTGACCCGAGAGGGTTTCATGGTTTTCTTTTTTGTACTTCATCGCGTCTCCCCCCCTCCCCCCCGCCGAAGAATAATGTCGCACTCGCGACACAGCATTCCATCTAGAAGATTCGCGTCTCTTTCCTTTACTAAATCGTACGAACAACGCACCATCAGGCGGAAGCCTGCCGTGCCTGTCTGGTCCAGGTAGGTGGTGGCAAGGTTTTTTGACAACGCGCCCCTTCTTCCCGTTGCCCAAGGTCGAAGTCACTACTCATGACCCTCCGGAGAAGATGCGCCAGGGGTGCGGCTCTCATTAGTTTTGCACTCATTCAACTTACATATTCTCCCTCCGCAGAAAGATTAAAGAGGAGATACCATTCCAATTTTCCCTATATCAGCTTGTTAGCCCTATTTCGTGAGGGTCCACCGGCACTTCTAATTTCCCCACCTAGCCGCGCTCGTGCAATTTTTTATTCTGGACCCCCCTACTGAGCACGCTCTTTTCCCTAATAGCCCCTAATAGGTTCTTACACCCAAGTATTTTAGTACTGCCGCAAGTACTCCACCCTCCCCAAATTGATCCCCTGACGGACGAACAGAACATTGCCCTGCCTCTCTTCACTCAACTCACCCAATGAGCACTGGCTTAGAAATACTCCCTTATCGTCCCCGGTTCTACTCTTCCCTCGCAGTCCGGCATCCCCTTCGGTTTAGTGTCGATCCCCCCCATTTGTAACGACGAAGGCCTATCAATTGCAACATTGTCGGCCCATGGAGAAGGAACGCCCCCACCGTCCTAGCTTTTGAAGGTTTTTTCCGATCTCCTCCCCTCCCGCCCGGACAGCCTCTGGCACCCGTCGTCCGCAGTCAAGCAGATCTCCCATTTTTCGCTTCCTAAAAGGTTACCTCCCTATTCCACTTCCGTTCTTACTAAAACGAACGTACTTTCCATGGGAGATGTCACTGCATCGCACGACCAGCTCCTCCTCATGTCCCCCCGTGCAGTTCAAGGACACTGGATAGTGCCCTTTGTTTCTCTCCGTGAAGGCATCCTGCTTATGCCCTTTTCAGTTCCTCAAAAACTTAGGTTTCGGTTTTCTGGGCATCCCACTTTTCCGGATCTGGCCCCAGCCGCTGCGTTTGTTTTCCTCAACCCTGCAGGTTTTCCTCTCCCCGCTTTGCCGCCGCAGACTATTGCCCCTCGGCTGCTTACATCTCAATCTGAGTGAGCCCTAAGGTTCTTTTTTTCTTTGTCTTTTCCATTTTCTTCGATTAGCTTCCCCCCTTCATTTGAAAAGATAAGATTATCTAATCAAGCACTTGAGTTGAAGTAAGCAGTAGCATCCCTCTTCCTACTTTCCGTAAGACCCCTTTTAATAGTAAGTTTCTTTCTTAGACCCTTCGGTCAAATCCAGTCCATAAGGATTGATGGAAAGGATGTCCCCGTCCCTCCTCTCGAAAGGATAGATCCATCTAATTACATTCCCGGCATTTTTCTCGTACTGAATTTTTCAATCTTCTAGGCAATGATCCTTCTTTCCTTTCAGATGGTAAATATGCCTGCTCCCCCTTCCCCCGATCCGGACAAAGATCTCATTATTATGTTACCTTTAATTCCCCCCCTTTCTTTTTATGAGAAATCCTCTCTCAGAGGAATTAGCCGCTGACGCCCCCACAGACCCCCCTCCCGGTAGCTTTTGCTTTCATGACCCCCCAATGAGGAGTCGCTTGGTCGGATTGGAGGACCTTTCCCTTTGAAAATACGTCCCCCCCGGCCACCTATTTCGAATCGCATCCT
>Ga0179593_1256499_pt1 | contig 12708 bp, 13 predicted proteins | sample CZODoug2_1_08_16_FD_185931 | JGI IMG/M metagenome (GOLD analysis project Ga0179593, IMG submission 185931) | Vadose zone soil fungal communities from Angelo Coast Range Reserve, California, USA - CZODoug2_1_08_16fungal (PacBio error correction) | ecosystem: Environmental > Terrestrial > Soil >... | reverse complement strand
TGTGGGCCTGGTCCCCCTCTCCCTTCCTGTGTTTCTATTTAGATCCCCGTACGAAACATATGGTTTTTCTCTCCCCCATTCAATACCAGTCTTGAGAGGAACCTTAACCCCGCGATGCCTCGGTCTTTAAGCGCTTCCCTGATTTAAAGCGCCTACGAAGGTATGAAACGATTTACCATTACAGCCATCCAGAATCCACCCCAAGTTTCCCCCCCTGTCCCCGCGCTTTCTCTGCATGTAGCCAGTAGTTTTGCATTCCCCCCCCCGATATTCGAAACCTGACGATTACACATGGTTCTTTATCCCCTTTGAGCCACACTAGTATCACGGTTCCCCAACTTATTTTTGGTTGTCCAGCCCACCAATGTTTTTACTGGCCTCCCCACGCGTTTCGCCCTCTTCGAAAAGGCCCCCGTCCTTAAAAGCCTGTTCATCTTGTTTTAGACGTTTTTTCTAGTTGACATCCTTTGCTAAAGGCCTCCTGTTTCTTTCCATTTCCTTCTTCTAGATTTCGCCTAGCTGCAGGTTTCGTTTTTTTTGCTCGCTACCGCCGTAGAACACCTTTCGTCTATCCCCCCAGAGTTCGATTTTATCTTTAAGCTTTTTCTCCCCTGTTTTTTTTTTTCCTCCTGTCTCCCTGCACGATAGAGGGGAAAGCTCTCTCAAGAGACCGTAAGCGAGTACTCCCCTGAGTAGATCTACGATGCTAAACCTCTTTTAGACTCCAACCCTGCACACCTCTCCCTTCACAACCCCAATATGAAATAACCCATCTCTTTCCCTCTCTTTAGGTTCGCCACAACCATCGTCCTCCAGAAGACATGTTGTGTATCTTTCCCTCCTCACTTTCCATTTTCTGTCAGGTCCTTGCACTTCCCTCTTCTATTGATTAGCCTAAGTTCCGGCAAGATCCCTCCCCCCCCGACGCTTTTCCCGATTTTTGCCAAGATCGGCGGCATATTTTTTTTCCGATTTTTTATATCTCCCTTTCCCCTCCGGCATCGCGTTTCCCCCACGTTCACCATGCCTCGATTTTTTGACCGACACCCTCTTCAGGTTCCCCTTTTTGCTAGAAAATTCCTTTCTTGCTGACGAATTTCTGGCGGCCAGCAGCGCTCTCGCAACCGTGATCCTTTCGGCCGTGATTTTAAGCCTTTGGTTTGCGGTTTTGACAGTTCCACCCAGTCCGATTGCGTTTTTCCCCGCTGAAAGCCGTTCCCAGAGTTGAATGACCAAGGAAAGAACCATGGAACAAATGACTTTCTCGCTTGACATTTCCTTTTGATTTGTCCACTAGTAGCGCCCCCTTTCTCCCATTGTTTCCCTTTCTGCAGTTTTTTTTTCATCATCCTCCCTCGATTTCCTTTTCCTCAAGGTTTTTGGTAGCGAGATTACGTTAGTATGTATTCTCTTCCCCCAATTACAGGTGTCGCGAAATTTTATTATGTAGTCATTTATACGCGATGATGGGTCTGGTAAGGGTATTTTCCCCTTTTTCACCGAGTTTAGTTTTTTCGTAGTTTTTTCGCTTTCGTGTTTCCACCGTTTCTAGCTTTACCCTTCCAATTTTTCGCTGCAATCTCATTGGAAAACCCCCTGTCTTCTTTCTTTCCCCGCCCATGCGTTCGCTTAAAAATTGTTCTGTCGTTTGTAGTAAAGAATTTCTTGATATGTAAAACGGGGTTCTCGGTTTTGCTCTTTTCAGAATCGTTGCTCCTTTTATCTCCCACACCCGTCGTGACGCCTTGCGCAAAACCCGGTCCTGCACCCCCCTGATAGTCGGAGGGTTTGTCCGAAGATTGATATAATTGCTCCCCTCCCATCCTTGTCTTCTATTTAACCCACTTTGCCTGTTTTCCTTAACGAAAGGTTCTGTTCTTCTTTTTTAAAACTCCCCCAACTCCTGCGATTGCCTCTTTTAGGGATCCCTTCCCCTATTTGCCACTCTTCAGATATGGTTGAGGGTATTTGTGCCAGCTTCTATCCGGGGCGGGCATTGCCTCTTGCGTAGAGAACGAGGCGTTGAGACTTGGCCGCGGTCTGACTCCCATGCGATTTAGTCTCCCCGGAGCGAGGGGTAAGCTTTTCCATCGATGGGCCGCGCTCGTTTGGCCGGTTTGCCTGCTTTCCATTCCCCGTGTTCCTTTCTGTTGTTCTCTCAAAGTCTGCGCACTCTTGCGTTGCGATTTTTCCGACTTCCTGGTGTCACGGTCGCACGCCAACCGAGAATCCAGCGAACTCCTTGCTGCGCTCGCTTGCCTCTGCTTGTTCGTTCACCCATTAAACAACCCCCCCGTTCTAAGCGTGAGAAACAGTTCACCTAGTTCTTTTTGGGTTTTTTTGTGTTTTTTTTTTTTTGTGTTGTATTTCTAAGTAGAGGCATTCTTCGTTTCGACGGGTTTTTTGTTTTTTCCAGAGTTCATCCTCTAAGGCTTTTTTATTTTCCAAAACCCTTTTGGGTACACCCGTATTGACCCCCCACACCCCCCTCTCTTCCCCACCGGGCCCCTAACACCCACACCCATACCGTCCCCACCGTACCGACCCCCCCCCCCCCCCCCCCCCCTCCGACGACGGATGGTAGAAAAGTTTTTTGATAACTGAGTTTCGTCCACCCCCGCACGAACCCAGCCCCGCCCCCCAGGTACCCACCTAGACTTCTGATTGCGACTCCGATTCGTGGTTGTCTACTTTGGCCTTAATGGGAAACCTTCCCCCTCCGTCCCCCCCATTCAACCCCCCCTCACCTATCCTCCCTCCGCACACATGACAGTGAGCCTGTCCCATTAATACTATCATATAGGTGCGCCCCAGTCTACCCCTTCCCTTTAATTATTCAGCATTCAGTAGTACCCACCTATTTTTTTCTTTTCGGCCCCTCCAATAGAGACATAAGTTGGCCGATTTCTCACTTTTTTATTTTGTCGGGTCAACCGTTAAACCTACGAGTTTTACTGCCCAATGAAAGATTGTTTTCAAAAGCCTTGTTTCCCAGATTTTCCGCGCCCCTCGACTATAGTTGATACCCTTAATCAATTATACTTTATTCTTTTGACATCAACCCTCATCTTGTCACTCAGACAACTTGTGAGTCCCTACCCCCGTCCATTTCCCCCTCTCATTGATTGTCGCCTATGGCGATTCTGTCCCGCACAACACTTCTTGGTCAGTATAAAACCCCTATAAGACTATTCCCTTGTTCGTCTCCTCTTTGTTTTTTTTTTTTCTCTGTGGCCTATCTTTCCAAACCATCCCCTTTCTTCACCGTGCCTGCGCACCACTCGAGCCCCTTTTTGGAGCGTCGTCTCCCCCCTCTGCTCGTTTTAGGATGAAATGACTATCTCTTTCGTCTCCTGGTTGATCGATTCGCCAACAACCCCCCATGTCTTTTCTTCCGTTTTTTTCACCCGTGTATGGAGGCTGTTCAGAGACAGACCTCCCCCCCCCCTCTTTGCGAAGAGGCCTCCTCAAACTGCGTTTTTTTGCGACTAGACAGATAGTCGTCCCCGTGTGCTCATTTTCTCTTCTCGCCCTCTGGTCCCCATGCGGTCTGACACCGAACCCGCGGGAGAAAAACTTCTCTGTTTTTTTGATGTGCGGACAGTCCCCTCCCCCTTCGGCATCGCGTCTGCATTTTTTTTCGGTCCCATCTTCGACGCTTTCGCGACCCTCGAATCCGAATTGCCTAGTATAGTTTTTGCCTCTCGTTTCCCGCATCTCTTCCAGTCTCAGTCGCTGGGCTTTTTTCCTCGCTAGTGACACCACGTTACCGCAAACCAGATTGCGTTAAAACGGTGCTGGTTTCCATAGGATCCCTTCTTCGTTTTTCATGAATTCATTCTACATCCTCTGTCAGTTCAGTACCCCCAGACGTTTTCCCCCACCCCTTCCTCATCTACCGTCCTTCTCCTGAAGATTTGCCTTCTATGCTTCCCCCCGACTGACCCCTGATCTTTCTTGGCACTTGGCTTATTCTTAGATCTGGTCCTTTCTTTCCCGTTCCGCCCCATGTGTGTTCTGACCCACCCATAGTCAGAGTCCTTAATTCACTTCTGGAGGAATTCCTCTCTTTTCCATCCTCTTTCAATCCTTTCTTTCTTCAGGTTTTTTCCAAGCTGTAAGTTTTTATTTTTGTTTTTATTTTGATTATTGGACCTCCCCTGTTTCGCTCCCTGAAGCGATTTTTTCGTCCTTTCACCAACCACCCATTCCACTCTCAGGAAAGCTTGGCAGTGTATTTTCCCTCCCGAAATGACGTCCCTCCCTCTTTTTACTTTTGTTGTTCTTTCTTTGATACTCTTTACGATGGTTGCCCCGCCCTTCTTCCCATGAATGCTGATCCCGCTTGTAATGAATTTCCGTTCATTCCATGGCTTTCCTGGCCTTTCCCCGTTTTTCATCATACCTTTCCTCCGAACCCCCCAATGTCTCTTTCCTGAAAACCAGACGTTCATGTAGCCTCTGCTTTCGCTTGACACTTGTACGACACTCTCGTTTTTTCCAGAATTCTCCGTTGTCTTCGTGTGTTTTTTTTCAAGGTCCCCCCCTCTGAACCTTTTTTACACTGCTCCGCTCATCCCTCGATCGTCAACCCGGCTTCTCTCCTCCTTTCGGACGGCAGCTTTTAGTCTGGCCCCTCTTTTTTTTCTCCTTACGGAAGCTGGAATCACTTGGGTGGGATCCACCCCCCAGTATTAGGAGGTTAGTTTTCCTGACAGCCTCTAATGACTCCCACCTATCCCTCTCCTATCCTCTTTCTTCCACCCGTGCCCCCGCACGGTCAGGGTTCTGAACGGGGTTCTTCACTACAACTGCTTCTATCCCCGAGCCGGCGTACCTTGACAGATGATGTTCCCGATCAGCTTCGAGGGCATAACGACCGCCCCTACAATTACGTCTCAGTCTTAATTTTCGAGGTAGTCAAAATCTTTTTCCCTACGCTTCCCTCTGCAACCCGCTTTTTCTGACTCTAACGGTTTCGTCGCTTTTCTCTCACGCCACACGGAACGCTTCTTTAGGATTCCTCCTGTTCGTATTTTTGACCCAAGACCTTTTTTCCAATTTCTTTGGGTCTTGATTGACAACGCTTTTACGGGAGCCCACCTTCAGTCCACCCGTCCATTTATTTAATTGTGCCTTTTTCCCCCCCCTTATTTTTGAAAAGACGACATTTTTCCACAAACGGTGAGATCCTTGCCATTCCCCCACTTTATTGGTTATGCTTTAGCAGGTGCAAAAGATTCTTTCCCTCGAGCTTTCTGTACAGTACATCCTTCCGAATAACAGGATAAAACCATTTTTCTCGATTCTGCATGACTCTTTGCAAACCTCTACTCTTTGCATGCCTTGAAGGGGTTGACTAAAAGTCCTTCCTTATGCGAAGATGAATGAAAGGTTGCTAGTTTTGGACCGTCCCCCACCCGCAACCACCATGAAGCCACAGCACTTTTTTCCCCCACCCCGCCTCCACCCCGACAAACCAAACCACTCTACCCCCACACCCACCCATGCCCCACCCCACCGTACAGAAGACCACACGAAACAACTTAATTTCCATTGAGATGAATCACTATCCAGTTGGAGGAATAAGAAGGGATGATAAGTATATTTCGGGGGGATTTAGATGAAAGCATAAGATTGTGAAGTCATTACAGAGTGGATTAATTTTTTTTTTTTTTCCCCCACCCCCCGCAGGACCCCCCAACCGGCCCCAACCCAACACACAAACCCCCCCCAGAAATTTAACCCCAACCCCCCCACCACTCCAACAACAAAACCAAAGCCCAACACCAAACAAACCCCACCCCCCCACACCCCCCCAAAACCACAAACATACCACCGACACGACCCCCGTGCCCCACACCCCCCCCACATCCTCTCCTGCCCCAAAACGCATGACCCCCCCCCCACCCCCCCACATCCCAGTCCCTACCCCCCCCGCCCCCGCCATCGCCCACCCTACACCCCCCCCGTCCCTCCATCTCCCTCATCCCAGTACCCCCACCCCACCCCGCCCCCACCCCGCAACCCACCCTCACCCTACCTCGCCCCCAGTACCCCCCCCAACCCCACCCCCCCCTACCTCCCCCAACCAGATCCCTCCCCCCCACCCCCATTCCCCTCCTCCCTCTCCCCCTCCCCCGCCCCAACCCACTGTGACCCGCAACCCCTCCCCCCTCCCCTCCACAACGGAGCCCCCACCCGATGCCCCCCCCCCGGCCCCCACCCCCCCCACCCCCTCACCCCCCCCCACCCCCCCCACCCAAAACCAAAACCAAACCCACCACCCATCCCCACCCCCCCCCCCCCCCCCCCCCCCCCCCCCCCCCACACACAGACAACCCAAACAAACCCTCCCCCACCACCCACCCCAAACCCACCCCCCCCCCACCCCCCCCTCCCGCACCCCCCCCCCACCCCCCCAAACCCCCTCACCACCACATGCCACCCCCAACAACACCCCACCCAATCCACCCATCCAACCCCCCCCCCTCCCACCCCCACACCCCCCCCCACCCCCACACAAAGATAAAACCACCCGGCGGGTCTAGAGCCTTGGGACTAGACAACGCCCGAAAGAGTGTGTGCGAATGAACACCGAGGACCAGCAGTCTTCCCCCCCCTCCCTTTCCTACCTTGTTTACCCCTAATGGACGGACACGCCCCCCTTGCCCACTCCTGCGCCCTACACATTGACCTATACTACGCCCACCTCTCTTTCGTCAGGAAGAGCCTCTCTGTGCACCCACTCCACTCGCTTCTCCCCCCTCTCTCTCCTCCAGTAACCGGCGGCAACTGAGGTCCACACATTACGATCTTCTCTTGCTGCTCCTCTCTGGATCCCCCCAGACACCCCTTCTCTCATTCGTTGACTTCGCCACGTACTGACTCGCACATCTAGGAACCTCCTTGCTCGATGAGAGGCCTAATTTCTATTCACACACCCCAGACCCAGGTTGCCTTGATACCTCTCCCCTCACCCTCTGCCGTCTCTACCATCTTACCTTCAACATTACTATAAGCCACTACTCGCAACAACTCACCTCAACCCCCTCAAGACCAAACCCTACCCACATCCCCCCCTCCCTGCACTCCACTAAAAAAGAAAAACCCCGGGACCCCCCTCTCCCCTTCCCTCATTCGCCATTTTGTCCTTTCTCTGGCTGCCACCAAGACCCACCGGAGCCACCCTCTTGTCCCCCACCCGCGACCGATAGGCCTATTCCCGTACTACGGCACACCAGGTCTGCGGACAATAAAGGATTACTTTTGGGCTCCGCCCCCACCCGCCTGGGGCATCAAATTGACGTGAGGGTACAACCAGTTGTACCCCCTGTTTTGGGGGCGGGTCAATTCCAAAATCGATTCCGCTTTTTTATTGGTTCGGCTCACGGGTGGGGTTTTAACGGTGCGCGTCCCACAAGTCTATCCCTTTCGCTTGAGCGTGACTCTGCTTTTTTTGATCCCCCCAGGAAGACTTTTCTCCTCTAGTCCTCTCCCGAGCCATTGCGTATTAGTCTGTCCCCGGTTCGTGTTCTTTTGCCTAGTTGTTCCCGAGCAAACCTTTGCTAATGGGCCTCGAATCTGTTTTTTCCCAGTAGCCGTTTTTTAGAATCGCCTCGTCGTCCAGTCGTCGCAACCCATTTCCCTTCCCGCGATTTTGTCCACTTTCGGGTTTCGGCATTTTTCTCTTCCTATTCCCAATGCCCCTCGTGCCGCCCGTTGTGCTCTATCTCTCCCTCCTAATGGTTTTCTCCCTCTTGATCCTTGCATAATCGAACTGTTCCTTTCGTTGCCGAGGTTGAGCCCCGGATTTAGGTTATTTTGACTATGTTGCGACTTTCTACTTTAGACTTTTTTTTCTCTGTTCGGCGGAATTGCTTTGCTCTGGAGTATCTCTTTTCTTCCCAGTCCCGACTCTTCGCTTCGTTTGCAATGTTCCTTCTTCGCATTTTTTACCCCGAAGACTCCCCTTTAGAAGTCCATACTTTTCACGCACCTTATCATTAATCCAGGAACAGTTGACGGACCACTCCTCCCCCAACACGTCCTGCCCAGCTTTTAATGACATCCAATATGGTTGTTCCATGGCCACCTTTCCCTGATTTGTGTGCAGAAATCACAATTGGAGATCTCATCTCCATTACCTGTTCTCCCCTCAGTACGTTTTCTCCTCCCCTTTTACCTGGTAGCGGCTTGGTTGGAAAGGACCCCTCAACGTTTTTTCACCCCTCCTCTCCAGAAGTCCAGCGTTTTCACTTCACACCATGCGCTTGAATCCTTCCTCTCGCCCCCCCTTCCTTTTGGCGTTTTTGTTTTATCTGCTCCCCTTTTTGACCCGCCAGTTGTTGTTTTCCCCGGGTTGAACGAATTGCGATATCTCATGCTTGCTTGCCTTGCCGATTTTATTTTTCCCGATGGACGTTCTATCTTCTCTTTCCCGTTTGGAGTAATTCGGGCTACTTTGTTAGTCCCCTCCAATGGCCAAGTCTTTCCAGAAACAGCTAGCGCCATATAATCCGAGTGATACCGTTCTTCCCTTGAAAATCCTCTGGCCCCCATTTGGTGCAGTTGCCGGTTGAATGCCTTTGCGGTCCTACCCTTTTTCGTTGTCCAGGAATTTTCCTTGCATTTTTCCGGCCTACGACTGACTTCCGTTTTTCTCTTTCCACGAACGTTCAAAGCCCAGCGTGTCAGTACCCATTTTCATCTACTGACACCCAGGTCTTACCCAGTCTCGAAGCCGAGATTTCTTGACGAGCTTCCTTTACCGAGACGTGTTCTCGAACTTTCCCTTCTTTCCTCCTCCTCCGTTTTTTTTTGTTCTCGTCGGCTTCGACCCACTCGGAGACCTTTGAGAGTTTTCCCTCGTCCCTTCATTTTTATTGATGCTCCTTCCACTTTTGTCCCATGGCTGGTTCCCTGACTTCGGTGATTTAGTGTGAAACCCCTGCCTTGTCTTCATTAGTGTTTTCCCATTGGCAATGCAAAAAGGCCGTCTGTTAGTTCCCTTCCCTATTTTACGTGAGGCCCCTTCCCCATCTTCTTTTCCCTCGTCTAATCTTTTTCGGGGATTTTGAGACCGAACTTCTCAATGCTTTCTGATTTTCGTTATCGCTGGGAGTATTCCCCTATTTCCAGTATGCAACACTTTGGACAGTGAATTTCTCCCTGGTCTTCTCCTTTTCTTCTTATTTACCCCCTAATGGCATTGCGTCTTCTTTTTAATCGCGAGCACGGATTCTTCCGCTGGATGACAACTAATCTGCTCTGCGACTTTTTTTTCTTGGGGTTTCGGCTCTACGTCGGGTTGAGATTTCCTCTGCGCCTCCCCTTCGACCCTTGAGTCAGTTTACCCCAGTAGACATGCGGACGGATGTTTTCCCTTGCTGCACGTCCCAAACCCCCGCTACACAGTCTCCAGCTTCCCTGATCACGTGCTGGGTCGTCTCTGTTCATCCGCATCATTGCTTTTTTTTCTGCCCACCCGTAGACCAAATTGGCTGGCAAGGACTATGTGGGTGGACGGATGCTGTTCCCCCTGAGGTCCCCTTTTTTCTGATATTCAATGAACGTGACAGCCTTTCTTGAGATCCTTAGATTTCCCATGTAGTGAGGCACTGTCGCTTATTTCTCTCCGCTCGCCAGGTCCGCACACTTTATGCTATAGCACCCGGTCTCTTTGTGACTCCCTTTCCATGCGTCGCGCCGTTCCAAGATTGTCCTGATTCCAATCCACTGCGGAACTCCCTAGCTGCAACGTTTGCCGCTTTATTCAGTCACTGACCAGGCACTCCCTCCCCGCACTGTTCCGGAGCCATCCTTCATCCTTTTCACGGAGGTCAGCACCATCCCCACCAATTCTTACTCCATATCGTGATTATGTTCACCCCTGTTAGTGTCGCTGTCGCCACAAATCTTCTCCCCCTATACCTTTTGTTTCTTTCTGACCCAGATGTCTCGGTTACTGATTTTCCTTGGAATTCGATCTGTGAACTCTGCCGGCCAGCTATTCCGAAACCCCTACTGTTGTCGGTACTTCATACTTTCTTTCCTCAAAGGCCTGCCCCTCTTCATAATCCTCACCCTTTTTACACAGTTCCCCCTCTCCCTCTTCCGCGTGTTTGCCTCTTCAGACGGTCCTCCCCGACCCCCAGTTGTCGGGCAGCGACATTCCCGACAAATGTTTGTCCCGTTTTCCCCTGTAGCGGACGGAATGCTGCCTAACCCTCTGTCAGCCCCTTCTCCGTTCCCTGTCTTTCGCTGAGGGTTTTTTCCTTCCTCCCTTCACTTCCCCCCCTCCTGCGCGTTTCATCTTTAGGCTGATCCGTCCGCGAGCCTTACTCCATGGTGAATATCAGTATGGAACGTTCCATCTTTCCTCCCCCCTCTACCCGTATTGAGTTAGAGTATGGTTTCCCCTTAACCGTAGTAAACCCCCCCCAAGCACTCTCGAAAACCCTCCCGTTTCCTGTCGGCTTCTTTCCCCCTTCTCTGCACAGTTACTTTTCCCCTTTTCCCCTCCGGATGCGCGAGTGTGCCACCGAACTTGTACCTTGCCTATTCTACATGGGCGTGGTTAATTTTTCTTCCCCGTCTTCTTTAGTTTGCTTTTTTTTGTCAACGAAAGGTAATTCATATTGCCTCTTATTTAAACCTTTATTCGTAAGATCCCGAGGACCTTGATACTCCCTTACCGTTTTCGTGGTCCTGTCACGTCATTATCCCCCAGTTTTGCCTCTCTCTCTTTGTAATACTACTTTTTTGTTTCGATCGTTCACGGACGTTCGCGCGTCAGTCCTGCAGATTTTTCCTTGATGTTCTACTTTTCTCCCCTCCCGGCATTCCGTCTTTCTCTTTTCACACCCTCTGGTTTTTAAATTACCCTTGGTAACTCCCCCTCCTCCCCGCCATACCCGTGTCGCATATCCACTCTCGCATTGTCTTCCTTTGCTATTCCGTTTTTAAGTACCTTTTACTTTCTCCCCCCGACGTTTGCCCGACTATTTAGGAGTTTTACTATTATCCCAGTCTAAATTTAACTTTTTTTTTATTTTTTTTCGCTGTTGGCATTTCATCGTACTGCACCCAAGCCCCCCGAGTTTTTATCCCCCCTGTACGAGTATCCGGTTTATCGTTTTTCGGTATGCGCGTTCCCTTGATCTCCTTCTTCCCTGTTCCGAGTTCTTTCGGCACTCAACGGTCCCCTCTTTTGAACAGTCGTAGATCCCACATTTCTTTCTCCCCCCCCTCTCCGCTTTCATTTTCCCCTTCAGCGGTGGCTCATTTGTGCTTGAAGGCTTCCCCTTCCTCCTGGACTTGGTTTGCGGCTTGTCTTGCCCCATGTTCCCCCTTTTCCTTTGTCTCTTCTCTTTCCTGACCCCTAACCATTTCATTTTTCTTGTGCTTCCACTTCCGCCCGTTGGTTATCCGTCTTCATCGCCCGTTCTTCGGCCCCTTCTTCGAGGCTTTTTTTCCCCACCATTTCGTATTCTTGGCGGGCCGTGGTACCTCCCTCGAATCTATCACTCGCCCGGACGCTGTCCTGTTCCTTTTTTTTTCTCCTCCGCTGACCGCGTTGTCTTATTTTTTTTTCCCTACAGAGTGTCTCGCATGGTTCCGTTTAGTTGGTGGAGCCAGACTGTAAATTGTTCTTCTTGATGACACCGCTAGGTTTTCTCCCTTTGAATTTTTACAGCACGCCTGGCGTTCCTCTGCCTTTCTCCCCTGTTCCTTTGGCTCCTTGAGATGCATGTCAGTCCCAGCTATGCAGCCGAACAGAGGAAAGGGCTACCCTTACTCTTGTTTCATGTTCCCATGATCGAAGACCTCTTAGCAGTTCGCCTCTTTTCCATCAGCTTTTTTTCCCCTTATCCCCCCCTTCTTCCCCCCCTACGGTACTGTTCCAAGATCATCCTGACCAACCCACACCCGCACTCTCCTTCTCACACTCCACGTCCCCTCTTACTTATTACTTGTCCCCGTTGGGTGGCTGAACTTAATGGTCACTCGAATTACTTCCTTCGGCTGTACCCTCCCTTCCTTCCCCCCTCGCTGTTACTCTGCTTGTCTCTGGTTTGGTGAAGGGTCGACGCATTTGCAGTTGACACTCACATGTCCGTCGTACAAATCGTCATTGCACTTTCTCCTTGATGGCACTGCGGCAAGCAGGCTCCCTGCTTTGCCTTCCTCCCTCTCTGCCTCTCGATGTCACGGCTTTTTTCTTTCCCCCGAGGTCGATACTGACACCCTTAGTCCTAGACCCGACCCGCTTCTCTCATGTTTTTATCTCCTATTTGTCACCTGTTGAGTCCATTTCCTTTTCTGTACTGTTTTCCACCCAAATCGGGCCTATTGTCAGTCAAATTGGAGAAGAGTGACCCCCTGGACGCCACAATCGTTCCTCCCATATCCTTGTTCAGTTTCCTTGATACTTCTTTTTCCTCCTCTTATAGGACCCCCTTCTTGTCCGGTGCTCCGGCGCCGATTGCTTCCTTTTTCGCCGGCCCACCCTCCGACGCGCCAGTTATTTTCCCTTTCCCCTTTCCCACGGCAGTCCCAGACGAATCCTTGTTGGATGTACAGCCCTGCCACCTCACTAAGCGCTCAGTTGAAAGCATTTCCTATTCTTCACTGGAGACGTTTCAGCATCGGAAGCGAATTTTCTGCTGTCGGGTAATCTGTCCTTCGCGGATCGGCTAGGTGACT
>Ga0179593_1347171_pt1 | contig 12709 bp, 13 predicted proteins | sample CZODoug2_1_08_16_FD_185931 | JGI IMG/M metagenome (GOLD analysis project Ga0179593, IMG submission 185931) | Vadose zone soil fungal communities from Angelo Coast Range Reserve, California, USA - CZODoug2_1_08_16fungal (PacBio error correction) | ecosystem: Environmental > Terrestrial > Soil >... | reverse complement strand
ACGCTTTTTCGCCTTTGGGTTTTTCTACAGTGGACTTTTTTTTTACTACCCTTTTTTACCTCAATGTCCCCCCAAGAACAATTTTTTTTGTCGTTGATCCCCCCATTTCCCTAGAGCGGTGTGTCACTTTTCACCCGATTTCAGAACTTCTCGAGTCTCTTAAACATGCTGAATGCTTCTCACCCCTCATTCTCCATGTCATCTTTTCCTTCCACCGTTTGTTCGCCGTATTGCTCTCCCCATCTTCATAACTGTGAAAGACTTAGGACAGCCCTTCCCCCCCCTTGCGTCCCCTAAAACGACCCGGAGAATCCGGACTCTACTTTTTCTCTTCCCTTCCCCCAATGCGCCCGTCGATACCCTTCCCAGTTTTTCTACTCGCTCGGCCTTTTTCCTTTTCCTGCTAATTCGGCCAATTTACCTTTTTCGGTGGTGAATGCAGGTCTCGACCCTCCTTCCCATCAGCACTTTTCCTTGTCTTTACCCCGCTTCTGTTAATACTTTGAAAGTTTGTTTCCCCCACTCTAGCCGCCCGCCAGCGTTTGGCCGGATTCCGTTTCTGATTTCCCTTCCTCTTACCCCCCCTTCCCCGCCCGCTGCTCCTTTAACTGGACCCCCTCTCCTTTCCCCTCCCTCCATCGTAACATGCGTTGAATGGTATCTGATCGCCGTAATTTCCGACTCCCGCTGCCCATTGACCGCGCTGTTCTTTCCATTCTTGTGCGTTGCCCCCCCGTGAAGTCTCCTCCCGTTTCTATTTGTAACTCACCTGTCCCGGGCACTCGGTTTTACTCCCCAGACGCACACCCATCTTGGACCGATCCTCTCATCCCCCCCCCTTCCGACGTTCTCCACGCTACGACCCCCTGTTCCTCTCCCCCCTGATTGACGCCCCATGCAGTTACCTCTTTGAACCTTTTTCCCGTCCCCTCCGATCATGCAACAAGTACTTGCACCCTCCTCATGCCAAAGCGATACTCGTACACGGAAAGCGGCCTCCTTAATTAGAAGCCTCCGGCTACATCCTCGTCCCTCTTTTCTGATCTTAGTTCTGTTCTCGTTTCCCCCCCCCTCTTCGTTACCCCAGAGCCCCTGCCTGAAAGAAACTGGGTACCGCCCTCCATCCGCCCCGCAACCAGTTCCTCGGACTTTTCCCACCTTGGGGGGGACCCCCGTTTTCCGGTTACGTACCATCCTCTGTCCACCTCTCCCTATAACCCCCACACCTCTATCAAGTCCCCCTCCCGCTCCCCCCGAACGAGTCAAAATAGCAGCGTGGTGGTCCCCCCACCTTGCATTTTACAGGAAATCATTTCTCCCTTATATTTTTTCCCTTTCTCCTTTTTGTTGTTTTTCCCTTTCGTTCCTTTTATGGCAGTTTTACTCCCACAATGGTAGATTGGTGGGGTTGTTTAGGATTTCTTCCTACCGTTTTTGGTTCCGGGCGGAGATTGGACTCTATTTGGAATTTCAACATCCCGTTATTTGTTTTTCCCCATTTTAGCAGCTTTTTTTTTTTTTTCTTAACCGTCTTTAGAAAGTTTCACTTTTGTAGTTTTGAACTAGAAGATTCGCCCCCCTTTTTTGTCCGTCAATTACCGCGAGCACCTTGTAATTCTCTTTCGCGACCGCGCGATTCGTCTGCGTTTCTCGACCTTGCTCTTTAGTTCAGTGTTTTCTCGCTAAATGATGACTGTTCTCTGCTTCTATTGTTGCCTGGCCCCTTCTTACTCTTCGTGTGAATCTCTGGCTTTTTAGGTTCGGATTTTTTATTCTTCACCTTTTTTTTAGTTAAGTTGATCGTAGAAGGGTTTCGTTCCGGTTGGACGTTTTTTTCTCCATTGTTTCTTTCGTCGCACTGTTTGTCCTTTCCCTCGATTTTTCGTGTCTTCCTGCCCACCGCCCCTCTCTCCCGTTTTCCAGGTTCCCTTCCCCCAAATTGATCCAACCCGTTCAAGATTTGAGATGTTCAACGCGGCTGGGTGCCTCACCGCCCCCAACGTCCTGAACTACGGCCTGGCGATTGTTGTTGGTCTTCTAGCACCTACTTGCCCCGCCGAGTGGACTATTTTCTCGGCGTGGACCGGCCGCTTCCATTTTTCCCCGGCCGTTCGCGTGGGGTAGCGTTATTGCCCGATTACGGCCTTTAACTACTGGTTTAAAATTTTGCGGCGCCCATGTGGTCCCGCGCGTCCTTTTCTTCTCCCCATGCCGCACTTTTGACCGCATCGCGACTGATTTTTCGGACCTGCAGTCGCCCCTCCCTGCCCTGATCGCTCGCTTGCCTGCTGACCCCCTTAGCCGGGCCCCTGAGAGGCCGATCGAGGTTCACTACAATTTCTCTCTTTTCCATTGTGCCTGCGAACCATTAGCTTTTTATTCTCCCCTCCTTTTCGACTCCTGGGGCGGTTTCCGCGATTTCGCCTTGGTTTCCTGGTTCTGATCTTGGAGCTTTGGAAGAGTAGACAGAAATGGTGCGACTCTTCTGTGCTTGGAGACCTCTTTTATGTGCTCAAGCCAACCAGTCAATCCTTTCGTTGCTTTTCCCTTTTTAGTTCCTTCGCTTAGTGTTTTTTTTTCCCCAAGGCCCTGAGTATAATTTGACCGTGGGTCCCCCCGCCCCCTCAAACAAAACCCCCCTTTGTTCGGTTCCCCCTTCTTCAAGTTGTCCCTCTACCTTGATTAGTACTCACCCCCATGTTTCAAATGCCTTCTACCATGGATCCTCTTTTCGTATTTCTTTTGGTGCTTTTCCAGCGAATTATCACTCCCATGTGACGTTTTGATGTTCTGCCAGTGTTGTTTCGATCTGACCTTTAAACTTTTACCTTTTTCACCCTGTTTCCCCTCGGGCTGTCGCGAGTGATTAGTCTGAAGCCCCTTCGAAGAGTAAAGGTGGAATTTATCGTGCGTTCCCTTTTGGATCACTCGTCTTTAGGTTTTCTTCGGCCTTCCTTTTTTCGTGTATTTGTTACTCGTTGTTTCGTTGTCAGAAGACCCTTTTTCGATGTTCCTTGACCTTTCGGGTTCGCAAGAATTTTCCGGTCGGATTTCTCTCGATTCTTATGCGCTCTCATTCTTGGATCCTCCGCGCGTGGCTTGTCGTTTTTCCTTTTTTTTTCCCGGTTTTTTGTGAGGCGCGTGCCCTCTGGTATTTTTGCTGGATTCAGTTTTTCCATTTTGTCGGGTGAGGGTCTAGCGTTTCAAGAGACGTTTGCACCTCCCCTCTTCTTTCTTTTCATCTTCCCCTCCTTGTTGTTTTCTCTCTGATGTTCCCCGTCTCCTGGTTCCTGAGCACCTCTTCCTCCCCATCCTGCCTTTAAAAAATTCGCCATGATAATCCTTCCCAGTCCCATCTTTTTTGAAAAAAAGTTCTTCACTCAACTCTTTCCTGATTCCAACCGCGCCTCGCGATCCTGAACTGATATCGCATACTCCTTTCCGACCTCGAGTCCGTCCTTCTGTTTGATATTTTTTACTTAGGTTTTTTTTCCCTCTTCGCTAATTGTCCCCAGACCTGCCATCTACGGCCCGATCGCTCCAGCCAACATTAATCCTCACCCCCCCCGCTAAGTCCCCTCGTTCCCCTCCCCCTTTGCCTCCTCTTGCATTTCCCCCTTGGCAATTCTTTTTCAATCAACTTCTCGGCCCTCCCGAGTTCTTTCTCGTTTTGCGCCTTGACCCAGGTGGACACTTGCAGCTCGACCCTATGCAGCCCCGCCCACTCCCATTCCCTTCTCCTCTGTTAAGCACGCGCCAAACCGAGGGCCCCTCCATTAATCGGCCTTATTAGTGTCCATTTGTTGTTGCTACTTTCCCAATCTAGTAAGTTGTTCCGACCTTTCCATCACAGGGTCAACCGAACCCCATTTTTTGAGTCCTCATCTCGAGCGTTTTCCCCGTCCAATGCTGGCCCAGAAAGAAGAACTCGTTATCCCCCATTCTGACTGTTTTCGCACCCTCATCTTCCCATCCTCGCGTTTCTCTGATAAGCTGCCCTTTTCCATGTCTCACCGCCCCGGTAAATTATGTCCCAAAGCGCCATTCAAAGACTCAAAGTCTTCCACCAGAATTTATATGCGAGCTTTATTTCAGCTCGCTCCGGGCTATACACTTCCGTGGTGATGTCCCCTCCCCCCTACAGGCCTTCCATTGGCTTCCATGTCCCTGAGAAGCTTTTTGTCCTTGTTCTGGGAATGCGGTCGCTAAACCTCCATAGAGCGAGCGGGTGAAATTTGCGTGGCGGGCCTATCACATGTCCAAATGTCTCCCAAAACCCCTTTTGCAGTCTTCTGCTTGGAATTCTTTCCGTTGGATGTTACCAAGTAATCTCTCACTCCCTCCCCCCCTCCCTGCCCCTGCCCCTTTGACTGGACTGCGTTCATCCTTCGCAAATCCTAGCGAGAACGTTTGATTATCTTGACCCCCTGTCATGTCTATCGCACGCATCATCGCAACTTGAGAGTTTCCGTTGTTCTTGCCCGTCCACCGCCGCGTTCACTCCCCCCCCGTCTTCTCTGTGTACAAGTAAGGTTTCACCGGAGACTTTTGGGTGCGTTCCCTGCTAGCCCCCCCACCCCCCCCCTTCTTCTACGACTCAACCCTCGAACCCTCTCCAATTCGCACCCCTGCTTTTTCCCGACCTTCTCCGAGCAACCTTTTCTCCTACCCCCCCATCTAATCAGAAAATCCGCCCCATTTTTTTTTTCAACCGTAGTAGTCACCGCCGATGAACCTTCCCCCCCCAAGAGCATCGAACTCTCCTTTTAAAGCGTCCTCACCCTCAGTAACACGGAAAGCGTCCCTTCCTTCATTGTCTTTTACTCAGTTCAGTTTCGCAACATCTTCCTAGAGATATCTTCCATTTGCCTCCTGTCCCCCCCCACTTATACCCAGAGCTTTTCCCCCATATTTAAGAAAGTTTACGTTCAACAGACCTCTCACCTTCTCCGACTCCGAAACCCTGTCCTTCTGCATTTTAGAGTTTTATAGACATCGAGTCTTTTTTCTACAACAACCGTGGATTCAATCGAATTCCTGCAACGCTGCTAATCTCCTTCTTGGTGTCTTCCATTGACATCCCGTACCCCCCCATATCTCTCTTCATCCGTGTTTTTGTTGCTCGATCTGATTGTCGGCTTTCCATGTTCTCCCCACAAGTCCATTTTTTAGCTCCTGTGTTCGGACTTGCGCGGCTTGATCCGGACGGTGTGTCTGAGGGCGCGTTCCCCCGCGCCTTGGCTCGCGTAAAGCCTGCGCCATTTGCTCGGGTTTTGAGGAGTCTAACTTGATCGGGCTTTTCTGCCCCTTCCCCCGGATCTTATTTGTTTTCTTCCTTGACCGAGAGACCTTGAAGCTTGCGGACCTGTCGCGTGTTACCTTGAAGTTTATCGTCCTCCCTTGATCAGAATCTTTTCCCGTTTTTTTCGCTTGTCCCATGATGATTGGCGATGGCCCGGGTTGGCTCTTGTTTTCCTTCTTTCCTCCGGAGGGTTGACCCCATTTTTTTAACCAGCCTGGTCGGAGTTTGTGCGACTTCTCGTCTAGGTTTTTTCTCGTTTAGGTGTCTTTGTCAGCGGTTTTGACTGTCGCCGGTTGTATTCATTTCCTTTGTTATCTTCAGATGGTTGGCTCTGGCTGCCTTTAGGCCAACCGCGACTTCCCTTTTCCCGTACCACCGATCTTCTGGTTTTTGAAGATTTCCTTGAGGTGAAGGGATCCCCTAACCCCCTTCCTGCAACCCGCTACGGCTCCGCCCCCCCCCCGTGTTTTTGCGGCGCCGACAATACTTTACCCGTTTTCTCTGCTGGAACTTTTTGACAGACTTTTTTCCAGTTCAAAGGCCATTCCGCGTTTTATCGTGATGACGAATAGTTGCATCATCCACTTTTTACCAGGGCATTTTCGGCATTTTTTTTTTCGCGCGTCATTTGTCATTTTCTTACAGCATCCCTTGCTTCCCTCCCTCGCGATTCCGTGGCTTATTTTCCAGAGATCGCATTATTTCCGATACATGATTCATTTCTCCTTGCCCTATCTTCCTCTCGAGGGCAATCCTGTGCAAGTTCTCTGCGGTCTGCCTTGAATGCAGAACGTCTCTCTTTCACTTTCTTTTTTCCGACCCGTGGCGTTTTTTTTGCACTTGGATTGAAACCACCGTTGGGGACATTTGTTTGACCTCTTGTCCTCTGGCCTCGTTCTGCACTTTTGACCCTCTTCTTCTTTTTCTGACTTTGGCGGGTTGCTCAACATTGGTTCAGCGTTCTTTGGCGTATTTTTTTTTATTATCTTCAGTTAGACTTTTGCAAGCCCCCCGGGAATTTTTGACACCCAAACCCCACATGTTCGGTTTACCAATTTATTTCCTTTGTAGTTCAAAGTACATCCCTTGTGCGCGCACCCCCCCCATTACGAACTTCCCATTTCGCTTAATGTCTTTCAGTCTGGTGCTTAAACAGCGAAATCACTTTTTTCTTTTTTTTGATGAATCTCTGTTCATCTGCCCGTTCAAATTTGAGTGATGGTCGCCCCCCCCGCCAGAGCCCCCTTCCTCTGTTCACGCGCTCCCTGGCCTCCTCTACGGTTTTCTAGTGTATTTCACTTGAGGAGACTAGGCGTGCGCTGGTTGGTAGTCAATTTTTTCTTTATTATCGGTTGCGTTCCTATGTCTGCTTTTTCTTTCGTTCCGAACCTTTTTCCCTCTGTTTCCTTTCCCCCCCCCTCCGCCTTAATGCGAAGAACTTTTTTGAACCCTGCTTTTGGGATTTGTAGAGCACAGATTGTATTCGCTATAGTTCGACGCTCTTCTCGGTTTCTCGCGCGTCTGGTGATCTGTCCTCAGACGGGTTTCGTATTTTTGTGAACGCTGGGCTTTGTCTTTGCGGTGATTGATCTTCTCGAGGCCCTTCCGAGACGTTTGCAGCCATCTCGTTCCCTAATCTTTTTTGTTTGAGAGAGTGGTCTGGCCCAGTCTCGGCTCCTCTCGACTATCCCTCACCACCGGACCGAAACCCGATCCCTCCTACTCCCAGCTTCACCTCCAATCGCAACATCGTTCGGAACCCGCTCACATCATCGATTCAGTTGCAGCGCCGATTTTTCGTGCGATACGTAATTGCTCGACCTCCCTGCGCCACTTTGTTTAGGTTCGTCCTCATACTCCTTGCTTGTGCCTTGCCCCCTATTTCGGTAAGCCCCTCCCTTGCCCCATCCCTCTGTCGCGCGCCGATTCTCCAATCCATTACTCCTCAATCTCTTTTTCTTTTCCTAGCCGCATAGACCTTCCCCGGAAACTGCTCGCGGTCGTAATGTTTTTCATCTTCTCCCCCTTCTCCAGAAGTTTTCTGAGTGTGTCCCACGGTTTGGCCCAATGTTGGCATTGTTGATTACTGACACCCTCCTGAAGCCCCACCCTCATGCTGCTACTCCCTCCTTTTAGCCCCCTGCTCCAATACTCCGGTTCCAATCAGTACTCCGGCCCTTCTTCGTGTCCCTGGGGTCGACTACCCGATGGCCGTGTTTCACACTGTCCCCAGGTCAAAGAACAAATTTTTTTGTTGATGCGCCCCCCTCCGTAGTCCTTGGGGCCTTCCCCCCTTTTCACTAATTGAGTTCTCCCGCATTTTCTAGTCTATCCCTGCTGGACTGTGTTCTCACCCCTCCAGCGTTATCCCTCATCCTGGACCCCACCCAACCCCACAACCCGTGTTCGTCAAGATGCCTCGTTTAGCGCACCCATGTCCCCCGGTTTGCAAGCGCGGACCCCCCGCCTTTCTGGCCCCAACCTCTTTCTCACATCCGCCCCTTGATCCCCCCCCCAGGTCAATGCTACCGGCCCGATTTTTACCGTTTCGTCGTGATCCTCGTCTCGGCCTTACTCCCGTCTACCTGAGTAGGACGGCCCCCCCACGAGGCTTTCCTTTTTCCTTCTTCTTTCTCTCATCACCCATCAGATCTCCTTTTCTGCGGTCTTTAACGGCGGCGTTGACTCACAGCCCCTCCGTGCGCCCCACATGCCCGGCCTCCGCCCCCGCGTGGACGGAGTCTGAATGTTGTTGTATGATTCCCCCCTTTACACTAACGCTGAACGCCCGCTCCGTTCCCTCCTTGGACCAGCTTTTCCCCCCTCCGTCCCGCCAAATCGTCCAGCGCGGACCCCGGCTGATGCCAACCGCCCTGACCGGTCTCCTAACGCTAAAACCGAAACATAATCAGTAGTCGTTCATTCAGTGCTGTTGTCCCGTCACCAGCCAGCGTGACTTGCCCTCTTTTTCTCCCTTAACATTCTCTGTTTTGGATAGACCCCTTCAGCAAGTCTACACCCTCTGCGGACGATCCCCCACCTTTGATAAGATCCAACCTGAGTCCAACCATTTAGAGAACAACTAGACCCCTATACCACCTGTTTTATGAACCCAGCGAATCATGAAAAATCCCCGACCTTTTTTTTTAACTTTTTTCACACCCGAGGCTCCCTTAGTCCCCCCACTTCTTCCTCACTTCAAGTCCCCTCCATTTCCGTCGATAACGACGGAACCTTCCCTTCTTCCATGTTCCTTCGAGAACTTCCGGCGACATCGCATGTCGATATCCTTTCTTTCTTTTAATATTAGCACAACCCTATCGAATAGGAGAAAGTTTTAGAACACGACCGATCCCTTCCCCTTTCTTTTTCCCTCCAAGTTTTTTCTTCCTTGACAGCTCCCTTGCGTCCAACGCTCCCTGCACAAAATTCTGGTTTATTTCCCTCCCCCTCCCCGACCCACCGCGACCATCGAAGTCTTTTTTTTTTTTTCCCAAGACTCCCCTTCCCATTCTTTTCCCCCTCTACTGGTTTTTTGTCTCTATCTTTCGGGATCATGTTCCGACCAACCACTGATTATGTTCAGCGATGTGTTGTGTTTTCTCTTCCTGACCTCCCCCCTGGTAGTAGAGTTTGTGTCCGCGATGGTTCTCGACCGTAGAAGTTTTTCTTTCTCCCCCCTTGTGACTAATTCCCCACCTACATTGCCTTTTTTAGTGTTCGAAATTTCCGTTTTTCTCGACACTTTTTATTTTTCATTTTTACCGACCCCCATGCCCTCTAGTCCAATTGATGCTTGACTTCTTCTTGTAGGCTTTTCCCGCTGTCGCGCACGTTTTCCGTTTTTTTTACTGCTTTTTTCGTCGTTGCACTGGACCTTTTCGTGTTCTTTGCATGCCTTTCATCTGTGTGTTTGGACGTTTGATAGACGGCCCTCTTTTTTCTTCTTTTGATTCTTGTTGGTCCGTCGCAGGGGGATCTTGTCATTGGGGATCGTGAAGTTGGATCGTTTCTCCCGGGTGTATTTCCCCCCGGGTTTGGACGTCCTCAGACGGTTTCTTCTTTTCTTCCTCTTCCACAGTCAGCTTCTCCCCCCTTTTCCCTTTTTACTTCAGACGCCAAGATTTATGGGTAGAGCTTCTGTTGCCGGTGCACGCACACTAACTTCCCAGCACTCTACTTGTGGGGGGGGGGTTTGTTTGGGGGGGTGCCCCAAAACCACTTGTTTTTTTTGGGGTGGGGGGGTTTGTTTTCGGTTGTTTTTTCTCTTTGCTTGACATCTTTTCGAAGATCCGTTCCCGCGATGGAAGTTTTTCTCGTTTTTGCGTGGAACTTCGCCCCGTTCCCTCAAATTCAAGGAATGGTCTTTAGCTTTTTTTCTTGCCTTCCTTTCATCCCCAACGGAAATCAGTTTCAAAAGCTTCCGTCGGTGAAATGTGGTGTTGTTAGACCCTCCTTTAATGTGACTCTTTTCCCCCGACCCTGACTTCCCAACCTTCCACCGCTATGATTCTAGTTTCTTTTCCGCCCCCAGCCTCTCTATCCAGCTTTGCCTTCTCTCACGGCCACGAGAGTTACGCGTCCATCAACAGCCTTTTCATGTTCTTCCGGTCGGCCTGCTGAAGCAATTCCAAGCCAAGAAACAGGATCTCTTTTCTATCCTCTTTTTCCGAAGACAGCGTGGATTCGTGTTCTTCGTTGCCACTCCACCGGTGGACATTTTTCTGACTTTTCTGGCCTGGGCGGCAAGCGTCTCATGCTCGATGATGCTTTTGACTTATGTTGCTAAGTCAACCCGTCATCCTTGTAGTGAGCTACTTGCTTCGTCTTCCTGCCCTTCTTTCTACGGGGCAAGACCGTCTTCTCCGTTCCCCTTGTGGCGCACAACCCCAACAGGGTCGTGGTCCCTTTCTTTCCCCCTTGTTTCTTCCAACGTCCATACGTTTAGGGTCTCACCCATGGACACAAGAGCCTTTCTCACTTCGGAGTATCCTGATGGTGTCTTAAACATCGCCACAGCCTTGACGTTTTTTTTTTTGCTGTATTCTTTTTTCCCATATTTCCCGTTCAAACCCTTTTTGATTTTCTCACCCGTCTCCCAAATAGTTTTGTCGTCTTTGACGTCTTTAAGAGAGCCAGTTCCCGTTTTACTTTTTCCTCTTGTCGGCCCCTTTCCCTGGAGTTCTTCGGCTCGTGTTGAGGAGAAGTGGAATTCTTCTATCCCCAGTTTAAGATTTTTTTGGCTTGTGACAGCCTTAGACGAAGATGTCATGCAAGACCTAAGTAATTTTTTGTCTCCCGCGAACTGGGCGCGCTCAGGTTTGATTTCAGATTCGTATTCGTATCGTTCAGGATCTCGCGTGTTTCTTATTTGATTTGGTGATAGGGCCGAATCGGGGGGCGGATTGTGGACCTCTGGGCTTTCTCTGGCTTTTTTCGCCGTCTTTTCTCGTTATAGAGGCCGTACTTTTCCCCCTCCCCCCCCATAGATTCTTACCCTACTTTGTTTGTTTAGGAGAGATGGCTACCTTGGTCCTTTTTCACTTACTCCGGCGAACCCCCTCCATCATCATCCCCTGCGCACAGCCCTCCCCTCCCCCTTTTTTTTTCGTCCTATCACAATCACTATTCTGACTCACTCCCCCCCCCTCGCGATAAGGCCGCCTTGTTTTCCCGAATCTTACCTCTACCTACTTCGCTTTTTTTTTTAGCTTGCTAATATACTTCTGATTGGGCCTTAACTCTTCCTCCCTCACTTCTGTTCTTTTTTAAGACCCCTCCCCCCCAACTTATCTCGCAATTCTCCTCCCACCGTTCCCCTCTCGTTCAGACCGTTTTAAATAGCCCTTCAACGGGACACGGTCCGCTGATGTAGAACTCTTCGAGACCTCAGAGTTTGCTCTGTTTGTGCGCCCCCCCCTTTTGACCCAAATTTTTTTTTTCCCCTGAAACCCTATGCAGCCCTTAAATCCAGCTTTACTTTTCTTTTAAGGCATTATACTCCTTCCTAGGCAATCCCGTAAGCGGCTTTATTTTGGGTCCAGGGTTGTGAATCCTCAACCCATTCTTAAGTTTTTGATCCTTTACAAGAAGTTCCAACCTCCCCCCCCCACCCCATGTTTATTGTCGTGACCACACGTTCCAGTATCGAAGGATTTTTTTGCCCCCCCCTTCTCAAACCTCCCGGCCCCCTTCCTTCCTAGAATATCTTTTTTTTTTCCCTGATTAAGTTGATTATCCCTCAAGCGGCCGCATCATCTCGCCAGGTCCCCGCTGCCCGGCCCCCCCGCTTTCAGAAACCCTGTACCCCCCCCGTGTTTTCAAGTTATCCCGATCCAGTAGCGGCACCCCTAAAGTCACCCCGCGCACGCTTCCCCTTTTCTTTCCTTCCTCATGATTCCCGGCTAGCCTTCCGTATGATTTTCTTTTCCCTCTATCGGCTTCTCATTGCCTGCCCCCTGTTAGGTCCGTATCTTCGTCGGCGAATTCTTTCCGCCCTCCCACTCATCAATCCCCGATCCGACTTGATTTTTTGTAAGCGGTGATTGACCTCTCCCTGACCTTTGAGAAACCACCTTGCCTCAGCCGCCTCCTCTTTCCCCGGATTTAGTGTGCGGCTCGTAAAGGACTAACCGCCAACCGCCCCCGAGGAGTGCCCTTTGAACGTTCACGCGCGGTCACCCCGCCGAGAACAATCGGACCCGTTTCCACTTGCTCCTCAGCGTGCAAGGTCCCGTAGCCCACCCCAGCCAACCAGTCCCCCCCCGTTAGTAGTTTCATTACGTGGTTATTTGTACGTTCCCCCGAAATTCCCTATACCATCTCTTTTTTTTTACTTCCCCTTTTTTTCCACGGCAAGAGGGATTTTTGCTCCCCTTCGTTCCCAGCGCACCCCTGAGGACCCGAACCACCTGCTCCCCACTCCCCCCCATTCGACGTCCACCTTCTTCCTCTCCACATGCCCAGTCTCACCTTTCGATTGACCCCCCCTGAGCCTCCTCCAATCTCTACACAAGTTTTTTAATACTTACACCCGCCGATGACAATGGCTTTCCCCACAAGCCGAATATCAGTTCATTTTTTTTTCCATCTCCTCCCACGAAGCCCCCCCCATGAACTGCTCCCCCATGAATTCTACTCCCCTTTCGTCCTAAAATCCGCGTTTCTTTCCGAGCTAGCAGTTCATTGATGCCGTGTCAATCCTATTACCCCCCTTAATCTGGTTTTCGTTATCCCCACGATCTTCCTTCCTCCTTCCCTCCCAGGTACCCTGCGATTTCCAAGGCTTCCTCTTTCTGCCCCACTCTTTTCACGCTCCCTCCGAAACAACCATTTTTCTTTCAACCAGTCTTCCCCACACAGTCTCACATCCTCCTTATTTTTTGTCTTCCATGCATTCCAAGGCCC
>Ga0179593_1325589_pt1 | contig 12709 bp, 13 predicted proteins | sample CZODoug2_1_08_16_FD_185931 | JGI IMG/M metagenome (GOLD analysis project Ga0179593, IMG submission 185931) | Vadose zone soil fungal communities from Angelo Coast Range Reserve, California, USA - CZODoug2_1_08_16fungal (PacBio error correction) | ecosystem: Environmental > Terrestrial > Soil >... | reverse complement strand
CTCTCCGGTGCCCTGTCCCCCCTTTTTTAGGCGACTACTCCAGTTTGGTTCTGGTTTCACTGGCACGCTTTCTCCTGCGAATTTCCAGTGTAGAAGACATGGCTATGCTGCGCCGCTATGAGACGTCTCGCATCCACGAGTGTTTTTTCCCACTACCACTTTTTTGAATTTTCGGGTAAGACATGTCACTTATATCCCCTCCTCGACTGTGTTGGTCTCTAGTGCCGCGTGTCACTGTCCCGATTCGGCCCTTCCGATATTACGCGAGCCCTTCTTTGCTCCCAAATTGCTTTCGCGCCCCAGTACACGCGTTTGTCCAAAGCCTTCGCAATAGCTCGAGTTGGCTCCAGCTCGGTATTTTTTTCTTCTTCGGTTCAATAGAAGGTTGAGCAGGCTCCCTTTTTTTTTTCCTCTGCGAGGATCCCGGTTTCGTCTTTATGTCTCTTCCAGATTGTCAAGGTCTCCGCCGCGCCGCCATCTCCAATTTTGCTCAACTGGTTTTTATCGATTCCGCTCGCAACTTGTTCCGGGGTTCTCCTAGGGTTTTTTTCCTTTCACCCGAGCGCTGCCGCCACGAGATCAGCGGCCTGAAACCCCTTGCCCTTTCTTTAGAGATTCTTCCCCTCTATTTTTTTCATGAGTTCGTCTCCAATTTTATGTTCCTCACTGCATTCCTATCGGTCTCGTTGCTGCCTGTCTGCGGCCCTTCGTCGTAAATCTACGCTTTTGCATCAATTGGCCCTCGAACTACCACACACTTTTCTGTTTTGTACCTGTTTGACCCGGTCAGGTCTCTCTTTTCTTCGATGACAGTTTTAATTGACGACCACAGTATTAGTCAGGTTCTCGCTTGACGATGTTTTGGGCGACAACTCGTGAGGTGTCCACACTGTGTTATATAGTTTTCTCTCGTGCCCCCACTTCGCTGTGCGAAATATTCTCATACAACAGCTGCTGGGTCTTCTCGCCGTCCGGCTCGCCTTCATGACAAGCCTCCGCGGTTTTTTTTTCTTTCGATCGACCGCGCTTTTTCCTTTCTTTTGCCTTAGGAAGTTCCCCTTTTGTTCACTTTGCGGCTACGATCTCTTGAGAGTTCGGAAGGTTTTTTCTCCTCTTTCCCCCTGTGTGTGGGGTTTGTTCGACGTAGTCCGAGCGCCCGACCCTCCCTTCTTTTTTTCAAGCTTACGACTTTCCCCCCCGGCCCCTTGAACCAGGCCGCCGGTATCGATTTGGTCATGCCACACTATTTCCTCGCAAATTTTTTCGTACCCGACTGTTTATGTCAGCGGCTAATCCAGGTCCCTTTAGGTGCGTTCCGCTTATTCCTGTATGTTTACCCCTTTGAAAATTTGAAACAGTCTGTTGCCTTGCTCTGGTCTCGGTTGTCCCCTGCGGCATTCCGCTCGTTTCCCTTAGTTTATCAGGTAGCGCTTCTTTCAGCCCCCTTTTTTGCATATCTTTTATGATCCGCACTGACCTTTTTTTTTCTGACCGTGCAGATTCGACGGTTTTGATTGTTAATTTTGTCGCCTCGATTTTCTTTCGAGAAGAGTCCCTGCAAACCCTTAAGTCCTTCGACTCGAACGTATCCCTGCCATGTTCTTCAACTAAATTCGTGCGCGTTTGTACCTTGATGGCCCGCCGTCCTCTAGTCTCCACTTAGTCCCCTAAAAGTGGCAGACCCCTTTATCAATCGTTCAAGCTGTCGTTTCTCCGGTCCCTTATTTAATTTTGGTTGGTCTCCAATCCGCCGATCGCTTGTCTTTCGTTTTTTTTGCAGAAAGCGTTTGTGCTGCGACCGTCTTCTATCTCTCTTCCTGTGTCTGTAGATGGCGCCTTTGAATGCCCGCTCCCCCCTCACTTTCCCGAGTAATGTGCTGATGTTTCGCCTCGTACATGCATCGCCCCGACTCTGCTAAGGGTGGCTGAGCGTGCGAGTTATTGAGCTCGACTTACCGCCCATAGTCTCCCCCTCTTTTTCCTTTTTTTCAGTGGCAAGTCTATTTGATTCGGGTTTTTCGACATCTTATGGCTCTTTACCTGCTCATATCAGTTGTTTGTTGTGTTTCTAGACTCGCCACCCGCTATGTTCTCTCCCCGCTCGTCTGTGGAGGTGTTTTGGCTTGTGTCGGAGCATATCACTGATCTTCCTTTTTTTCCCCCTGCCCCCTCCGGTCCGAGAATTTTCTCGCGAGGCATTATGATCTTGGTTGACCACCCTGCATTGCCTTGAATCTGCGGCTTACGCGTTAGCGGTCGATGCATTTTTAAGTCCTTTGTTCTCGCTCGTTCGCCTAACAGGTGACTCCCAAAACGAGGCTCTTGGGACCCCCGCCAGTGGGCCTTAGACTGTTGTCGCCGCTTCCCCCGTTTACTCCCCTCTTATATGTTCCTGCGACGCACTCGGCTTTGTACCCCACCCGCCGTGAAGAAACTTTCCGGTATCGCCATTCGTTTCCCCTTTTTTTTCCCTCTTTTGAATGTTCTGCCATGGGAGCGTGCCTGTTTTCTCCTTGCTTGCTGATTCGTGATGTCGTTTTTTCATCCCTCGGGCAGTTTTCAGACGAATGAATGGCATACAACTTTTGCGGATGTCCCCGTTTTTCGTATTCCTACCATTACTCTGGGTTGGCGACCCTTTTTACTATAGCAAGCTTCCGCCCTTAGAAAATTAAACCCTTCTCAGCTTTTCATTCTGTCCCCCCCCCAGAGGAGTTTTTCTTTTGAAAACGACCCTGATATTTGTAGTAACCCTACCTTGTGAAAGACCCTTCTACCGCGTAGCTCATAACTTAGAGTCCCTCTCCCTTTTTTTCCCGTCGCTTTCTTCTTGAACCAGCCCCGAAAGTCCCAGTCGTGGCCCCCTTGCCGACCTGTTTTACGTCTTTCTGGTTCGCGATTTCCTCCCCCGTTCTCGTCTTCCGTTTCGCCGTATCTACCAACCCTTTTTCCCGATCTCGTGTTATGGAAGGAGAGATGAATGTGTGAGTTTATGTTTTTTTACTGTTTCGCCATCTCTGATGTCCCTGCCTTTGTCGGACTCCTTCCATCTCTTATCCCTCCACGATTGACCCAACCGATGCCTCCGTTGATCCGACAGAGAACGGGTTTATCGCCCTTCCGATGTTCCCGCTCACCCCTTTGTACGTCCGGACATTTTGGCACATTGCTCTGCTGAGACTCAATTTTTCCGCATGCGCTCTCTGCCTCTTTTTATCATTGACCACGTTCCATTCCCCCAAGAGTCGTTCTGATGGACGCTTTCGTCCCAATGTCGCCTAGAGTTAGATGAAGTTCGATTTCACTATCTTCATTCCCGCTTTTCGCGACTTTTTCTCCACCATCGTTCACCTGCTGCCTATCGACGATAAATTTCGGCATCCGCATCGCCTCCCCCATTTCAGGAAGAGGGACTTTTTTTCGGTTGTGCAGTTCTTTGCGATTTGCATAGTTGCCCTTATGGATGCGCTCCCAGACGCTTTGCCTTCTGAGGGAGCCTTTTCAGCTTTCCTCTGTTATGCCTTTGGCGTTGGTTTTTTACCTCCCATGACTCCCCAAGGCCTGTTTGCTGAAATCTAGAACGTCAAAAGGTCTCTTGGTATGACTTTTCGCTTCTGGCGGCAGCTCCCAAAGCGCCTGCTCAAACCGTCATTCCAGCTTCTCGCTCCCCTTATAAAGTGAGACAAAACTGTCGATGGATTTCTATTTTTTTTCTGTAATCGGATTTGTCTTCTTTCGCGTTTCCCTGGCCACCCGTGGTTCCTTTGTACCCTTAGTTGAACTGCCCGAGTGACTTCACACCCTTCTCACTTTAAACTCCCTTTCACCTATGCCTAGTACGCTGTCGTATTTGCATCCCCTTCTCTTATAGACGATTGTCACTTTCCTTCACTCTTTGGAACCCCACCCGGAGGCTGTGTCGTTCCAAACCTTTGCGGTGCCGTTTCGCGCGGCTTCGCCAGCTATCGTGACTGGTGTAGGCAGACTTGTCCCTTCTCTAAACAGGGCTTCCCGTGCTCCTCGTGGCTTCTTCTTCCCGGGACCCTGTCTTTTGAAATCTCGTTATCGAGTAACACCAGATGCAAGTCCATCCAATGTCACACTCTACATAGAGGAATTCCCGTGACAGATCTCGTGCCCCTTCCTGCACCCCTGAAAAAATAGTTTATAGAAACGCCCCCTTCATGAAAACTGCGGATATCTCTTTTTAAAAGATCCAAGTTTTTTTGTTCCGGCTTTGGAATCCCTTCTGCAGACATTTGTTCCGGCGAGCACTTTGGAGGATTTTCCCCGGGTCCTTTTTAGCGTACGAGAATTCCTCCTTGTCGAATCCTTGTTTCGAAGGATTTCCTCGATGAAGCACCTCAGTTTTCCGTCGCATCAACGTTTTGAGAGGTGGTCACAATCTCTTTTGTTCGGGAAGAGACGTTCACTTGTCGTTTCCGGACTTCTCCCGTTTGTTTGTCTCTGAGTTGAATTTCACCTGCCCTTACACCTAAAGATTTTCGGTGCTTCTTCGGTCCTGACTTTGGTCCCCCTCTAAATTGATCGTTACGTCACTCCTCTCTTGTCCACAATGTTTTTGTCCAATGCTCGAACCTCTCCCTCCTGGAAATGGATCCCAGCTGCTCCTTTGATTTCTCTGCCAGCTTTTTTTGTAGTCGCAAATAGAATTTTGACTCGCCCTTTTTTACTTTGTACTTGTTCCGTCTCCTTTCTCTTCTCCACGGGTCAGCGCGCTTTCGAGACGATTTCCTTGCTCCTCTACTATGCCCCAACTTCCTCAAATTTTTATTTCCCTGTTCCGATTGATTAGCTATTTTTCCCCCCGACCCTGTCGGGGTAGCCAGTCCTGACTCCCCCCGGTGTGTGTTTCCCGAGCTCTTCCTCCACCCTAGCCTACTTGTACAATGAAAGAGGAGTCGTGATTGCTTGCGACTTCTTTCCCTGGCACGCCATTTTGTTCGTCGGAACACCACCTGTGCCACCCCCACTTGTTATGCCACTTCGTGCGCGGCGTATTTCGCGGTCAAGTTCTGCGATTTAGCATAAAGGTCCCCCCTCGCCCTGAACAGTTGGCGCACGTTACCCGCCCTCGGCCCGTTTTTTGAGTCTGGACGTCGTCTGCGTACTTTATTCTCCTCGTCGGGTGATTTGCTATCCTGTTTGAGTAGGCGTGTAAATCGCGATCTGTTACGTTAGTGCACCGCTGGTTCGCCCGCCGACCTCGGTTGCATTTGCCTAATCTCCCCTCAGTGCCCACAACGCGTATTCGGTTTCCCTGTTTTGGTCTTGTCCGCGATAAGTTTCCACGGGCCTCGTTTTTTGCACCGTTGGTTTTCCCTCCCTTGTCTCTCGTCCCTCCTTGCTTCTCGATTTTCGGATTGCGCTGGCCCAGGTGTCTCCCCTTCGTCCCTCGGCCAGAGCAGCCCTTCCTCTAGCGTAGTAGAGCAGGCTTTTTTTGGTCTTGTTTCAATTTTCTTTTTGGTTTTTCAGATATTCGCGCCCTGGAATACTTTCCCATTGCACCCCATTTTAAGGTCTGCAAACTCTTGCGTTTGCCGCCTCTTTCTCACAGCCGATCTTCGCCGGTAGATTTCAGTTCACGAGATTTACGCCAATTTGCCCCTTTCTACGCTTTTGTGCACTGGAAGTTTTTTTCTTTTCATAGGATGTCCAGTTTCCTCGGCTTTTTGGCGTGTGCTTTTGTAATCTGGTCGCGTTTCCTTTTCTGCGTGCAAACCCACCTTTTGCGCCCCACTCCCACCGTCTTCTGAATGAATATGATAGAATGCGGTGTGTCCCCTTAGATTCATCGCGAGTTCCCCGTTTCAGGGCCCTTTAAGAAGTTTGAGTAGCAGCCTTCCCTTGTCCTAGTCATGTCTTGATCCTTATCCGCGTCTTTTTTAATAATGGACGATTCTTTTTTTTTTTTTACTTTGGCCCCTTTTGGCGCAAGTGCGGGTGACTTATCTCCGGGACGTCCGCGGCCCTTCCTTCCAGCCCCCCCACACCAGACGTAGCCTCCCCATTTCTGACAATCCCTTTTTTTTGTAAGGGTTTGCTGCCCCCCCTTTTTCCGGGCCGCCAGTCTCCACCCCCCTTCGCCCACAAAGGGCAGCCATTCTCGATGCCCACTCGTCACTCTTGTCGAGAACGTCTTTATTTTCCTTTTGTTCTGTTTTTTAACCTCGCATTCTATTCCTTTTTTCTTCTCAGTACCGGTTTTTCTGCCGATCGGTTTCGCCTTCAGGACTGCTTCAGATGCTCCTCCTTTCGCCACCCGAAGTCGCCGTCACTGTGATGTTTGTGTCTCCCTCCTCTCATGCCTATTCCCTTATCTACAGAGGGTCAAGTCTCTCTGAGATGATTCTTGCCATCGTCTCCGCGAGCGAGAGCTATGGCAAGTCTCTTTCGTTCGATCTATCTTCACATCCCTTCCTCTTTTTTTTTTTTTCGCCTGAGATCTGCCGAAATCGTGATGTCCATAGCTCTCGCGGGATTGCTGGAGTTGCTCCTGGGAAGGGATAATCCATTCAAGATCTCTTTTTTTCTTTCCCCACCCCGAGGTGTTTTTCGAGGAAACTGATCGGATTTCGAAACATCTCCTGAAGAGAGGATTGTGGACGGTCTTCCCCTCCTTCCTTCTCGCGATACGCCGATCAACCCGTTCTGCAACGAGTGAAGCTGTGTCATGGAGATATATTCGGCTTTAAACCTCTGGAACGCCGGTCTCGACTCTGTCCTGGGCATACGCTCCTTTCTTCCCGCGTTTTTTTTTTCTTAAGGTTGAGACGGCTGATTCCTATTTTCCTCGGGACCTCTCCCTTTTTCCGGGTCCCCTGCCTCAGCCATGATGTCAGAACATTTTGGGTCGGGTTATGACGTTTCGAGGGACGTCCTTCAGGCTTTTTTTGTCCCACCTCGGCTCCCCTTTCTCCCCATCTTAGAAGCGTAATGATTCCCCCCCTCTTTTTCGGCTCAACACATGCTGTAAAAAGTTACATGCTTACAGAATCAACGGACCGCACTCCTGATACTGGCCCCTTCGAAGGAAGTGCCGTTTCCCCCGTCTGTTCGAGCAAGGCGGCCTTGGTTTTGTTCCGAGGTTTCGACCATCGCGCCCCCTCTTTCCTCCACCCGTCGAGGCATTTCCCTCCTCTTCCTAGAACAACCACCTCTGTACAGGATCTTCGTGCTGATTTTCCCCCCTTCAGAAGGATTCTCTGTTTTTGTCCTTTTCGGCCTATTCGAGTGCTGGCTCTTTGTCGGGCGTTCGATAGCGCCCATCGCCTTTTGACAAGACAGGCAGATCCCCCGCTCAGCTGAGATATTTCCGTTGTGCCTGCCCATGTTCGTCACTTAACAGTTTAAATGTCACTCGGGCCTAGAAATTGCCGATCTCAGCTCACCCTCTTCTGCTTGCAGCCTTATAGGCCCCCAGAACCTGCACCCTGTCGGGTTTTTTTATCGTCACCGGGAAAAACGGAGACCTCTTAGATTCCTTCGGCCCTATCTCACGAAGATAGGGCGTACCAACATCTCACCGCGCATTACGAAATGGCTGCAAGGCCCAGCATCCTTCTCCCCCCCTTCGCCACGCGAGTTTTTATTTAGGTGCCTCCTCTTTTCTCTTTACGAATCGGTCCCCTATCTTTCCGCAAAGCCTCTCCCTTTCGCTTGCCTGCTTGCTCCCGCCCTAGCATCCTTGGTTGGTGGTTTCCTCATTAACTTCCCAACGCCCACGGCCTGCGTTGACCCCCACATCTCGCCCGCCCTTTCAGTGTTTCTTCGCCCCCGCTTTCTCCTCCGATGGGGCAGCGTCGATTGATATAAGCGTTACACCTTATCCCCCGCTTATTTGCCTAGCGAGAGACTCCCCTTTTTTTAAAGTTTTTATAAATGGTCGATGGATTGCTTGTCGCGGATTTCCTTCTCTTGGCGCGCAATTAGTCCTCTCAACTTGTTGCGTACGCCTCTTCCAACAAGTCAGCTCCACCTTTATGTGACTCGGAGCATTATCCCATAAGCGCTCCCCTTTTTCTAAAGAGTAGAGAGAGAGGTTTCTCTCTTTCCCACCCCTATTTTGGCATAGGCGCCTCGAGCAATTGCTCTTGGTTGATTTCTTTGGCATTTTGACTTACCCCCTTAGTCTCGTTCCCTCGCTTATCTCCCGACGCCGAATATTTTAGCTTTTTCTCTCCCTTGCCCCCATAGACGTACACCACCGTTTGAAATTCTGTCAGGGATCTTTGATGTCTTACTCCCAAAGATTTGTGACCTTTTTGCTGTCTTAACTGATGGCAAGATGAGTGGTCTCCATCCTGTGCACATGTCTTCCTTGACCTCTCGCTTGACTTTTTTCCTCGTACTCGCGTGCGTGTTTCCCCCTCCCCCCCCCCCGTTAAGAGGCGCCGGAAACCTTCTCAACGCGGATTCTCTCTCTCTTTTGCAGTGTTTTTTTCATGAGAGTGTGCATTCTTTTTTGCTTAAGCCAATTGTTTTGCGCCTCGAACTTTTGTTTCGTGTGTTGTTACCCTCCTGACCCTCCCTCGACCCTACGAAATTCCCTATGTCGTAAGACATGGCGGATTCCTCTTTCCCATCCTGATGACTGCTTTCGCAGTTTTTTATACTCCAGACTCCATTTTTTCAACATTCCTTTGGGACAGCACTTCACGATCGCCTCATCGCACCCGTGTTTTGGTTTTTCTCTCTTACATAGTGCTACGCTCTGTCTTCTTTCTATGTTAACGCTGAGTCCCTCAGGAAAAGGCCCAAATTGTCTTCGCAGTCAGCCGCACTTGCCTTTCGTTTGATAAGCGTAGCCACCTAGCTCCGTCGACGGTTTTTCTCCCGCTTTCTATGAGGCCATCGCTGTTCGTCGAGATATGACTCTCTGGTGTCCGCGAAATCCCCCGTGGCGTTACCGTTCGGCGGGCCAACGGGTTGCTCTAAACCCGAGAACGGATTGACCTTCTTCCTCTCCGCGAGAATCCACCTCGACCTTTTTCAATGGTCTTTCCTTGTTTTCTGTCTTTTCGCTTCAATGAACGGTTTCTTTAGTTTTTCGTCTTTTGACCCCTTCCTGCCGCTCGCCGAGATCAGGGATTCTGAAAAGGGCCGTTTGTCTTTCTGAGATGTCGTGAACTCCCTCCTGTCATTTGAGTTTCGTCAACAAATGTTTACCACCATGTCATTCCCCCTTAGGTATGTCATCTTTTCCTTCTCCTTATCGAATTCTCCTTTCCCTTTTCAATTCGGTGACTCATTGAACAGGAGTGAGCACCCCCTGCCCTGACACTCGTCAGTTCAGTTGGCGCATGATCGCTTAATTGACTGACCCATTTTGCTACCCTCCCGGTGAGACGATGTTGATGTCGTCGTCTGCCACTAGTCGAGTTAGAGGAAAGATCATTTACACGTCTACGCTATGGGGCCCTTGTTCCCTCTTTGCCCCAGTTGATCACGCCGAGGTGATTTTTTTTCTTTTATCGATCAAGCTTTCCCCTTTTCGTGGTGGTCGCTTGCGATCGCCTTCCGGAGAGCCTTTTCCCCCTTTCTCCCCTTAGACGTGGTCTTTCGTCATTGCGGCTCTATTCCGCTGATCTCTTGAGCCTCCTGCTTTCTCTTGCATCGAGTTTTCGAATTTTCTTGCGCTTCCGATTCGCCTCATTTTTGCACCCCTTTTTGGTCAGCTCGACTTTCTTCCTCCCTCCCTCTTCCACAGCCGCAAGGCCGCGCGTCATCAGCACTTCGATCGTCTCCCATTTCTTGCCATTTGGTAATTTTTTGCCTCCTGCGACCCCATTGACCGATTTTTCGGAAAGGCGCTTCAGTCTCCTTCAGTATGCATCGGACATGGAATGAAGACCTTTCCTTTACCTTCTTGTCCCAGTTGACCTGAAAAATTACTCCCTCGTAAAGAGATTTTCCAGGATACAGGATTTTCTCGTAGGTATTTCAATGTCTATTGTGCGTATGTCTTTTTGATCGACTTCTCTTTTTTTTGTGATTTTCCCGTAATTCCGCTTAGACTGTTCTTCTCCCTTCTTCGGGTGACCCGCTCTGCCGGCACCCCCATTAGTCTACTCGCAACGTAATGCCCTCATTCGTGGCACATTCTGTTTTAAGCTGTTGACTTACTTACCTTAATGTCCCCCTCCGTCACCCTTCCCCTCCCATAACGGGCAGCAGACACATTATACTGATTACCCCAAGCACTCCCCCCCAAAGATGGTAGTCACCGGCACTTCGAGTGTGGATGACCCACCCCCTAAGACCTCTCTTCTCTCGCAGCTTTCCTCGTGGCGTGTTATAGGTGACGACTTTGCGATTTCTGAGGAATGGAAATGCCAGATTGAGTCGCTCCTTCCACGCGCCGCTCATTGGCGCTTGGTGTTTTCCCTTATTCTTATCGCAGACATTTCTATCAAGCGGCGGACCTTCCTCTTTCTATTCTCCCTCCCTGATCTTTTTTGTCCCCAGTCGGTAAAATAATAGCCTCTCCCTGAGAGCCATTAGTATTACTACTGCACACGTTTTTGAGCGCACCTCTTTTACTCCTCCCTTCCTCGGCTTTTTCTTTCCCCGGTTCGACGGCTGTGTCTTGGTCTATTTCTCGCCTCCCCCCGAGATTCATAGCTCTTTTTTTTGATGATTGAGATATGCGGTCGGATTGATCCAGATCGCTTTCCCACACGGTAGAGAATTTCTTGAGATTGCAATGACATTTTTGTCGGATTTCCCCTCCCCCCCGCAGATGTCCTCCGGGTTGTTTGGTTCGCGGTCGAGCCATTGCTAAATTCCGAATATCTAAGAGGATTGCGCACCCAACGTTTTTTTTTTAGGAAAGCTTTGATGCGGAGATTCGGCTTGTTACCCACCCCCCCCCCCCCCCCACGCATGAAGTCCCTCCCTGGTTTTCTACATCGTGTTTAAGTTTGCTCGAGTTAATGTTTTGACCGTTATTTGCGCTTCCTTTTATTGGCATGTAGACTTACTGTCCGTAGGCGACAGGGTAGGCACCGTCGTAAGCACGACCTTTATTGTCTCACACGGTGGTTTTTTTTTTTTGATTCGTGAGGCTCCCTGACTTAAGGGTTTGTTTGCCTGCTATACCCACCGCGTCCCCGCCCCGTTTCGTCCCACCCCCCGTCTCCTTGTTGATAACCCAGAGGTGATCGGTATCAACCGGCACCCTCTTCCCCCCCCCCCCACTGACATGGCTGCGCCTGACTTAAAAGGCTACTGCCTCTGATCCTGGAACCGCCTCGCTTCTGCGCCCTTTTTCCCCTTTTTTCGTAGCGAAGGCAAGGGCGCAGACGTCGTGGAACTTTCCCTCTTGTTTTTAAGATAAATGACTTCCCCCGCGTCAGAAACGTTCCCGTTCCTTTCTTTCCTGCTTCATCGACCACCCCCATGTTTTTTTGATTTGTGGTTTGCCTTCCGTCAGTCTTCCCCTTTTTTGATGACGCGGCGGCAGATTCCGGATGGGCCATCCTTTTTCCTCTTGCGCTTGGAATTTGATGAACTTCGCCCTTTTCCACAGTAGGCCGCTCGTGCTTTCTCCCGGGTGATAGATTTTCATGGACGAGGTTTTACAGAGAAAATTTTCCTTCTGCCCGGGCATGTCCGTAAATTTATGCGCAGTCGATACACCTCGCCACAGCTTCCTGTCTTTTCCGCTTTGTCGACAAGACACCCTCATTCTTTGTCCAGGAATAACTTATGGACCCCTGCGCGTTCGGTTCCTTTTTCGTGCCTTATTACTTTCTGTCGTGCCTCCTCCCCTCCCACCCAAACATCGTCACTGCCATGGACGAAATGTGCTTTCCCAAGGCCCCGTCTCTACGCCCTCGCCGACTTTTGTTTTGAGTTGAGCCGTAATGTTACGCGGTCGCATCTTCTAAATGGTATTCTCCGCGCCCCTTTCGAGCTGGAGAACCCTCGCTTCAAGCCGACTTGCCCAAGTGTTGAGGGGGTTTCTATCCAACTTCACCAATCCCAACTGCCGTTTTTTTCGTCGGACATTTTTCAATTGCCCCCCCCCCGTCAAAAGGGATCCGCCCCTTTTCCCTTTCTCTTTCGTTCCCAGGAAGATGGCGGCCGCGCCTGGGACCAAGCGACCTCGTCCCCCCCTTTCAGTGCGTTTTTGTTGCGTGATCGAAGAAACGGCCCCAATTGTCTACAGTGAGATTTCCTAGGGATTGGTTTTGCCTCTGGAACTTATATTTTCGCGCCTTTCTCTCCTCAAAAGTTTTGGCTCACTCGCAGATTGGGTGGGTCGGAACCAAAGTCATCGGATAGAATCAACCCATATCTTTCGCCCTGCCCTCGACTGTCCTCATACGCGAGTGATACTTGATCGAGCGTCTGGTGATCGATTTTAAAACCCTGAGTTTGTTCTTCAGGCTGACGTAGAGCCCGGATTTGCGTTTTGGCTGCCTTAGGGTTCTTGAGTCGCAGAAGGCTTTAGTTCATTGTTCGCCGACTGCCCTAGTCTCAACGGTGGAGAATTCGTTCGCTCTTTTTTGATTTTCTTAAACGTACCCTCTTTTTTCCCAATCTGTTTGAGAGTAACGCATCGTCGCGAGGCACTCGCCCCCCTATCCATCTAGACTTCCTTTGTCTTGTGCGTGCCCTGTTCCATCCCCACGGACCAACAAACTCTCGAGGCGCTCTACCACTTTGGGATTACTCCATGAGG
>Ga0179593_1280954_pt1 | contig 12709 bp, 10 predicted proteins | sample CZODoug2_1_08_16_FD_185931 | JGI IMG/M metagenome (GOLD analysis project Ga0179593, IMG submission 185931) | Vadose zone soil fungal communities from Angelo Coast Range Reserve, California, USA - CZODoug2_1_08_16fungal (PacBio error correction) | ecosystem: Environmental > Terrestrial > Soil >... | reverse complement strand
GGTGTTCTTTTTCCCTTTTTTTCCCACCATTAAGGTGTCCCCTGTTTGGACGCTGTTTTTGGCCCCCCCCCGTCAACAACTTTGGTTTGTCTTTCGAAATGTAGCCTTTATTCCCTTGTTCCCCACTTTTTCCATGGCAAAGTCTCTCCATCCTGTTTTGTACGGTTGTTCCCTCCACTCTGCCTTGTTCGGGACAAGGTGTCAAAATTGTCCTGGGGGGCCACCGTCAACTTCACCCGCTTCCTAATTGAAGATTGTGTTTTTTTGTAGGATATCACCATTGGCCTTCCCCCCCCCTAACACTTTCTGGGTTTCTGTCTTATTTTCCTCCAGTGATATTAAAACTCGACCCACTTCCACGGTCTCTTTTTCCCCGGGAGGCACCTGCCCCTTTTATAAATTTTTTTTTTTTTCGTCTTTTGACCCCCTTTTTAGTTTCCCCACCTCTTTGCTTGTATCTCTCTTTTCCCGTGTCCCCCCTTCACCCTTCCAAACCCCAAAATTCGGTACTCATGTTTTTAACTTTTTCATTTTTTTCATCTTTCTACGCCACCCGTATCCGCCATGTCCCACGCCACCCTTCCTGTCCTCCCTCGAGAACCCTCTCCCCCCCCTTTCTCACGGCCGTTCTGCCATCGAGTTTTTTTTTTTGGTGGACCCGACCTTTTAAGTCTGCATTTGCACTTGTATAATGGGTCCTTTTTTGACGCCCATTTCCGGGTCCTTTTCGAATTTTTCAATTCCTTTTTTCAAGATGGCACTGTACCCCGGCACCCCAACCAAATGTTGTCCTCCTTTGCTCTGTCTTTCTTTTTTCCCCTTTGTGACCTAATGCTTTTTTTTTTCGTGGTCGCTCCCCTTTTGTGGTTATTGCACCCTGCACTTCTTTCACTTATCCCAGTTCACCATCCTCCCTTGACGATTGACGATCCTTGGTTTTGGTTGAAGAGGGCCTTGGACAGGTTTTTTGACGTAAACCTGCCAGGAAAATGTCATAAGCCGTTGCTCCGCCCCCCACTTGCCGTCTGTTTTTCCTTTTTTATTAGTTTGCAGTGACTCATGTTGATGGACTCCCCCCTCCTTTCTTTGGACTCACCTCATTCTAATTTTTCGGAAATGACTCCTACAGGCTTTCTGCTCTCTTTCTTAATGGACCCCCTTGCCCTTTGTACAAAGAATCTCTATTTCTTTTTTTTGTTGGTTATTGATCAGTGTCGATTTTTTCTGTCATGTGTACCCTGGATGCCCTTGGTGCCCCCCCTTTGCTTCTTTTTCTGACTCCAACAAACTTAAATCTTCGAACCGTGACCCTCCACCGAAGTCTTTTTCTTCGTCACTGACTTTTGTTCTTTTATAAGGTTCCCATTTCGCAAGTATTCGACATGTTTACTTTTTGCTTTGTTATTGTTGGGATTTCACTCCTAGTGTGTGGTCCTTTCTTGTGCTCGTACTCCCCGCCCTTTTTTGAACTCCTGTTTGTTGTCACCCCCCTTCTCCCGCATACTTTATCAATCTTACGTCACGCTCGTTTTTCCCCATGCAGCTTCAGGTTTAAACCCCTTGTCCCTTTATGCAATCGGACTTCCAGTTTTCCTCCCTTTGTCCCCCACTTTTTCGGAATCGTTTTGTTTGTGGTGGGTTTTGGTTTTGGGACTTTCAGGAAGTGTGCCGCCTCCCTCTACCGGACTTTCTCATGCCTCGGCTCTTGGGTCTCCCCTACTTCTGTCTTTGTTAAGATCGTTCGTCCCCATTTCCTGGACCACCATACTAAAGAAGTGACCTCCCCTTTTTATGTTCCACTTGCGCTGTGGATTGAGTGGACCCACCACCTGCCGTCTCACCGGGTCTTTGGTTCCACCCTTTTGAATGACCCCCATTTTTCCATATCACTTTCTGTGTCTATTTTAGATCTCGTTTATTAACCCCTTGACAGCATTTTCCTTTTTTTCACCGTTCCAAAAGTTTTAGTCCTTCCCCCCTCTTTCTCCCCCCCTTCCATTGTTTTTTTTTTTTTTTACCCGTGCTGTAATGGGCAAACCTCCACTTTTTATATGCTGGTTCTCCCGACGGTTTTCCTCCTTCTGGCTGAGAACAATCGTTGGTTCCCAAGGGACTTTCCAAAAACCCAGGTCAATTTTACCCGTTTGGGATTGAGTTCTTTAATATATCTTGTCCTCCTTGTTTTGAGATTCTTTTTTCACAGGGAAGAACATTCCCCTCCCCCCTTTTTTGGCCCCTTCCCTTGGGCGACTTTCTTTTCCTTCCGTGAGTTCCGGGTCTTCCCTTCTATTCCCGGTCTTCTCTTTTGGGCACCTTGGCAGTATGTTTGCAGCGCGGGTGAGGAATTCTGGTGCCCTTTGCCGAATGCTGTCCCCCCTTTTCTCCGAGGTGTCCCTTTCCCCCGGGAGACCTAATTGCGCTTGTCCCTCCAGCTTGCGGCCGCTTCAGAACTTTGTAACACCATTTCCCCACTCGTCTGTCCGTAGCAGGTTCGGTCATGTGGTTTTCCTCATCAAGCTGCGATCCACCCCCCGGTTTATCGTCCCCTCTCTTCATATACTTTGGTGTGTGTTTTTTTTCGCCTTCTTTGCCTCTAATGACCCCCACGAATTCGTTTTCTTTTTGTTTTCGTACATGTCTCATTTCGGTAATCTTGGTTCGGCACTCTATTTTTCCTAAAACCCAACCACCCCAACACCACACTCATTTTTTTATCCCGAGTCGTAACTTGTCCGTCTCTTTCCTACCTAGTCCCGTGGCTGCTTCACGCGTAGTGGCTCCTCTTTGCGCCCAACTCGGGTTTTCCGGAGTTTGTCCCAAGGTTGGATTGTCGAGTCCGGTATTAACTTTCTCCACGCTAAGGAGTGGAAATCCCCCCTGACCCCTTGCTTTGAAGTCCCCCCACTTTCGAGGGGCAGCCTTCCTAATTTTTACATGGTCATGACCTTTCACGGGTTATAGAAAATGATGCATTTCCATTTTTCGTTCTGGACCATGGGTTTCTGCCGTTTGTGTCTGTCCACGCTCAGGTCAACCCTTTTGCTTTCCCTCATTTGTTTTCCCACCACATTAATAAGGCATTGCACTTTCAACAACACAAAACGATATAATACTTTTTTTGGACAGTTCTGTTATCCTCATTTGGAGACGTCCGAATCAGTGCCCTCCTTGTGCCACAATGACTTTTTTTTTTTTTGTCCAATTGAGTGTGTCACGGAAGATGCTGTTGGTGTTTTCATAAAACTTGTTCATTTTGAACTATCCTTTTGGGACCCGTCGCCGGCTTCCCTTGGTTAACCCTTCTATGTCTTCATCTCTTTTCCTTCACGTTTTTCCATCACTTGTTCCAATGTCTCTTAGGAGGTGTCAAGACTTTCTCCTACAGTCTTGCCCCCCTGACATTCACCGTCGACCCTTTCCCCAAGCATTGGCAGGTTTTTTTTTCTACTCTTTTCTTTGTCTCCCGAGGAATGTGTGTTTCTTTTTACGTGGCCGTCTTTTCCTCAATTTTAATGCTTGCACCTTTTGAGTCGTCCCCACACTTTTTTTTTCCTGTCTCTACCATTTTTTTTTCCGTCCTGATGTTCCCCCCCCGTTTTGATATGGTCATTTTTTTTACCGGGTGCATAAGAGTTGTGAAGGGGAATGTACCTTGATCGGTTTATTTGTGTTTTTTTGCCATGGCGGTCTCCCGGTTCAGTATTACGATATTGGCATGTGGTTTTTTTCCTACCTTTTCCCCGTCTTTTCTCTTTGTTGTCAGGATTTTGTCGTTTTAGGTGACGTGAAAAGTTATCCCGATCCCCAAAGCTGATGTTGAGGGGAAGAACTTTCTGAGGTACTTTTTTTGCCATTTGATTTTTTTTTTTTTTGCCATGTGATAAGGCAGGGCCCGGAGTCCCCCAAGAAACCGTGGTTTGTTAGTGATGGTCGAGGTGTTCTCTCCCTGTTAGGATTACCGGTCCTTTTTTTCATTCGTCGAAGTCCCTTTTTTTTCTTTCCATGTTTTTTTTTTATACATGGGAATATGTTTGTTGAGTTAGTCAGTGTTTTGGTTTTTTTTACCGGTTTTTCTTTTGTGTCCCCCCTACCAAAGAGTTTGTGGAGGGACCGTCGTGGATGGGATTTGTACCCTGGTTTACTTTTTTTTTTCTAGGGAACCAAAAATGATCCATTCCTAACATTTCCAATGAACTTTTTGGAGGGCCACTTGGGTTTTCAGGCTTCCTCATGGTCCCACGGATTTGGTTGGCCAATTTGGGAGTGTGACGGACCCCCCCTCTTTTCTCATCTTTGTTGTTGCGTGTTTCTTTGTGTGCTTACGCCTCCCCTTGCCCCACTCTATCTTGTTCCCCTTGAGGATGCCTGCCCTCCATGTTCCTTTGTTGGAAGTTTGGTTCCCAGTCCATGGGGCTTTTTTGGTCCCCCATTCCCTCTTTCCCCAGTCTAAGTTTTAGATGGCTGGGGGTTTCCCCTCATCGCTGGTTTTTTTTTACACCATCCAAGACCCGGTCCTGGCCCCCCACCTTGCTCAAAGCAGATGCCGCTTATCACGCACCACACATTTAAGCCTTTACTAGAATTTAAATCGCGCTTCCCTACCAGGTGATTCTCACCTCTTAACTCTACCCTTCTGACCCCTCCGGGCACCCCCCCTTTCTTTCACACCTCCATGTTCCTGACTGCTTTTTTCAGTTTTTAACTTCTTCCTTGTCCAATTCCAGGGTTTGGATTCACGCTAACTTTCTTTCAATCCTTTCCCCCCAAAGTCTTTGTTTCTTGTAAGTCCAGCTTCCCCTTTTTGTTCAACACGCCACCGGTCTATCTGCAACCCTTCACACTTCAGCCAGTTCATTCTCCTCTTAAATTCCCCCCTTAGGTGCATTATCTGTACTGGGCGCACGAACAGGTTCAGGTCTGGTTTTGACTCGTTAGTCGAACCGTTCTTAGTCGTCTTTTTTTGGTCCCTTGGCCAACTTTCCGTGGTTCCCTTCGGATCAATTTCCATGACACGGTTCACGCATTTTTCAATTCATACACGAACAAGTTCTCCTTTTGTAATCATTGATCTCCTGCCCAGGTCCTTTCCTCCCCCTGCCCCCTTGAGTTTTTTGTTACCTTCGGTGTTTTGTTTTCTGGGCCGTTTGTTGAATTGTTTTATTTTTTGCCCGACCCTTTCCCCTATCAAGGCTTGCACCCCCTAATGACCGAACCTCTATGGAGACAGATTTTGTCTGGTAATGGACGAACTCGGCCCCTGGCAACCCTAGAAGTTGAAGCCCCCCTCACCATTTTTTTTTTGTCGCGTTTCCCCTTTATTGGTTTTTCTATGGACTCCTTTTTTTGACTCCACAGCCTTTTTTGTGTTTGGGCACTATTCAATTTTGCACCCCCTGGGCCCTTTTCATTATTTTTTCCCCTTTTTGCTTCTACCTACTGCTCATGCTGAGTAAAACCTCTTACTTACGTTTTTTGTTTTTTTTATTCCTCCCAGTTGGGTTACTTTTTTTTTTTTTTCCCCCTGGTTTTGAGCCCCTGTTTTTTTTTGACCTTTCTGTTGCGTCAGACTCAAACCAAGTTTCTTCAGCTTCCGGCCACCACTCTGCTTCACTTGCACTATGACTTCTGGTTTTCCTTGTCTCTCTTTTTCAGTGTGTCCGTCTCAGAATTTATTCAAATTGTTCTTTGTTGTGGATTTCCATCTTCGCTTGAAGTCAAGTTTCTTTCTTACCTCCTGGCCTTTTTGCCCCCCCTTTCTTTCCCCTATCGATTTAGGCCCCTTCCCCGTTTTACTCGGCCAGCTAGGGTTCAAAAACGTGTACTCTTCAGGTTTTGTTGACCTCACTCCACCCCTTCCCACTTTGGTATTCTCTTTAGTTGTGTGTTTTCTTTCCCCCTTTCTCCCTCCGTTTTTATCCTCCAGTTGTTCGGACACTATTTGAGGGACAAGCTCGGGCCTGTTTGCTCCTACTTATAGCGACCACCAGCGGACTTTTTCACAATATATACTCAGCTTTCTCCAAGTTACCATTGTGTGGTCTCTCTCTTGGCTGAGTTGGGAAACCCCCCATCCGACTGACGGATCCTTCGAGTTTTTGGTTAACAAAAAGTTTCAGACTGTGCCTCTGTATCTTCCTTTTCATCTCTGTTTGTTACCTGGCTGGCCATTCTCGTTCCTCCTGGCTGCCCTCCCTTTCTTCCCATTTCCCCAGTCCCTTCCTCCCCGGCACCTCCCCCCCCTCTCCAACATGATGACAAGTGGAGGTCCACTGCAACTCCCTCCCCCTTCAAAATTAACTGGTGCTATGCTGTCGTTTCCATTGGTCTCCTGGTTGAGTCCCTCACCTTCCGTGGCAATGACGGACTTTTTTTTTCCCACCACAAACAGTGGTGTGGAATGTATTTCCCTTCTCCTTTCCCGTGTTGTTGTTGAGTGATCTGGTACATTCCCGTTTTTTTCCTGTGTTTGTTCCCCTGGTTGCCCCCGGCCTTTTCCAGTCTTTTCGGTTTGAAGACGCATCTTTTTATTGCAGGGACTTGCTTGGAAAACTGCACTTGCCTGTGGGTTATACGAGTTGAAGGTTCTTGAGTAGAGTGGTTTTTGGGGTGGACTTCTTGGCATGGTGTGTTCCTGTTCTGTTCTGTTCGCCGTAGTCTCTCCATCGCCAAACTAACATCGCTGGAATCATCAGTTTTCCTCTTTTTCTTCCCCCTTGACCCCTTTGTAACCCCATCAAGGATCCTTTTCTGCAGGGTTCGGCGGTTTTCCCCTCCTTCCCAGCTGCTCTTCCCACCTTTTTTCAGTTTTGTGATGTTTCTTGTTTCTATTGTGCCGTTTTTTTTTTTTTCGCTTTTTCAATAAAGGATATTCTTCCTTTTTTTCTCTATTTCATTCGTTTCCTTTGCTCTTCCCAACTGATCCATACCCCCCCCCCCCCCCAACACTTAAGGTTTCTCCGCGTGGCACCCCTTGTGTCATGATTATCCTAAGTAACGTTTCCTGAATGTTTTTCGATGTTCTCATGATCCGATTTGAGGGCCTATCGATGACAGCCACTTTCTGGTTTCTTCTCTTCGTGCAGCACTTTTTTTTTCTCCCCCTTTAAGTTTGTTTTTTTTTTTTCCCCAACAATCAACCTGCATTAGGATGGTTTTTCCCCCAGTAACTTTCTCTTGGTTGACTTTTCCCTCCCCAGAAGAACCGAATTTCCGTGGACTACGAAATGACTTGTTTTCTTCACGCCGTTGCCTTCAAAGTTTTTGCTTTTTGTTTGTATCCCCTGCGGCCTTTTGCGCCGCCGGGAAAACACTTTTAACAGCCCCCTGTCTTTTTTCCCCACCCCCCCCTCACTCTACGAACTTTATCATTGTCGCCGTCCCAGTTCTATATCAGAAATCTTGCCCACTGGACCTAGTATTTGTTATAACCTTAGTTATAGTGATCACGCCCCGAGGTGGCTTTCCTCCACAATCTAATCTTAAAACACTCCCATTAACAACTTTTTTTTTTGTGAAAGTCGCATCGTTTCCAATGTTTGGTGTTGCTTCCCTTTACTTTTTGTCTCTTTTTCCATCGTCAATCCATTCTTCGTTTTCATTTCCCTTCCGTCAATAATTGTTCTCCTTGCCGAAGTTCCACCATAACTCACGCCTCCGACCCTCAAGCATTTTCAAGGGAGTCTCTTCCCAGTACACTATGTTCCGCTGAGGAACTTGTTGTTTTGTAATGAGGCCTTTTGCTTTACCTGCTTCACGTTTCTCCCGTATTTTTCCCCCCCTTCCGCCATGTGTTTTGTTCTTTTCGTCCTGGAATGGTGTCTTATTCCAAGTCGATATGCAATTTTTTTCGACGAGTTGTTTTGATTCGACGTTTGAATGTCCCCTTATTCCGGTTTGGGCGTTGGTCCTTGGCGGCTAATGTTGGCTTTTTCCCCTCGATGTCTTTTTGGATTATCAGTGACTCGAATTGTGTCCTGTGGCTTTCGGAGGGAGTGTTAGGATACATTCCATTGTTGACGCTGCCGACGTTTCGTACCAAGGCTCTTTTCCTGCTGCTGGTTTGACCCCGTTTCTAGGCAGTTTTAGTTCCCCAAGTACCGGTTGGTGGGTTTTCTTGAGTTTTGTCGATTTTTCATGGTATGCTCAAGTCCTTTTCTTCCTCTAGTGGGCTTTGCCCCTTGTTGCGTTTTTACCGGCATCTAGGATAGTCCGTTTGATCTTTTTCGTTTATCCCGGTTCCTTCTTTTTATTGACTTCCGAACCTCGTGAAGAACGCGGGTTCTTGACCCTTTTCCTCTATGGATGGAGAATTTTCTGGTGTCGACTGTTTCCCTGTGTTGTGGGAATGAATAAAAGCCTTACCAAATGAACTTCTTTGTGAGGGTTATCTCCTGGTCCCCAAAGGAGTTCACTTTCGGCGGTCGCCAACATTCCTCTCTCTTTCTCCTTGTTGTTGAGAGCTTTAATCTACCCTCCCCTTGTCCCCTCTATTCCTGGTACCCGGCTTTTTGGTGAGTTGGCTTCCTTCCCCCCCTCCCTTTGATGTTAAGTTATTTAGGACATATTCCTTTGTCCACACTGTTTCACCCTTCCTCCATCCTGATACCTTTTAATTTTTCCCCTCCCCCCTTGTGATGCTTGCGATTTTTTTTCGTTAAACCATTTAGAGCCAAAGGATGTTTGCCCCCGTTTTCCCCCCCTTACACTTCTCCCCCACTTGACTCCTAGAGTTTCCGTTTTTTGGGGGTTCTGGCACGCAACATTTGCCCGGGGCCTTCCCTCTATCCCTTACCTTCCTTTGCTTATCTTTATACAACCGACAATCTCCCCGGAACGCTACCGCCCCCCTGTCTCATCCCTACGCCCTTTAATTCCTCCGCCCTTAGTGTATTTTTTCCACCCTCCCAGCTTTGCGATGTTATCGTTAAATTTCCCGTCCTTAAATTTTTCCCCCCCGCCACTTGTCTTTCCTTCCCCCTCCTATTCTCGTTTTATTTTCTTCTTATCGTCCATTGTCACTTTGCACAACCCGTTCTCCGACATTCCTGACCTTACCTTCCCCAATCGGACGACCCCCCCCTTTCTGTGCCCTTCGAATTGGACACAGGACTTTTCAGTTTTTCCCAGGTTTTTCGTCTAGTCCTGACTGGGCCCCCTCATGCCTTTTTCACGCCCACCCACGGACCCCTTCGTTTTTGCACCTTCGGTCGGGCCGGCAGTATTCCCGTCGTTCTCCTTTGTGCGAAAATACTTTGAAATCCGCTACTTGGCCGTGACCCCTGTCCTGGCTTGTTTTTTTTGTTTGCTTCTCCCGGTGAGGTATTTTTTCAAGACCATTCCTCAGTTTTCCCCTCGCACATCCCATTTGACCCGTCCCACTGGTCCTCCTTCTTGAATTTTTTTTTTGACGGATGAGAAAGGGAGCACCCAAAAACAACCACCTGAAGTTGGACCCCATTGTCAGCCCGATGAGGCCAGCCCCCCTTTTTTTTTTTCTCGTTCTTTGATCCTTTTTCTTCCTACGGACGCTCTTCTTGACTCCTTTCTCTAATTTTGTACAAATGACCTCAGGTCAGTTGTTCCCACCGTCTTTCTGATATATCTTACGATGATGGGTCCCCACTTCCTTTAGGATGATCGTGTTGTTTGTTATTGCCTTCCGTGTCTGCTTTGACTTTTTTTTTTTTCCTTGTGCGGTGCATATTGGTAACCATTTTGTGTTTCTTGATTTCTCCCACGTTCTCCCCGCTCTCCCTCCCGGACTCGTTCGCATTTCATTTTGCTTAGTAAAGGGTTATTCCTTATATCACCCTTTCTGTCTTGCAATGGAGCCTTTCAACATCTCTTCTTGTTGGGATTGCAACTCCCTCGTGCTTGAAGTCAAGATCCAGCCGTTCGAAACAGCAAAGACTGCGAACCCCCTTGCGTTGTCCCACTCCCGCGGGCCCATTCTTACGTTCACGTCTTCCTTTTATTGACCTTCAGTTTAAAAACTTAGGTTTTTAATATTTCCCTTGCCATGTCTCCTCTTGTTGTTTTGTGGGGTTGTTTTTTTGGGTGTCCCCCAATTATCTTTGACCGACCCTAAGGGTTAACCTCCTATGGAGACATCGTTGGTTCTACTACTAATCGTACCCCTTGTAATTCTCGTCAAGCGTTTCCCTTCCCCCACATTTTCTTGATCTCCCCCCCGCATGCACCTGGGACTTTTTTGCTGGTTTCCTTTAGTTGTGGAATTTCCCGAACTTGCTACGGATTTCTGTGTGTTGGTTACAATTTTTTCCAGGAAGGGGACATCTTCTGCTGTCGCTTTTCTTGTCCTTCCTCTTTTTTTTGTCCTACTTGGATTGTCCTTCTTCTCGTTCTAACGGAACAGCTTGGACATTGTACCGTCAGTGCATTCCTCCACCTCTTCCCCTTGGCCAGCACCATCTCCTGACGGAACCCGGTGCGGTCCATTACCCTCACCATCCCTGGCCGTACCTTCTTACCTGGTTCTTCCTCACCCATCTTTCCTCAAGTTACTGGCCCCAAATTGGAATCCCCCCCGGGTTTATGGTCTTTCCATTTTCTTCTTTTCCTCTCCTTTGCCTTTCTTCTTTTTGTGTGTTCTTAGGACGGTTGACCCATCCCCCCTTTTTTCGTGTTTGCCTTCCGGGATTTTGCGTGGATTTCCCGACATTGTGTCTTGTTCTGCGTCGGGAGACAGCTCAAGGTGCAGGAAGTTCTGGAACTGCCCCTTGTAAGCCTGACCCCTTTCTCTATTGTCCTGCGTAGGCGGGGTTTTTGTTGGTCTACCAAAAAAATTTTTTTTTTTTTGGTTTTTTTTTTTTTTTTGGGTTTTTGGTGGGGGGGTTTTGTTTGGTGTGGGGGGGCCGTGCCTGGTTCCAGGTTCCCTTTTGTTTTTTTTTTTTGTGTTTTTTTTGGGAGGTTAGTTTGTCATCCGTACACACTCCCAGGAGATGTCAATCATAGCAGTTTGTGAGATGTCAATGAACCTTGCCCTTGTCCTGATTCCGAGCTGGTTTTCCCTCATTCACAGAGGATCCCCCCCCCCCTTTGTCTGTTCATTCCTTGTTTTCCAATCTTTGTCTATCTTTGTTCCCCGCTGTTCTGGACTATAATTCCCCTACAATATTGAGCGACCCATGTAGTTCATCTGTCTGTTTCTTCCCCTTCATTCCCCTCAACCCCCCCCCCCCCCCACACCTCAGGTTTTTTGTATCCTGCCTTTTAGTGTTCGTTAGAATGTATAAAGTTTTTTTCCCTCGGCAGGGTGATGTCTCCCTCCCCTCAGGACGTCCTCTCGGGTTACTGATGTCCCCACGGCAGTTTCTTTTGCAAAGGGCGTGTCTCTTCTTCGGCTATACCTTCCCGTGAAACCAACAATCAAACTTTCCTTCTCTTTTTTTTTGACTAACTTTTCTCTCCTTTTGTCCGACTGGCCCTTCTCATTACCTGTTTAAAGACCGAGTCTCGTTTTGGACTAAGAAATTCTTTCCGATTTACGGAGTCTGTGCTGGTTGTAGAAGTGAGTCCCTCAGGCGCCGGTCAACACTTTTCCTCCTCCGTGGACCCCCTTCCTCGCAGTCTGAGGCACAACACCCAGTTCGATTTCCCCTTTACAGATCTCCCTTTTTTATTTAAGCTTCAGGCTGTTGTTGGAACAACCTGACTGAGGTCCTTTTTTTCTCCCCCATAGATGGCTTGTTGCCCCCGTTCGCGTCTTTTTTTTTGAAGTTATACAACCATAGAGTGCCCCTAATCAAAACGGGGGGGTAAACGTTTGGATTCACCTGGGGGTGCAAATTCTTCCTTTTTCCTTCTCCTTCATTCCTTTTCCCCTTCCCGTCCGTCCCTCATCCTTTTCAAAGGAATGGTTTTTTAGACTTGATTAATGAGAAGTCTTGCACAAGAAACCACGCTCTCCGACCTCAAGCATTGCCGGACCCATTCTCCTCCTTCTTTTTTATTGCACTGATGTGCCCCCTGCCTTTACTGATTTGCGTGCGTCTCAAGTTTTTTCCTTTCCTTTCAGCTTTTCTTCTCCCACATTCCGATGATCGCTTGCCCATCCGGTATCGTTCCACTTCTATATGGGTTGAATGGGACCTGTCGGTCCTAGTTGATTACTTTTAGTTCCCTCAGACCCTTTTTGCCTTTCGATCTTTGCTGCTTTGGGACTACGCGGGTTGGCTGTCGATGCCTTTTTGGAATTACAAGACCAGTTTGTGACGGACCCTTTTTTGATGGCTTCCGTTTGTCCAGTTTTTCCTCCATCCACATGATGGATTGTTTAGGACCCTTCCAAGTTTGCTATTAAGCGTCCGGTTCATTGCTCCAAGCTCTTGCTTCGAGTCACCCCTCTTGGGTTTTTTTTTTTTCTTTTTTGTAGGTTTTTTTCTCCCCTTGTTTTCTTAATTGCGTTCCGATAGGTTGCAATGGTTGTTTCACCGCGCTCTAAGGATGGTCGTTGTAATTGGTTGCGTGTGATACCGGTTTCCTCTGTCTCCCTTTTTTTCCCCCCCCTAAAATTCTGCCGGTGTCCCTGCTTGTGGTCCTTTCCACCATGGAATGTTTTTGTTGGAACGTGGGCTTAGGACATGGAGACACCCTGGTTAATCCCCCCCATTTTTGGGCTACATTTTCCAAACAGCCCTCCCTCCCTTTTCCCCCCCAGTGGTTTCTCTCTTTGCCCCTTGTTCGACCA
>Ga0179593_1814815_pt1 | contig 12710 bp, 22 predicted proteins | sample CZODoug2_1_08_16_FD_185931 | JGI IMG/M metagenome (GOLD analysis project Ga0179593, IMG submission 185931) | Vadose zone soil fungal communities from Angelo Coast Range Reserve, California, USA - CZODoug2_1_08_16fungal (PacBio error correction) | ecosystem: Environmental > Terrestrial > Soil >... | reverse complement strand
TAATCAAACAAAACAAGGTCCCTCCTCTTTCCGGGCATGAACTTTTCCTAGGAATTCCCGCCACCGCGGTGGAGATGTCCCCTATTCCTGGATTTGGAGTTTTTTCCCCCCACGTCGAGGTGCCCTTTTCCCCCCCCCTGTGCAACCTCCCTCCGAGATCTCGGACTCGTACGTCCGAACGACAACCCCCATGGCGGTTTTTTTTAACGCGCATCTACACCTTTTCCCCCTTTTTGTTGGCCCCCGTGAGCTGGTCTTGGTGCACCTCGGCCGGCCCCAACCGAAACCCGATCTGTGGATGGGGTTTTGAGGCCCGACGTCTTTCGCGGCACGGGTCGCGGACGACCCCCATTTTTTCCAACGCACTCTTTTTTTTTCTTTTTTTTGAAGAGTCTCTTTCGTTTTTGCGGTCCCTTCCCCCCCCTTTTTTATGTCCTGTTGCTTTTTTTTCAACTTGCCAAGCGTTCGGGTAAATCGATTCACCATCTCTTCGATATTTTCCCCTTTTGTGTTCCCGGTCCCTGGGCTTTTCATTTCAACAAGGCTATCGTTTGGTGGAAAAGTTTCCCAAACTCCCCGTTTGCATCTTTTTGGTGGCACTTTTTTTCGACTTTGCCAAGTCCCTTTTTTGCACATCAACATCGCGAGACATTTTCCCCGGGGCCAGGGACGTGAGGTTTTCCCCAAACTAAAGCGTTTGGGATGTTTTTTTTTTTTCCCCCCCTGACCCCCCCTCGCTTTTCCGGACACATCCCCGACGCCTACATCCCCACGCCCCGTTAGACTTTCCAGCGTCGGCTTGGCGGGTTCCCTTCCCCCGGTCCGTCACTCCCCTTTGAGATACTGCAAACCTCCCCCCTTTTCCGTGGCGTGAGGGCCTGGGGGGGGGTGGCTCAGAAAGCCCCCCCCGGGTCCCTTCTGGACCGTTTCAGGGTTGGGTGGCCCCTTTTTTGCAGAAACAATATGGCGTGAGCTCCTTTCCCCTCCTAGACTCTCATTTTGTGTGTAACAAGTTTTTCCCCCCCCCACATCGGTTTTTTCAACGATGGGCTTTGGCCATTCCCCCCGCAATGACAGGGTGCCCCCCCGGAGCCTGGGCCAGATGGGACTCCTTTTTCCCTTTGAGGCGGGGGTACATTTCCGCTCATCGTCTCGGGCGGGGGGTTTGCAGAAGAGCGATGATCCTTTTTTTTAAGCTGTTTTTCCTTTTGATACTTCCCGCTGGCGGTCATTGCCTGAAAACCGTCCCTTGATCTGCAGTGAAGTTTGTTACGGAATCGTCCCATTTCGGCAGTCCTTCTTCGATTTTTGCGTCCGACGTCTTGTGGGTGAAGTACGATGATGTAAGTTGCGTTGCATTTTGCCAACCTTGGCTATCCCCCCCCATTTTTCCTTCTGCCTGACTGTCCCGGAATGGTATGCAAAGGATTTTCCCCCCCCCTTAGTTTCATTCTGCGTCCCCCTTTCATCTGTCCCTCAAAAGTCCGATGGTCGTGGATATGTTTCTCACTGGCCAGTGGGTTTTTTTTTCCAGGTACTCCTTGACCTCCCCCCAGCGTGGGTTTCCCGCGACGATGTAGTGACGTTACGTTCCCGGAACTTTTCCCCTGCTCCATCCCGACTACAGTTTTCCCAAAAGTATGACCCTGTTAATGTTCACCCCGGGTTTTTTTTTTTTTTTTTTTTTTTTTTTTCTTGCCCTCTCCTTTTTTTCTTGGGTTTCACCCTCCGATTTCCCTCCTCCACGATCGTTCTTAAAGCTCCCTTACAGTTTCCATCCGGGGTGAGTGTCGGCAACCCCAAACCCAACCTTTTTCTTTTTTGCGTTTTCCTTTTTTTCCTTTCGCTTACGTTTGGCTTTCGGCCCCCTTGGACAACGCAGTCAGGAAGGTTTTTTTTTCTTTTTTTAATTTACATGCATTTGCCGGTCCTCCATAACCGCGCAAAGTCAGAGCCCGCCGACAACCTCCCTCTCAAGTTTTTTCCCCTTCCCCCTTCTGCACGCCTCTTGCGGCCCCCTCCTTGCGCACAAAACTGCATCCTCTCTCTTGGAACTTGATGTCTTTGGCGTTCGTTGGGATGTTCCCCTCCCTTTTTTTCCCCCTTCTTCTGACTTTGAGACGGAGGGAATTCCTGTGGCCCTTTCCTTGCAACCAGCTTTCTTTTGATTTTTTCAAGCCTTTTCCCCGTAATGTTTTTACACTCAGGCGCCATTGCCGAGGCAGTTTAGACGAATATCTATTTCCCTTTTCCCCCCCTTCCTTTGGGTTTTTTTTTTTCCTTTTTTCCCCCTCTTCTCCACTAATCTGGAACCCAACGAGACTTATTGTTCCAGGTTTTTTCTGATTCCCCCGTCTTTTTTTTTTTTTCCCAAAATGACCCTTTTTTCAGAGGCCCACTCGAAGGCGCCCGTTTCCGCGCCTGCCGTTCTCGCAATATCGGGGGAAACATCCGCCCGGACGGTTTGCATTTACGTTTAATTTCCCTTTTTCGTGTTCCGTTCTCCCCAAACAGGTTGCCCCGCATCGATATTGGGGTCTTGCCCCCGCATAGTCTCTTGGCTATGAGTTGTCTTTTCATTGTCTTTTTTTTTTTCTTTGGTTTTTATATGCGGCCTTTTTGATGAGGTTTGAGCGCAGTTCTTCCCCCACCCTGTAGCCAGGTCCATTGAGAGTTCCCCCCCTTCCGAACCGTCCCGGAACCCTTTTTCCTTCAAAGGACCACCCCTACACAATAAACCTAACCCCCCCAGATTGGGAACACCAACCCGGCCCCCAAACGAAATTATCCCCCCCTTTTGGTGTTTGGATTTGCTTACAAGACCCCCTCTTTTCACCTTTTTCCGATCCTCTCAAGGGTTGGATCAGTTAATCTTTTTTTCCTGCAATTTTGAATGACAAGAACCTTCTTGTGACTTTAAACTCTCCCCCCAGACAGGTCGCATTCCCCCCCCCCTATCGTTGTGAGCTTTGTTTCGCTCTTGTTGTCTTTTTTGAAGGCATCCCCCTCTTTGGAACTGCTCATTCGTTTTTTTTCCTTAAAAGTTTTTTTTCATTCTTTCAGTTACCGGTTAGACAAGCCCCTCGGGCCACCTTCTTTTGGTGTCCCTTTCCCACAATTTCCCCCCTCCCGCCATCAATTGGCCCGCCAGCCTTTGGTCAGGAACCAAAATTTCATGACTAAGAGCCCCCTTTTTTAAGTTTTTCCCCACCCTGAGGCATTGCCGTTCCACCCCAGCCCAGCAATAACAGTGCGGCTTGCCAGGTTGCACAACCCCGCCAAAGGTCTTCCTTCTGCATGTTCCCCCTCGTGCTTAAATAGTCCCAACTGCAAAGTACTTGACGTCGGATGGTCCAGTGTCTGCACCACCCCGGAAACAGGCCTGCTCTCAAAATTAGCGTGCTTCCCGGTCTTTCGGAGTCCCCCCCCTTATTGATTTTTCACACACCAGCTTTGGTAACTTCACCCTAGATCCCCCTTCGTCTACTGATATCGGTCCCATAGCTTCGGTACCCGGTTTTTCACCCCTTCTACAACACTACACTGTAATAGGACGTCCCCATTGGCTCCCCTTTCCCAGTCTTCCTTCTTTTTTGGTACAAATCTTTTCCCCGCCTTGTTCCTTTTTGATCACACCCTGATCAGGCTCTGTTTTTTTTGTCGGAAAAGCTACTCCGGCCCATCTTTTCTCTTCCCAAAGCCACCCCCCCCCCCTGATACCTCCTTTTCAGCCCCCCACTCCTCCCTTCCGGAACTCGCTCGTTGACGGCTCAAAACACTGTTTTTTGGTTGGTGTCCCCCCCGCGACCTTTTCTCCGGTTCCTTTTGAGAGATCTGTTGTGTTGCGTGCCGTCCTTCCCCCCGAATTGGAGACCTTTTTTTTACACAAAAAACTGGCGCTGGCGGGGATTTTGCCCCGGGCTCCCCCACTTCTAGTTTTTTTTTCCCTGATTTCCCCCCCCCTGATTTTTCACCTTCTTTTTCCCCCTGCTGTCGACCAACCAAATTTGCTTCCAAAATGTTTTTTTTTTTCCTTGACCCCCTTTTTTGAAATCCAGCCATCTTTTTTTTTTTTTTTGGCAAATGAAACATCCCTCGGCAAGGTTTTTCGCGAGTCTCCCATTCTTCTTCTTTGACGATGTGTTTTTTTTTTTGTGGTCCCCCTTTGCAACCCCAGTTGCGTGCCAACTTCCCAAGTCACCAATTTTTCTTGGGCAGCCCCCCTGGGGACAACTTGCCCCCGTAAACTTTCTTTTTTGATTTTGTTTTTTTTTGTGTTTTGCTGTATGGAGTCAGTTCTTTTTTTTCGCGATGTCGGCTTGGTATCGCCCCCGTTGCAGCACTAAATGTCTCGTTTTTTTTTCCCTCCCAGATTGCCAAATCCTGGCTTGCTCGTTTTGTGCCCCACCGATAAATATTGGTCTTTGTCTTCTCTTCCGGCCTTTGTCCGTTGCCGGTCCCAACTCCTGATTCTACGCGATTGATTTTTTTTGTTCCCCTCCGGACTTCCAAACTCGAGGCATTCCTCCCCCCCCCGCCGTGTTTGGCAGGCTTCCGAGGCGTCGGTAGGCCATTGATGTTGTGTTTTTTTCTCCTTTATCTCTTCCCCCCGTTGTCTTATACTATGGCCTAACATTAATGGCCAACCGACGCCTAGGCCGCTCCTCTGGTGGAGGTTTGCCCTGATTTGGCTTTTTCCCCTTCTTTTTTCGGCCCAAACCAACTCTCTTTTTCAGGCTTTTCGCGTCAGCGTACCCCCTGCGCAACACAGTCGCCTTTCGGGAGGTCGTTGCCGCTCCTCCTTTTTTTTCCCTTGTATGATGTTTTTTTTGCACACCTTTTTTTCTGGCACCCATCGTGCATGACATTAACCGGATATTTTTTTATTTTGTCTTGAGACAAAAATACAGTGATCTTACCGTTCCCCGAACCCCCTGTCCTCGTGACCGATTTTTGTCGGCTTTTTTGGAAGTTCCTACATTTCCTTTTCTTTTGTAAACTTTTTTTTCCTATCCCTTCAGCGGTCACACTTTCATAATCTGTTTTGATTGCGTCTCGATCCCCTTTAAAACAGGTCTTGGCTTTTCCCCAGGATGGAAGTTTCCCCTACACCTTGTTGTGCACCCCCTTCCTTGGTCCATTTTGGCCTCATTGACAACTTTTTTACCGGGCCCCCCCTTTTCCCATTCAACCCACTCTCTCGAGAATTCCCCACCGGTGACCGGGCAGGAACCATCCGCCGCCTTTTTCCTTTTTTTGCCCCTTCCTCTTGCCGCTTCCTCATCCCACGTCCCGTAGCTGAAAACCGTTTCTCCGCGCGCTTACAGAACTCATCTTTTTTCCACCTTTTGTTTTTTCCGAATTTTTTCCGGTTTTTTCTGTAGCAGGGTCTCCAGGTGCAAGCCTCCCCCACCTGTCTTGGTAATCCCCTTCCTTCATTTTTCCCAGGTTCTTGTTGAACCAGGGCTCTTTCACGAACCACAGTTGCCCTAATGTATAGGATTACGAAATCTTTTCCAGGTCCCCCCAGATGGACTCCTGCGCTCCTTCCCCCCGGTGTACCGGGACGCCATGTCTTATCGAGATTCTCAAATGACTCTTTGTTTTTCCCTCCCTATTGTTGCTCCTTTCCGAACAGTGTCCGGTTTTCCAACGGAAACCTATCGTCGATGCATGACCCCCTTGATTCCTTTTTTTTCCCCCCCAGCGGGTTTTTTTTGAACTCTTTTTGTGCATTTTGCATTTTTTCTCCCCTTGACCGCGCTTTTTTCCTTTCCAGATTTTTTTTCCCTTTTTTTTTTGGCCACCCCCTTTCTTTGGCATTTCCCCCCCCCGACGCGGGTCTTTTTCCCACAGGACGACCAATGCTCTTCCTCTTAGTCATTCATCTTTGCCGTGGCCCCTCCCCCAGTAGATTTTCTCTGGGCCTTCCTCAGGTCGAAAATACTTCCTTTTCCACATGCTGCCCATCCGACTCTCTTTTCCCAGGCACTTTCCCCCCAGATCCAATATCAACGACCTACGTGATCTCCTTTCTGTGCGAACTTTCTTCCCACTGGTCTGGGGCCCGGCCTCTTTTTTTCATTTTTCCTCCCCCTTCATTGAAGATTTTTTTTTTTTCGGATCTGTTTCAACGTTTTTGCCAAATAACCGCTTTCTTCCTTTGACGGTGTTCCCTTTTTTCTCTTTTCCTTATTTTCGTTTCGGCCTCCTCTTTAGTGTTTCCCGATCCTCGCGTTTCTACCTTAACCGGCGCCACAATTTTTCCTCCCAATGCCCACACTTTTCCCGATTCCCACCCTTTTTGATTTTTTTTTTTTCCCGTTTGGGCCCCGGCCCGAACTGCCGATATTTGACGGCTTTTAGGCTGTTTCCCTGATATTGACCCAGGACTCGGGCAGGCGTTTTTCCCCGGAGCTTCCCGTGTTCCCGCTGTTTACCCCTTTTTTTTTGAGTGTGCAAAATTTCTCGTCCGTCCTCCCCCTCCAGAGGTTCAGCGGCCCCTTTTTTTTTTCGCGCCTCACCTCCTCCTTTTTTGTTGGTGTTTTGAGCCTTTTTTCGACCCCCCCTGCCCCTGCACTTTGCGCCCTTTTTTCCCCTTTTGAAACCTTGCTCGATTCGCCCCAGCACATTACAAAGATCCTTTTCGATATCTTCCCCCCCTGATATTCCCGGCCCGAAAAAATTTGCCTTTTTGAATATATATGAACCCACCTCCTCTACCTGGGAATTATTTTTCTCCTCTGATTTTCCTTTTTCTCCATGACCCAGGGTTAAGGACCTTTTTCTTATATAGTGGGCTGAATTTTTTTTTCTCTGAGTTCTGTTAGTGTGATGCTTGGAATTTCTTTGAGTTTTTTTTATATTCTTGGGACGACCCGCGGCCATTTCTCTCCCATATAGTTTTCCCCCCCCCCCCCAACGTTGAATTTCCCAAATCCAAAATACGTCCTTTTGCTTTGAAACCCCTTCCCCAAGCATTAAATCTGTTTGCTTCACTCCAAGGCTTCCCCCATTTTTTTTCACTCTCTGACTCTCCATTCCTTGAAAGCGTTTGTCCCCTGAACATCGTTAGATCCCTTTTCCCCCCCTCACCAGAAATTTTTTTAACACATTTTGTATTTTCTGAAGGGTTTTTCTTTTTTTTCTTTTTGGATGCTTCCGGCCATCATAGTAGGCCCACCTGAATGGCCCTTTTCCCCCCCTGTTAAAAGTTCCTTAGAACCCCTTCAAACGGTTTTTTCCTCCTTGATCCCCCCAATCCCTTTCAATACCCTCTCTCCTTTTTCTGGATTTCCCCCCTTCAACTTCCCCCCAAACCCCTTGACTAAGCCCCCTTTGACTGACCCCTCGTCCTTAGTAATTGCCGGTCCCCGGGAAATCATCCCTTGGTGGTCCCCTTTTTTTGAACCTTTCCTGACTTTTCCAAGGACCCCCTGGCTTCAACTTTTTGCTTCCCCCATGAAAAAAATCCTTTCTTTTAGGATCCCTCTCAAAAGCTATTTCCAGACCCCTTTTTTCTACTCATGTCCTCCCCGGATAGGTTTGACCGGTTGGAAGGGGGCTACTTTTAAGCCTTTATGTTGGTTTTTCTTTTTTCCCAACCTCCACCCATATTTTTCTCTTCTGGGGGACTCGAGCTTTTTAGAGGCCTCTCAACCTTTTCCTAGTTTGACGAATCCCCTATGGCAATGTCTCCCCCCCCGCTCTTGGCGTTTTTGACATGTCTTTTCCGTCGTTTCCCCTTTTCTGGAGGATTCCCCCTTTTCACCCTGGTTCCTATCCCCCCCCTCGTCGTTTCCCCACATTTTCTCCTCCGACAATTTATTGTTTTTTGATGAAACTCACCCCGAATATCCTCCCCCTTTCAAGTTGCTTCTGCCCTTCACGAAGGTTCCCCTCTGCCGCGTTGTTGATAATGATTGATCTCCCCCCTTTTTCGTGAACGGTCGTGCGCTCCCGACTCCTCTCCTCCGGGTTTTTTTTGGAGTTTTTTTCGTTAACCGTTTGGCGGGGCCCCCCCCCCCTTTTTTATGGAATTCCCACAAAGCTTTTTCTCCGCCCTTCCATTTGATGAGTGATGTGACCCCTGATTTTCCAGACCTTTTTTTTCCCCCCAAACCTCCACCAACCGTCGTGATTGAACAGGTTGGAATAATTTAAAACCTTTCTCCTGGATTCTTGTTTTGTCCCCCCTTAACCCTCGAGGGGAAGGTTTTTAGGACTCGGCATTTTTTTTTCCCTTCGGCCGATGCTTGTTGCATTTTTTCTTTTAAAGACCTCTTTTCTTTGCAACCCCCAGTCATTTCTCCCACAATCAGGTAAATTTCTCCCAGGTCCCCCCCCCCCGTAAGTCTCTCAAAAGATCTCAAGCATTTGTTTTTTTATGTATTTCAGTTTCCCCTTACCGTGTAGATTTTTCCCCATGTTCTCCCCCGGCAAACCCGTTCCCATCCCTCTCTTTTCGGTTCTTGGGGTCAAGGTTTCGTGTCACCCCGTTTTTTTTCAAAACCCCCCCCTTTCGTCCGTTTTTTTTCGTTCGGAGGTTTCTTGCTGTGCCCTCCTTTAAGACTCCTAATTTTTTCCCCCCCCCCCCTCCTGTTCATTGGATGTCTTTTTTTTTTTTTTGGGTGCCCTTTCTGATTTGTCAAACCCCCCCCATAGTTAGGGCATCCTTTTTTTTGAGTCGTCGTAGGTTATTCCCCTCCCCTCTCCGGTTTTTATAATTATTCTTCTTTCCCCCCCCCCTTTGTTTTGTTGTTGTTGTTTTGCTTTTTCCCACGTTTCCCCCAATGGTCCTCTAGGAATCGCCCCTGTGTTTGGGATTCCCCCTCGCTCCTTTGCTTTGGCTTCTTTTCCCCGTCGTCGTGCACCTCCCCCCCCCCTAAAAAATACTCTTCTTTTCTGGAATCAAGTCCGCGCACGTCACTTTGCTACCATGGCGGCATGCGGCCCTCTCCGGACTTCCCCTATGTTTTTTTGCACAACTTGGGCCTTCCTTCCTTCCTTTTACCCCCTCCCCCCTCTTGGATGGCTTGGTTTTTGAACCCTCCCCTCCCGGTTTTCCTTTTTTTTTTTTTCCCACGTTTTCTTTTTACCCTCCTTTCCGATTTTGGAGCCTTTTTCTTTTTTTGCCTTTCCCCCAATGTTGTCCCGGGGCCTTGACTTGTCGGTTTTTCAAAATTCCCCCCCCATCGCCGCCCGTTCAAAGCTTCTTTCCAATTCCTTCATTTGTCCCACCTTGTATCTCCCCTTTGAAGTTTCCCTTCATTCAACCACTTTGCATCCTTCCCGGGTTTTTTTTTAGCCCCCCACTTCACACTTCCTCACCCTTTTTGGTGCCAACCTCATTTACGAGCTTTCATGCCAACTTTTAGAAACCCTTTTTTTCCCCCCATTTTACCCTCTTCTCGTAGCCTTTTTCACTGGACGTCCCTCCCCTCTACCAACCCCTCCTGAAAGAGTTTTTTTTTTCCCCTACCCCCTAACCCGATATAGTTCCCCGGACTTTTTTTCCCCCTTTTTTCCCTGGCCTTTTTTGGACAGTCCACTTCCCCCATGTACTCTATTGCGTTTTTCGCATATAGGGTCGGAGTAGCCATGTTTCCCAGATCCCTTGTGCTCTTCGAGTAACTTTTTTTCATTGTGCCCCCGTTTTTTTTTTCCACTGTATTCTTAGGAACCTTGCCAATTCACAGTCCCCCGGTCCAAGTCCCCCCCTCTTATTCAGCCTTCTTGGGACCCCCCTGATATTCTCTGCAGGACTTTTTTTTTCATATCTCTATTTCACCTACGCTGTTGAACTTACTTCCCAAGCCCTTTATTTTTTTTTCCACGTCCCCCTTTGATTTTTCTTGCTTCCTTTCCAGCCCTGTTGAAGGTTTTCTTTCCAAACCTTTGCTAGACCCCCCCTTACGTTGCTTTTTTATTGCCCCCCCCCTCTGAGCTTTTTTTTTTATTCCCCCCGCTATGCTTTTCCTTGGCTCTTTGTTTTTCGAGCTTATGCTTTCCTTTTGAAAGTCCTTTTTTGACGCCGGTTTAGGGACCCCAAAGATTTCAACCTTTGACCTGAGTTTTTTTGACTTTTTTTTGCCCCTCCCCCGTCGATGTTTTTTTTTTCTGTTTTCCATTTTTTCTCCTTTAACTTCCTGCACCCGGAACATGCTGGCCAGCGTTGTTTCATTGATTTTCCCTCTAATTTCTGTCTCAACCCGTCTTCTCCTCCACCCCCCCCTCAAAAACTGTTTTTTTCCCTTTCGGACGGTCTTTCTTCTTTTATCGAACCCTTTTTTTTTTTCCCAGACCTGCAGGCCCCTCCGCCGTTTTTTTGGCCCCCCCTCCTTTTTTTTTTTCCCCCAAAACCCCTTTTTTTCTTTATGCGTTGCCGTTTTCTATTTCATTATTCTTTTTTCGTTCTTCCATTTTTTTTTGAACTTTTTTTCCGAATTTTCCGTCCTCCTTGGCCCCCTTTCTCCTTAAAACCTCCCCCGTCATGGCTTCCCCAAAGTCTTGCCGCTTGTTATTTTTCCGAACTTTTGTCCTCACGCCTTTTTTTGCGATTTTATTGGCCCCTGCGAGGTCTCCAGATCTCCGTAGGTTTCTTTTTCCCGTCCCTTTTTTTCAACTCCTCCATTTGTAAGGTTTTGGCAAAGCTTTTTTTCAGAAGTTTTTTTTCGCATTGCACCTCTCAGAATCATCCCTCCCGTTTTGTTTGTTGTTGTCCGATTTTTTTCGCTCCTTCTCTTTTTCCCACACCAAAAAACAACGGTCTTTTCTCTTTGGAAGTGCAGGAACCCCCTGCTGTGCAGCGGTCCCCAGGCTCGCAGCCAATTTTTCTGCCTAATCTTGGAACCCACGAATTTTTTGAATAAGTTTTAGCCTTTTTCGTTTGGCCCTGTTCCTAACCACCGTACCTTCATAGATATTTGACCCCGATACCCGTTTTCTGTCTCCTGACTTTGGGTTCTCTATAACCTTTCAGTAGCCTCCTGGGATTTCTCATTCTACCTTTTTCAAAACCCTTAGACTTTTCCCCGACTTTTTTTCCAAGACGCACCAATTTTCTTCTCGAACAACCCCCAGAATCCCTTGTTGATTTTTTACTCCCAGGATACGCGTTTTTTCCTTTCCGTGAAGATCGTTTTCTTTTTTTTTTGACCCCCCTTGGGGGGGTCCCTGTTACCATCGTTCGCCTTCCACAGTCCTTTCCCCCAAATTATTTTTACCTTTTTTCCCTCCTTCCCTTTTCTTCGTCTCCCCTGGTCCGCTTCAGTTTTTTTCCCCCCCTAGGTATTGATTTTCCTGTTTCTTTTCGAAGGATCGTTTTTTAGGGTCCCCCCTTAACCCCCCATGATTTTTTTTTAGAACCCCTCCCAGCCTGGATTTTCTGGGAAAGCCGTTCCAACTCACTGACCCTGAAGCGACCCCCCTTATTTTTTTCTCCTTTGTCATTTTTTCTCTTTTTTTCTTTGACTCACCCAACTCCCCCCCTTTCCCACAGTTTCATCCCCTTTTTGGCAAAACCCAAAAGGCCTTTAAGACTGTCTCTTTAACCCCCCCCTTGGGCCGTTAAGTCCCGTCCCCCAAATCTAATTTCTCCCGCCTTTTGTTTTAAGATCCGGATTGTTTCCCCCTTCTTCCCTTTCCCAATTCCCTCTCTTTTCACTTGTTTTTGGATCCTCAATGGTTCAGTTCTTCTTAGTTAACCCACTTACCCCCCTCTGATTTTTTTTGATCCGTTTGATTTAGAGCTTCCCCATTTCCAGCGGTTTTTGAGCCCCCAATCTGGTGGAACGCCACTTTCCAAGTTTTCCTTGTCCCTTTTTCCCGTGCGTTTTTCCCCCTTTTTTTTCGGCCGTCTTGTAAGTTTACCCCCCCAACTTATAACAGTTTTGAACATTTGCAGATTTTCCCCCCCCCGTCCCCCTCCAATCTCCAAGTTTTTTTTTTCGCCGTGGCTCTGCCACTTCATTCGACGCTTTTTTTTCCAGAGCTCATGCTTCTACAACCCCCCGGTGAAAGCCTCTCTTTTTTGTCAGGCGCAGGTTTTTTTTCACTTCTTAGGCCTTTTCGGGCGCCCTCACGTCTTTTTTTTGGTCAACCCCCCCCAAAGCCCCCTCTTTTCCCACCCAGCCTTTTTCTTTTGGCCCTCCGCGCTTTTGGTTTTCTTTTCCCCCCATTTGACCTTTTTTTAAAATGCCTTTCCGTTCGCACCACCCCCTCCGTAAAACCTATTGCACAAAGTGACAACCCCTTTGATAGTGGCTGTTTTAACCATGCCCCCCGATTTTTTTTTTTTTTTTTACACTTCTCCCCTGGCTATGATTCTGTGTTCCTCCGCCCTCTTTGCACAAAACCCGTCCGGTGCACACGTCTTTTCCACCCCAATTTGTTTTAACCAACCCTTTCGCTACAATACAACGGGGGTCCTTCTTTGTATTTTCAAAGTGGATTTTCCCTTTTTGGATTCTTCTCCTTCCGCACCATTCCCTTTTTTGAGATAGGTTTCTTGGAGTAACTCAAATAACGTTTTTTTTGGTTTAAACCCGCCATTAATGGTAGTGGAGCGCTTTCCCGTTTCATTTTTTGCTTTCCGTAAGTGCGCTGTCGCCGTTCACCCCCTTCTCTTTTCTTTCCGGTGATTGCCTTGACCGTGTCAACCTTAAATCAGAGATCGTTCGTATTAGTGATCCTAGTTTTTCTCCTATTGG
>Ga0179593_1732320_pt1 | contig 12710 bp, 16 predicted proteins | sample CZODoug2_1_08_16_FD_185931 | JGI IMG/M metagenome (GOLD analysis project Ga0179593, IMG submission 185931) | Vadose zone soil fungal communities from Angelo Coast Range Reserve, California, USA - CZODoug2_1_08_16fungal (PacBio error correction) | ecosystem: Environmental > Terrestrial > Soil >... | reverse complement strand
TCTGGTGCGTTAATCAGGAAGCCTAAGTTTTTCAGAATGTTGAGGTGTAGGCATTGCCTTCTATGCGTAAGAAACTTGTCTCTGACGTTTTGGTACCTTGACTAGCATCCTCAAACTCCCTTTTATGTTTCCTACTGCTCTTTTCTTCTAGCCCCTCTCACGAGGTCTTCGACACCCTTTCTTTGTCGGCATCTTTATAAAATCCTTCCGGGGCCCTTTCTTCAACTTTCCTCCGAGGTCCTGGTTTCCCCGGCAAAGTTCTCCCCTTTGGAATGTTAAGAGGTTTTTGTCCCTAGGTTTTAGAAGGCCTCTGTGTAAAGACGCCCATAACTAGGACATATGCTAGGGTCTTTGTTTCCGTGTATTCTCTTTCTTCATAGATTTTTTTTTTATCAGAGGTTTTAACTTGGTGGTTTATCGAACCTCTCCCTCATTCTCACGCCATCGGCCTAGCTTTTCTGTGTCTTCCGGAGGTTTTGAAAGTCGAAATTGTTCGGGTTACTTTTCTTTCCTTCCAAAGGTCTTGTGGGTCCCCCCGTATAACTCGAGCCGTAGAAGTCAAGGCAAAGGCGGCGCAAGCTTCTTTGTTCCGTCCTTAACTTTTGACCCTCCGGAGCCGAATTTTTTTCTTCGAGGCTGCAACTTCTCACGTCAGTCGCCATGTTCCCACTCATATTTTTTTCTTTGTAAGCCCCCGTAATTGCCTTTCCGGTCGTACTCAGGTACCGGCACTAAATTACGACACTTGAACTTTATTCCCTTTCAGCTGCAAGTTTTTAGTGAGTAGTGCTGATACTCCGTAGGGCTCATAGAAGGCTTGTTAGTCGTCTTCCCCCATACGTCCTTCATCTTCCCTCTAGTAGGGTTTTTTTTTTGAAGGGTTCACTGAGTTATGTGCCGGAAGGTTCTTCTTTTTAAGTTTGCGACGAAGAATCTTCTTTTATCTCGGTTCCGCTTCCCTTTTTCTTTTTATTCTTTCGTCTTTCGACTTTTTTCTCTGAGTTCCAAAAGTCTTTTTTTGAAGGACCTCAGGACTGGTCTTTCCACAGCCTGAATTTGACCCTTTTTACTACGCAAGACCCCCGACTTTTTATTTTCCTCCCTAGTTCCATACTAAGAGAATTATCCTGTGACCTTCTAGGCTCTGTGTTACTTCTGCCCCCCGAACCCTGATTCCCCCTCGATCCCTGCAGATTTGATTCTTTTTTTTCAATGGATTGGCAGTCTCGTTCCATTTATTTTTCGTGGTATTCGCCTAGTTTTTTTCTTGGGAATAACTTAAAGTCATTCGAATGGCAGTTTTTGTCGTATACCCCTTTCTTACTCTCTTCTCTTCCCCCCCCCTTTCCACCCTCTCCTTTTTAGCTTCACTTTCCCCCCGGCCTTCCTTTTGAAGTTCTCCGTTTTTAAGAACAGATGACCCCACAGAGCCTTTTTTTCCCTTTTTCAAGTCTTTAACCTTTTGTCGCCCCTCTAGCGAGCATTAGCACCCCCGCTTCTTTTTTGACCTTCTCCTCTCTTGAGGCATTTTTTTTTTCTTCTCGAGCTGCGCCGCCCTCGTCCTCTTTTTTGCGGTTTGTTCTTTTGGGTTTTGGGCGGCCCCCCACACTTTCCGTTACCACCAGGACGCACAAGACACCCCCCTCACACAGTGACCCCCCACCCCATCCTTACTCATCTATCCCGGCCCCCTCCCCCCACCACACCACACCCCCACCACCACCCCCCCCACAACCCCCTACGATGACCCCCTCTTCTGCCTTACCTTTGCGGCCTTCAGACCCTTGGATCATAATGCGTTCACCCTTGACCTTTTATTCCTCTTACATTCTTTCCGGTTGTTGGCAGGCCCTTTTTTTAGGGACCCCCTCTCAACAAGATTATTCTTTTTGTCTTTTTTTTTTTCTTTTTTTCCCGGGCGTCAGGCTTTTTGCACCTGTTTTAGGAACAAGCTTAACAACTTTTCCTAGTGGTGAGCCCTTTTTGGGAGCGGTTTCTTCACTTCTGCGTCTTTTTTTCTGCCTTCCCGTTGTTTTTTTTTTTTTTTTTTTTTTTTTTTGTTTTTTTTTTTTTTTTTTATTTTTTCGTTTAAAGATCCCGAGTTTGAAGATCATCCCAGATTTTCCTCTCCCCCCTCTGCTCCTTTTCTACTTCCTACTTTTCTTTCCTCTACATAGTTTCCCAGCCCCAAAACCCATACTTCCCCCCTGCCCGGCGCTCTCCCCAGGTCAAGTCGTGACCCCGCCCCCCTCCCCGTCAGGCCCCCGAACCCGCCGTTCGGTCCCAGACCCCCCTCTTTGTGCGGTTTTTTTTTGTCTCTTCTTTTTTTTCTGTTTTTTAGTAACACTTTTCCAGTTTTGCCAGTTAGTTGCGCCCCCCAGTTGGCAGGGTGTTGAATTGAAGACTGGGGGGTTTTGAGCTTTCTTTCACCAAGACACAATGGTTGGGTTTTCCAATATCGCGAGCGGGCTTGAAACTGGAAAATTTATACTGGCTTCCTCCCAACCCTGACCCAAGTCCCCCAAACCGGCCCCATTAATGCACTCCCTCCTCCCCCCCCCTTTACTGCACCCAGTTTTACCACATAACTATCCTTTTCTTCTTTATTCTGCATCCCATAATCACAGGAATTTCCACCCGACCCCCTCCAACACCCTCAAATCCTTCCAGTCACTCCGAGTCACTATCACCCATTCCTTCAATCCCCCTTACTAACCCCCTCCCCAGTCCCCCAATAGAGGGTTCAGTTTGGTATTGTCGTCTTATTTTTCGAAGTCCCTTAAACTCTTTTTTTTTGAGCACATGGACCTTCGTAATTTTTGGCCAGAATTTCTTTTCAAGAGAGGTTTTCCTGCCCTTTCGAACTTAGCTGTCTGTTTCGCTTTTTTCAGAGTCTGGTAGATTTATAACTGTAGTGCTTGAGTAATCAGCTTTTCCCTTTTTCTCTCGAAGCCCTCCTTCCTCTTCGGCCCACCTTCCCTTGCTCTGTTCTCCTTTATCATAGGAATTTTTGGATTTCCCCCCTTTCGAAATGGGGGAAGCTCGATGAATCCTCTCTACCCTTCCATCCCCTTTCCCCCGTGCCCCATATTCTGGTCCGTAAGGTTCGCTCTTGTCCCGTCCAAGGCAACCGTGTTTCGGAATCGGAAACGTCTATGGCCCCCTCCCCCCAATTAGGGTCCCCTCTTCTTCACCTTTCCGCGTTCACGAACGGGGCAGCCTCTTCGCCTTTCCTCTAGACCCCTTTATAATCCCCTTCCTCTCCGATGTTTCCCACTTCCTAAGCCCCTTTTTTTGACGTCAGCCAAGAGGACCCCGAAACTCTCCCTGTTGGGAGAAAATTTTCAGTCAAGAAGAAAAATCTCCCTCCGTCCCGGTCGGCCGTGGTCCCGCGGCCGTTCTCATTGTCTTCCACCCTTTCCCCGTCTTTCACCCCTTTCTATTCACGACTCCCCCCCCCCTTGCTGAACCATAAACCCGCCCTAACAAGTTCCTCGTTCCTTCTTTTGCTCCCCCGTCCTGGCCCCTCGATGTGGACCCTGAGAGATTTAAAAACACCCCCTCGCCCCTTTGACTGTTGCCTGGCATTTCCTTTCCCATGCCCCCCCTCCAAACCCCCTAACACCCCTTTACCACTTTCATCTCCGGAAAGGCACGGGCCTTTCTGCCCCTAGAACTCTTCTTCCTTCCCCGCGAACCCCCTTCCCCCCCCCCTTGCTCGGACTCCCCCCCGGCAACAAAGCCCAGATATATGAATTCTACTTCTCCCGCCCGGATAGTTTCTAAGACCTACGTCAGTTCCCTATCTTCCAGCCGAATGGATAAGCCATGGTATTCTTCCAAGGCCTCTTTATTCAAGCGAGCTTTTTCTTTTATACCCTTTTTATCTTCTTCCCTCACTGGATGTCTCCAAGGGACACTATAACCCACCCTTCTCCGGTCTTTCTTTCTCCTCCAGATCCTGGCGTGACATGACCCCCTTTCTCTGACAAGGCTCAAACCCTCTTTTGTCGCCGGACGTGCTTTACATTCTGAAGAGACACTTTCTCAGAGCTCGCCTTCCCATGTCCCTCTGCTAAGTCTAACCTCTCGTGGCGGAAAGTCCTGTAGAGTATGACTTATCCGCGTACATAGCCTGCTCTTATGACCTACGACGACAATTTTAGGAGTCAGAATTTCAATTCATTCCTCCCTTCTGGAGCTCTTCCCATGCATTTTTTTCCTCTTCGGAGTCCGAAGAACCCAGCCCTGCCGATACCCCCACCTTCCTTTTTCCCCCCAAGTGAAAATTGCTTCCGCCCAATATTTCTCCCTTGAAATGGCCAATGACCCCCACCCCCCCGACCCCCCCCCCCCTCCCCCCCCTGTGCCCCCCTTGATTCCTCCTCCTTTGGAAGTCAGTTCCATCGAGAACCCTTACTAGCTTTTCAACCTTGGTCACGAGTTCATTAAATGATGTCTTGCCCCTTATCGAACTCTGATCTTCGATTTTTAATTTCCAGGGTCAGGACATACGGAAATATCTTCCCTTTATCTTGCCCAGGTCCTTTCCCTTTTATACATCTGCCTCTTCAGGCTCCCCCTCTTTTTTCGCAAATCCCAGGAGCTTTTCTCACCCCCTTTGCGATGTGCCTCTTTCGCCCTACGTCCAACCTTCTGAAGCATTCTTCGAGGCCCTCCAGCGCCCCCGTTTCATACAAATTATCCATGATTTTGCTTCCCTCCCCTTTATCTCCCGCAGCCCTTTCCCCCCTCTTTCTTTTTTGTGTTCGATGAGCTTTTTTAATGACCACCCCCCCACTCTTCCCGGTTCCTCCTTTTCTTTTTAAGGTTTCTTTCTACTTCTCCCCGGCCTTTGATTTCTTTATTTGTCTAATTCCCTTCGCTTGAAGTTATTTCTTAAACCCATTTTCGGATCCCCGAACCTCCCCGCCCGACTTCCATATTGGTTCACCCCCCCCGGAATGGCCACCCTTCCCTTATCAACACCCCCAGTCTTTTTAACCGATTTTCCCCCCTCACTGGTCCGTCCCGCCACGGGCCCCCCCCTTCCCAATCTCTTTCTCTTACTCTGGATTTTTTCGTTCAAGCTTTTTTTGGAATTGGGAGACCTAGAAGAGGCTCTCTCAGTCGATTCTTCTTGTAACGTCTCCATCTTTCCCTGCTTTCCTTTGCTTTTTTGATTGTTTCTTGTCTTTTTTCCTTCCCCTCTCACAGACCCTCCGTCCGTTTGATTTCCTTTTTTTTCCTTCCGTCACCCACCTTTTTCCTGTTTTTTTCATCCCCCACCCTTGCTGACCCCATAAGAGACTGAACCACGGTCTCTGTCCCTTGTCTTCCTTTTCTCTTCCTCCTGTGCTTCCTCTCTCGTTCTCAATTTTTCTCAACCTGCCCAAGTGGGAGCCTCCCCGCCACCGCTTCATTCTTTTTCCCTGTTTGTGCTATTTTCGTGACGGATACCTAGTTTCTTCCCTCAACATGTATTCCTGCAGCGCTATACGTCCACCACACTACCGAGTCTTTCTCCTTTTTCTCTGATTTTTTTTTGCTTTTTTTTGTCGTTCTAGGAAGACCGGTCAGAAGAATTCGCCTACACTCTTTTTTTCTCTTCCCTCCTTTCCGTGTTTTCTCTTATTTGTTTTCCAAGCCCCGTGAATCCCGTAGTTCTCATCCAGTTTTACCTGCCTTGATTTTTCTTGACCTTTTTTCATAGCCATAACCCCAGCAACTAGGCCGTCATTTGTTTTTTCCCCCGTCTTTGGGCTACTCATCTTGATGTTGTCTTTTCTTTTTCGACCTCCCTTCCCCTTGGCTCACGAAGTCGAAACCGACTTTTTTCTTGGCTTAGTTTTCTTTAACCTGTCTTTTTTTCATGCTTTTGCCTGACCCAAAAGACGGGGCTTCATCAGTGTTTCTCCTCATTCTTACCCCCCCCCCCCCTCCCCCTCCCCCCTATTGTCAAGCCTTAACTAAATGGTTATCGGTAGTTCATCCTTCTTACGTGTCTTCACTCCCATCCCCCTCCTTTACGTTTCTTCTTTCCTATGTCCTGCATCGACACTTCCTTCTTCCCTCGAGTATCACCGCCCTATGCCTCTTTTTTTCTCTTGATCTTTTCCTTTTTTTGAAGCCTTTGACCTTTCTGCCAGGACGTAGAGATTGTTAGGTTTTTCCCGCTTTCCCTCCCCTTCCCTCTCAGTTTTCAGTGTATTCCTCAAACTACCATATTTTTGTACTCAGTGAAGTTCGTTAATTTACCCTTTCTCCCCAATTTCAATATTTGTACCGTGCTTTTCATCCTTGTGTTTTCCTGACTGTGGATGCCCCCCCAAAAGGGATATGAAAGTGCCGTCCCAGACAATACCCCTCCCTTTTTTATGTGGCCTCTCCGCGGTTTTTTCTCGGTTATCTTGTTTTTTCGAGGCTGATTCAAATAGAAGGCCCCCCCCCCTCCCCCCCTCGAGCTTCTTGAGGCTCCCTTCACCGGAGTCCGGAGGAGGACCTCCATCCCCCGCTGCGGGTCGCCCGGTGCCGTGTGATTTTTTTGTCGTTCCTCCAGAGGCCTTTTTGCCTGACCTCCCCCCCCCATTCCCTCCCCCTCTGAAGAATTTGGCTTTTTTTCTTTTTTCTGCCAGTCCCCATAAGCGTCGGCTTACTATTTTCAGGCCAGTTTATCCGTCTTCCTCCTTTTCTTCCGCTTACCGAAGTTTCTTGAATAATTTTCCGACCCATTTTCGTCTATTTCCCCCTTCCACCCGCTTTGTCGCGGCTCCCCTTGTTCACTCTCACCTTTCGTGCAAATTAGCACTGGCTTTTTTTTTTTTTTTTTTTTTTCTACTCGGTGTCCTTTTTTTTTTGCATCCCCCCCCCTTCCTTTAGGATTCTCTTCTTCCCCCCGGTGTTGCGTCCCCCTAGATCGTTTTGTTTTTCCGGTTGTTGTGTGTGCCTTTTTTTCCTTCAATTTCTTATACTTTCCAACCCTGGATTGGCTGATTGTCGCATTTATTTTTTTTTTCGTCTTGCTTTTTTGTAGCAGCTTCTAAGTCCCTTTGTCATCGTTATCTACTGTTGCGAAACCCCTAGCACCATGGGTGGAGGGGTGGGAACCTTTCTTCTTCTCTTTTTTTTTTCCTCCTTTGTTTTTTGATTCTCCTGCCCCCCCCCCGCATTGGATTTCTCGCACCACTAGAGACCCTGGCCTGGGATTTGTGCCCTCCCCGCCCCTCCTCTCTTTTACTTTTTCCCCTGCTTAATGGCCCAGGTCCCCCTCCCCCACTCTGTCGGATTTCCCCCCGTGAAATCCGACATCGCACCATCCCAACAAATCTTTCCGTGAAAAATATTTTTAAGGCGCGAGGGTTGATAAATTTTTTGCTTCGCTCATTCTTCCAGGACCTTTTTAACACCTCCTCCCCTCGAAGACTCTACTCTTTCGGTCATTCACGGCCCTCCCCTGGCCCCTTTTCCAATCGTTTGCCCCTCCACCCCGTCCGGCCGTCCCCTTTTTCCTCCAGTCCCCCGGGGTACCCTTTTTTTGATTTAAACTTTCCCTAATCCGATCGAGAACCCCCCCCCCCCCTCTGTTTCCGTCAGATACCATGTCTTATTACTTTTGTCCTGGACTTCCGCCCTTTTCTTACCCAGTGGACCCCCCCCCCCCGGGCCTAGGCCTCCCCATAATTCTTCTTTTTTTGAGGTCATTCCTCTCGAATGCCTTTTTTTTCATATCCCGCGCCCATTTTCTCCAATTAGTTCGAGCATCACCCTTTTTTTTATTTCGCGCTGGCTTGGCACTTCCCCGCACGATTTCCTCTGCTCCAGGCTCCCGCCCCCCCCCCAAATCTTCCAGGCTCAGCCGGAAGAACACACGCCCATCGCGCCTTTTGCGCCCGGATTGCTTGACCCTCCAGGCCCCCCCACCCCGCCCCCCCCCCCCTCAACCTTCTGTTATGTGTTCTTACTTTTTTGCACTATGTCAAGGGACCACAAGTGTTTTCCGCGACCGAAGCCCTAGTTCCCTTCACACTTCCCCCACTTCAAGCCCTTTCTCTCGGGTTTTTTCAGGCCCCATTCGCATTCACTTGACGGTTTCCCTTCCCCCTATCCCCCCACTCTTTTATAGCCCGCTACTAAGCCAAAGGTTAAGCGCACTCCGACCCCCCCCCCCCTCACAACCATCCTCAGCCCTTCCTCCCCCCCCTTCCATCCAGAAAACCACAGTACGCCTTGAGGTCCGTTTTTTTAACTCTGAACCTCAAGTCCGCAGACCGATCGACGGCGGTGATGGTGCGAGTTTCCATGAAGTTTCGCAGGGGACGAAGCCAAACAGTCGACTTAACCCTTTTCTTTTTAGAATGGCACGAGGATCTCCCATTCCGAACCCCTTTTTTTTCTTCCTTATTTCTTAGCTTTTTCATATAGGATTTTTCACCCCTCTTCTGGGGACAATTCGTCCATCCCCCCCGTTCCCCGAATCAAGACATCTCGTGCTCATTGAAGTACGGCAGGCCAAGCGCCAGAATCTCCGGGGCTGGAAAATTGTCAAGTAATGCGGCGCTTTTGCCTCCCCCCCCCCCACCCCCCACCCCCTCCCTCCCCCCCCCCGCACCCTTCCCCTCCAGGAGACAAAGCCCCCCCCCCCGAACCCCCCCCCCCCCACCTTCCTCTCTCAACCCCCACCCCCCCACTTTGAATTTTCGATGCTGGCCATGGTTTTTCGGGCCTTAGGAGAATTTTCACCCAGGCAAGCGAAGTTCTCAGCCTCGTCAACTTTTTTGTTTTTTTTTTTTTTTTTCTTTTTTGGCTAGAAACGCTTGCGCTTAGGCGTGTCTCTTTCTTTTGATTCTCATTTGTGTGGCCTTCTTTTCGCGCATTCCATTCATCCTCCTCCCAACTTTCGACGCCGATCCCACTCTTAGATCTTTTTTCCTAAGATTTTAGTCCCACTCTTAGTCATTATCCAAAAACTGCCGCTCTCCTCAGCGCTCGCTCTTTTCCTCCGTTTGACTACATCTCCTTTACCCGTGCCGAATTCCACGTCCACCGTTCCCGTCCCCCGACACCACTCCTTATTGTCCCCTGAGTTGAATTCATAAAGATATCAGAGGCCTCCTGACTAATTCAGCGTGTTGAACTTCAGCCTCCATTCCCTGAAATAACTACAACAACGCCGCCTCCCCCCCCCTACCCCCCTCAGACCCCCCCCCCCCCCCCCCCCCCTCGCCCCCCTGTGATTTTTTCGGTTTTCCCTCTGAGATTCCCCCGGTGCTTCACAGTTGCCCTAACCCCCCCCCCCCCTTCCTACCACCGCGCGATTCCCAAGCTACCAGTTTTTTCCCCAAAACTTACGACGAATACGTGCAGGAAGTGTCCCCTTTCACATCAGCCAAGATTATCCTTTCTCTTCCCGGGAATTCGTACCCTCAGCCATTGCTTACGAGACAGTAACGGCCGTTTATCCTTGGAAGGGGCCCCTTGACAGGAAATCCCTCTGATGGTCGAGGAGACTAGGACTGACGTGACACGTGTCCGCCTTCTGTAATCCTCTTTCTAAATCCGAAAAACAATTGTTTCTTAAAGTCAAAGGACGTTCGCACCCCACATTCTAGCATATGCTTGGAGTTTCAAGTCATACGGATCCAGAACTCTCCCTACCCTATCCAATCCCCCCCTGCACTCGTCCTCTTCTCTCTCTTCCCCTCCCTTCACCCCGCCACCCTCCCACCTCCCCCCCCTTCCCCCCCCCCCTTCCCCATCCTCCCACTATCCCCAATACTCCCTCCCCTTCCCCCCAGCCCCCCCCGTCTCTAATCTGCTTGTGACTCCCCTTGCGAAGCTTCCAAGTATTAAACTGGCCCCCCTACACCCCCCCCCCCCCCCCCCCAGAGAAACGCTGCCTGCACTCCCCCGAAATCTTTTTCCCAGAGTATCCTACCCTTCCTCTCCCACGCTTTTTTTTGAGCTTCCCTTGGTCTGTGATGACAGATGGCTTTCCTTTGTGTTTTAATTTTGTCTAGGTAAGCAGGTTGTTTGAACGAACCGCTGTTTCTTGTTTGCCTTCGCAAATTGCATCTGACCTTGAATGCCTTTTTCCGGATCCCGGTCGTTCAAGCGGCGGCCCCAATCCCCTTTGAGAGAGCGGCGCTCGTCTTTCTCGAGGTTTGCGGGCCAGCTTCAAGACCCGTCAGGACTCGACCCCTTAAACCTGCGTCCGATTGCGATTTTTTTAACCTTAACAAGTTTCCCCGCGCCGCATTCGTGCTTATTCAAGCGGTCGTTCCCACCCGCGTTTTTTCCCGGTGACCGTGCCGATCTTAATCGGCGAGATCCTGGATCTGCATTTTTTTCCAAGTATTTTAGTTTTTTTCTTGAGTTCAGAATCTGTCCGCTTCCGATCCTTGAGGAAAATTTTCCCAATTTTAAGTTCTATACCCCAAGGGGTTGCTCTGAGTCCTCTGCCTCAAGAAGTCAGAAAGGAGGACATTTATCGTCCAGAACAAGCGCCAGTGTTTCATTTTTGGAAAATGAGGTGCGAAGTTTTTTTTCCGCTCACCGGTAGCGCGTTATGATCTCCCCTCTTTAGCGTTTGCGGAGCTTTTCTCTTGGAAGACCAGGTATAGGACTTACCTCGTTCCATCCCCGTCCAGCTTTTTCCCCGACGCAGACCCCTCGCGCCCTTTTCCGATCCCTGCCCTAGAAAGTCGGATGTTTACTTTAATTTTTTTCATTCATTCGTCGCTTCGGGGCCCTTCTCTTCCTTCCGTTTGTAAAGCTGCCTGGAGTATACCTTGCCCCGGCCCGTCTTTTTTCTGCTCTCTTCGCAACGTCCTCTCTTACGATTTTTTTTCCTATTCCCGGGCCTACGGCTTTTGACTCTCCTTTTTTTCTAGGCTTGATCGATCCGTTCTGAAGCTCGCGTCTAATCCCCTTCTCATCAATTTTTCTCCTCGTTGTTCGGTTCCCTCCCGGTGACCTCCTTCCCTGTAGATGCGAGAGGACGTACCCTCCACTTCTTTTACCTTCCAACGTCACTTCCTTGCTTTTACCCTGTTGCGGTTCCACCGGCCTCCGGCGCGGTCTTGACCCCCAAGGAGTTGGTTAGGAGTGCTTCGGTAGCTCCATGAGGGAGAGTTAGGGAAAGGTTTTCCCCCATAAGTCCTCACGACTGACCCTTTTCTACTTTGTTAGTTATCCGAGGCCTTCTTCCTCCCTCGTTCTTAATTAGAGAATGGTAACTCCCCCCATTCGCTACCATCTCAACGCTTAACCCCTTTTTTTTTTACCTTTGCGGCGGCCTCGGCCTTTTCCTTGGTCGCAGCCTTGAATGCCTTCCTTTACGTTTGGTAGGGTCCATATCGCGATGAACCTTTTTCGGACTTGTTTTTTTTTTCTTTTTCGGGCTTTTATACCTCCCCAGTGTCGCGACACTTTTTAGAGATAGCGACTTCTTATTGTAAGGCCACTGGACTTATGTTTCTGCGGTTGACTTGACCCTTGGAAGAGTGGGATGATGGCCGAAACACCAGCCCTGGCCCTATCGAGTCGAAGTAGACCATTGCCGATGGCCCTCGTTTGTTTTGGTTTCCGATCTTGGATGGAGGCAAGAGGTTTTCGAGGCGCCCCCCGCGCCGTTTCCCTTCGCCACTTTCTGAATGTCTGAGTCTGGAGAACCCCTTCCGGGAGCTTCAGAGCCCCAGCCCTTCGGCCGGGGTGCTCTTACGGCGGCGTTTTGAACGACGGAGTTTGCGCAGCATATGACGAGGCGACGTTCCCTCCAAATACATCGGCGCGGACGCCCCTTCTCCTTCGTCCTTTAATCGGAAATTCATGATGGCACGCATTTTGGCTTTACCCGGTCACCCTTTTTTTTTTTTTTAAACTTTTACAACTCTGGTACTCTTACATCGGACAAGTCTTTTCTTTGCGTAGTACTTCGTGTTTTTTTAAAATCAAACCGGGACCAACTGAGAGCAATGGAGTACCCCAGACAGGCTTTTTAATGGCACGTTCAATTTTTCTGTTCCAGTAGCAGGAATTTTTATACTAATTGCTGTGGATGTTTTGACTTTTTCTTTTTCTGTTCAGGTTATTTTCTAGAAGAAATTTCCAACCAATCTGGATTGGATTCGATTTTGCTACGGTTCTTCTGGCTAGCTTAGCCGCCCTTATCAATTTCTGTCCGCCTAGGCTCCATTTCCCGTGGGCCCAGAGGGCGGGGGGACTTCAATGTCCCCCTCCTTGTTTTTGATGAGGAGCATCACCCCCCCCTGGGGTTGCAACTAGAGTACCCCTTTTTTTTTTTTTTTCCGGCATCGGCGTTTTTCTTCCAGCAGGGGCGGCGCCCTGGAAAAGACATTTCCCGATCGCATCTTAACGGACCACTTTTTCCCCCCTGCTCTCAGAATTAAAAATGGTGTTCGTTGTCGGCATCGATCAGAGGGCTTCGCGCACTGTTCTTTTAGCTTTCATCCTTTCCAAAAAGATCACCTCCCCCTTTCCCCCCGCAGAACTTTATGTGAGCCAGAATCCTTCAGAGCCCCCCCTGTTCCGAATTTTAAAAGTTACCTGCGTTGCCCCCCCGTGCTCTTCTCAAGTCTTTTGCCTTTTTGTATTACATAGTGGGCAGCCCCTTTCAAAGTTTTTGTCCTTTTTCGTCTTTCCCTTGTGAGTCTTTCAAGCAGGCAAGCTGATACCATGTTCCTGCGGGTGAA
>Ga0179593_1683407_pt1 | contig 12710 bp, 18 predicted proteins | sample CZODoug2_1_08_16_FD_185931 | JGI IMG/M metagenome (GOLD analysis project Ga0179593, IMG submission 185931) | Vadose zone soil fungal communities from Angelo Coast Range Reserve, California, USA - CZODoug2_1_08_16fungal (PacBio error correction) | ecosystem: Environmental > Terrestrial > Soil >... | reverse complement strand
CTCCTTTAAACCCCTCACTCCTGGAATGTCTCGCTTGTAGACCCCCCCCCCCCTTTTCTTCCTCAACCCCCCATTTCGTTTTCTCTCCCCGCATTTCAAGGGTGCCCCTTTCTGTGTACCTCCATTTCGAATTAAGTGGCGTTTCTATCACCGGATACTGCCCGGTCCCTATCCATGCCTGCCCCAATCCCCACCCTTAACGGACATGCGACGTGGTTTTCATGGTTCCCTGCCTGACTATTTTCTTGTTATTGGGTCCGCTCACTTTTGGGGACCGTTGTTTTCCCTTGCAGGTATCATTTTCTTCCCCGGAATTTATCTGATGCCGGGCGCTCCATCGTGCCGTCTAAGGGACAATTTAGTCCAAAACGCGTTGAAGCTTGGTGGCATAATTGTTTCCTGCTTGTTAATTATTGTTAGGTAGGAGTCCGACGAAAGTCTGTCATCTGTGTTCCCGGAAAAAAAGCCGTGGTTAAAGTGAAAACAACTTGCAGCCCTTTCTGGTACCGTTCGTTGCACCCAATTGCGTTACTTCTTACCCCTCCCCCGACGAAGTTTTTGCTCTACGTCCCCCGAGTACCCTTTTTCCCGGGCGTATGCTTTTTTTTTGGACTGGTGAAAAACCTTTGACCCCCCCCCCGGATCAAGCTGCATTTTTTTTTGACCCCTGCTATTTTCCAACGGTTATCGTACTTCGCCGCCCTGTCCAATCGGTTTTTCCCCTTTTCCCGTCCTCTAACAACGCCGTTCTCCCATAGTCATTTCGGTAAGAGACTGGACGTTCGTCCCCCTCCTGCAGCTGAAGCCCCCCCATTCCGCACCCCGCCACCCCTTGTCTTTCCCGCTGAGCGCCCGCACCCAGTCCCTTCTCATTTCGCAACCGACATTTTGTGCCTCGTCGCATCCGGTCAGCGTGCCCGGGCCCCCGCTATCCAAACCCCCTTCGTCTTCTCTCCACCCGACCTCCGTCCCCCACACTGCCTTCAATGACCAAACCCTCGCCCTGAAGTCTGGACCGCCGTCCTATTTATTGATTGCCGGCTGTTCATTTTTGGTCACGGTCTTTTCCTTCCTGTTGTCGGGGACTTGTCCTCCCAAGCGCCCCGACGATGCTGCTCGCCACCCCTCTTTTCGTCCCTTGTCCCAAGCGCGGGCTTGACCACTTCCTCTATCTATAGTGTCAGTCGTTGTGAATGGTTGCCCTTTGCATGCCTTCGGACCACCTTTCCTTGCTCTTTTCCGGGGACGCAGTTCTAGATTACCCGAGCCGCCCCCCCCTCCTGAGAATCTCGATAGAATCGTTGGCTGCCCGAGCGTTTTTCCGCTGGAACTTGTGCTTTTAGCCCGATCCGGTTTTTCCCCCCTCGGCCCCCCCCCGGAATTTTGCACGTACTTTTTTGACCGGCTTTTTTAATTCTCTTTTTCACAAGACCCCCAGGCAACAAAACAAAAACCCCCACATGGCGCAGCCAGGTCAATGTGGTTACTCCCACGCCGCCCGCGTAGATTCGCCCTCCTTGCGAACCAGATCGTTGCCTTTGTTTCCAGATATTCTTGGTTCATTCCCCCTTGCATCCCAGTTCAAGTCAGATCGTGGACGTATGTTTCGTTATAGATGCGCCCCGCGCCTTTTTTAGCGCTACCCCTAGTTGAGCAGTATTCCGATCGAGCACCCTCGCTTTTGGGTTTCCCCTTTTTTCCTTCATTCTTCGTGGTTTTCCCTATTCTTTGGACTTGCGACGCGTCCCGATGCCCCCTTTTCGTTGTAGCGTGGTACCGTGCGGTTTCTGTACCGCCCTATGCACATCCCCCCCTTGCACACATTCTTGCTGCATCAGCTCCGGGCCCTCCCCTGCCTCGATGAAAAAATGACTCCGACGTCCAGTCCCCCCTCCCTTGAGATGCGCGTACCGACCCAATCCCTCTTCTGCCGCTGTCTCGCGGCCGTTGCACTCCGGATACATAGGAACCGCTGTTTCCCCCCCCCTCGGTCTGTGCGTCCGGAGGTTTTACGGCTTGGCCAACCATCTTACTGTTCCCCCTACCCCCCGCCGCCAACCGCGAGGCTTATTTTTTTCCTCCTTCTTCATTTTCCGTTAAAATACTGTAAACGGTTTGTTTCCCCCCTTGGGTGACCGTTTTTCTCCACCTCTCCTTCCTCCCCGGTAATATTATTAACCCACTTGTTTCCCCATGCATTGTCGCGGCCCTTCCTGGCCCGCCTTTGGACTTGGCTTTTGTTTGTAGGTCGAATATGTAGACCTGTCGACATGACAGCCGCCTATCTATCTTCAAGATGTGTTTGGTGCTTCGTATCTTCAGTTCCGGCACGCAATGGGGTTCCCCCCCCCGCCCCTCGAATCGCTACCCCAAAAAGTTCCCATTGCCGGCGGCAATGAGGATTTTTTTCCATCCCAGCTCCCCCCACCTGATATCACCTCCTCGTGTTCCGATTGTACCTCTATATGACGTTTTTTGCTCCTATGGAACCCTTCCGCCATTTTTTTTTTTTCCAAAGTTAACCCCCCACCCCTAGAGCTCCGTCCTGAATCTGTTGGGCCCATCCAGTGCGGCTTTTCGGCCGTTAATTAACCACGTCCGATGGTTCGCAACCCGATTAGACATCGGGCCGAAAGGGGCAACGTCCCCTAATTTGTTGTTTTGGGGCCGGACAGTGATCCAATTATTGGAGATACTGGTAGCCCCATCCTTTCCATGACTGTGGACTGTGACTGCCGGGTCCGTGATGGATTTGTACTCTCCCGCTGTTGGGGTTCCCCTTACTTTTGTGATCTGGCGGTAGCGGTTTTTTCCCCCTCCGAGGCACGTTACCTTCTGTCACGTTTTGCTGCGTGCGCCCCAAGTGGCCTCCTCCTGGACTTTTCCTTCTCTGTATGTTTGAATCTGCTGGGCGACTTTAACTGGACGTTTTCCCACCACTTCTTCACCCCTCTTCCGTTTTCATGGCTTAACATCCCAATGGTTTCGGGAACCCCCCCGAGCCCTAAAAGGAAAATTCCTCGATACTTTAGACCCCGCTAGATCTCAAGGGAGGTTTCTCCTGCTTCGACGAATGGTTGTGTTCGGCCCCCCCGCCCCTGCACACCAACGTCTCTTTGTTGCTCAAATTCGATCGCATTTGTCCACTTTAGGCAGCGGACCACGTGGCTTCGGGCATTGCTCCCCCGTCTCCGGGCAACCCCCTTGTTATCTTCATGGTCGCACGTTGGGTTTTGCCGTTCAAGGCTTTGGAGTCCCTTTGTGTTGATTGCTGCGTGGCTTGTGGTCCCCCCACCATGATGGCCGTGGCCTGGGAGGCTTGTTTTGCCTTTGTTTTTCCGCTCGCAACCCCCCCTGGAAGCCCAAACCTGGCCCCCCCATGCAATCATTCCCGGGCTTCCCCTTTTTTGTTTAAGTTGTTGTGACTCGCTACGACCGTCGCCCCTGAAGAGCCGCTGACGCTACTGGGCAGGCGTTTCTTCGAGACCTTGCACGCGCGCCTGCTTCTCCCCTCATGGTCCCCTGTTCCCGCCCCCGTTGCATGTGATGGTTTCACACATCCTGTTTTGCAATGCTCCCTGCCCCCCCCATTGCCCCCCCCTTTTTCACACGTTCCTCCCCTCCTGACTTTTTGGTTTTCCTGGTTTCCGTTCAAAGCCGTGACTCGTTAGCTTTGCCTCGCCATTTGCGAAGACACGGTTCGTTCGTATTTCTGGGTTCAAGCCTTGATTCCCCGACAAAAAACTTCAGTTTTCATTCATAGACTACCCCCCCATCCCAAATCGGCCAAGTTGCAAGATCAAATCTATTGCCACGCAGTTACTTCCGTAGTTGTTCTCTTCTTGATTATGCCAATATTTTTTTGTCAGTTGGCGTTGTTTTTTGGTGCTTTTATCGACAAAGTGCCTCTTGGTTTTTATCGCTGCTTCTTCCCAGTTTTTTTCAAGGATTTATAGTTTTCCAACCCTGGCAGTTTTTTTGTCTGAGCTATTTTCCCCCCGCTTTTACTTTTTACTAATGCATTCTTATTCGACATGACAAAAACCTGGATTGAGGGGGGGTGGTCGTCTTTTTTTCCCCCCCACTGATTGGATGGCTTCTTTCTCTGCCTTTTTAAAGTTTCCTGCGATTTTAGTCCTTTTACAGAACTGGCTTTGCCCTTCTTGGAAACGGTTGTTCGCAGACGAAGGGGCGTCCCTCCCCCCGGATTCGTTCTGCTTCAACGCCGGTCGGCTCGCCGCCGTGGGGGTCTCCGAGCATTTGTCCCAAACAACCCCAGCGCATCTGCAGTTTTTCTCCGGGTTTGCCCCACCCGATGCCCCCCCTCTCCCTGGACCGGGTGACTGCCCAGCCTTTTGCTGCTTTCGTCGGAGGATGATTCTCTGTCCCTTTCTTTTCTTCAATGTCAGTTAGCTGTTGGTGCTTCCTTGCTCCCTTCAGGTGGAGGCCCCTTTTGGGCTTGACCCTCCTGTTTCAGCCCCGGAAAAATTTTGAAACAGGGGGCTTTGGCCGGTCCCTCCAAGGGACTCCGCGTTAAAAAACTCATCGCGTTTTTTTGCCCCCGGGGTCCATTGATCGTATGCCTTGCCCTTTTACCGTTCGCCTTCGCGTTGCCATCGTGAACATGCTGCATGCAGGTTGATAAACCTTTCACCCCTCCGGTCCCTCCCCATCATCCCCGTCTCGGCGGCCCTTGGTCACACAGGCCCCCTCTGCGCGTGACCGCCTCCCACCCCTCCTTTATGTTGTCTCTCATTGCTTGCTCTGTTTGCTTTCGACCTGTCCCCTTCTCCCTTGTCCCGATCGTCCATCCGGTGATCGTTCACGTTCATACGTGCACTTTGTTCTCAGGCCTGCACCTTCCCTTTTTGGCCCCTCTGTTCTTTCATTTTCCATTTGCCAGGATTCGGGGCTTGTTTTGACATGGTTGCTTTGGTCATGTCGTCCACCTTATAAAGGCCTCTTTTGAGGGTTAGCATCTTCCCTACTCTCTTTTTTTTAAATTCCCCTCCCCGTTGTTGTTGTCGACGTTTACAACCCCTCCAGAATGTTTTTTGCCTGCCTGTGCGTGGACCGTTATTGTGCCCAACAAGGTTGCATTACTCACCGCCCCACTTCCTTTTCGTCGAAAGAGGCGAATTCCAAGTTTTTGGCCGTTAGCCGCGGACCGCCCATTTTCCCTGAAACGTTTGATTGTTTTCTCTGCCCTTCTTCTTCCCCCCTGGTATGTTTGATTCTTTTGTTCCTGGTGCCCGCATTTCGTGGGTCTTACCCTGCCCCCACATCCACTGAATCCAGTCCTGGCGGTTTTTTCAGGGAGTTCCGAGGGACACTTGGTTTCTGTTCTTCTCAGAATTTTTTTATTTGAACCTGTGTCCCTTAGAGTGACAGTTCTCCCTAGATCGCCTCAGCGGCCTTTCCGCGGGCTGATTGTGAACTTTTCTCGGGGACAGCTAACTAATTTTCTTTTCGGGCGACGATTTTCTTTCAACGTCTGAGTTTTCCGTTTGTTTTTTTTCGTTTCACCTTGCTTTCACCTTTCCGCAATCAACCGTGTTTCACGCATTTCCCAAATTTCCGCTGGTTTCGTTAACGAGGGGCACAGTTCCCCTCAGTATCCCAAGACTTGATGCGTTTTCTCTTTTCCTTCGCGCGTCACATGTTTTTAAATACTCCTCTTCAGTTTGTCTCATGCCCCCTCGCCCCCCTTGCGCCACTGACGCTTTCAACGGCCGGTTTTTTTCGCGCAGATTCGTTAACCCTTTCCTCATCCCTTGGCCTCCTTTTTTTTTTCCTGCGAAAACCCTCCCTTTTCCCTCCCCCTCGGAAGGTGCTTGCGACCTTTCACAAGGCCCCAACCCCGGAAGAGTCCTTTTCACACTCGTCAGTCAACCACTTTTTGATCCCGACCACCGCTCCGTTTTTAGTCATAGCCCTGTCTACCCAACCAGTCTTGCCCCCCCGTCCATTTTGGTCTGTCGATTCCCCCAACCCGATTCGTTTTTCTTCTCCCCGTCAGGGACTGAGTCCTCGCTTGCTAGCCAACCCCACCAGCTTCCCTCGGCCTCCGACTTTTTCCCACCCTCTTCATCTTCCCCTGTCCCCCCCCATTCGAAGAACGAGCCTTCCCCCAGAACTTGTTTCCATCTGATTTTGCTTTGCGTAGGAGCCTTCCATTATCCTCTTTTTTTTTCTTTGATTCGACCGGGGTCGCTAGAAGTCTGGCCGAATGTCTCGGCACCCACTCTTTTTGCGTTAACTCGGTCGTTGAAAACGGTCTCTGATTGCCTTTTTGCAGTGCCCGTCTTTGCATTTTTTGTTTCTTGTGATCGATTGTTTTCCCCATCAGGCTCGGGGCTTTTTCTCTTAACGCGTTGACGGTTGTCCTTTTACCTACTTCTGCCCTCCTCTTTGCCATTCTTTCTACGTCTTCGTTCTTAGACCGAGCGTCGCGCCTCTCTGCTCGTGTGGCGTGTTTGCGGTTGCTTTGATAAAGTTCCCCTCGGTGACGAAGCCTTTAATAAACCGCCAGATCATGGATCTTCTTTTATAGTCCTTTGATGTCTCAGTCCACTTTTTTTTACCGAACCACCTGACAGTTACCCTCCGTCCCCAGAATTGTTGCATACTTTTCCCCCGTCGCTAAATCTGCCCTGTCCCCCTTTTCTTTGAACCGGCCGCAGGACCGTCGGTTCCCATTTATTCTCCCCTTTTTCTTTTTCCCCCTTATTCGGCATTCAATGCATTTCCTCCCTTGTTGACTTTATCACGGGATGATTTCTTTTTCTCCCTGAGACCTTCGGTTGGGTCATCGTTCGTAGCAAAACTTTCTTCTTCTGACCTTTATCTGAGGCAACCTGCCCTTCTTTTTTAGCGGCTTCAAACCTTCTTTTTCACTAGCTTTGTTTCACTCACCCCATGGGGGCTATTTTTTTCCCCGCCATGACCCCGGCTTTGTAGCTTTTTTTTTCAACGCGTGTCGGATTTCTCGCAGATGCCACATTTCATTTGGTTTTTTAACTTAACTAGCAATTTTTTTTTTTCTTTTCCTGTCAGGGACTTTCTGCCCTCGCATGAGTTTTAACGAATTTGTCCCCCCAAACAGGGACGCTTTCCTTCCCCCCCCCTGCCCCGGCCCAAGCCATTCGTTCTTACTTTTTTCGCCTCCCTTCAAATGTGTCAGTTTTTTCCCCTCGGCAGAGCTATTCGCTCTGGCAAGAGGTATGCCCATAGGGACCCCAATCCGTGGTTTGGACAACCCCCCCCCCCTCTTTAGTCGACTCGCCTAGTGTTTTCATTTTTTTTCCGTTTACCCTAGAGGGTTTTTCCTTCCGTCCCTCCCCAGTCTTTTCAAACTTTTTCTCTCCATGTCCTCGTTCGTGCTCTCTTTGTCTCCTGGGAAACAAAAAACGACGGAACTTCCCTTTTTCATCTCAAGGTTTTTTCTCTTTCCTTTGCCCCTCCGTACGGTTAATTCTTAGAACAGTTCTTCCCAGAGTTTTCCGTTAGGAATCATTCAAGTTTCCGCCCTCGTCTTGTTCTGGTTTTCTCCTTTTTCGAGTGGCCTTTCGACTGCCATGTTCAAGGTCGTTTCCCTCCTTTCCCCTCCTCCTTTTTTTTCGAGATTCCTTTTTTTTTCCGGTCAGGGAAATGTTTCTACAATATCCTTTCTTCTACGGCCCCTCCCTCCCTGGAGATGTTTTCCTGCCCTGGGATTGCCCTCCCCCTCAAACTTGGCTCCTGAGATCCCTTGTCTATTTTTCTTGAGCTCCTAGTCCCCTTTATGAAATCTCTTCCCTCGCTTCCCGTTTTTGAACCAATGTGACAAATGACTCAGCCCTTTCTGAGGGGCGTTTTCTTGGCTTGCTCGTCCCTTTTTTTTATTTTCTCTGTGGAAACCCCCCCCGCTTGTCCTTTGGGGCGACCTTGACATCCGCTTTTTTGCCGCCCAAGGGCAAAGACTTTCTGGTGGTTCCGGCTATTGTTTTCCGTTTTTCCACTCTCTCGATTTCCAGCAGGATCCCCTCGGCCGTGGACGGAGTTCCTTGAGGGAGTTACTGGTTTGAAATTAGATCCTTTGTTTTGGGCTTGTTTCTTCGGCGAGTATGACCAACCGGTTTTTTTTTTCCCCCACTCTTTCCCCCCGTAGGAAGTGGGTGTGTCCCTTCTGCCTTGCTCTTTGCCACTTTCCCCCGCCCGATTGAGTTCCTACTGAACTGTTTCTTTTTCCTGGTCCTCTCCCGTGGTTCACCGGCCCGGCCCTAAGGTCCATTTCGCTACCTTTCGCCCCTTGTTTGAGGTGCCCATACGAGTGCCGCATAGACCTTGAGCCGCACGACTTAGAGCCTTTTTTTTTTTTTCTTGGTGCATATATACTCTGATCTGCCCCTGAAGGGTTTGAAAGCCCCCCCCCTTCACGGGCGTCAGGAGAACATCCCTCTCCTTCCGGCGCCTTTTCTTTCCCCCTGAGCTCGAAAAAAGTTTGGATTAGGAATTTTTCCTCCCCATCCTTGGATTTGAACCACCCCCCTTTCCCGGATGATTTTCATGGGTCGTGCTTCAGACGATGTTGTTTTGCCCCAGCATGTCTGGTTTTTGACTTTTTTCTCCATGGCTTTTGGGGGATTTCGTGTTTTGAGGGCCTTGTTCTGCCTGGCCTTTTTTTTCCCTGGTAGGTGCGCTCTCTCCAAGGACTATCCCACCCTTCCCTCATCAACCCACATCCCAACTCATCGTGCCTTTTTGCACTTTGACCTTGAATTTAGCTCTCCAACCTTCTTCCGAGAACTTTTTGGGCAGAATAGGGCCCTATAGTTTCTTCCCTCCGATTTAGTTGACGGAGTTGCCATCTCCCTTGTTTTTTGTGCGCGATCTTCCTCGTCCATGTGTACCACCCCATTCCCTCTCTGTCCATTTTTTCCCGGTTTCAATTGCCTGATCCCCTCTCCTGCAGTCAAGGTTGACGCGTTCGCGCTCGCCAGTTCCTTCCGACCACCTTCGGCCTTAGTTTCTGCGTCTTCCGCCATTTTCTCCCCAAAAACACCTTCGATTCCTCGACTACGACCCCCCTCAATCCTTAATCTCTTTTCCCCCCGCCGTTAGTCTGTCTCGTCTAATTTTATGGCTACTGAGTTTTGTCCGGTGGCTTGTCGCCTAAGTGTATTTTTGTTCTACTTCGCGCCGGATGCTTTTGCTGCGTATTCGACTTATGATTTCCCGGTTGGATCCCGGGTCTATTGCCCAGCTTGATTCGGTCTGTCGCAGGACTCCTGACAACCTGGAGGGGGGGTTTTATTGTCTCACAAAAGTGCCTTGGCGACCTCTTTCCGGTTTTCCTACCCCAGTTGAGTTTCAGAAGGCTGAATTCCCCGAGGCGTACCAGGTTGGCAACACTTTGCTTGTGTTTTCTCCTCGGGGGACCCTCCCCCTTCTGGCGTCGAATGTTTTTGCCTCCTTTACCCCCCCCCTTCGAGTTGACACAGACCCTTGCCTTTCATTTTGCAGTAAAACCCAGGAGGATTGGCTATTTCTGGGTTTCTCCTTTTTTTTGCAACCGATGCACACGTGAGGCCTCCCTCCCCCCGGGAAGTGATTCCCTTTTTTTCCCTGACGTCTTTTCCTCAAAATACGCAATTCTTGAGGAAAGACTCTCTCCTTTAATTGCCCCTCGTTACCCCTCTGCCCCCCGGTCTTCCTTTTTCCTGCTTGACCCTTTCTTTCCGTCTTACCCCAAGGCAAGCCTCTCGCCCGACCTCAAGACGCCCCATACCCCACCAGACCCATCAAAATCCCGAATTCCCCCCCCTGCTTTTTTTTTTTTGCTGACTTTTTCTGTCCCCTAGAAATTCCCTTTTCCGTCTGCGGGGCCCCCTTCAGAACTCTTCCTTTTGGCTTCCCCAGTTAACGGAAATCCACCGCAGCACCGGCTTCGGCCCACATTTTGCCTCTTCCTGATGACCCGCCCCTCAAAACACCCCTCCTGTACTTTTTTTGCCTGGCTTAGATTGTTTGAATTTGCCTTTTCCAAGGGGCTCCCCCCGTTGGCTGGCAGTCCCCCCTATAGTAACCGGTTTCTTGCCCCTCCAAATCCCCAGTTTTCGACCTGGTCTTGCTCCCCCCAGGTCCATGTAGCACCCCTCCCCTCCCGACTATCTTTTGGTTCTTTGAGGATCATGCGCCTTTTTGGTAAGGGTAGTCCACCCCCTTTTCCTGTATTTTGTTAGTTTTCCTTAATATCTATCATATTTCTTTTCGTTGTTGGAGATGTGGTATCCCTATGGCTTACCCCCCTTTTTCACATGAACTATGAGTTCCTTTCCTCCTTCAACAAGCATCGTATCTGAAGTAGCCCCTAGGCGAATCAAGGTTTTGTTCGCCGACCCTTTTTTCCTCCCGTAAAACGGGGGCCGTTCTATTCACCTGGGAGTTCCCTCTTTTTTACCAGGGAGACTACCCCCTTTTCCCCTTTTCGGCGTCAACTCCAACATTTCCCCCCCACGGGATGGCCAAACGTCCTTGGCGGGTTTCTTTTCAACGTTTACCCTTCATTGTTTTCCCCTGTTTCGCTATTCGTTCCCTTTTCTGAAGGAAATTTTTTTTTTTCCCCGGTTCACCTCCATTTCTCGCGATTTTCGCTGCGCCTTTTCCGAACCCTGTGTGCTTCTACTTTACACTTAAATACTTTCTCCCTCCTTTGGGCTACCTGGAGCGGTTTCTTGAGTTTATTGTCTGGCTCCCCCCTGCTTTTTCACATCTTTGTCCAATAATGGTCTTTTCCCCGCTTGGGCAATTTTTCCTCCGTTCTTAGGTTGAACCTGGGCAAGTTAGCACCGTCTTACCCCCAAGACCTCTTTTTGGTTTTCTCCAGACTTTCGCGCGTCACCCCCCATTCTCTCAGGCAATTTGCTTTCTTTTTCGTGGACAATTTTTCAATCCCCCAAATAGGATTCCGCGCTTTTTTACCTTCCCCCGCTTGATTTTCGGACGTCCTCTTTAGAGACATTATCCCCCCAGGCTTGCTCCCTTCGGTGGGTGCCCCACTCCCTTCCACTGCCCTTTTTTTCTCCTTTCGATTCTGTAGCCCTTTCCGCGGTAGTCGGGCAATTTCCTGTCTTTCGGTGGTCGGCTCCCCACCCCCTGACCTCCCAGTTTTTCTTTCTCTTTTCGGACCTTTTAAGTTTTGACTCCCCTCCGTGCATAGCAGAAAACTTGTCGTCCTTTTGAAACAAGATGCATTCCTTCTGCGCGCTCCTTGATCTCACCTGGGCTATGTCCAATTCGATCCCGCCTTCCCGGACCCCCCCCACTCTGAGACTCCTCCCCCTTCGGACGATTCCGTAACCCTGAAGTGTGCAGAATCGTGATTGCTGTAGTATGAACTTTTCCCCTTTTACTCTTTTGTTTTAACAATCCCCTTTTCGATCCGACGCCCGCTGTACGCTACCTGGGGCACGACCCCTCCCCCTTGTTTTATCGCATCTTTCTGATCGTTTTTTATTCTATTATGTTTTTTTTTCATTCTCTCTTGTCACCCCTTAAGGATCCGCATGGACTGACTTCCTCGGCTTGCGGTCATTTTTTTTGTTCCTTCGAACCTCCCGCATAAATTCTCTTTTTCGAGCGTTTTTCCCCCCTCTGAATAGGCTAGTGCCCGCGCTCCTAATTGTGCCTCCGTTTCCTAGAATTCCACGTCATGGTTATTCTTTGGTCTTTTTCATCTTAATGTCTCATTCCTTGCACAAGACTTTCCCACAAAGCAGGTCATCTCCGGCCTTGCCCTCCCTTCCCCTTGGCCTCAGATTGCCTCCCCACCGTTTTTTAGACCCCCCCTTTCCTCTCTGTGGTGAATGCCCCCTCTATATTAGTCACATTTTTTTTCTTGTGGTTTTCATTTCCCTGACGCAAGTTGCCGCGTTTGTACTCTCCGGCTCTTTTTGCGAAGCTTTTTGCCTTTTTTCCTTTCCGGTTTCTTCTGGACCACCCATTCGGCGTGGCGGCAGTTGACTCTTCCCCCCGGCCTCTCCTTTTTTGTGCTTCAAAGTCTTTTCCTCTTAGTTGACTTTTTTGGCGACTTGCCACCGCGAAATGCCATTGACCGGTTTGTTTAGCAGTTTTCAACCTGGGAGTTGTTGATTTCTTTCGTACAATTCACCTTGTTTGCCATTCCTTCCCATTTTAATTTTCTCATAGTCAGCAATTCATGGGGGTCCTTACTTCTTTTTCTCTCATTTGTAAAAACCTTTTAGTCCTGAAGACTCCCAGCACCCCCTTCCTTGAAGATGTTTACGAGCCCCCCTTTTCCCTCAATTCGTTGCGGGCTGCTCAGTATGCTCTCTCGAGCTCCTTACAATAGGAAAACCCCCCTGACTTTTTTCCCCCCCAATTTTCTTAGTCCCCATCTCGTTACTAGGAGTGCCCTACAACAGAGGCATTTTTATTTTTTTTTTTTTTTTTTTTTCTCCCCCACGCCAGGGCGCAATTTTCTTTGTGCGCCCTTCTCGCATTCGGTCTTGCTTCCGGGGAAACCGACGCCCTTTCTTCTTTAATCTCCCTTGTTTTTTCAATAGCTAAATTCCGACCTTTAATTCCTGTTTCCCCCAACTTTCAAGTTTTTGTTCCTCGGCGGGGCATCCCTTTGGTTTAGACGTTTCTCCTACCTGTACTTCCTTTCCCATTCTAGTAGATGTCCCAACTCCCTGCCCCCCGTTGTC
>Ga0179593_1582761_pt1 | contig 12710 bp, 23 predicted proteins | sample CZODoug2_1_08_16_FD_185931 | JGI IMG/M metagenome (GOLD analysis project Ga0179593, IMG submission 185931) | Vadose zone soil fungal communities from Angelo Coast Range Reserve, California, USA - CZODoug2_1_08_16fungal (PacBio error correction) | ecosystem: Environmental > Terrestrial > Soil >... | reverse complement strand
TTTCTCCCATACATCGTGTGTCCGTGGCTAAACTCCCGCGCTTTGTTCCGAGATTCTCCTATTTACACCCCTGCCGCTCACACGAATCCACCCCTACCCCTCTGAGCATTAAATTTCCCTTGAAGATATTTTTGACTCTCTCTGGGATTTTCATGTTAACCGTGGCTTTTGACAGAAAAGTGACAGCACGTCCAAATTTGTGGAAGCAGGTCTTTCTACTCAGTTTGATTTCCCCATCCGCCTTGTCCTAAATTCCCTTTGTCCTCTCCCTTTTTTTGCTTTATTTTCTTCAAACGTTGGTTTATAATGATTTATTTCCCTTTTTTGGGCCCTCTCTTCCCATTTTTCGGCTCCCGCTATGATCCTCCCTTCTCTTCTTAGGGTGCACGATAATCGTTCCCCTTTTCACCTCATTTTGGATGACCCTGAACCCACCCTTCTGTGGTGCGCTTCCGGCGATTTCTTCCCTCATACATTCTCAAGTTACTTGAAATGCATTTTTCTACAAGCTAACCTTTGAATCCATAAGTTTGTTTTCTCTCCTGGATTATCTTCTTCAATATTTGGCTTTCCTGAATCTTTGTTAATGGATCTCATAAGGACCTGATGAATACTACTAAGCCTCTTTTCTGCATATCTCTTCCTTCTTGTTTGTTCTCCTTTACATCTCCCGACAAGATAATAGCCAACGTCTTGATGCTCTTATTAATCCAAAACTTTTTTCGTCGACTTCCGCTCTTCACCGTACCGACGCCCGTATTGAATGTCTCAACCATCCCCTTTTTTTCCAAATGGACATCCCTCTCCCCCCTTCGTCTGGCTGCTATCGTCAATAAAATATCCTGGCTTCCCTTGCACCCTATTCAATATTGACCACCCCTTTTTAACTTATTGGTCTCTTGAATTGCTTTTGATTTGCTATCACGGAGTACTTTGAAAATTATTGCTTCCGGATCATTCTCTTTTTTTCTTCTTGTCTCCTCCTCTTTTCCTCGATTGTACGCCTGCTTCCGAATTGACCCTGTCGTCTACTTTTTTCCACAACCCTTCATCCCCAATTTCCACCCTCTTGGTGCTCCTGATTTCGAGTCTCTGCTCAACGAGGAGTTTTGAATGTTCTCCTTCCGAGATTTTTTCTTCCCGGGCACCTCTCTCGTCTGTACTGCGCTTTCCCCGGGCTTACTCCTCCCCCCCATTCTCCCCCTTCATGGTCATCTACGACTTCCCTTTCCCCCATTTACTCATTTAGCTTCTATGGGGGATAGCATGGACAAGCTTCCTCTTCTAGACTTCTCTCCCCTTATCCCTACTTCCTCCATGCGCAGGCCAACTCTTTTCCCGGTGGCTAGCCAAGTTGTGGCTGGAACTTCTCCTCGCTCCCCTTTTTTTATTTCACTTTCCATTATACGGTTAGCGGACTCGTTGCCATTGTCCAGAACAGTTCCCACCTCTTGAGAGCTCCTTTGGTCATACCTGGCGGCTATTAGTTTTTGCGCACATACCAACGGCGCGAAGAACCGCGCTCCTCATCGATGCCACTCTTCTTGCAGTATTCTTCTTTTGCCACGGCTACCAATTTTCCCCCACGGCACTCTCCACACCTTTCCGAGGAAACGCCAGATGCCGTCTCAGTCATGATGAAGTCTTTTTTTGCCTGTTAAGCCTTCGACGGGACCTGTCTTTAGTAAACTCTCTCCGTGGCAGGTTCTATGCAAGTCTTTTTCCATACTCTCTCTTCTACAGACATCCCTTCGTTAGGGGTATGGTAGTTTTTCCTAAGGGTCTTTTTTTTCTCACCTCCTCCCTTTTTCAGAAGAGTCTCTCCCTTCTTTTCCGTGTACGCATTTTTCCCCTTCTCTCGTCCTTTTTTTTCATTTTAGTGGCACAATTTTCCCCCCCCGCTTTTTTTTCTCCTGAAGTTTTGCTATCATCCTCTTTTCCATTTTCCGGAACTCATGATCGTGACCGATTTTTCTTTTGTTCTCTCAAGAGGCACAGAGGCCAGTACTATCTTCCATTCCTCTTCTTATTTGAGTTATTTCTCCTTTTTCTGCCGATTGCCCCGCTCCCCTTTCACGGAAGCTTTTCTCCACCTTGCCGCTTTTGTTGAGCCGAAAGACCCTCCTCCGCTGACCCTCCAAGATTCTCCTGGGTCACCTCTGGTCTTCTTGAAACCCTTTCTTCCCCCACATTCGTAGCCCAGGATTCGGTTTTAGTAACAAGACACGGCTCTTCCAACGTAACACACTGGCCCCCCCCCCCCCCACGCCCTCCCCGCATCTCTTGCGTGCTGAGAGCTTGTCAGCAATCCTAATCAAGTCCGCTTTCCCGACCTTTCCCGCGACCTAACGTTCGAGAGAAGCCCGCCCCTTTACTCCCTCCCGTCGATGAGCTCTGTTTTTTTTCACAAGATTCAATCCCCCTCAAGTAGAAGATGGCTACCCCCAAACTCCCGATGATCCCCCTCCTCTCCCAACCCTCTGGATGCAAGATCTTCGTCCTCTGGCCCCCTCCCTTTCTTCCGCGGTTCGCCGCTGATCCGGCCCGCTCTTTTAAGAGACGCACCCTGTAAGACCCTCCCCCTTTCTCCCCAGATGTAATCTCTCCCCGGTAAATCAGCGGGTTTGAATCATCCCTTACTAACCACCCCTTACCAAAGTTCCATACTTCCCAAGCTGTTTCGTCTTGTTTATCTTCCCTCTTTTGGTCCTACCCTTTTTTTTTTTTCTATCTTATGTAGCGTTGAACAAGATGTCTTTTCCCCAATGGAAATTACGATCTTTCTTGTACGCTTCCCCTCCTCTTTTTTCTCCTGGGATTCTTAAATCGTTTCTGATTTTTTTTTTTTTTGGGGGCTTTCTGAGCTCTTATCCTTTCTGAGGATCGGTCTCCTCTCTCCTGCCAGTTTTCCTGCGCTGCGTCCCCCTATAACGTGTATCCTCGTTATCTTGCTCCTTTTATTCAATTTTTATTTTTCCGAAATTCTTATCCTGATTTATTGCCTTTGTTCCCCTTCTCTCTCCTTCTAGGGGGCGTTCTCCCTTTATTCTCAGTTCAGGTCGGAGCTGATTTTCGCTTTCCCCTCGCCGGTTCGTTACTTCCGAAGCCGATTCTCCGACCTTTCCGTTGACTTTTTTGACGGCTGCTTTTTTGTTCTGGTTATCATCCGTGCCTCCTCCGGTATTCCAGCCTTGTCTCCCCTTTCCAGAAAAGACACCTCTTTCCCAATCCCCCGGACCCCAAATCGTTCTTTTCTATTTCTTCTTCCCGACACTCCCTTCTGGCCCCTTCTTTTTCAGTTTGACCTTGGATCCCCCTCTTTCCGAAAACCTCCCTCCCCCTCTTTCTCACACAGGTGGCTGTGAACCTTCCCTCCTGATTCCTTTCCCATCTCTTGGTTCATCTTTCTCTTCCTCCATCCTAATCCGTTATTCGTTCTCCCTCGTCGCCACCCTTAAACACACCCCTTCCTTCACTAACGTCTTCCCAACTTCCGGATTTTCCATAATCGTCGTCGTGATTAATTCCCCAAACTTTCAGTATACAGGCCGCTCCTTCCCCAAGAATTTTTCTCTTCCGGTCCCGTCGCCCAGCGCCTTTGTCGAGACAATACCCCACAGGTTACCCCTCACAGTTTTGCAATGACCCTAACCCCCCCCTGCACGATTTATCCTTTACGCAGCGGGTATTTCCCCCTGAGGGGAACCCTCTTTCTTTTGTATCCCTTTCCAGATCACTGGTACCATTTGTTAGGCCCCCATTCAAGAGACAGTCCCAGGGCCACAGCTTCCAATCAGGTGCCTTTTCTCTGTTAGCTCTTTCGTCGTTTTCTTATTCCTTGCACTTTCCCTTCATGTTTTGTGCCTCTCATAAAACGGGTCCCACTGACCATTCTCCGCTTTCGGGTATCGGACGTTTCGCAGCTGTTTCTTTAAGCAGCGCGCTTGCAAACGAAGTTCTGCCCCCCCAGTTTAGCCCCAGCCTTATGGTTACTCATCCGTTCTCGCGATTTGCATCAGAACAAACTACGGCCCGCTCCCCCTAATGCGAAAAACTCAACTTAGCTCTTTCTAATGGTAAGTAAGATCCAACATTGAGAGGCAAATTTTTTTCCCCCCCAGTCATAAAGACGAGTTTCGCGTTTCCCTATCTATAGAAGGATTCTTCTCGCACCTCGTTCCCCCCGTTCTCCTGATACAAGCACCGATCATTCTCTCGCGTTTTTCTGACCATAATGGTTTGCGGAAATTTCCGGGGCCCTGATTCGCACCCCTTTCGAGGCGAGATGCCTTTCCGTTAAAGGCAGGACCTTACAACATAGTGCAATAGTCCGTAAATAGGCGTTTCATCCTCCCTCACGTCCCTCTGACAGTGGGATTTTGCGGGTTTTGCCCTGGACCCCCCCGCTCCTCCTATTCTCCCCTCCTCCCCCCCCCTCCTCCTTTCCCCACAACCTAACCTTTCCACCCTCCCCCCCACCTTCACCCCTCCCCTTTTACCTCCTCCTCTCCCCTCCCCTTCCCCCTCCCTCTCCCTCCCCCCCCTCCTCCTTCCCCCTCCCTTCCCCCTTCCTCTTCTCCTTCCCTCTCCCCCACCCCCACTCCCCTCCTTCTCATTTTCCCCCACCCTACCCCTTCCCACCCCCTCCCCTCCCCCCCCCCCCCCACCCTTCCTTATCTCCCCCCCCCTCCCCCCCATCCCCCTTACCCCTTCTCACACCCATTAACCATCTACCTTCCCTTCCCCCCCCTCACCCCCCCACCCCCCCCTACCCCCTCTCCTTCTTCCGCCGCCCCTTCCTCCCCTCCCCCCGCCCCCCCCCACAAGCCCAAACTCCCTCCCCCTTCATCATTTTTCTCCCTACCTTTCCTCTCTCTCCTACCCCCCCCCCCTCCCCCCCCTCCCCCCAACCCCTCCCTACCCCTCCCCCAATACCCCCTCCACCCTCCCCTTCCCCTCCCCTCTCTTCCCTACCGTTCCCCCCCCCCCTCCTCCTCCCCCTACCTCCTCCCCCCTCATCTCCCCCCTCCCTTCCCCTCCTCCCCCCCCCTCTCGTCTCTTCCCCCACCCCTCCCCCCCCCCCCCCCTTATCAGCACCCACACCCGCCCCCACGCTCCCCCCCCCCTCCTCCACCCCCTCCGCCCCCCCCACTCCTCCTTCCCCCCCCCCCCACCTCCCACCCCTCCCTCCCTCCTCCCCTTCCCCTATCCCTTCTTCGCCTCTCCCTCCATGCCCCCTCTCTTACTTTCCCTTCCCCCCCTCCCATTTCCTCCACAATTGCCCCCCCTCCCCCCCACCCCCCCCCCTCCCCATCACCCCTCCCCTCCCCTCCTACCCACTCCCCCCCTCCCCCCTCCTCCCAACCCCTTACCCCCCCCACCCCCCTTCCTCCCCCCCACTCCTCCCTCCCCCCACTCTCTCCCCCCCCCTCCCCTCCCCCCCCCCCCCTCCATTCCCCCTTCCTCCCTCCCCCTCCTTCCACTTTCCCTCCTCCCTCCCCCCCCCTTTTCTCCCCCCCCCCCCTCCCCCCTCTATCCCCCCCACTTCCTCCCGCTCTCCCCGTTTGCCCTCTTCTCTCTTCCCCTTCCTTCCTATTGTAACCTCCCCCCCTCATTCCGCCACCACCCCCACTCCTCTCCCCTCCCCTTTCCCCTCCCTCTCCCCCTTTCTTTCTCTTCTCCCCCTGCCTCCCTTCTTCGCCCTTCCCTCCCTCCCCCCCCCCCCCTCCCCCGCCTCCACCTCCCCCACCCGCCCCACTCTCCCCACCCTCTCCACCTCCCCCACTCACCATCACTCCCCCCCCACATCTCCCCCCCCCCCCCCCCCTCCCCCTCCCCCCCCCCCCTACTCCCCACCAACACCCCCCCCTCCCCCTCCGCCCCCCCCCCCCCCCCCCCCTTCCACCCCTCCTCCCCCCACTCAAACCCCCCCCCTATCCCCCCCTCTCCCCTAACCCCACCTCTTCCCCTTTTCCCCTCCTCCCCCTCTTAACCCACCATCACTTCTCCCCTTCTCCCCCCCTCTCTCCCCCCCTCCACGCCCCCTCCTCCCCCCCCCCCCCCCCCCCCCCATCCTCCCCCCCCTCGCTATGTCTTCCCGCACTCCTCCTCCCTCCCCTTCCCTCCCCCCCCCGCCCCATCCCTCTATCCCTTCTCTCGCCCACCGACCTCCCTTCTCCACTTCCTCCTCTCCCTCCATCCCCACCGCTCTCCTGGCCCTTCCCCCCCCTCGCCCCTCCCCCCCCCCCTCCTTCTACCCCTCTTTCCTCTCCCTCCTCTATTCTCCCCCTCCTCCCCCCTCGCCACCTTTCCCCCCCCCCCCTCCTCCCCTCCTCCTCCCCTCCCCCTCCCACTCCCACCCTCCCTCCTCCTCTCCCCTTCCCCTCCCTTCTCCTCCCCCTCCCCCTCCCCCCATCCCGCCTTCTTCCCTCACCCCCCCCCTCCTTCCCCCCCGCCCTTTCTCCTTCCCTCCATCCTCTATCCCCACCTTCCACCCCACCCCCCTCCCCCCTGCCCCCCACTTCCCCCCACCTCCTTCCTCCCCCCCCTTGCTACCCGTTCCCATTCCTCCTTTCACCCCCCACGTCCCTCACCCCACCTCACTTTCGGCCTCCCCCCCCCCCCCCCCCCCTCCCACCCCCTCCCACTTTTACTTACCCCCCCCCCCTCCCCTTTCCCTTCACCCCTCACCCCCTCCTCCCTCTTTCTCTACCCCTCCACCCTCCCCTTTCCCTCTTCCCACCCCCCCCCCTCCCTCCCTCCCACACTCTCTCTCCCCCCCCCCCCTCCCCTCCCTCCCCCCTCCCCCTATCCACCCCCACCCCTCTTCCCCCCCCCTTACCCCCCCCTCCCTCCCCACCCCCCCACCTCCCCCCCCCAGCCCCCCCTATTCGCCCCCCCTTCCTTCCCCCCCATTTTCTCTGGTCGCCTGCCCCTCATTCTTCCCCCCCCCCCCTCCCCCCCCCTCCCCACCCCCTCACCCCCCCCCCACCCCCCCACACCTCCCCCCCCCCCCCCTCCACACCCCCCCACCGCTTTTCTCCTACACCCCCCCTCCCCTTCGCCCCTCCCCCTCCCTCCCCACCCCCCCCCCTCTCCCCCGATCTTCCTTCTCTCTGTCATCCTTCCTCTCTACCTCCCTCCTCCCCCCCTCTCCCCCCACCATCCTCCCCCCCCCCCCTCCCTCTTCTCCTTTCCCTCCCTCCCCCCCCTCCCACCCCCTCCTCCCTTCCCCCCCGCCCTGCCTGGTCCTTTTCAGGTCTTTCCATCTTTTCAGTTCCGCGGGTCCTTCGCGAGAAACCCCGTTTCCCCAGCGCCATTACGTCCGGGCCGACAAAGGTTCCTTACTGTTTTCAGGCGCACCCCCCGCCACGGTGTGTTCTCGTTGTGCCCGTTCGTGCCCCTGGACGCCGTGTCTTGTTGTAATGTTGTGTGACACCCATCTATCAGCTGAGCGACGGTGCAAATCCCACGCTAGGAGGCGTCTACGCACCACATAGCACCAGTGCCGGGATCCCAGTCTGTCATTGATGATGGCATCAACGAATTACCGAATAGCGCGCTGCGTTCCCCCCGTTCCGGGTACTTACCTTACTCAACTTGAAACGAGATTTCGAGCATGCCCGCGTCCCGCACTTGGGAATCGTCCCCCTACACTTTTACGCACGTTGAGCATTTCTTCTGGCTGCGTATTTTTACTCCCGGCACCTCGTTCATGGATCCTGAGTCACACACGCCTACCAGCTTCCGGATTATGTTCTGTCTCATTTCATCCCTGGCTAGTACGAGGGTTGTCGGGTCCCTTTGTCGCTCTTTTCTTTGAGCGAGTGGTTTGTGGCTGTCTATATAAGGCCACCGTTTTTCAAAGTTTTGGGCATTAGCCCCAGGCGACGACATTCGGTTGGCGTTTAGTACATGACCCTTTTAGTCGTGGTAGACATATCACTATTTATACGATCGTCCGTGTCCTACGGGGCCCACTCATATTCATGCTGTTATTTGGGCCCATTCTGAGCTCCATTGTGCAAGTGTACATCCTTTGGCTTTGGAGCACTGTTAATCTCGTCCGAATGCGAAACATATATGTCCCCGTAATGACCTTCGTAGTGCGACCTTCAATGACCAATGTATGCTATTTTATACTACTACTGTCGAACCAAGTGTGACCCCTCGCTAGGTACATTCGTGTGGCCATTGCGCATTGGTTGTATGGAAACCTTTCCCGTGGCCTATGACTTGGCCCCCGATAAAGATGGAAACTTTTGAGACAACTGACTTGAACGCGCCACAATGACCAACCAGTGGTTTACGTTTTTTCGTTCTAGTATCATAGGTTCTTCCGAGCATGGGTACCCGTGTTCCCCCAACGTATTATGATTCCCTTGTCTCGCAGTAGTGATGTTCGGCTCGCTTAGACTGAAGTCCCCTCGACCCCCAATAAATTTAGGTGCTTTCAAGGATTGTACATCTTGCCAATCTTCCTAGGAAGTATCCATCGACTTAATCAGTTTCACTGCGTGTTAAGTTCGAAGTAATATTATGGCATATTTAGATAAGACGTGCCTTGCGTGTCCTCCCAATATGTCCACTCCTAGGTTGGCCGCCGGGTGTGGAGATGTGACACGCCTCACAAACGTGTGCCTTATTGTTAACCCCCTTTTATCATCGACGCTAATACGCCTAGATGGTGCTCTGTGCTCGCTCATACGCGTTAGGCACCTATGTTTGTCGACATGCTAAAACCCGCCCCGTGTCTTGGCCTCCATACATATGAACCCCAGTTTTTTTCTTCTGATGCATATAGTCATTTGTCCCCGCTTGTGTCACCCAAATCTGAGATCACACCTTCTGTGCCCAGCTGATTTGGCATGTTGTTTATACTCAAGCCCAAGCGGCGTCGGTTTGTTCATCCTATATTCGCACGTTTTGTCGCTGCGAGCAGTTTCTTCTAGAAATGGTGCCCACTAGCCCATCAGCTCTTTGCAAGTATACTCCTTACCTCGTGATCCTAGGCGCTTTTGGTGGACCCCCCTGCATGGCTTGCCCCACATGGATGTACAAGTCTTCCCATGCTGACGGCCGGCGACAAAAGTTGTGTGGATGCTTCTCGCGCAGAGAGGCAAGGCACCAGGTTTGTCGTGTCACGTTGGCGTGACGTGCCGGTCCCCCACATGCTTTGGGAATGAGCATCTCATTTTTTTGTGCTACTACATTCCTCTTCTAGTCTTCACCAATTTGTGTTTCCCCCCCTTGCATTCTGGTTTTTTTTCATTTCCCTCTCTGTTTTCCTAAACTGATATAGCATTTGCTGTTAATTTTAAAAAACTTTTTGAATTCTCCGAACACTGTGGCCCTGCTTTTCAGGTTGATGGAGCATTGCCCCTTCCCCTTTTGATGTAATAGTTTCTCTTTCCACTATGTTGTTTTCTCGTCCTCTCGGTGTTCTTACCCTTCTATACTTGTGTATCGTCTCCTCAGGACATGTGTTTGTCTCTGGCCCAAGCCGACGCATTGACATCTTGATCTTTTTTTTACTGTTTGCCACGTTTTTTTTCTCTTCTTTCTCCACTCTGGGTATCCTTTGCCTGGTTTCGCCTGCTTTCCTTTTCCAATGGTTTTGTTTCCCAGTTGGTACACCCCAACCTGGTCGTGAGGTCTTAGAATTTTTCCTGTCCCACTTGTGTTTCTTGTTTTTTTTTTCTCCCCCCAGGTTATGTCTTAGGCCACCATTTGTTGTCATGGCTTTTTTGAACAACAATTTTCACCGTTATTTCAGACCCCCATAAAAGGGTGTTTCCAGTGAATATCCCTTTTCCCTCCAGGCTTTTTTTCTTGACTTTTTTTTTTGATCTTGAATGCAGGACCTGGCTCTTAGACCCCATAGTCCTACCCTCCCACGCTCACACCCATGTCCCTAGGGCTTTCTTTTCCTTCCTCAGCTTCGTTCCCCACTGTTTTTAATTCTGTGATCTTGTGCCCCGCCCACACCTGAAACCCCCCATCCATTTCACGACAGGTCTTGTGTTCTTACCATCAGTGTGTCCCCTCTTGAGCCCCGCACAACACTTGAAGCTGCCCAGCTTCTTCATCCCCCCAAGGTGCTAAATTCCCCCTATATTGGCCCAGTCCATGGGTGTAACCTACCTCCCCGCTCTCTCCCCCAGGATTGTAGACTTCCCCAGTTCCCCACACTACCCCCCCCCATTTTTGAGTGGCCAAAGCTCCTGTCCATCGTTGATGTCTTTAAGACATTTCGAATCTACCAAGACCTGTCTATTTTCTATCTCTCTTCTTTCATCCCTCCCGTTTTTTTTTTTTCGCCGGTCTCCCTTTTCGTAGATGTAGCTGACCCCATCCGTTTGGAGACAGGAGCTGTTTTTCCTGATGTGGTTTGTTTAGTGAGTGCCTTTCTCCCAGGGTCCCCCCTTTCCCCTTTCCCTAGTTGCGGTGGAGGGGAATGGTGCCACCTATAGTTGGCTGCTGTTCCCTGGTTGGTTTTCTCGCTCTTGTCTCTCCCTGTGAACTTTTTTCTCTCCTCTCTGGGGCCATGTCTTTTTTCCGGTCTGTCTTAGTGTGGTGTAGTAGTTTCCGCTTCCCACTTCCTTTTCCCAACATGTTAGGCGTTTGTCTGTCAGTCTAAGCTGTGGGGGTGTGACGCCCATGTTATAGGTGGGTCCCCATCCTCCTTCCTGTTTCTTGTCCGATCCCATCACCAGTTCTTTCCCTCATGGGCCCTTGAGTTATTGTCTATTTATGGAAAACCTCCCCCAAAGCCCCTTTATTTTTGTTTTTCCCGCTCTGCCTCTGACCCTTTTGAACATTGTTTGTGTTCTATTCCTTATTCCTTTGTGTTGCAGGACCCTTCCTTTGCTCTGACCCCAAACCCAGTACCCCCTCGCTTTCCCTCTTTTCAGTAACTGCTAAAGGGACCTTTTCATACCTTGGTTTTTGTTTTTGTTTTACCACCCTTTTTTTACCTCTTCATTGTCTCGACCTGAGCTCGTATTTCCTCACACGTGCTCTTCCCCTTGGGAATCTTAGTCGACTCAAGTGCCCACCCACGTACCCGTTTCTCCACGCTTCGAGCTGAAATAGCATCTTTCTTCTTGTGCCATGTCACTGCCCCAGCATTTATATTTTTTCTACAACCCCATTACCACCTGTTCCTGCAACTTCCCCCTTTCTTCCCATCAAATGCATTGATAGGGTCAGCCCCTGACCCCACCCCCCTGTCTTTCCCTCTTTTTTCCAACAGGTTCTGCTTGCATTTATGTATACCTTCCACTTTTAATCCCCTAACATTATGCCAACCTGCCCCTTTCAAAAATGGTTTTTTCTTTATCCCGTTTAGTCCTCTATTTCTCATCGTTATTCAAACATTACTGCTGCTGTCAATACCCCCCCTGTTTTCCCCTCTTCCCAACAGATAGCTTAGCCCTACTTTTCCCTCTCCCGCGTGCTTCCCATGACCTGTCCACTTTTTATGCCTATCTCCCTACATTCCAATCTCCGATGTTCTGTTTGACCCTTATTTTTTTTTCCCTGCTAACTAACCAATCTTCTATCAGAATGGTTTTACCAAAATCCTATCTCCTCTTCGTGGCAGCTGCAACGACCATCTTTTTTCTATTTATGGCGCCACTCCTTGTTCCATCTACCGCTGGGACTGGTGTCACTTTGCCAAGTCTCCCCTTTCTATGAAGTTTTCTGGCTCAGCATCCATCCTCTGCCACTTGACTCTGATTTCCTCTCTCCCTCTCCAGGGAGTTTCGTTTAAACTGCTCTTAGGATGCCCTGCTGCACAGATTCCTCGAGTTCTCCTTTCAATGTCTTCCCTCTATTTTCCACAACCCCCCCCCAGTTTTCAATCCCCTTCAGACTTTTTATTTCCGACTCAGAATGCACCCCTCCTTCCCATATTTTCCATCCTCTGGGCAACACTAGTCTTCTTCTCCAATCTTTTACAGCCTGGCCAGTGGTTTTGGCGCCTTTTCCATCCCTTTTCCAATGCTCGTCCCTGTCAACTCCCTTGCCCGTCAATGTCCCCATACCTGCCCCGTTCTACACTTCCCACAACATAGTTCTTTTTTCCATCAGTCGAACCCCCCTTTCGATCTCCCCCCAGATTTTTTTTCCCGACCCTATTCCCTTTCCACCCATGCCCCCCCTCCCAGAGTCCAGGTGAACCCCTCCATCAAACGGCTTCTCTGCCTATATCGCCGAGCCTTTTGGTACCTGGAGCTCCTGTTTCCCCCCCATGACTTGAAATCGATGTCCGAAGTCCCTCTTTGCTTGAGCGTTTTACTTGGTTTTTTTTCTCTTAGGCGATACTTGCCGATTGCGTCCCCCTATGCCAAAAACTTTTGGACGATGTCAATTCCCCAGTCACTGGGAGTTGGCAGACCTTGTTGTGGTCCCCTCGCTCTCCCGCCCTTTTTTTCTTTCCCCTTCCCTTCCACCCCCAACTACCACTCGTTCATCCCACATGCCTAGATCCCCTGGTCCTTCATTGAAGCACACTTGTTCGGTTGACAGGACGTTCCTCCTTCCTCCACGAAACCCCGCTGTATGTCATTTTTTCGAAAATTGTCTACCCCTCTGATCATGTATAAACCCTCCCTTTAAAGTTAGTGCCCATAGTTGAACCTCCCTCCACCTCCCTTTTGTTTTTTCCCCTGCCCCCAATATCTTGGACGCATTTGTTTCCTGAA
>Ga0179593_1302270_pt1 | contig 12710 bp, 16 predicted proteins | sample CZODoug2_1_08_16_FD_185931 | JGI IMG/M metagenome (GOLD analysis project Ga0179593, IMG submission 185931) | Vadose zone soil fungal communities from Angelo Coast Range Reserve, California, USA - CZODoug2_1_08_16fungal (PacBio error correction) | ecosystem: Environmental > Terrestrial > Soil >... | reverse complement strand
TCTCCCGCTCTGTTTGAGGTTTGAAACCCTTCCCTTCACCTGTTATTGCCCGACCCCCGTTTCCCTTATGCAAGCCCTGCCTACTCCTTCTCTCACGACACTCCTCCTTCTCCCTTTCACCTTTTGAAGAACACTGCGCCGATTTTTTGAACCCTCAAGCGGTAATCTGCGCCGTCGATCTTCTTTTTACTCCCGGTGCAGCTTCCCAGGCGGGCCACTTTCCTGCCCCGGTTTCCCTGGTCCCGCAAGCTGTCTTTTCGTAGATCGTCTTTTTCAATTGTACTACTAAGAATTGAAGCCCCCCTCCCCTTTGCATGATTCCGTAGCCGTGCATGGTCTCGGCCCTTCCCCTCTTAGGATGTGAAACCCTTAGCGGCTAGACCAGTGGGAGAAAGCGTTGTTTGACTTTTTACTATTGAATCCGTTATATCCTCTTCTCATCCCCTCAAGGTAAATAAACCTAGTTTATCACTAGCAAACATTGAGGGGGCTGTTGCGGCTGTGCCGCTTTTCCTGACTCCTTTTGAGAGCAGGATCGCTGCCTATCCCCTGTTAGCTAGTACTGCCAGGTTGTTGTCTCGATTCTTCTTCTGGCCTTGGTCCAGCTAAAGGCTTGTTTCATGTTTTCATTTCCTTTCCCCCTATTTTTTCTCCGAGGTATGAAGTTGAGCACCGGATTCTTCTTCTCTTTATTAAATTTCTTCTTTTCTTCGTTTGATCCTCTTTCTCCTTTCCCCAATATCTTCCTTTCTGTCCCCCCACCTCGACTTAGCCCATCCCTTTGAGCACGGAGGTAATTGTGATGGCGGCAGTTCCAGTCCCATTCTTGTTTGTGTTTTTGATGATCGCAGTCCTCTTTCTGGTAGCTCTGGACGTCTTGGCATGCCCCGCCGCCGGTGTGGTTGCAAGACCTTCCCCCTACGTTTCCAGTGATGATGTTGTCCTCCGGGCTTTTTTTCCCCCCTGTTTTTTTTCCTTTATGGTCCCTTGTTATCTCACTTCAAGAATTGCAAAGCCCCTTTTTTCCTCATGTACCCGAGCGTGCTTTCACATGTTTAAGAAAGCTCTCGGTCTTGATTTTGGTTGATAGTTCTGAACTCCGGCCCTGCCTCCCCACGGGGCCATTGTTCGTTGGTAAATACGTGGCTCAAACTTTCCCCCCTTTCCTGTTTGTATCAGCCTTCCCTCCTATCAGCCTGTGTTTTCGGTGTGCACTTTTTCTTATATTGTATCCGTGGGGCTTCCTCTTTGGTGGCCCATGCTACTGCCCGATCTTTGAAGGATCAAGGTTTTTCGATTGAAGCTTTAACTTCCTCTTCCTTTCCCTTTTTTCGACTCCCCCCCCCCCCCATTTGCCCCAACAAGTCTCCCTTCGCCCCTGACGATGGTAATCTTCCAATCACCGGTCTCTCATGGCAGCCCATAGGATCTATGCGAGGTTGTCCATCGGCTTGCCGTTCCCACTTTTTTGTCGGCTTGATTTTTCCCGGTTTTCGGCAACACCCTCCCTGGTTTTTCGCCATCCACGGTGACCCCCAGTTTCTTTTTCCCCTCCCTGCACTAACCCCTTGCCCCGCTAGCAAACAATTTCGTCTCTGCACCCTCGTTCTCTGACAGTCCCCGATCTCGGCCACGAGCAATACCCGATCCCGAAGTTGGCATTCCCCCACTTTTCTTTTTCACCCGGGGACAACCCCACAGTTATATCTATCCTCTTTTATCCCAATAATGCCGACTCGTTTTTTCGTTCGGCCCTGACGTTTTCGGACACGCCCCCCCTCTGCGCGTTCAATATTCTTTTTCCCTTTTAGTCCCTCACTATGAGGGTGTCGTGGGATTGCTTGCGTCGTCAGGGCCTCGTGACACCGTTTTCGGTCCTTTTGACATTTATTGATGAGACCTCCCCTGCCGAGTGTCTTCATAAATCTCCGCCAACCCTTGTCGTTTTTGACGAAAGAATTTTGGCGAGGTTATTTTTTCCGGCGCTGACCTTGCAAGCAACCCCCCCCATGGTAAGGGTCTCAAACGCTCAGCCTTTTGGTTCTTTTCTTTTTTAGCGTTTTTTTTTTCCTTTTGATAAAACTTTCTACCTTTTTCTGGACGTTTTCTTTTGAATTTAATACATGAAGCCCCTTTTTGTTTCTTTGTTGTTTCCTCTTTGGTGGCTTTCTTTTCAGAAAATTTTTCCACCTACGCACGAATTTGAGTCCCATTTCGCAGGCTTGGCTCCTCTCCTCAGGTTAAGCGGCTGTTCACTTTCCCCGGCTTCTTCCCCCCGTGACAGATCTATTTTTCTTTCCTATACGTTGTTTTGTTTTCGATCTTCTAGTCTCTTTTTCTTCTCCGCTTTTTTACGTCCGCGCTGAAGGGTTCCTTCCCCCCCCCAGCATTAGAAATTGCTCACCCACTTTCTTCTTTTCTTCCATTTCTGTCCACCTCCTCCCCCCCCATGCTTCCCCCCCCCCCAGAATTTAACTGAGCCCTCTTTGTTTCCTCTACTCCGACACGGATCGTTTTCGGTTTTCGTTTCCCCCCCTCCCCCCTTTTTCCACCCGTCCACTTTTGGAAAGACACTGCTCCTTGAAGTTTCAGTTGCTTCTTTTCTCGTGCATGTCGCGCCGGCGCTTTTCCTCTCCCCCCATTTTTGCGTGCGTTCACTCCCCCCCACCAAAACCACCCCACCTTTTTTTTCCCCTCCGCTAGACAATCTCGGTGGTTTGGTCACGCATTACCGAGTTCCCCCCGTTCTCCTTTGTCAGCGCTTACCTTTCCCCTGCAATCAGGAACCGAGCACCCTTCCATCCATGGCTTTGGGCACTCTTCCACGGCTTTCCCCGAATCTTTTGCGAGACTCCTCCTTCATGGCCGACGACCGCGTCTTCCAGGATTTTTATTCGAGGCCAGCGATTAACTGTTTTTAATTTCCCCACCTTGGTGAACTCCCAACTGGCTTCCTCCCGGTTTTCCTTGAGATTCCAGTGGTCGAGCTGATTCTGCGTTGTGCTCGCCTCCCTTGGGCGATTCCTTGTACCATTCCTTAGTTTGAATGGGGCATTAAGAAGAGTCGTCCACCCGTTTTACCTACTGTGTCTGGTTTCCTTTTTGTGTTTTCAGGCTTTCTACATCCGCTTCACGCGCGAGTCAATTCCCACAGCTTTCCAATGAGAATTTACAGATAGCCGATTTGTACCTTCGGTTTTCATGCCTCTCTCCCTGGCTTTGGCCACAAAGGAGACATCCCCCTAGGAGGACGCCGTTCGATTTTTCCTCAGAAATTCCTGCGCTTTCATTTCATCTGGTTAATGCCACGTACAATTTATCTTTCCGCCATTATCGTTTATGTATATTTTGCCCATTCTCCTGAAAAGGTACCATTCCCGACTTCTACCTGAGTCTTCATACCTCTAGCCCCTGTATCGAGCGTTTTTTTGATACAAGGCAGTCTGCCCCAGTTCGTCCCTCTCACCCCTTTCCGCAATGTCCTTCTCGCCTAGTATCCACGAGAGAGCCCTTCCTTCCTTCGGTTTTCATGCTTTAATTGCCGAAGCCGCTCCCGCGCTTTTTTTATTCCCTCGTTCGGGAATTATTGAAGCGGATTCTCCCATTTACCCCCATTTCACCAGTGAATAAAGTCCCATTTCTTCCCTGCCCAGGTACAACCTATCACTGCCCCTGTTCTTTGGGCAACCCCGTGGCACCGGCGTCTTTTTTGAATATTGCGCCCACGATGCCCTACGGTTCGCCCCCTTGGATGCTGCATGCTGAAACCCACAAACCGGCATTGATCATGTACCCCTCCCTCCCAGCTCCGTGACCATCCCCCGATCTTTTCTTCCTTCTCAGTGCAGATTCTGAAGCTTTTTGGAAGAACTGCATCACCTCCTTTTCCCCCTCCTGGACCCTCCCTTAGAGAGCTCCTCCCGATCCCCGTTGCTCCCCTTCCTACCCTAGCAAGATCGGTTCGTCGGACGTAGCGCCCCCAAATTAACTGGCTATGGAACCTTGACCCTCCTCGCATTCCTGACACCTGGCCTCCTCTTTTTGGCTCAACCTGGCACGAGATTAGAGCTCTGGCTATTGCTGGTGTCTCGATGTCGTTCACCTGCAGAAGAACGTTCACCCCTTCCTTTTGGCGAGTATCAATGGTCTCCGTTATTTACTTATCAATCGCATCTGCCTCTGGATTAAGAATCTTTCCTCCTGCTCCGCCTTCTCCTATTTGCTGCCTGGCCTGGCGAGACCTTCCCTTCTCAGGAATCATGGACTCGGTGGCTTTTTCTTGCGGTCCTCAAAAGCTGGTCCTTCTCTATTCACACCTGCACAGATCTGACTTTCCTGGTTCATTTTTTCCACCCGTCTGAACTTCGCTTCCCACTCAGATCGTGGCCTCTCTGAGTCTTTCGCAGTTGTGCTTCCGATCTTATCCGTCTGGCCTGTGTCCGGCGCCGATGCCCTTGGATTTTTTAACGTACAGGCGAAAAAGATTTTGGCTTGTATGCTCCTTTCCTCTGTGTCCCTCTCTTTCTCCTCCCTTTCTTTTTTGTTTTTCTTTAGAGATGGAGGACACACGTACCTGTTCCCGACATTTTCACGCCACATCCTTGTTTCGCGTCTGCAACTCCTCAGCCTTTTTTTTTCACCCCTCCAATCCCCTTCTACTTTCCCTTGAAAGAACAATGCTCCCTAGGACCTCCCCGGTAAGCGCGCGATCCGTTTCAGAGTTTACCTGCGTTTTTCCCATTTTTCCCCAGATTTCAGCATTTTTCTGGGTTTTTCTATGAGCGTAACGGACCCCAAGCTTGTCGCGTCCTCCCCGTTTTGACGTACCCTCTTTCATGATTAATTCTCAGTGTTTCCCCTTCCGGCCAGGGTCAAGCTTAACTTTCGAGGTCTTTCGTGTGATACTCCGGTTGTCCTTTTCTTTCATATCTCGGCAATCCGTTATATCAGCTTCGATATACGTTCAAATAATTCGCAGATTTGCTACTCGCCCACAAAATTCTGGTGACTGGTTCGGATCTTTTCCTGAGATTACGAATCCCCCCCCCCCGTAGCTCGCTCTCTCGCGGACAGGTCCTTAGTCTGTCCCAGTTTTGTTGTCCTGATCTTGGCGGGCCTTCAGGAAATTTAGTTTGCGGTCCCCCCCCCCTCCTTCCAGACAGTTTCGATTTGTTTCCCCTTCTTCTTATCGTATCCTTTTCACAGTGAATTCGTTTCAGTTCGTCTTCCCCTCTTTTTATGCCGGTTCCCCCATATTTAATCTTTCACCACTTCACTTCTCACTATCAGTAATTCGTCTGGCGGCCCCTTCAGATACATGCTGGTTGTTTGTACGCGAGGCGCATCCCGCCAGATATAGCTCCTTTCTCTTCTCCGTTTACCTCCCGAGGGCATCCCTTCCTTTGGTCCGGGGTTGAACCTCCGGCTTTTCCGTGCTGCGTTGGCCCCCCTTAACGGTTTTGTGTTCCTTTGGGCGGTCTTTGGAATGTTCTTGACGTCCGCGCACGCATGACCGTACCCGACTTGTTCCCTGCCCCCCGCTTTCTCGGGCTTGAAATGTTTTTCCTCCGTCATGAAATCCGGTCGGGCTCTCGCCAGTGTTCTCTTGGGTATTATTTTTTCGTCCTGTGAGACATTGCTCCCGTGGGTTTTCTCCCAGTGGGAACTGTTTCCTTCGCCATTTACTCCCGATATTCGTCGCTACTCATTTCATTCTTTATATATGGAGCCTTCCTTCGTCTTTATCTCTCGCGGTAAGTGTTTTTCTCTTTGTTGCCATATACCTTGCCCCCTCCTTCTTGGAGAAGACGTTTTTTTTATCAGATTAAGTCTCTCTCCTTACCAGCGTCGCGAGGGGCAAACTTCCCTGATTCCCTTACGATTCTCCCGTTGCCAATTCCCGGACCTTTTTCTCACCTCGGAGATGAGAAGTCCATTCGGATGACGGTCGTTTCTCCTGCTACTCTTTGCTCTCGCTATTCTGGTTTCTCCGTACAGGCCCACTCTCCCATTTGTCGCCATCTCCCCGTTTCGCTCTTCGTTCTTCCAGCGTTTCTTCACTTACTGGTTGAATTGCACACTCTCCCAACGGCGCCGCGCCACATGTGCTTCCGCTTCCGCAAATTCCTAGCCTAGCAATAGCCCCGCCGTTGAATTTAAACCACTTTGTTCCCCCCCCAACCTTTACTATATAGCCTAGTTAACCCCGCTCCTGGCCGACTAGGTGGCCTTCGTCGGCCCTGGGGGTTTTTTCGCAAAGATGAGCGGAAACGTCTGTCGCGAAATCCCCGGATCATTGTGCGCTTTTTCTGCGGTCCTTCGAATTTACTCCTCTCCGTTAGCAATGGTGAATCCGTTTCCTGATCCCGCCTCCCCGCCTCGCATCCAGCTTTCCTTGAAACAGTGTCTTTGTCTCCCCTCCCTGGTTTCTAGAACTCTTTCCCCTCTTCAAGATTCCAATCCTGTCCACCTCAGGTAACCTCGTCATTACTCCTTGTTTCTCATTTTAGTTGTGTCCGCTGACCCCCCGAACCGAGACCGTATCTTTGTTTTGGTGTTTTTGTGTCCTACCCAGCGATTAACATGTTTCTTCATTTTTTTTTTTCCCGCCGTTTGTTCACGCCCCATGGTTCCTCCTTTGCGCCCCATGGCGAGGGCTGTGTGCCTTTTCGTCCGCGTCTTTTCAACCGCCGTCTGCTATGTGCCCCCTGCGACCCTCTTTTCCCTTTTGTTTTGAGAGATATGAAGAGGGTTTTCATTAGAGCTCTTTTCCTTCAGTCCCCTCCTCTTCTTGGCGCCCCCCCTTTCCATGCTTATGGTGGCTAACATTCCGCACCCGCGCCACCACCTTCCCGACATGAATCTGCTTCCTTGTGTATTCTCCCTCCTTCCATTCTGGATCGGGAAGAATTTTCTTTCATTACAGACCGACTAAAATGAAACCCGCAACCCAGGTCATTCCGAGTTCCCTCTCAGTTTTATTTCATCTTTCCTGTCTTCCCGTTTTTCGCCTGCCCTCTCCCCCAAATGGAGGTTCCCCCTTTGTTTTTTGTTATCCTCAATTCTCGTCCTGGGTATAGACCAGAGTTACACAGTTTCCTCACGGGCCTCTTTCCCTGTCCCGCCCTCCCAGCCTAGTTTCACCCTTGCACTTTCTTCGAGCACGAGAAAATAAGATTTTTTCTCTTTTGGCTCTATTACTCAGCAGGTCCTCTTTCCCTTTTTTTGCCTTGCGCTTCCCAGGTATGGGATTCAGATACTCTCGCTATTACCTTTTTTTTCCCTGAACCCCAATTTGTTCAAATGCACGGCCTGGTATGCCCGCGATATGCGCTTCTTTATCGCTATGTTCCTCCCTACCGCCATGCTCTTCCTTCCATGAAGTTTTTTTTGGCATGGGATCCCTAAGCTCGTCCCCGTTTACTTGCGAAAGTCCTCTGTTCCCTGCAGGCCGTTGCCAGCATACTTCCTCGTGAGCAAGGTACGCCGGCCCGCTACTTCCGTCATCGCCGCGTTGAAAGAGTTCAAGTCCCGTTTTCTGCCCCAAAAAAAAAACACTTGGGGTCCCCCTCTCCTCCGTGCTTCTCCTGCGCATGGTGGCCCTCCTGTTTTTCTACTTTGCCTTAGCACCCCCCTTTCTCTCCACTCCTCCCTGCTTATGACCAGGCCCCAAGGAAAGCTTTACTTAATAGTATGTCCCTCCCCTACTCCCTGCTCTGCCCTTCTTTCCGTCCTTTGATTCCGCTTTTTCAAGAGAACCGATTATTTCAACCACCCTTTTCGCCACTTTCTCCCCTTCTTCTCTCGATGTCTTCCATTTTTGAGCGAAATTTGAGTCCAGTGAAGCCCTTCCCTCGCGACGCCGCTCCCCTCTCTTTTTTTTCTGCTATGTTTTTTTTTTATTCTGGTTGCTCCAGTGTCCCTTTCAAAGGCCAATTGTCACCTTCCCGTGGCAGACTCACTTCCCTCCCTCCGTGCGCTTCTTTCACCGTTGCCCGTCGGTTTTGGGAATCGGACAAGGAATGCCTAGTGCCCCTCTAGATCTTTTGCTTCCGGCATCGTTTTCCCCAAGCGTAGCTGTACTTGCCGCCTCCCCTTTACTCCGTGCCATCAATCTTCGTTCTTCCTTCGAAGTTGGCACGATTCCCCTTTTTGTTGTCACGAAATGCACCCCTCAGGGTTCCCCGCGTTGCCTCACAAACATTTTTCACTTTTTTCCTTTGACTGCTACGCGCCGGTTTCTCACACTCGCTTTTTCCCCTATTGACGTCTTGAATGAAGAAGCACAAACCCACTTACCCTTTTCTTTCCCCTTCCACGCTGCATCAGCCCCAACTGTTTTTTGTGCTGTCTACCATGGAATTTCGGCGCGCATCTTTGTCGCCCGTCGTATTTCTTCTTCGCTCGGGCCACCAGGCCCTCCTCCCAGTTACCCGGAGTACGTCCTCTTTATTGACCGTCTAATTTCCCTCTTCTCATTATCATAACTCTTCCCGCCGCTCAAGCTATCACGATTTGTCCTCATAATTGCCCTTTCATTTTGCGAGGTACCTTGCACGTCTCCTTCATTCTGCATCTTGTTGGTGCTTGGTACAGGGCCCTCTCCCTACCACCTCAAAGAATGTTTCTTTTGTTTTTCCCCTCCCCGCTCTTCACACCCTGCGCACCAGAAGCCAGTTTTTTTCGTTTTAGCTTGAGTCCTCAGTTGGCTGCACTTTTTCTTCCTTTTCTCTTTACCCGGCTTGGAATTTTCGCTTACAGGTTCGGTTTGCAGACATCCCCCTTCACCGTTTTAGTTTCGTTCTAGTTTTCTCATCTTCTACTCTTTCCATCCTCACCGGCGAGACGGTATGGAGAAAAAAGTTCAATTAAATTGTAGCATCCCTCCCCCCTATTTTGCAAGTTCATTGGTCCTAGCGCACCTTTCCATTTTTAATATCACCTTCCCGAACCTCCTCCCCTAGGGAATCCCTCGTTCATAGCTCGCCGCTTTCTCGCGTGTGAATTTAGCTGTTGCAGGCGGCGGGCCCACTTCCTGCACATCCCCTTTTTCTCCATTCTTTTTGGGTGTCGTATCTATAGCGTAACGGGTTACCCCCCTTTTTGTAGCTGGCCTATGAGTGACTTTTTTGCTTTCCCTCCGTCGTTCCTCTCTTCCCGGCCGAGTATGTGCAATTATCTTTAGATAGATCTCTCTCCCTTGATGGAGTTATTAAGATCCGGAATCCGTTATCTCCGACTTCCGCTTCTTCTTACGGTCCTATTCCTGCTACTAGCAAAAATTCGTTGCCTTTGTATTCTCCACTGTTGCCGAGTCGAATCACTACGACCCGAGATTTATCTCTCGCCGTCATTTTAGCCCAGGCTTCGTCTTCCCAGTATTGCTTATTCTCGGCTGTGTTTGGTAAAGAAGCCACCTTTTCGGTCACTCCTCTCAATCTATGCCCGAGTCTATGTTGAGAACGTTTTATTGACCCTTCTCTCCCATTTTCTTCGCTTCCAGGCTTATACCTTTATGTTCTTAACATTTCCCTACTCCTACCCCTTTCTCTTAGCCGATCTTTATTTTCCGGAGGGACGTCCAGGACGTTCCCCCAATGCGTTCTGTGTTTCATCTTTCTCTCCTAAGATCTCGCGCCCCCTTCTACCGTTTTTAAAGGATTTCAAACAAGTCGAGGGGAGGTTTTTTTCCCCACCGGAAGCCTTCATTGATATTTTACTTCTCACTGTATTGTGGTCAATTTTCATTTTTCAATTGTAACCTTGTTTAAGTTGTGTGCCTTTCAAGAATGCCCGTCCCCTAGTATTTTCTGAAAACACCGGGTAGTAATTTGCCGGAAGATCATTCCTCTTCTTCACATCCCTCCAGGTTTTCGCTAGCGTTATAGGTCAGGGAGCCCTTTAGACCCTGTTTTCCCTTCTCCATTTCCGACACATTGTCCGTCCCCGTGTTATACAGATAGTTTCTCTCCCGTACCTATTATGTGTCTAATCATCTTTTCCATTTCAGCGGTCATGACCATGGGAAGGTGTCAATTCATTCCCTCCCTTCTTCAAAAGGGTTTTTTTTTTTTTTTCAGATCTTGTTTGGACGTCCCTTTTCCCCCTCCCTCCATTCTTCTCATCAGTTTCTCGTCCACCAGTGTGTGTCCAGGCGTGAACGATTTCGCCTTTTCCCCCCTCACCGTTCATTGACAAGCGCTTTCCCACCCTGCTATTCGTCATCTCTTCCGGATTCTCCTTTGCTCGCTGCGTGCTTTTTTGCGGGCATGAAACATATTAAGCCAAGTCGCCCTTTTTTTTTTCTACGTTAGTTCTTAATAGCTTCCACCCGAAACTTCGTGTGAAGGTCATCTTCATGGCGTCCCCTCCCCTCTTTTCATCCTCTCTGAAGCTTGATTCCGAGACACTCCGACTGTTATTTCCACCCCTTTTCCTTGTCCCACCACATTATGATGTCCTGATCCATGTCTACTTGAGTTCTTCCCTTCTTCGGGATCGTCGCCCAACAGCTGCGAGTGTGAAAGGATGTTTCCCTGTGCTCCCCCCTCCCTCCTTTATTTCATGGTTGCGCGTGGGCGTGCGCTCTGGTTTTCTTGACCTTTCGCCCCTGTTTCCCTGTCAGGCCCTCCCGCACTCCATTTGTGGATCAAGATTCTGTCCCCCCCCTTTTGGTTCGTCATTGGGGAGGAACGTAGCCGGCTCCAGTTACCTTTTTTACTTACTTGACACAACTTTCAGGGAACCTCGTCATCTCCTTGTGTTTCGCGGTGTAAGGTCGAGTGGGTCTCACCCTTCTTCACGCTTCCCGGGTTCCCTACCATGCCGTTCTATGTGGTTTGGCCTGAGGTGTTTGATTTATACTCCCTTCCCAGTCCCGCCGTCAATTTGCTCCCCCTGGGCAGTCTGGAGGGATGAGAAGGCCAGATTATGCGGCAAAGCCGTCTTTCTTTCACCCTCTTCACTTTCTTCTTTTCATAATCTCCTTAGTTGGTAGGATCTTTGGTTTGCCTAGCGCCGGGATTGCTTTCGGCTTCCCCCCTCTTCTCCCTTGGCGCCCCACTTTCTCTTTCTGAAAAGTACATATTACACCAAAAAGAGGACACCAACCAACCAGAATTTCCTCCCTTCCCGTCTTTCACTTTTATTCCCTAGTACTGGATAGGGTGCCTAGCACCCCCTCCACAAGTACCTTCCTCCTGCTTCTTTCATTCTTTTTGAAGTCGTTGTCCTGTCGCTGGCCAGGCGTACGTCCGCTTGTTTGAGGGTTAAAAGACACCCCGTTTTTCCCTCTTATTCCGCACCTTCTTTTTCGCCCCTTTAATGATAAGTCTCACGGTTTAAGAGTTCATTGATGCCAGCCCTCCCCTCTCCCCCTAACTACATTCGTGCCCTTACCCAACCCGCTTCGAAAGATTGTTTTGCGCCCCCCTCCTTCCTGGCTCCTCCCCGAATGCAAGGATTGGTTCTTCTCCCCTCAGCTACCCCGCCCTTTACCCCCTTTTGTGAATGCCCCTGCTTCTCGGATTGTTCCCCCCCTATTGCCGTTGTGATAGAGGATTCTTTTTCCTAGTGTTCCTCCTCCGCATTCCTTTATCCGCCCACCCTGGTTTCCATTATGGAATGAAGACCCTCGTCTTCTTTTCCTGCCCCCCCCCCCCCCCCCCCCCCCCCCCCCCCCCCCTTTCGAGATGCGAAGTCTGCAGATTGGTAATGCATTCCGCTACTCCTCCTCTCACTCGCTCGAGCAAGGCTACGATTGCAATGCAGAGGACTTTTAAAGCTTGAGGTCAATCTCCAGGGGATTGGCAATCTCCCCCTACTTCTTCCCCTCTTTCTCCATTGTTTTCCCCCCTCTCCTTCTTGCGCCTGTATCGGCGTTACTGAATCTTACAACTGTTCCGCCCTCTCTTTCATTTATCTCGGTCCACTACTCTGCAAACTTTGAAAGTGCCCTCTCTTTTCTTTTCCACCCTACTATTCCATTTTGGAGTTCGGGCCCGTGTTGTAAGCCGTCCCTATTCCCCCAGTTCGCCCACTTATTTCCCCCCGGTTTTTATTCGCATGTCTTAGCTCTGCTCAAACGAGTCCTCCCCTTTCTCTCTCTCTTACCGTCTTCATTCTTTTTCCGCGAAGCCGACCTTGGGTTAATGAAGAAGGCAGGTTACGTTACTCTTTCCTTTCCTCCAATGGAATCAAGTGCAGACCCACCTCCTTTGATCCCACCAAAACACCCCCCTTCCCCCCTTTTGCTCTTTTTGGGTCAACCCGGCCCCGGAGTGGGCTGCCTCGTCGACGGAGCTCGCGAGACTTCTCCTCCCCGAATCCTCGACCCCACCCCTCCTTTTTCTGTGGGACCCCCCCGCCCCGCTCTTGCCATCCCATAAGAGTCGTGAGACAGTCTTTTTTGACCCTTCCTCTTAGAACTTCCCCTCCTTTTCTCAACTTGGTTTTTTTACACAATCACTGGAAGAGAAGCGCTAGACTCCTTGCTCCCCTTTTCTACCTTTCCCTATACCCTTCTTTTCCTTTAGTGTCAGAAGCCCCTCCTTTTTCCCCTTTACCCCTTCTTCCCCAAGGGTCCCCACGCCTCTCCATCCCGACCAATAAAATGGCGTGACCCCCCCTCTAAATTGGGCAGCGAGCGATGCTCCTGCTGTCCTTTCTCTTCTGTCTCTCCGTTTTGTTCTGTTCCTGTTTGTTTATCTTCC